>Ga0137403_10001996_pt1 | contig 25424 bp, 19 predicted proteins | sample CZOMad2_1_16fung_FD_122057 | JGI IMG/M metagenome (GOLD analysis project Ga0137403, IMG submission 122057) | Vadose zone soil fungal communities from Angelo Coast Range Reserve, California, USA - CZOMad2_1_16fungal (Hybrid Assembly) | ecosystem: Environmental > Terrestrial > Soil > Vadose zone... | reverse complement strand
CACGCCAGGTGACCCAAGCGGCAATCGGTGCGAACAAAAGCCCGACCAAGACAAAGATCATCGGGATGGAGATGATGAGCGCGGCGATCCCTCCGTAGAGGGGGAACTTGTACGGGTTGTGATGAATGGCGCCGGTGGTTAGATTTTTGACCGCCAGAGCTTCGAGCGTCCCTTGTTTTTCGTCGCCGGCAGCCATGAGTTGGTCGCCTTCAGTAATGCTGGCCGACTCATGAATCTTGATGCGGACTGGCCTTCCGTTCAGCCGAAAAGTAACTAGCTGTAGCTTGACTGCCACCGGTCCATACTGCGCGGTGGGTGCGTATCCGACATGGGAGCCGAGAGTGACGTGGGTGGCGGTTCCGGAAAGACTCTGCAAAGTCATGGCCAGTTACCTCCTGGGAAAATGAGAATTGGGTGTGGCGTCGAATTAGTTTCTGCTCGGACCGAGAGTTGTTGGGAGAATGTCCTCCCAAACGTACAGCGATGTCAACGAGTTTCTTCGAATCAAGCTCAATTGATCGTTGTTGTCAAATGCTCGCCATCGCTCGCCGGGTGCCGCAGCCTTCGATTTAAAGGCTGCGGGTTTTGACTTTTCTCCCGCGTGGCGCGAGCCCGACAAGTCCTTCCCCGACAAAATCCGCCAACAACTCCAAGTCCTCCGCGACCTCAATCTCCTCGAATTTCTCGGCTCCGGCTCCTACCGTTTTACATTGAGTGGCTTCGATTTCGCCCAATGCTTGCCTACTGCTACCCTCTCCGCTACGATGAGTCCAATGACCACCCGCGATTTCAAAGTCTTCCTCGAGCCCGACGCCGACTACGGCGGTTACGTAGTGGTCTGCCCTTCCATTCCGGGTTGCTATTCACAGGGAAAAACGGTTCCGGAAGCCCTGGCGAACATCCGCGAGGCCATCGATCTCTGTATTGAAGACATGGAAAGCCGTGGCGAAGAAATCCCCGACCCCAACAACGTCCTGATCGGAAGCGTCGTCGTCACGCGATGAGCCCGAAGCTGCCCGTCGTCTCGGGCGCTGACCTAATTCGTGCCCTGGGAAAATTCGGGTATGTTAGCGCGCGCCAGAAGGGCAGCCACGTCCGACTTCGCCATTCCACCGATCCTCAGCGCGTACCCATTACTGTTCCACTTCACAACGAGATCGCTTTCGGTACCTTGCGCCGCATCCTTCGTGATGCGGCACTCACCGTCGAGCAACTCCTCTCCGCTTTGTGATATTCGAGCAACTCGGTGCGCGGTGTCTTCTTCATCTCAACTCGCGCCCGCGCCTCCTTGACCCTTCCCCCATCCCGGTGTACAGTCCGCCCACTAGGTTCCTTCCTCGGAAGCCACCAGTACGCAGAATCGTCAGCTAAGGAGGATTTATGTCTTTCCGCAGAGCCCTTTGGGCCTTCGCAGTAGCCGTGTGCCTCACAGCGCCCGCCGCTGTCCGCGCGCAGGGAGATTATCTCGATGTTCTCACCATCAAAGTGAAGCCGGAAAAGGTCGCCGATTTCCTGGCCCTCACCAAGCGATTCGCCGAAGCCAACCGCAAATTCAATGGCGACCGCTGGCTCGCTCTCCAATCCGTCTACGGCGAAGCCAACGTCTACCAGTTCACCAGCGTCCGCAAAGACTACGCCGATATCGACAAGGCCAATGAAGCCGAAATGCTCGCCGCCAACAAAGGCCTGGGCAAAGAAGGCGCCCAGAAACTCGAGCAGGACTTCAACACCTGCATAGTATGGTCCCGCTCCGAGCTTCGCCGCCGCCGCTGGGACCTCAGCCGCAAAGCCCCGCAGGACGCCGAAGCCTACGCCAAACTCATTGGCGAATCCCGCCTCTTGCGTACCACCGCCGTACACATCCGCCCCGGCCACATCCTGGATTTCGAGGCGCTTATGAAGGACAGCAAGGAAGCCGGCGAAAAAAATCCGGACACCGCCCCGGTCTTTGTCTCGCAAGTCGTCGAAGGCAACAAAGGCGCCATCTTCTATGTGTCCACCCTGCGCTCGTCCATGGGCGGCTTCGACCACAATCCCACCACCAAGGAAATCCTCGGTGAAGAGGGCTTCAAAAAATTCCAGCAAATCAGCGCCGATGCCGTCGAGGTCGCCGAGTCCAATCTCTATCGCTTCGACCCCTCCATCAGCAATCCTCCCGAAGAAGTCGCCAAGGTCGCCATGGATTTCTGGCACCCCAAAGCACTGATCGCCATGGCCAAACCCAAATCCGCCATGGAACCCGACGCCGCCAAAGAACCAACCAAGAAACCCCAGTAGCAAAACGAAAGCCACAAAACAGAAGCTCCGCAAACAAGAAAGGCCAGTGGCACAGACCCCACAATCTGTGCCACCGGCCATGGCCGGGTGCCGCATCCTCACTCCAAACAAAAAAAAGAGAGAGCCAACTTCGCCCCCTCTTCTTAACCGAACTGTAGCGGTCAGCTATTTATGCCCGGAGTGCGTGATCCGCGCCATGATGTCGCGCCGGCTGTCCGCCACCGTGGCACCTAGGTATTCCGCGCGTTCCGCCGCAGTCCACTTACTCATGGTCGTGTTGATGGCGACCGCCCACTTGTCCATACTCTCGGCATTGGGGTAGGTGATGACGACGCAGCGCGTTGACGGCGCCGAGCTGTTTACATATTGCTCGTCAACGCCGTAGTACGTAGCCACGCCCTTCTTGAGCTGTTCCTCGAACGTCGGCACCAGCAGCTTCTTGAGCATTGTGGTGAATTCCGCCGGCTTCTCAACCTTTGCATTCGAGCAGATCACTCGCAAATAGGCCGGTGTTCCGCTGCCTGCGTGGTACGTCGACGTTTGCATCAGGTAGTCTTCGTGCTTGGTCGCCGCGATCTGACCCGGCCGTGGTCCAGCCTTGCGAATTTCGTCGAGCACTTTCATCAGCCCCGCCAGGGAGCTTGACGACCACGCCGCACCGTTCGTATATCCCTCCGGTGTGTGTACCACCTGCTCGAACGTAGACCAGCTAGCGATGGTCCCGTCGGCCGTCAACTTCTCCATAATCGGGACGACCGACTTCTCGGTATCCTCTGCGTATGCCGCCCAATTCGCCCGCGGTACCTGGAACTGGCTTACAAACGTATATATGATCGGCGCCGATTCCATCTGCGAAAACGCCGCCGGCACTGCAATCAGCACTGCGATTACCGCTGCTACCACCAAAATACCCGTCGTCCTCTTGATCATTCTCTCTCCTATGCGGCCGGCATCTCGCAGAGCACAAGGCACGCGCGCAAGACGCGCAAAAATTCGCCTCCCTGCATCGCGCGCAGATTTCGCGCAGCGGTTCAGGAGCAAACGCTCGGTGTCTTACCAATTTACTGTTTAAGTTCAAACAGAAACGGGCTTGCGCCCTGGGGGCCGACCGACTTGCCAGTGACGTTATGCTTTCCCCCTGCCGCTGTCAAGCAAACGAAACTGTCACTCTCTGCGCTCTGTGGTTGCGATTCGTTCTCTACTTTCGCCGTTCAAGCAGAAAACACTTGACAATCTGTATACTTATTGGTACCATCTGTTATGTTGCCGCAACAAATAACCTTCCAGCACGCGCTTGGCAGAGCTAACTCCTTTCCCCACACAATGTTCCGGACTCTCTGTCGTTCCCAAAAAACTCAACTCTTGTGCAGTCAAGCGAATCAAAACTCTTTCAGCAAAACACCCGGCGTGGGGTGTCCCGAATGCGTCGCAAAAATGCCCGGCGCCGCTCAGCCCAAGATGCAAACCGCCCGTCCGCAAGTACCTTTAGAATGAACACTTGCAAAAGTGTATCAAAACAAAGGACTTTAACTACCTTTAGAATGAACACTTATGAGAAACCGGGGGGAGGGGGTAGCGACCTCAACTGGCCGCGGCGGCCAGCAGGAGCAGCCATTCGTCGTGCTCGTCCAAGACCACGTTATAGTCGGCGCCGAGGAGTTGCTCTTTGGACGGATTGAGCGCGACGATTTTTACTTTGGGGTAGTTGGCTTTGAGCCAGGCGACCATCTCTTTTCTGGTTTGCTCCGGCGCGGTATGGCCGACGATGAACAGCTCGACATCATGGTAGGAGCTTAGCGCCACTTTGGCGGCTTCGTTGTGGGTCACGGAGATTACTTCGTGGCCGAAACGGCGCAACAGTTCGGCGCGCGCCTTCATGCCGCGCTCTTCATAGCCGATCTGGAACACGATGCGCTTGGACTTCGGCTGAATCGTGATTTTCTCGCCGGTGATCTGGTTGAGGATGATGTATTCGCCCGGCGAAGATGCGGAGAGGACTCGCACTCGCGCTTTGGCGCGTTCCAGGTCAGGCGCCGCTTCCATCCAGCGAAGGCCGCTGCTTTCCACCTTGAAAATATCGAATGGCGGAATCATGGCTGGTTTGAGCTGGTATCAGAACACACCTCCGCCTATATGTCTATCTAGCGCTGCGCACGGAGCCCCAGAGAGCAGAGCCGCGAAGAAAGGCACCAAGATCCCCGCGCCGCGCTCGTGACGACTGCCCAAGCAGCGCGAATGCCCGCGCCACCGGGCCGCAAGCGTGCGGATACCGATCAAGGACGAGGCGCGAAGCAGAACTAAAACGAGGAGCGAACCAGAACTGAAACATGGCGCGAAGCAGAAACTGGAACGAGGCGCAAAACCAGAACTGCTTCAGTGCGAAGCGATGGCGGCGCAATGCAAATCATGGGCGCGAGGAAATCTGTCTTGAGTATCTAATCCGGCCATTTTGCGCAACGATTGCAGGGGGACTTGGCAGGAATCGCTGAACAATTGCCGCAGAGCTGGATGTTGCCGCCGATGCAGCAATCGGGCGTTGCACTGGAAACGCTGAGCGAGAAGGCGTCTGCCTGGCGCCATAGAATTGATACAGACAAGGTGAGGGCTCATTTACCTGAAGGGGCTTCTCGTGCTGCGGCCCATGTAGGGGGCAGGCGAAGTCCCAAAAAGTATTGAGGAGATCAGCGGCGGTGCTGTCAATTCCTTGCAGATACAGCCATTTCGAGCGATAGCAGCGCGGGCAAATCAATTGAACATAAAAGCTTCCGTGCATGGCGAACTCCTACGTGGCCACTTGGGGAGGAAGCGGGCATCATTGTATGCATACAATGCATTCAATACAACCGAACGGTACAGTTGTCAAGGCATTTCTTTCCGTGCCACACTGCGGGAATGGCGCCGACCAAAATCAGCAAAGATGTCAGTTATCCCCTCAGTTTTCGGGTGCCGCTTTCACAAGTGGAAGAAATAGACGAAGCGGTGGTGCGAGAACGTAGAAAACGGCGCAGCGACTTACTGGAGGCCATTTGGGAAGTGGCATGGGCGAATTATCAGCGCAGCGGTTCGCTGCAGTCATACGCCGAGGGGCGGCGTATAGCGAAACGAACGAAGCGCGTTTCGGAAGACTTGCAGGATCAACTATACACGGCGCTGGAAACGATTCTGGAGCGAGCACCATCCGCTTTGATTGAAGAAGTAGCGCGCAAGCTCACCCAGTGGGCGGGCAAGTTCGGCGAGGAACGATAACGCCGCGAGCAAAGATAAAAGCAGTGTCGCCGACGAAAGACAACTGCTGGAAAAAAGCTCCGCTCTTCAGGAGCAGCGCCGCCCAGGAAAGACAACTGGTGGAAAAAGCTGAGCCCTTCAGGAGTGGCGCCGTCGAAGAAAGAGAACACCTAAAAAAGCCGGCTTCAGGATGCCGCTATCGAGGCGGAAAACGTGCTCCGAAAAAGGCGCGATTCTGGAAACTTAGCTTTAGTTCGAGGTCGTGGACTGGGCTGTTGTGGGCAATGATAGAGGTAACCCCTTCCGTAGAAGCCCTTACGTAATAGACCGCAACTTCGGATTATGAGCCTCGAGGATAAACAAGGGATAGCAGTGGCGGCGCCAGCCGTGGAGAGCACAGGCGGCCGAACACGGATTCTTGCGGTGGACGATTCGCCATTCTCGCGGAAGCTGCTGGAGCATGCTTTGCGAGGCCAACCGTACGAATTGGCATTTGCGAAGACCGGGCAGGAGGCGCTGGCGTCGATCCCAGCATTTCGCCCCCAAATCATTATCACCGACTGGATGTTGCCGGATTTGTCCGGGCCGGAGCTGTGCCGAAAGATACGGAGCGAATCGAATGCGGGATATACGTACGTAATTCTACTTACGAGCAATGTGGAAAAAGAGAGCATTGTGGAAGGGTTGGCGGCCGGCGCGGATGATTATTTGACCAAACCGTTCCATGAGAAGGAACTGGTAGCGCGGGTCGGTACGGGCCGCAGAATCATGGAGATGCACCGGGAGATCCAGGAAAAGAACGAACTCTTAGAGGCTGCTGCGCGGACGGATTTCCTAACAGGATTGCCTAATCGGCGAGCGGTCGAGGAATATGCGGTCAAACAACTGGGGGGAGCAATCCGGCACGGGTATCCACTGTGGGTCATCCTGGCTGATCTGAACAAATTCAAGGCGGTGAATGACCGGTATGGCCACCCAGCCGGCGACGAAGTACTCAAGCGATTTGCTGCGATTCTAAAGAAAAACACGCGCACATCTGATATTTGCGGCCGACTGGGCGGCGATGAGTTCGTTCTGGTGGTCACCCACGTCCCGGTGGGGCATATCACGAGTCTGGCCGAGCGGTTGGGATGCACGTTTACGATCGAAGAGTTCACGTTTGAGGGACAAAACGTTCAAATGACGGCGAGCTTTGGCGTTGGCGGATTTGAAGCTCCAGACCACCCGGAATTTCGGCATCTGCTGGCGCGAGCAGATTCCGGACTGTATGAGGCTAAGGCGGATGGGCGGGTGCGGGTCAAAACCAAATGAGAATCGGTGCAAGCAGACGAAACGCGTAGAGAAACAAAAACGGGCGGGACGCTTGCGCGTGCCGCCCGGAATTGCGTGTGAAGTAGTGATCCCGGCGAACCGGGACCACGCCTACTTAGAGGGGTTGGACGTTCGAGGCCTGCAGGCCCTTGGGACCCTTGGTGACTTCGAATTCAACCGCTTGGCCATCATTCAACGACTTGTAGCCATCAGCCACGATTGCCGAGAAATGGACGAAAACGTCCTCTCCACTCTGGCGCTGGATGAATCCAAAGCCCTTGCTGGCATTGAACCACTTCACTGTTCCTTGTTCTTTACTCACTGCATCTACTCTTTTCTGTTGACCGCGTTGCGATCATACTTTGAGTCCGGCCGGGTTGGGACCGCACTCTATAATGAGCTATCTGGTGCCTCGACTCCGAACCCCTCAACAGAGTTACGGGCCGCCTGTGGGCGTAAAAAAAGGCCGCAAGTGTGACCTTGCGACCGACCTTACATACCAAAGGCGATACAAGAGCAACAAACGCAAATACAGCGTAGCACAAACTACATGGAAATACCTAGCAGTTTTTTTGGGACTTTTTGGTTGTGACGTAAGGGGAAAGAGGCAAGAGGAGTTGGTGGCAGTTTGGTCGGTTGATGGCACACATCGGCGGCCGGGTTTACGGTGTGAAAGCGGCGGCCCTTCGATGCTCAGGATCATCAAGACCGCCGCAGTCCAGACCGCCGCTGATGGCGGGGATTATGGAGATGGTGGCGTTAGGGGCGAGGGGAGTGGCCAGGCCATCGGTGTAGCGGATGGATTCGTTGCCGACGAAAATATTGATGTGTTCGCGGAGGTGGCCTTCTTCGGTGAGAAGGCGATCGCGCAGGCCGGGGTAAGTGGCCCAGAGGAGTTGCAGAGCCTCCAGAAGCGTGGCGGGAGAGCCGGCGAGTTGAACTTCACCGCGCTGTTGCGAAAAATCGCGAAGCGGGCCGGGGATATGCACGGTGACGCTCACCTGCTTTTCCCAGATGGCTTGCCGGGACGCCGTTTGGTTTTCGTTGCAGGAGATTTGGAGCGACTCGCGGATGGCGGCGCTTTTGTTCGCGGCCTTGCGGAGGCGTTAGGCTCACCCACCAGGACGCTTTTCACGCACACCACCGGAGGTAGGCCGCCTAGAAGCTTTTTCCAAGTTTTTCCCTCGTCGATTGACCCATAGAGTTCACCGTTGCGCGTTCCGAAGTAGATGCCGGCGGGATCGAGCGAGTCCGCAGTGAGAGCGTCGCGCAAGACCGTCTCGAAGGCGCCTTTTTGTGGAAGGCCGCGGGTCAACGGTTCCCAGGACGCGCCAGCGTTGCGGGTGCGATAAACGCGAAGGCGGCCTTCGGGGGTGCAGCGGAATTCGTCTGACTCGATAGGAAGGATAAACACGGTGTCTGGGTCGTGGGGATGCATGACCATGGCGAAACCGAAATCGGAGGGCACGCCGTTGGCAATGTCGGTCCAGTTGGCGGCACCATCGTCGGAACGATAGAGGCCCCAGTGATTTTGCAGGAAGAGGCGATCGGGCTTGGCGGGGTGCATGGCGATCTTGTGCACGCATTGACCAAACTCAGGATGCTTTTCCGGCATGTGCACAACGCGGATGCCGCGATTCCGTGCGTGCCACGTTTTGCCGGCATCATCGGTGCGATAAACGCCCGCGGAGGAAATGGCGACGTACATCCGATTGGTGTCAACGGGGTCGAGCACGATGGTGTGCAAGGCGAGGCCGCCGTTGCCGGGGAGCCAGCGTGGGCGATGGGGATGATCGAAGAGTCCGCGTACGAGGGACCAAGTTACTCCGTCGTCCTGCGAGGAAAATAAAGCGGCCGGCTCGACACCGCAGTAGAGAGTGTGCGGTTCACTTTCGCGGCCCGGACAAATCTGCCAGATATTATTCAAGGCAGCGCCGCACTCGGCGGGAAACTTGATGTTGGCTTCGTAAGGATTGGTCCAGGTCTTGCCGAAATCGTCGCTGGAGCGGAGCAGAGTGCCCCAGAAAGTGTGAGTGGAAGCCCACAGCCGGTGGCGGCCTGCGCGATCATCATAATTCAGCGCGTAAATGGCCTGGCCGTGAAAGTAAGGTCCGGCGACATCCCAGCGTGTGCGATTGCGATTGGAGCGAAGAAGGAAGGCGCCTTTTGTGGTGCCTACGAGGAGCAGGACGTCGCCATTTTTGACGGCGAGATGGCGAATGCCGCGATGGATGGTGGTGAGCGGCCCACGTAAATCGCTGGGAGAAACAGGAGCAGCGAAGATAGTGGCTGCCGACTGCACCGCTTCGAGGGCGGCTTGCACCTCGCCGGCCTGCTGGTAGCGATGGGCCGGTTCCTTGGACAAACAGCGCTGAATAACGGCCCAAAGGCCAGTGGGAACGCGGGAGGGCAGTTGCGGCGGCAAATCGTGCAGGATGGAAGAGCTAATCTCGAAAGTGGTGCGTCCTTTGAAGGGCAACTGTCCGGAAGCGGCTTCATAGAGGACGACGCCAAGCGCCCAGATGTCGATGCGATGGTCCGCTTCCATGCCGCGGAGGATCTCGGGGGCCATGTATTGGAGTGTGCCGGTCAGCCCTCGGGCGGTCTCGACTGGGCTGATCGTTTGCGTCGCGCCTTCGAGGAAATCCTTTTCGGAGTGCTTGGCAAGGCCGAAGTCGAGGACTTTGGCCAAGCCCTCGGCAGTGACTACGATGTTGGAACTCTTTAAGTCGCGATGAATGATATTGCGGCCGTGCGAATGGCTAAGAGCGGCCGCGATCTGCACTCCATAGCGCAGTACGGACTCGATGGGCAGGCCTTCGCCGGCGACCAGTGTGTTCAGTGGCTTACCTTCGACCAACTCCATGACGATATACAGCTCGCCATTGAGTTCGCCAACTTCATGTATGGTGCAAATGTTTGGATGGCTAAGGGCGGAAGAGGAGCGGGCTTCGTGCAGCAGATACTCTCGCGCGGAGTCCGTGGAGACGGCGCCCTTGCTCAGAACCTTGAGGGCCACGTCGCGATGGAGAAATTCATCGCGTGCGCGGTAGACGATGCCCATGCCGCCTTCGCCGAGCTTCGCATCAATACGGTAATGGCCGAGGATCTGGCCAATCATGGGTAGACACCGATTATTTAAAGTTACGATTGTGAGTGTATACCGCAGGGCGTAGCTTTCCATAGCGCCAGCCGGATCGTGCCAAATGACGGCTTTTCAGCTGAGCGCAGATGGAGTGGGTTTATGTTGCGTTTATCGCGGCAGGTTGAGAATTGACGTAAGATCGACAGGATTCGCGAACATTCGTATTTGCGTACGAAAGACGTATTTTTATGAGGCTGTTGCTAGTCGAAGACGATGCTCGCATTGCACGGTTTGTGGCCAAGGGGCTGCGCGAGGAGGCTTACGCGGTAGATGTGACCGCGAATGGCGATGATGCGCTGTATGAAGCGGCGATCAACTCCTACGATTTGATTATTCTTGATGTGATGATTCCGGGCCGCAACGGCTTTGAGGTGTGCCGCGAACTGCGGAAGGCCGGGCAGCGCGTGCCAATATTGATGCTAACCGCGCGTGATGCGGTGGAGGACCGCATCAGCGGGCTGGATCATGGCGCTGACGATTATTTGACCAAGCCCTTTGAATTTCGGGAGCTGCTGGCGCGGTTGCGGGCGCTGCTGCGGCGCTCTGGGGAATTGCGTCCGGCGCAAATCACGGTTGCGGATTTAGTTTTGGATACTGGCGCGCAGAGCGTCGCGCGAGCGGGTCGGAATATTTCGGTGACTACCAAAGAGTACGCGTTGCTGGAATTTTTGGCGCGCAATGCCGGCCGGGTAGTGGGGAGAGCGGAAATTGCGGAGCACGTGTGGGACGAGAGCTTCGACCCATTTTCGAATTTAATCGAAGTGTACGTAAACCGATTGCGGCGAAAGATTGAGTCGGGAGGCGGTAAGCCGCTGCTGCATACGCGGCGGGGTGCAGGATATATTTTCGGTGTAGTAAGTGAAACAGGCGTGGTGGAATTGCCTGAAGGGGCTGGGGCCGCGGAGCCTCGCGGTCAGGGTAGCGCCGCTCCGCGAAAGAACCATGCTTGATTCGGTGCGCGTGCGGCTGACGCTGTGGTATACGGGCTTGCTGGCCCTTTTCCTGGTGCTGCTCTCGCTGATTACGTATTTTATTTTTTGGCGGAGCACACTGCAACGAACGGACAGCAACCTCGCGGAGCTTTCCGAAGCGTTCCTAAGCACGGTGCAGGCGGAAATGCTGGATAGCCACGGTCCGGATGCTCCGCGGCTGGCGGTGCAAGAGGCAATCGTTGAACATCATTATCGCGATCACGTTTTTGCGGTGTTTGATCCCAGCGGTGGCATGTTGGCCTCTTCGCAGGACCTACCTAATCAAGAATCTCCGCCCAAGCTATTCTCGTCCGGTTCGTTCCGGGAACTGCGGGAACGCGCGGGGAGCCCGGATCGGTATTTTGGAAACGTCAAAGGCGGGCGCAGCGGTTATCGCGGCGTGGCCCGGAAGTTTACATTGAAGGGCCAGCTCTACACATTGGTGCTCCTGCAGTCACTGCACCCGCAAAACGAAATGCTGGAAGAGGTACGGGTGACGTTTGCGTGGGTGATTCCCATCGCGATATTTCTCGCCAGCCTCGGCGGTTATTTTTTGGCGAGGAAAAGCCTGGCGCCAGTCGTCGCGATGAGCAGCCAAGCGGGACGAATCAGCGCGAAAAATTTGCATGAGCGGCTGCCAATTCAGAACGCGAAGGACGAATTGGGCCGGCTGGCGGCTTCTTTCAATGATTTGCTGGAGCGCGTGGACCAATCGTTTGAGCGTCAGCGGAGATTCATGTCGGACGCATCGCACGAATTGCGTACGCCCGCGGCCATACTGCGGGGAGAATCGGAAGTAGCACTGTCTCGTACAGAGCGGCCCGCTGAAGAATACCGGGAGTCGCTGGCTGTGCTGCACGCTGAGGCGCAACGGCTGACACAGATCGTGGAGGACCTTTTTACGCTGACGCGCGCGGATGCGGGACAGTATCCGCTTTCGCCGCACGAGTTTTACCTGGATGAACTGGTGGCGGATTGCACGCACGCGGCGCGGTCGCTGGCGTCGGCGAAGCAGATCAGTCTCACTTGCGAGGTACCGGAGGAGTTGCCAATTCGCGCGGATGAGGGGCTGTTGCGGCGCATGATTCTAAATTTGCTGGACAACGCGATCAAGTACACGCCGGCGGGGGGCCGGGTGACCGTTTCGTGCGGGCGTTCCGGCGCCGAGTACGCGCTGAGCGTTACCGATTCCGGCGAAGGCATTCCCGGGGACTTACAGCAACGCGTGTTTGAGCGGTTCTTCCGGGTGGATAAGGCCAGGACACGCTCCGAACATGACGGCGGCGGCGCGGGGCTGGGACTGTCCATAGCGCGTTGGATTGCGGAAGCGCATCACGGGCGCTTGATCCTGGCGCGTTCCGATTCGAGTGGAAGCACGTTCAGCGCGCTGCTGCCTGCGCAGGTCTCCGTGCCATCTACTGCTGCGTCACTTACCCGTTAATCGCCAGTTTATCTTAAACACGCTAGCGTTAGCCCATGTGAAGCTGTGGGACATTCGCGTACATTCCGGGGCCACACATTTTGGATTGCAGTCCTTACAGATAGCGTAGGAATCTCACTTGGGGCGTTGGCTAGAGAGATGGACGCCCGCGGCCGTTTGAGGAGCGAAGAGTTATGACAGGAAGGCGTACTGTGTCGTGTGTCGCAATGAGCTGGGCATTCTGTGCATGTGCTTTGCTCTGTGCGGCGCAGGAGCCAGCTCAGGAACCGGCTTCGCAACAGCCACCTGCCGAACCGGCTTCGCAGCCGCCGACCGCGCAACCAACAAACAATACGACGGCGCCAATACGACTGACGCTGCAAGACGCGCTGGATCGCGCGCGCAAAAATAGCGTGCCATTTAACGCGGCAGTGACGAATGCCGGGTTGGCGCGGCAAGACCGGCGGCAGGCGTTCAACGCGCTGCTGCCGAGCGTGACCTACGACAATTCGGCAATTTACACGCAGAGCGCGGGGCCGATAGCGACGGCAGCAACCGGCGTTCCGGTGATTTTCATCGCCAACAACGCGGTGCACGAATATGTCAGCCAGGCAAACGTGCATGAAGCGATTGACGTGGCGGGGATTGCTAATTACCGCAAAGTGTCCGCAACTGCGGCGATTGCCAAGTGGCAAGCAGAGATCGCTTCGCGAGGCCTGGTAGTGGTGGTGACGCAGGGGTATTACTTTGTGGCCGCGACGCAGCGGAAACTGGAAACGGCCAAGAGAAATGCCGACGAGGGCGAGCGATTTTTTAAGGTGGCGCAGGACCTGGAGGCGGGGGGAGAAGTAGCCCACGCAGACGTCATCAAGGCGGAACTACAGATGCGTGAGCGACAGAGGGCGCTGCAGGAAGCGCAACTGGCTTTTCTTAATGCGCGGCTGGATTTCTCGATTTTGATCTTTCCAAAATTTGAGGAGAACTTTGAGGTGGCGGAGGACCTGCACGCACCGGTGCCGCTGCCAACGCTGGCGGAGGTGCAGGCGCGAGCGGCGCGGGACAATCCGGACGTGCGCGCGGCGCTTGCGGCGGTTCAGGCGTCGAACCACGATGTTTTCGGAGCGCGTGCCGGGTATCTGCCTGCACTGACGCTCGACTATTTTTACGGGATCGATGCGACGAAGTTTGCGACGCACACGGTTTTCCAGGGACAGAAATTCTCGAACCTGGGCTCTTCGGTGGTCGGGACGTTGAACATACCGATTTGGAATTGGGGATCGACGCAAAGCAAAGTGAAACAGGCGGAATTGCGCCGCGATCAGACCAAGCGAGAGCTGTCGTTGGCGCAAAGAAGGTTGCTGGCGGAGATTCGGTCGCTGTACGCGGAGGCGGAAACGGCGCTGAATGAACAGGAAGGGTTGAGCCGCTCTGCGCAACTTGCGGAGGAGAGCTTGAAGCTGGTGACGCTGCGTTATCGGAACGGGGAATCGACGGTGCTGGAAGTAGTGGACGCGCAGAATACGTTTGCGCAGGCGAATGGCGCATATCAGGACGGAGCGGTGCGCTATCGCGTGGCGCTGGCAAATTTGCAGACGTTGACGGGAGTGCTGACGACGCCATGAGAACTGCGTACAAGAAGGAAGCAACGAACGGAATCAGGCTGATGCTGGGCGCGACGCTCGTGGTATTGCTGGCGGTTGCGGGTTGCGCCAAACCAGAAAAGGAAAAGGAGCCGGAAGTCAGCGTGCAAACGACGCCGGCGCAGCGCGCTTCCATCGCGCAGACGGTTTCCGCGGATGCGGTTGTGTTTCCACTGGAACAGGCGACGGTGGCGCCCAAGATTACTTCCACGGTGAAGAGGTTCCTGGTGCAGCGGGGAGCGCGCGTGAAAAAAGGCGACCTGCTGGCGGAATTGGAAAATGCGGATCTGGCAGCGACGGCCGAGTCCAGCCAGGGCGATTACAAGATAGCGGAATCAAATTACGTGATGACCGTGGGCTCAGGCTTGCCTCAACAGATTCAAAAGGCGGAATTGGACGCGCAGTCCGCAAAGGCCGCTTTCGAAGCGCAACAAAGAATCTACGAGAGCCGAAAAGTGTTGCTGCAGCAGGGAGCGATTCCGCGGCGCGATCTGGAGACGGCGGAAGTGGCGCTGGCGCAGGCGCGCAGCCAAAACGAGCAGGCGCAAAGACAGCTTGCCGATTTGCAACGACTGGGCAAGGAACAACAGTTGAAATCGGCACAAGGGTCGAAAGAATCCGCCGAAGGGAAATATCGAAGCGCTGCGGCGCAACTGAGCTACTCATTAATAAAGAGTCCGATCGACGGCGTAGTCACAGATAGACCATTGTATGCGGGCGATTTGGCTACGGCCAACCAGCCAATACTCACAGTGATGAATTTGAGCCGGCTGATTGGCAAGGCACATATACCGCAAGCAGAAGCATCGCAATTGAAAGTGGGGAGTCCCGCGGAAATAAGCCTGGCGGGCCTGGACGAGCCGGTCAAAGCCCGCGTTAGCCTGGTAAGTCCGGCGCTCGACCCCGGCAGCACAACGGTGGAAGTGTGGGTGGAAGCGCGAAAGCCTGATCCTGCGCTACGCCCGGGCTTGACCGTGCCGATTTCGATGACGGCGAAAACTGCGAAGGATGCAATCGTGGTGCCAGTCACAGCCGTTTTTCATAGCGAAGAGGCGGGCGACTACGTGCTGGTGGCGGGCAGCGACAGTAAGGCGCATCAGAAAAAGGTGCAGGTCGGGATCCGCAATAAGGATTCTGCTCAGATCGTTAGCGGAATCACCGAGGGAGACGCGGTGATCACGACCGGCGGGTATGCGGTGCCGGATGGGACGAAGATCAAGATTGAAAGTCCAGAAAAGGAAAAAGAGGAGAGCGCCGGCAGCAAAGATGAGAAGGATACGAAGGACGCTGCCGATGAAAAGGGCGCAAAGAAGGGTGCAAAACCAGATGGTGGTGCTAAAAAATCCGCCGGTAAAGGGAAGGAATAGCCGCCATGGATTTGCAGCCAGCCTCCAAGGGCGACGCCCGTGCCAAATCACCCGAAATGCCCTGGTTCCGTAAGCTATCGAGCCCAACACTTTTTCTGATCGTCAGTTTGACATTGGTTGGCGGCTACTTCGCGTTCACGATCCCCGTATCGGTTTTTCCGAACACAGATTTTCCGCGGATTGTAATTGGCGTGGACAACGGAGTTATGCCCATTGACCAGATGCTGGTGACCATCACGCGGCCAATGGAAGAAGCAGTGAACAGTGTGCCGGGGTTGCAGAGTGTGCGGTCGATCACGAGCCGGGGATCGGCGGAAGTGGACCTGTTCTTCGACTGGGGCTCGGACATGATTTTGACGCTGCAACGCGTTGACGCGGTCGTTGCGCGGTTGCAGCCCACGCTCCCTTCGACGGCCAAAGTTGATACGAAGCGATTGACCTTCGCGGTGTTCCCGATTATCGGTTACAGCTTGACCTCGGACACGGTGCCACAAAACAAACTGTGGGAAATCGCGACCTATGATTTGAAGCCGCGCCTCAATCGCCTGAACGGTGTGGCAACGGTGATCGTTCAAGGTGGCCGAGTTCCAGAATTCCAGGTGACGCCCCAACCCGCACGCTTACAGGCCTCGGGAGTCACGGTTCAAGACATGCTCGACGCGATCCGTCGCACTAATCTGATCGATTCGCCGGGGTTGATTGAACATGATCATCAGCTAGTGCTTAGCCTGGTAAGCGGGCAGGTGCGCACTCCCGAACAGATCGGGCAAATCGTTATCAAGAATACGCCGGCGGGCGTGCCGATACGTTTGGGCGATGTTGGTAGTGTTTCGGCTTCGGTCGCGCCGGTTTATACAGTCGTAACGGCGAATGGCAAGGCCGCAGTATTGCTTAACGTGAACCGACAACCGGAGAGCAATACGCTGGAGGTGGCCGACGAGGTTCACGGTCTGATGCAGGAACTTGCACCAGCGCTCCCGGCCGGCGTGCATCTGGAGCCGTTTTACGATCAGTCGACGATCGTTCACGATTCCATCGCCAGTGTCCGCGATGCTGTGCTCATAGGAATCATACTGTCTTCGATCATTCTGGTGCTCTTCCTGCGTGACTGGGGCACTTCGCTGGTCGCGGGGCTAGTAATTCCGGTTACGTTGGCGATTACGTTCATCGTGCTCAAATTCACGGGCCAGACATTCAACTTGATGACCCTGGGTGGACTGGCTGCCGCGGTAGGGTTGGTTATCGATGATGCGATCGTCGTGCTGGAAAACATTGTGCTTCACCGTGACGCCGGGCAGAGCCGCTTTGAAGCAATTCGAAGCGCATTGAGCGAACTAACGGTGCCATTGATTGGTTCGACGATTACACCGATCGTTGTATTTCTGCCGCTCATTTCTACAACCGGAGTCACAGGAACTTTTTTTCGCGCGCTTGCGGTCACCATGACGGTGTCCCTGCTTACGTCGCTGTTTTTGGCGCTGACATGGACGCCAACGCTCAGCCAATATTTAGTGCGCCGGAAGGACACGAGCCCCACGGGAAGCACGTCCAAGGGCCCGGACATGGCGGCGCTATTGGCGGCCGAGGAAGCGCATCTTTCGGGTTTTTTTGGACGCATCGTGAACTTCTATTCGCGAGCGATGCAGGCGGTTTTGCGGCGGCCGTGGGTATTAGTTGTGAGTTCGCTGGCCATCTTCGCGCTGTCTTATGTGTGTTACAACTTCCTTGGCACGGAATTCCTGCCGGAAATGGACGAAGGCGGATTCATTCTGGACTATTTCACACCGCCGGGAAGCTCGCTCGCGGAATCAAATCGCATTCTGCAGCACATCGAGGAAATCCTGCACGCAACACCTGAGGTGGAAAATACTTCGAGGCGCACTGGTTTGCAGTTGGGTCTCGCCGCGGTCACAGAGGCGAACAACGGCGACTTCACCGTCAAGCTAAAGAAGGACCGCAAACGACCTATCGACGAAATCGTCTCCGATATTCGCGGGCAGATTGAGGAAGGTGAGCCCGCGACAAAAGTTGAGTTCATTCAATTATTGCAGGACATGATCGGAGACTTGACGAGCCAGCCTGAGCCGGTTGTGATCAAACTGTTTTCCCAGGACGGCAAGCTTTTGAACGACACCGCACCGAAGGTGGGCGAGGCCATCAGTAAGGTAAAAGGTGTTGTCGATGTGCTGAACGGCATAGAAAACACAGTCAGTGGCCCCGCTGTGACGTATCAGGTAAATCCGACCGTGGCTGCGCGCGCGGGCTTCACTCCTGAAGAAGTGGCGATCGACGCGGCGGCTGTGCTGGAAGGCGAACCGGCGGCGACTCCGGTGGTGCTGAACGATCGGGCATATACAATTCGTGTTCGCTTCCCGGACCAGAGCCGGTCCTCGCTCGACAATATGAGTAATACATTGCTAACCAGCGCCACGGGACGAACGGCGACGCTTGGTTCCCTGGCGCAAGTGATCAACGATCCGGGCGAAACGGAAATTCGTCGAGAGAATCTCCAACGCCTCGTCCAGGTAACGGCGCGGTTAGAAGGAGTGGACATGGGAAGCGGTGTCGCCGCGGTGCAAAAAGCGGTGAGTGATATGCATTTACCCTCGTCCATCCGCGTGGAGTATGGCGGTTTGTATGAAGAGGATAGGAAATCGTCACGCGATCTGATGATGGTTCTGCTTGTGGCGCTGTTGCTGTTGTTTGCCGTGCTGCTCTTTGAGTTCAGGACTTTCTCGGCACCTACGGCGATTTTAGGGTCGGCGCTGCTGTCCACATTTGGTGGTTTTCTGGCATTGCTCGTCACCGGAACGACGTTTAATGTCGCTTCGCGGATGGGCATGATTATGGTCATCGGGATAGTGGCGAAAAACGGCATTTTGCTGCTGGATGCGGAGCACCGATTCCGCAGCTTGGGATTGTCCGCGGAGGAAGCGATGATTCAAGCGGGACGCCGGCGCTTGCGCCCAATCGCAATGACCGCACTGGCAACAATCGCCGGCATGTTGCCACTCGCATTTGGAATAGGCGCAGGCTCGGAAATGCTTAAGCCACTGGCCATAACGGTGATCGGTGGGCTGATCAGCTCGATGGTTTTGTCGCTGATTTTTACGCCGGCGATTCATTACTACTTGTATCGGGGAAAAACGCACGCCGAAGCGGTGTGAAACGTTCTGCCGAGTCGTCAGGCTCAAAAGCGGCGGCCTGCCTGCAGCAGGCGGGCCAGACCGCCGCACTCCAAAATTATTTTGCGTAGGGGCGTGACGTGGTCTCGCCTTTGCCTTCGGTTGCCGTGATCGTTTTTCCCGCTGCTACATTGGAGAGGCGATCGACTTGGCCGCTGGGCCAGCGAATTTCGATGGCTTCCGCTTTATCGTGTTGGGCCAAACCGAAGGTCAGGATAAGTTCGCTGGACGATAGATAGCTGGAGCCGCTGCGCAGCATTTGCGTCTGTGTTTCGCCGCTTGCGGTGAGCCGCACGACTGCGCCGATGCCGTCGCGGTTGGATTTTGTGCCTACGAGCTTCATACGCAAGCTGCGATTTGCGGAAGCGCCGCTTTGTGTTTCGTTGCGAAATAAATAGACAGGGCCGCCGTTGGTGGCCAGCAGCAAGTCGGGGCGGCCATCGTTATTGATGTCGGCATAGGCCGCGCCGCGTCCGACGCGCGGCGCGATGAAGCCAGCTCCCATGGAAGTGGTGACTTCCTCGAATTTTCCTTTACCCAGATTGCGAAACAGGTGAGGGGGCATTGCATATTTGACGTTGGCTTGGACTTTCTGGATCTCCGGGTCGATGTGCCCGTTGGCGATAAAAATATCGGGCCAGCCGTCGAGGTCATAATCGAAAAAGAAACAGCCGAAGCCAAGAGTTAGGAGAGTGGCGCGTCCAATAGCGGACTGCGGAGCTTCGTCCACGAACAAGCCTTTGCCTTCGTTGTGATAAAGCGAAACCATCTGGTTCGAGAAATTGGTGATCATGAGGCTGGGGTGGCCGGAGTGATCGTAGTCGGCTGCGTCGACTCCCATGCCGGCGCGTGCAACGCCGTCTTCGCTGAAAGCGACACCGGCAATTACGCCTTTTTCAGAAAACGTGCCATTGCCATTGTTACGATAGAGCTTGTTTGGCTGCGTGTCGTTGGAAAAGAGTAGATCGGGCCAGCCGTCATTATCGTAATCGAGCACCGCGATGCCCATGGTTTTGGAGGTGGGCTCGGCGAGCCCGGCTTTCTGAGTGACGTCCTCAAATGTGCCGTCGCCCCGATTGTGCCAGAGCCGCGCGGACGTGCCTTTGTACGATTCTGGCGTGCAGTAGGATTTGTTCTTGCCGTCGAGCGTGCAATAGAGATCGGTTTCCTGGGTCCATTGCACATAGTTACCGATCACGAGATCGAGACGGCCGTCTTTGTCGTAGTCCACCCATGCGGCGCTGGTGCTCAGTTCGCGCGGGCCGCTGAGTCCGGCCTTTTGCGTTACGTCGGTGAATGTTCCGTTGCCGTTGTTGTGAAAGAGGCGACTCTGTCCTAGCGCCGTTACGAAGAGGTCGTCGAAGCCGTCGTTGTCATAATCACCGACCGCTACACCCATGCCGTACATTTCCACATCGAGGCCGGCTTTGTGGGTTACGTCAGTGAATGTTCCATCGTGATTGTTGTGATAAAGCTTGGGAGTGGTGTGCTTTTGCTGATGACCCGGCCAGTCCATCCCATTGACCAGAAAAATGTCGGGCCAGCCATCATTATCGTAATCGATGAAAGCGACGCCAGGGCCGAGCGTTTCCGGCAGGAATTTCTTTCCGAACGCGCCATTGTTGTGGGTAAAGCGAATGCCGGACTGTTGAGTTACGTCGCGAAAGGTGATTGCAGAAGCGGTGGGAGCGGCGGCGTTGCCGCCTAGCGTCGTAGCAACAGTTGCAAGCGCAAACACGGCGACCACGGCCGCGATTCCCCTCATGGTGTCCTCATTGTTTAAGCGCGGCCCACGCCCAAGGCGTCGGCGACACGATTGATGTAGTTAAACCAAGACGCGATCAACGTAATTTGCAAAATGCCTCGATCGTCGAAGCCGGCCGCTCTTAGTTTTGCGTGATCCTCGGGCGAAACTTTGGTGGCATCTTTAGTCAGTTTCACTACGTAATCTAGCATCGCGCGATCCTGTTCGTTGATTGCTGCGGAGCGGTAATCCGTCTGCAGCGCTTCCACTAAAGATTTATCCAAAGTTACGCGACGCAGAAACTCTGCGTGAGACTCAATTCAATAGACGCAGCGATTGGTGACCGAGACCATGGTCGCGATCATCTCGTGCTGGCGGCGCTGCAAGGGCAGTTCGGGAGACATTAATGCGCCGAAGGTACTGAACGCGTGAAAGAGGGCGTCTGGGATGAGCGAATGCGACGCGACGATGCTTGAACTCTGGCCGTCGTTCTCCGGATGCACGGGCGTGGCGTATTCGATGGGATAAACGGCGCGCTGAGCCAGCATGGCTTTCTTGACGCGTTCGTCGTCTTCCATCGATACAGTTTGGATCCAGGTCATGATCAGCTCCTCTTGAACTCAGGGTCGATGAGGATCAATGTGAACCGCCCGGTTGGGTTTGCGCGGGAGCATAGGATGCGGCAGAGGCTGCGCGCTTACCAGTCTTCACGGGCTGATTGAGCGCCACCGAAACATGCTCGTGAATGGGCTGCCGCTCGTTGTTGTCTTCGGGATGCGCTTGCCGGTAGGGACCGGTGATGGCTTGCGAAGACTCATCGGCCTTGAACCGCAGATAGCGGTCCTTGTGGGCGTTGGCGCGCGTTTCGTCGCCGACCCCGCTATAGCAAAGCATCAGATTGTAGTGAGCCTGTAAATCCTCGGGGTCAATCGATAACGTCTGATTGAACTCCGCGATGGCCGCGACGTATTGCTTCTGCAAAAATAAAATACGGCCGACTTCATTACGGACGACGCGGTCGCGCGGATATTGCGCGAGAACCTCGCGCAAGCGCACCAGCGCATCGTCGTACTTTCCTTCTTCTTTCAAAACTCTCGCATAGAAGAAGTTTGCCCGAGCCAGACCGGGTTTCAGCGCCAGCGCCTTTTCCAATACCGTGCGAGCGCCGCCGATATCTCCCTCCTGCACTAGCGCGCGGCCGATATTTACCCAGCCATCTGGATTTTGTGGATCGGCGTCCGCGACTTTTTGAAATGCCGCGGCGGCGCCCTTCAGGTCGCCCTGCAAGAACAGTCCGATGCCGTAGTCGTTCCAACGCGACCAATCTTCTTTCGCGAGCGTCACTTTGGGTTGCGCCGCGGCAGCACTCTTGGCGGTAACACTCACTATCTTCGTGTCCTCGGCCACCGTAATAACCGGCAAATCGGGAACGGCTTTCAGCTCGCCCGCGATCATTTTGGGGTCGAGGCCCTTGAAGAGCCATTTGCGGTCGTCATAATCCGGAGTCACTGCGTCGGGTGCGTGATTGGAATCTTTCACACCAGCGAAAGCGAACTGCGTATTGAACCACATGAATTTCCGGTAGTTCAGCTTGGCATGCAAAGTGATTTTGTCGCCGGCGCTTTCCGGGATGTGCAGCCGATAGTGCGCGGTGTCTGCCGCGCCGGGAGGAATCAGGTGCACGTATACCGTCGCGCGATTGGCCCAGGCATTTCGTTTGTTGATGTGGTTTCCGTGCGCGTCGATGAGCAGTGATCTAAAGAAATGCGCGCCCTTCTCGACCGGGCCTTTTCCGTCATCTTCGATCTTGCCGCTCCAGAAAAGTGTCTGGCCCTTTTCATCGACGGCCTGGAGCTCCAGCCACACATCGAAAGCGTCGATGGTGCCCCCAGGAAAAAAGTGGCCGACCTTGCGCGTGCGAACGACAACGTCCACGCGCACATCGTCACCGCGGCGCGCGGTCGCATCCACGCGGCCCAACGGCGCGGTGACGGCGCGGGCCTCGCCTGCCGGGCCGTTGGGGAGACTGGTTTCCGCTTCTTCACCCACTGCAAACGAGGTGGACAGCTCCGGCCGGCCCATTTTTGCAGCGGTTGGCGCGGGAATCTCATTGCCGGCGGGAGAGATCGCAAAGATATCGACGGTGAGTTGCTTGTCCTGCAAGAATTTTTGGCTTAGCTCAAGTTGCGTCTGGTCTTGATTGGCCGTGGGCACGGCCGTATTGGCGCCAGGAAAACGATGCGAATGCACGAAGCCATCGATATTTCCGAGATCGGCTGAGCGCACCTGCGGCATGTGGCAATCGGCGCACATCATAGAGTTAGCCGGGTAATAAAACGAGCGTGCGCCTTGGCCCGAGACGCCGCTGGCTTGCCAGTTGTCGTACTCGTTGAATCCGCGCACCCAGCGATAGTGGTTCACCGGCACATCTAGGTGGACCTTGTGACACGAGGCGCAAAATTCGGCGGTCTGCGTGCGCATGAAGGGCTTCAAAAAAGTGCGGCGGTGCGGCTCCGGATTTACGCGCACCAGAAAATCGTGGAGAGTGCGAACCATGGGATTGTCGCTGGCGGCCAGTTCGTGCAGCTTGGGATATTCCAGGACAAAATCGCCCTGACCCATGGTGCTCTTGACCTCCACGATGCTGTGGCACATCAGACAGCTCAGGCCAGCTTTGGCCTCCGGCCGGTCGACGAGTTCGTTGATGGGTTTGTCGAACAAGCCGCTGAAGAGCAGAGCGGGGTCATGACAACCGGCGCACCATTTTGAGGCGCGCACTCCCGCCACGTCTTGCATGTACTCGATGCTTTTGCGATACCACTGATTGTTGAAGGAGGAGAAGTGGTGGGCCGAGCTGTACCACTGTTTGTAGATATCGGCGTGACAGCGCTGGCAGGCATCCGATTGCATGAAATACTTAGCGGGAATGTAGCCGTTATGTTTCGTCTGTGCGGAACTTGGAAAAAACTTCCCTCGCGGGCCGTCGCCTTCGCCATCCATGGAAGCCGCGGGCATTTGCGGATTCACGATTCGATTGGCATTTCTCCAGGCGACTTCGCGCGACCACCATGCTCCGGCGGCAATCGCTGCTGTCGCGAGCACCAGACCTGCAAATCGGAAGACCCGCTGTCCCGCATTGCTTCCCATGAAGCCGCGGGATGCGAGCCACGCGGTGGCGACGAAAAGTGCGCCGATCACACAAAGGGCGATGTGCGCGTACAGCCAAGGTTTAAGGCGGTTCAGCGTGCCGATAAAAATCAACGCAACGCCCAACACTGCGCCCAAAGCCAGGAAGATCCAGCCAACGCGGGCGAGCGGAGCATCCACTTGCAGCAATCGGAATAGGACCGGAAGCAGCAAAACGGTCAGCAGAATGCCGACCGCAACGTGAAACAAAACAAGAATACCGAAGGTGATGGTGGCGGAGGGAAAGCCGTACAAATAAACGGCGCTTGCTGAGAGGGCCAACAAGCTGCGCAAGCGCCAACGTTCCATGCCGCGATTCTCCACTCTCGAGCGCGCTCGACCCCGCTACAAAAATGCGGCCGGATGGGTGCACATCCGGCCGCGAGTGCTTGGGGTGCCTCCGGGTGGGCGCTAGAAATGAAAGCCTATCGGGAAGCGATGTGGGCGTTTTATATCTTTTGGCGAAAAATCCTGCAATAACGCGAAAGTATTAGAACGTGGGGAGCGCCGTAAGGCCTTTATTTTCTGTGCATTGATAGGTCTTTCCGGCTGACAGATTCTTGAATTCTTCTTTCGCTCCGCTTGGCCACTCGATTTGCACGCGCTCAATCTTATCGCGTTGGCCCAATCCAAAAGTGAGCGGCAATTCCGATTGCGACAGATAGCTTGAGCCGGTTTTCACCATTTGGCTTTGGCTCAGGCCTCCGTAGAAAATTCGCACCACCGCGCCGATTGCGTCGCGATTTGATTTCGTACCAGTGAGGTGGAATCGAATACTGCGATTTCCGGCGAGTTGATCGTTGCGATATAGATAGGCGGGCCCGCTGTTAGTGGTCAGCAGGATGTCCAGGTCGCCATCGCGATCGAAATCGCCGTACGCCAAACCGCGGCCAACTTTGGGCTGGGCGAAGCCGCCATCCGCATTGGCCGCGACGTCTTGAAACTTTCCGCCTTGATTCAAGAAAAGGTGCGGCGGTTGGGCGTAGCCGACATTGCCGTGAATATTGCGCACGGTTTCCTCGATGTGTCCATTGGCGACGGCGAGATCGAGTGAGCCATCCAGATCGATATCAAGAAAGGCGCAGCCGAAGCCCAGCGTATTCTTGGAAGCGAGGCCAACACCTGCGGCAATGGAGACATCGTCGTACGTCCCGGGCCGCACGGCGCGATAGAGTCCGATCATCTCGTTGTCGAAATTGGTGATGGCGATGCCGGGCTTGCCTGAATTCTCGAAGTCGGCAACATCCAAACCCATTCCGGCTCGCGCCTTGCCTTCGGTGCTGAATGCCAAACCCGCCTCGACGGCAACATCTCTAAATTTACCGTTACGAAGATTCTTGTAGAGTTTGTTTGGCTGCGTGTCGTTGGCCACGAGTAAGTCCGGCCAGCCGTCCAAGTCAAAGTCGAGCATTGCCACGCCTAAGGATTTCGAGCTGCTGTCAAAGATTCCGCTGGTCGCAGTAACATCCTCGAAGGTGCCATCGCCTCGATTGTGAAATAGCCAACACGTGTCGCCACGATAGGCTTCCGGCGTGCAAAACGATTTATGTTTCCCATCAAGGCTGCAGAAAACGTCGTGCTCCGGCGACCAGCGCACGTAGTTGCAAACGAAAAGATCAAGGAAGCCGTCGCGGTCATAATCGAACCAGAGCGCGGAGGTGCTGAAGGCCTGACGCACGCTCAGACCACTGGCGCGCGTTACATCGAGAAAAGTTCCCTTGCCCGTGTTGCGAAACAGGCTATTTTGCCCCACGCAAGTGACTAAAATGTCGGGGAAGCCGTCATTGTTATAGTCACCGACGGCGACGCCCATTCCGTACATCTCGACATCGAGGCCAGCGGCTTTTGTCACGTCAGTGAACGTGCCGTTGCGATTGTTTTTGTAGAGCCGCAGCGTGGAGCGGAGGCGTTTGTGGCCGGGCCAATCCATCCCATTGATCAACAGGATGTCTT
>Ga0137403_10001995_pt1 | contig 25425 bp, 24 predicted proteins | sample CZOMad2_1_16fung_FD_122057 | JGI IMG/M metagenome (GOLD analysis project Ga0137403, IMG submission 122057) | Vadose zone soil fungal communities from Angelo Coast Range Reserve, California, USA - CZOMad2_1_16fungal (Hybrid Assembly) | ecosystem: Environmental > Terrestrial > Soil > Vadose zone... | reverse complement strand
CATCAGGCGCTTCGGCTGCAGCGTTCCGGCGGAGACTTCGCCGGTGCCAAGGAAGCCCGCGTCCTCGCCGAAGACCGCGACGTTCCCGTCGCTGAAGTCGGCCGGGACCGCCCGCCCCTGCCGGAACTTCGCGGCGAGCTCCGCCTCGAGGGCTACGCGGGGCCAAGACTCGAGCAAGGCCTGAGGCGGGAGTAGCCGCTCCCGCCTCTCCGTAGCCGAGGCCGCTTCGAGTACTGCGAACTTGACCGACCGCTCCAGCGAGAACGGCCCGACCGCGAGGCGCTCGAGCGCGGCCAAATGCGCGCCGCAGCCCAATGCTTCGCCGATGTCCTCGGCGAGCGTGCGAATGTAGGTGCCCTTGCTGCATTCGACATGAAGGGTGGCCCCGTCGACTTCGAAGCTCTCCAGCTCGAGGCGCCGGATAGCGACGCGCCGGGGCGCACGCTCCACGCTCTCGCCGCGCCGTGCGTACGCGTAGAGGGGACGTCCCTCGTGTTTGATTGCGGCATACATCGGCGGCACCTGCTCGATCTCGCCGCGGAAGCGCTCCAGCACGCGCCGCAACTCGTCCTCGGAGGCTCTGGCTTCCGACCGCGACAGCACAGTCCCTTCGGCATCGCCCGTCGAGGTGCGTGCGCCGAACTTCACTCGCGCGCGATAGGCCTTGTCCGCCTCCAGCAGCCCGCCCGAGAACTTGGTCGCCTCGCCCACCGTGATCACGAGCAGGCCGCTCGCCAGCGGATCGAGCGTTCCCGTGTGCCCGGCCCGCGCCGCGCCGAGCAGGCGTTTGGCCCATTGCAGGACGGTGTTCGAGCTGGGTCCGACCGGTTTGTCTAGGAGGAGCACGCCGTTGACCGCGTCGCCCATGATCCCGCCCTAGCCGTCCTTCTTTCCGGCGACCGCGTCGTCGATCAGCTTCGAGAGCCGGACGCCTCGCTCGACCGACTCGTCGTGCACGAAGCGCAACTCGGGGGTCACGCGCAGCTTCAAGCGATGGCCCAACTCGGCGCGCAGAAAGCCCGCAGCGCGCTTGAGTCCGGTCTCGGTCCGGCCCAGAGCGTCGGCATCGCCGAGCATGGTGAAGAAGACTTTGGCGTGAGCCAGGTCGGGAGACACTTCGACGCTCGTGAGAGTGACCATTCCGACGCGCGGGTCTTTCAGCGCGGCGCGCAACAGGCCCGACAGCTCCCGCTGGATCTGGTCGGCCACACGGCGCAGGCGTTGCTGGTTGGCCATGAGGTGAGAGCGAAGCGATCGGCCATCCTACAGCGGATCCTTCGTCGCGCTAAGCGCTCCTCGGGATGGCGCGGAGGCTAGAGGGTCCGCGCCACTTCCTGGACTTCGTAGATCTCGAACTGGTCGCCGACCTTGAGGTCGTTGAAGTTCTTCAGCGACATGCCGCACTCGAAGCTGCTCTTCACTTCGCGCACGTCGTCCTTGAAGCGCTTGAGCGAATCGATTTCGCCCGTGTGGATCACCACGTTGTCGCGCAGCACGCGTACGGAGGCGCTGCGCCGCACCAGCCCTTCGAGCACGTAGCACCCCGCTACCGCACCGACCTTGGAGATCTTGAACACCTGGCGCACCTCGACCAGGCCGAGCACGGCTTCCTTCTTCTCGGGCGCGAGCATCCCGGAGAGCGCGGCCTTTATCTCGTCGACCGCTTCGTAGATGATGTTGTAGTAGCGCACGTCGACGCCGGAGGCCTCGGCCGCCTTGCGCGCGGTCGCATCGGCGCGCGTGTTGAACCCGATGATCACCGCCTTGGAGGCGAGCGCGAGGTTGACGTCGGACTCGGTAATCGCGCCGACTCCGGCGTGCACCACGTTGACCTTGACTTCCTCGGTCGAAAGCCCGCCGAGCGCGTGGATCAGCGCCTCCTGCGAGCCCTGCACGTCCGCCTTGATGAGCAGGGGAAGCAATCTCACCCCGCCTTCGCCCATGTTCTCGAACAGGTTCTCCAGCTTCGCGGCCTGCTTCTTGGCGAGCTTCACGTCGCGGAACTTGCCCTGGCGGAACAGTGCGATCTCGCGCGCCTTGCGCTCGTCCGCGAGGGCCATGAAGTCCTCGCCCGCGCCGGGCACGTCCGACAGGCCCTGGATCTCCACCGGGATGGAGGGTCCGGCCTCCGAAACCGCGCCGCCGTTCTCATCGAGCATGGCGCGAATTCGGCCGAAGGAGCTTCCCGCGAGCACGACGTCGCCGCGCCTGAGCGTTCCGGATTGAACGAGCACGGTGGCGACCGGGCCGCGTCCCTTGTCGAGGCGCGCCTCGATGACGATGCCCCTGGCCGGCGAATCGACCGGCGCCTTGAGCTCCAGCACGTCAGCCTGGAGCAGGAGCTGCTCGAGCAGATCGTCGATTCCCTTGCCGGTCTTCGCGGACACCGGGACGAAGGGCGAGTCGCCGCCGTATTCCTCGGGCACGACCGATTGCGCCACCAGTTCCTGCTTGACCTTGTCCGGATTGGCCTCGTGCTTGTCGATCTTGTTGATCGCCACCACGATCGGAACCTCGGCGGCCTTCGCATGGTGAATCGCCTCGATCGTCTGCGGCATGACGCCGTCGTCGGCGGCAACCACCAGGATGACGATGTCGGTGACCTTGGCGCCGCGGGCCCGCATCGCAGTAAACGCTTCGTGGCCGGGTGTGTCGAGAAAAGTGACCATGCCGCGCGGCGTCTGCACGTGATACGCGCCGATGTGCTGGGTGATGCCCCCGGCTTCGCCCGAGGCGACCTTCGTGGTGCGGATGTAGTCGAGCAGCGAGGTCTTGCCGTGGTCGACGTGACCCATGACGGTGACGACGGGCGCGCGCGGCTTGAGCTCGGCGTCGTGGTGTTCGTCGGGCGCATCGGCGAGCAGGGATTCCGGGTCGTCGAGCTTGGCCGCCTTGGCCGTGTGTCCCATTTCGGCGACGACGATCATCGCGGTGTCTTGGTCGAGAACCTGGTTGATGGTCACCATGTTGCCCATCTTCATCAGGGCCTTGATCACCTCGGCGGCCTTGACCGACATCTTGTGGGCGAGATCGCCAACGGTGATGGTCTCCGGCACCAGGATTTCGCGCACGACCGGCTCGGCGGGCGAGGCGAATTGCGGGGCGCTCTCCGCGGCGGCGACAGCGGTCCGGTGTCTCCCGCCCTTGGGCGTGTGCCAGCCGGAGGCGCCCTGCACGTCGCCGCGGGTCTTGATGGTGCGGCGCTTGACGCCCTCGTCCTGCCAGACCTTGATCTCCTTGGCCTTCTTCGCGCCCTTCTTCTCCGTTCCGGGCGCGACCTTGGGTTTGTGCAGCGTCGTGTCGGCAGCGGGAGTCTGCGCCTTCGCGTCTGCGGGCTTCTGCTCGATTTCGCGTGCAGCCTTGCGCTCGCGCTCCTGCTTCTCCGCGAGCTCGGCCGCCTGGCGGGTGGCCAGCTCTTCCTGGCGGAGGCGGTCCTGCTCGCGCAGCTCCGCCTCGCGCGCGTCGATCGCGCCGGTCGGCTGCGCGGGCGCTTCGGGCGGCGCTCCGGCTTCGGCTTCGCGCTTGACGAAAATGCGCTTTTTCTTGACCTCGACCTGGATGGTGCGCGCCTTCCCGCTTGCGTCGGACTTCTTTATGATTTCCGAAGTCTGCTTGCGCATCAGGGTGATCTTGTTCTTGGGCTCGGCGGACCCGTGCGACCGGCGCAGATAGTCGAGGAGCTTCGTCTTGTCCTGCTCCGAGAGAACGTCTTCGGCGACGCGCTTGTGCACGCCGGCGGCGCGCAGCTGCTCCAGAAGCTGCGCGGGCTGGACTTTCAGCTCACCCGCGAATTGCGCAACGCTCGTCTGTGCCATGTGCCCGTTCTACTCCTGCGCAAACCAGTGCTCGCGCGCCTTCATGATCAAGGCCTTGGCGCGCTCGGCGTCGATTGCCGTGAGCTCGACGAGATCGTCGAGCGCGAGGTCGGCCAGGTCGTCGCGGGTCTTTACCCCGGAGGTGGCGAGCTTGGCCGCCAGGTCCTTGTCCATGCCTTCCAGGCCGAGGAGCGCGGGATCCAGGTTCTCCGCCTGCTCCTCGCTCGCGATGGCCTGCACCAGGAGCGCGTCGCGCGCCCGGTTGCGCAGCTCGTTGACGGTCGCCTCGTCGAAGCCCTCGATCTCCATCATCTCGTTGATCGGAACGTAAGCCACTTCTTCCAGCGTCGAGAACCCTTCCTGGATGAGCGTATTCGCGACTTCCTCGTCGACGTCGAGCCGCGCCATGAAGAGCGTCCGGGAGGAGGAAGCCTCCTCCTCGTTCTTCTTCTGCGACTCCGCCTCGGTCATGAGGTTGATCGCCCAGCCGGTGAGCTCGGAGGCCAGGCGCACATTCTGCCCGCTGCGGCCGATCGCGATGGCGAGGTTCTCCTCGTCCACCACCACATCCATGGCGTGCTTGTCCTCGTCCACCAGGATCGAGGAGACCTCGGCCGGCGACAGCGCGCCGATCACCAGCTGCGCTGGATCTTCCGACCACAGAACGATGTCGACGCGCTCACCGGCGAGTTCCTGGGTCACGGCCTGGACCCGCGCCCCGCGCATGCCGACGCAGGTGCCGATCGGGTCGATGCGCTTGTCGCGCGAATGCACCGCGATCTTGGCGCGTATGCCGGGGTCGCGCGCGGCCGACTTGATCTCGAGCAGGCCCTCCTCGATCTCGGGGACCTCGAGGCGGAACAGCTCCATGATGAACTCGGGCGCGGTGCGCGAGAGCACCAGCTGCGGCCCGCGCACGTTGCGGTCGATGCGCATCACGAAGGCGCGCACGCGATCGCCCACCCGCAGGTTCTCCTTGGGGATCATCTGGTCGCGCGGCAGCACCGCCTCCACCCGCCCCACCTCGATGATCGCGTTGCCGCGCTCGACGCGCTTGATCGCGCCGTTGATGAGCTTTTCGCCGCGCGCCAGAAAATCGTTGAGCAGCTGCTCGCGCTCGGCGTCGCGGATCCGCTGCAGGATGACCTGCTTCGCGGTCTGCGCGCCGATGCGGCCGAAATCGATGGGCTCGAGAGCTTCCTCGATGAAATCCAGGAGCTGGATGTCGGGGTACTGCTTGTGCGCTTCGGTGAGCTCGATCTGCTGGGGAGGGTTCTCCACTGTTCCGTCGGCCACGACCTGCCAGCGCCTGAACGACTCGAATTCACCGGTATTGCGGTCGATCGCCACGCGCACGTCGGCGTCCTCGTTGAAGCGCTTCTTGGTCGCCGAAGCGATCGCCATCTCGAGGGCGCCGAACACCACGTCCTTGTGGACGTTCTTTTCCCGGGCAAGCGCGTCCACCTGCAGCAGGAGCTCACGGCTCATGTAACCTTCCGGCATCATAGCTTGGGCACCAGTCGCGCGCGGTCGAGGTCGGCCATTTCGAAATCCACCTTGCTGCCTTCGAATTCGAGTTCGACGCGCTCGCCCTCGACGGCGCGAACGGTCCCGACGAAATTGCGCCGGCCGTCGACCGGGCGGCGCAAGCGAACCTGGGCTTCGTGGCCGATAAAACGGGCGAAGTCCCGTGCCTTCTTCAGCCTGCGGTCCAGGCCCGGCGAGGACACTTCGAGGCGGCCGTAAGCGATGCCCTCGACTTCGAGCACGTGCTGCAACTGCCGGCTCACGGATTCGCAGTCCGCGACCGTCACCCCGGCTTGGCCCACCCCGGGATTGGTTTCATGTAATTTCTCAATAAACACTCGTAACATCCCGCCGTTATTTATATATTCGAAATCGGCAAGCTGGTATCCCAGCCCACAGACCGTGCGCTCCACCAAAGGCTCGAGCGCGCTCACGACCGTGCAAAAACCCCGCGCATAAATAAAAAATGGGCTCGAAAGCCCATTGCAAGAACCGCGGAAGTATATCAAGAAATCCTGGCCGGAACAACGAAAACGACCAGCGCAGGCCGGGTGTTACAGGACCGCGAGCAGCGCGGCGACTTCCTTGGGCTCCAGATGGCGCCATTGCCCGCGGCGAAGATAGGACGGCAGGATGAACGGCCCGAAGCGCACGCGCATCAGTCGACTCACTGTTACCCCCAGCGATTCGAACATGCGCCGCACCTCGCGGTTGCGCCCTTCGCGCAGCACCACCTGGTACCAGCGGTTGGACCCGGTGCCCCCGCCTGGAGCGATGCGGTCGAACCTGGCCGGGCCGTCGCCGAGAGCCACGCCCCGGGTGAGCGTGTCGATCTGCTCGCGCGAGAGCTCGCCCCGCACGCGCACGGCGTACTCGCGCTCGATCTCGCTTCGCGGATGCATCAGGCGATCGGCGAGCTCGCCCGAGTCGGTGAAAAGGAGCAATCCGCCGGTATTGAAGTCGAGCCTGCCGACCGCGATCCAGTGGCCGCCCCGCAGCGGCGGCAGATTCTGGAAGACGGTCGGCCTGCCTTTGGGGTCGTGCGTCGTGACCAGCTGCCCCGTCGGCTTGTGATAGAGGAGCACCCGCGGTTCCTTTTGCTCCGATCTGAGGCGAATCGCCTTGCCGTCGACCAGGACGCGGTCGCGCGGCCGGACGCGTTGTCCCAGCCCGGCGCGAGCGCCGTTCACCGTGACTCGCCCTGAGGCGATGGCGCCTTCCATGGCGCGGCGCGAACCGAGCCCAGAGCGCGCGAGGACCTTCTGCAGCTTCTCCGCTGGACCCGGGCTAGACGGCGCTGGTCTGGGCCGTCTCTGCGGGGGTCTCTGTGCGGGTCTCTGCGGTCTGCTCGGGCGCCGGCTGCGGGAGGGGCGTGGGGATCTGCGTGAGGTCAAGCGTTTTGGCGATGTCTTCCAGGGGCGGCAGCTCCTCGAGGGAGCGCAGGCCCAGGTCATCCAGAAAGGTCTTGGTGGTCCCGTACAAAGCCGGGCGTCCGGGCACTTCCTTGTGCCCGAGCACCTCGATCCAGTTCCGCTCCTCCAGCCGCCGGATCACCTCGGTCGAAACCGAGACGCCGCGAACGCTTTCGATGTCGCCTCGCGTCACCGGCTGCCGGTAGGCGATGATGGCGAGCGTCTCCAGCACGGCGCGCGAGTAGCGCGGGGCTCTTTCCGGGTGGATGCGCTCGAGGAACTTCTGCAGCGACGCCTTGGTCTGGAAGCGCCAGCCGCTCGCCGTTGTGACCAGCTCGACCCCGCGATCCGCCCAGGCCTCGCGCAGTTCCTCGAGCAGCATGCGCAACGAATCGGCGTCGATCTCGTCGTCGAACATCTTTCGCAGCTCGGAGATCGGCAGCGGCTCCTGCGCGGCGAGCAGCGCCGCCTCGAGCACGATCTTCACTTCATTCGGACTGAGCATGGGCGAATTTCAAATAGATGGGAGCGAAAGGCTCGGACTGCGTCACTTCGAGAAGGCCTTCCCTAGTCAGCTCCAGCACCGCGAGAAAATTGACGATCAGCACCGCCACGCCGCGCGCGGGCTCGAACAGCTCGCCGAACTCGGCGAACCCCCCTCCCCGCAGCCTTCGCAGGATGAGGCTCATGTGCTCGCGCACCGACAGCTCCTCCCGGCTCACGTGGTGATGTTGCGTCATTTTCGCACGCACCAGCAGCACGCGCCACGCTTCCTGCAGGTCGACCACGTTGACCTCGGGCAGGCGCTGCGCGAGTGTCTGCTCGATCCAGACTTCCACGGGCAGGAAATCCCGGCCGAGCTGCGGAAGCTCATCGAGTTTCTGGCCCGCGAGCTTCATCTTCTCGTACTCGAGGAGGCGCCGCACCAGCTCGGCGCGCGGGTCTTCCTCCTCGCTCGGCATGGCGGGGCGCGGCAGCAACATCCGCGACTTGATCTCCATCAGCATCGCCGCCATGACGAGATACTCGGCGGCAAGCTCGAGGTTCTTGGTGCGCATCACCTCGACGTATTCCATGTACTGCTCGGTGAGCCGCGCCATCGGGATATCCAGAACATCGATGTTCGCCCTTCGAATCAGGTAGAGCAGTAGGTCGAGCGGCCCCTCGAAGGCTTCGAAATAAACCTCCAGGGCGTCCGGTGGGATGTACAGGTCCAGCGGCAGCTCGGTGAAGGGCTCGCCCCGGACCTTTGCCACGAGCGCAGTCTGGACCGGCTCGCTCATGTATACGCGAGCCCCATCGCCTCGCGCACGTCGCGCATGGTCTCGCGGGCGAGCTTGCGCGCCTTTTCGCAGCCGTCGGCGACGATGTTGCGCACCAGAGTCGGGTCGTCGAGGTACTTCTGCGCTCGCTCGCGCATCGGCCCCTGCTCGGCGAGCACCGCGTCGATCACCGGCTGCTTGCAGTCCAGGCAACCGATGCCGGCCGTGCGGCAACCCTGATTGGCCCACTCGCGGGTCTTTTCGTCGCTGTAGACCAGGTGGAGCTGCCACACAGGGCACTTGTCCGGATCGCCCGGGTCGGTGCGCTTCACCCGCGCGGGGTCGGTCGGCATGGTGCGGATCTTCCTCCTCACCGATTCGGCGTCTTCGCGCAGCGCGATGGTGTTGTTGTACGACTTCGACATCTTCTGCCCGTCGGTCCCGGGGAGCTTCGAGGATTCGGTCAAGAGGGCCTCGGGCTCGACCAGGATCACCCGCCCTCCTCCCTCGAGGTACCCGAACAGGCGCTCGCGGTCGGCCACCGACAGGTTCCCCTGCTTCTCGAGCAGCGCCCGCGCGCCGGCGATCGCCTCGGGGTCGCCCTGCTCCTGGTATTTCGTGCGCAGCTCCATCAGCAACTTGGCCTTGCGGCTGCCCAGTTTCTTCGCGGCGGCCTTGGCCTTGTCTTCGAAGCCGGCCTCGCGGCCATAGACGTGATTGAAGCGCCGGGCGACCTCGCGCATCATTTCGATGTGCGGCACCTGGTCCTCTCCCACCGGCACGTACTTGGCGCGGTAGATGAGCACGTCGGCCGCCTGGAGCAGCGGGTAACCGAGAAAACCGTAGGTCGACAGATCCCGGTCCGTGAGCTTTTCCTGCTGGTCCTTGTAGCTCGGCACGCGCTCGAGCCAGGCGAGCGGCGTGATCATCGACAGCAAGGTGTGCAGCTCGGCGTGCTCCGGGACGCGCGACTGGATGAACAGCGTCGCCTGCGCCGGGTCGATGCCCGCCGCCAGCCAGTCGATCACCATGTCCCAGACGTTCTCCTCGATCACGTCGGGTGTCTCGTAGTGGGTGGTGAGCGCGTGCCAGTCTGCGACGAAGTACAGGCAGGGGTGCTCGCTTTGCAGCTTCACCCAGTTTTTCAATGCGCCGTGGAAATGGCCCAGATGCAACGCGCCCGTGGGGCGCATTCCGGAAACCACGCGATCTTCGTACATGGCCCGCGCGCTAAAAGTGGAAGAGGGTGCCGATCATTCCGATCGAGGCCTGCACCATGGGCAGCATGATCGCGGCCAGCAGGTGGGGCGGCAGGAAGATCAAGAGCAGCAGCACCGGAAATCCGAAGGGTTCGAGCCGCGCGTAGCCCAGGGCGAGGCGGTTGGGCAGCAGGCTGACCGCGATGCGCCCGCCGTCGAGCGGCAGAATCGGCAGCAGGTTCAGGAGCATCAGCACGATGTTGACGGCGATGCCGGCCTCGGCCATCTTTTCCAGCGGGAGGGAATAGGCTCCCGCCGGGAACAGCAGCACGGCCTTCATCAGCAGCGCCCAGCCGATCGCCATCGCCAGGTTCGCCGCCGGCCCTGCCGCGGCGACCCAGAGCATGTCCCGCTTGGGATGGCGCAACGCGCGGTAGCTCACGGGCACCGGCTTCGCCCAGCCGAACGGCACGCCGACCCCGAATGCCTCCATGATGCCCAGCGTCAGCAGCGGCAGCACGATCGTGCCGACCGGATCGATGTGGCGAAGGGGATTGAGGCTGATGCGCCCGAGCAGGAACGCGGTGCGGTCGCCAAAGTGGCGCGCGACGTACCCGTGAGCGGCCTCGTGCAGGGTGATCGCGAAGATGACGGGCAGCGCGTAGATCGCGATGGTCTGGGCGAGATTGAATTCCATGGCCGCTCGGTCCGGTATCTTATCAGAGCGGCAACGCCGGACCGTCCGCTCACCAGTCGTGCCACACGGGTTTCAGGCCCTCCGGCAGCGGCGGAAGCGTTCCGAGATCGGCATGGCTCTCGGCCTTGCCGTGGAAATCGGAGCCGCGCGAGGCGAGGAATCCGAATTCGCGCGCGCTTCTCGCGAACTCGTGGTATTGCTCCGGCGTGTGGGCGCCGGTCACGATCTCGATGCCCGCGCCGCCGCAATTCCGGAACTCCGTGAGGAATTCCCGCATCTCGGGCCTTTCGTATTTGTAGCGTCCGGGATGCGCGACGACGGCGACGCCGCCGGCCGAGCGTATCCAGCCCACGGCGTCCTGGAGCGACGCCCATCGGTGCGCGACCCAGCCCGGCCTGTCCTTCACCAGATAGCGCTGGAAGACATGCTTCACGTCGGGCGCGCGGCCGGCCTCGACGAGGAAGCGAGCGAAGTGCGCGCGGCCGATGAGCTCGGAGTTGTCGGCGTAGCGCCGCGCGCCCTCGAGGCTGCCGGAGATGCCCGCGGCGGAAAGGCCTTCGGCGATTCCTTGCGCACGCGTCGCGCGGCCCCGCCTGATCGACTCCAGGCCCTCGCGCAAGGGCGGGGACTGCGGGTCGATGCGCAGGCCGACGATGTGCACGGTCGCTGCGTGCCAGGTCACGGAAATCTCCACGCCGTCCACGAAGCGCAAGCCGCGCTCCTTCGCTTCGGCGCGGGCGTCCTCGAGCCCGGAGGTCACATCGTGATCGGTGAGAGAGAGGAGCTCCACCCCGTTCGCTGCGGCGCGCGCGACGACTTCCCTGGGGGGAAGCAAGCCGTCCGATTCGGTGGAGTGGCAGTGAAGGTCGGCGTTCAATGCCGCATTTTACCGGAGAAACTCCTCGATCACTTCGGCCAGCCGCTCGGGCTGATCGTGATGGAGCATGTGGCCCGCGCCGGCGATCACGCGCTCGGTGATGCGGCTGAAGCATTGCTTGCGCGCCGCGAGCTCGGCGCTCGAGATCTTCAGGAAATCGTGCGCTTTCGACTCGGCGCCCTCGACCCACAGCACCGGCGCGGCGACTTTGCGCCAGCACGCCATCGCTTCCTCGGCGCGGTAGAGCACCGGGTTGACGAGCTTGTGGGCGGGATCGCTCGCGAGCTCGACGCGGCCGTCGGGCTTCGCGCGTCCCCAGTGCCGCGCGAGAAACAGCGAGCGCTCCTCGGAAAGACGCGCATTGTTGCCGCGCAGGCGCTCGGCCAACGCTTCGAAGTTTTCGTAGTCACGGAATCCTGGCTTGTCCTCGGCGAGCTCGGCGAGCCAGCGCGCGTAGCGCTCGGGCGCCTTTTCGGGAGGCGTCCCGGAGAGCCCGAGGCCTTCCAGGTCGATGAGCTTCGCCACGCGCCCGGGCCGGATCCCGGCGTACATCGCTGCGATATTGCCGCCCATGCTGTGTCCGACGAGCGTCGCAGGCGCACCCGGCTGGAAATGATCGAGCAGCGCTTCGAGATCGGCGAAGTAATCGGGAAACCAGTAGGCGCCGCCTTTCGTCCACTCGGTCAGGCCGAAACCGCGCCAGTCGGGCGCGACCACGCGCCATCGCCCGCGCATCGCGTCCACCAGGAACTGAAACGACGCCGACACGTCCATCCAGCCGTGCAGCATGAACAGCGTGGGCGCGCGCTCCTCGCCCCAAACGCGGCAGTGATAGCGCAGGCCGCGCACCGGCACGAACAGGGATTCACTCGGTTTCATCGTGCGCCCGATGATAACAGGCGCGCTATATAATCGGCCGCAACCATGGCGATCCACACACTGGGCGAGCGCAAGATCGTCCTCCACGGCGGCGAGCACTTCATCGCCGACAACGCCACCCTGATCGGCACGGTGATCCTGCACCACCAGTCGAGCGTCTGGTACAACGCCGTCATCCGCGGCGACAGCGATGTCATCACGATCGGCGAGCGCACCAACATCCAGGACGGCGCGGTGCTGCACACCGACCCCGGCATCCCGATGACGCTCGGGAGCAACGTTTCCGTCGGCCACATGGCCATGCTCCACGGCTGCACCGTCGGCGACGGCTCGCTCATCGGCATCGGCGCCATCGTCCTCAACCACGCGGTCATCGGCAAAGGCTGCCTCATCGGCGCGGGCGCGCTCATCCCCGAGGGCAAGAGCTATCCCGACGGCGTGCTCGTGGTGGGGACACCGGGAAAAATCGTGCGCGAGCTGAAACCCGAAGAGAAAGCCGGATTGCTGGAGAACGCGAATATCTATGTCAGGCGGTCCAAGGTTTACAGAGAGAAGCTGAAACTCCAGCCATGAGCAAATTCGCCGCGAAAATCAAAGCAGAGCTCGAGGAGCTCCTTCCGCCGACGATTTTCTTCTTTGTCGTCCTGCACCTGGTTGCGATCCTCCGCGTCCTGATGCTGGAGGGAACCGGGATCGCGCTCGGCACGTCGGTGTCGATAACCGTAGCCGCGCTGATTCTCGCGAAAGCGGTGTTGATCGCGGACCTGTTGCCGTTCATCAATCGCTACCCCGACAAGCCGCTTGTATACAACGTCGCCTGGAAGACCGCGATCTACGTGCTGATAGCCATGCTTCTCCACTACCTGGAGCGCCTCGTCGACTTCTGGCGAGAGGCCGGCGGTCTCGTCGCCGGAAACCAGAAACTGATCGCGGAGATCGTGTGGCCGCACTTCTGGGCCATCCAGATCCTCCTGGTTGTATTGATTCTGATGTATTGCACCATGCGCGAAGCCATTCGCGAGATCGGAGCGGACCAGGTGCGCAAAATGTTCTTCGGGCCGTTGCAGTAGCATGAACGTGCGCCTCACCCTGGCGCTGTTCCTTTCTTTCGCGGCGCTTGCGAGCGCGGCTCACGCCCAGTCCTTCCCCTCCAAGCCCGTCCGTATCATCGTCCCCTTCCCTCCCGGCGGCGCGGCGGACGTGACCAGCCGCCTGCTCGGCGAGCAGATGGCGAAGGGGCTCGGGCAGCCGGTGATCGCGGAGAATCGTCCAGGCGCCGGCGCGGTGATCGGGTACGAGCTGGGTGCGCGCTCCGCGGGCGACGGTCACACGCTGCTGGTGGTGTTTCCGAGTTTCGTGATCAACCCCGCGGTCAAGCCGGGGCTGAAGTACGACCCGCTGAAGGACTTCAGAGCGGTGGGCCAGACGATTTCGGTGCCGATGGTGTTCGCGGTCAATCTCTCGGTGCCGGCCAAAACGCTGCCGGAGCTGGTCGCGCTCGCGCGCGCGAAGCCCGGCGAGATCGCCTACGGGACGCCGGGCGCCGGAACCACGCACCACGTGATCGGCGAGTTGTTCAGGCTGACCGCGAACATCAACATCGTGCACGCGCCGTTTCAGGGCGGCGGCCCGGCGATCGCCGCCGCGGTCGGCGGCCACATCCCGATGGTGCTCGCCAACGTGTCCGAGGTCGTCGCCTTCGCAAAAGGCGGGAAGATGCGTTCGCTCGCGGTGACGACCGCCGAGCGCGCCGAGGCCATGCCCGACGTGCCGACGGTGCGCGAGGCCGGATATCCGGAAGTCGAATCGACGAACTGGAGCGGCCTGGTCGTGCCCGCCGCGACTCCGCCCGCCGCGATCGCGCGCCTGAACGCCGAGCTGGCGAGCGCCTTGGGGAACGCCGAGGTTCGCGAGAAGCTCAAGACCTACGGCATGTCCCCCGCGCCGGGGTCGCCGGAGCAATTCAACGCCTTCCTGCAATCCGAATCGACGCGTTACGCGAGGGTCGTGCGCGAGGCGGGAATCAAGGCCGATTGAGCACGCCCATGGCGCTCCACCCCGTCGTTCTGTCGATCGCCTGCTTCGCCGTTACGGCTGGCAGCGCGTGGAGTCAGTCTGCCTACCCTACGAGACCGATCCGCATGATCAGCCCGTTTCCGCCCGGCGCGGTGGTCGATACGCTGTGCCGCACCCTCGCCCCGCCGCTCGGCGAGCTGCTCGGGCAGCCGGTGGTCGTCGAGAACCGAACCGGAGCCGGGGGCAACGTCGGGATGGACGTGGTCGCAAAGGCGCCCGCGGACGGCTACGTGATCGGCATGGGAGGCATCGGCCCGAACGCGATCAATCCGAGCGTCTACGCCAAGATGCCCTACGACTCGGTGCGCGATTTCGCGCCGATCAGCTTCGTCGCGAGCAACATCAACGTGCTGGTCGTGAATCCGTCGGTGCCGGCGCAAGACGTCCGGCAACTGGTCGCCTATGCCAAGGCGAACCCCGGAAAGCTGTCGTACGGGTCCGCCGGAACCGGAACCTCCCAGCACCTCGCGGGCGAGCTGTTCAAGCAGCTCACCGGCATCGAGATGATTCACGTTCCCTACAAGGGCGCGGGACCCGCGGTGAGCGACCTGATCGGCGGACAGATTCCGCTCATGTTCGCCGACATCTCGGCGTCGCTGGGGCACATCCGCTCCGGGAAGCTGCGCGCGCTCGGCGTCGCCACGCGCGAGCGCACGCCGCTCCTCGACGTCCCCACGCTGATCGAGCAGGGCATCCCGGATTTCGACGTCAACGCCTGGTTCGGGCTGTTCGCGCCGACGCGCACGCCGCGCGAGATCGTGGTGCGCCTGAGCGCGGACACGGTAAAGGCGCTGGGCTCCACCGCCACCCGCGAGCGGCTTCAGGGCATGGGTCTCAGCCCCGCGCCCAACACGCCGGAAGAGTTCGGGCGGTTCGTGCAGGGAGAGCTGGAGCGCTGGGCCAGGGTGGCGAAGGCGGGGAATATCCGCGCGGAGTGAGATCCCTCGTCGCGGTGGTGAGAGATCCCTCGTCGCTTGGCTCCTCGGGATGACTCGCCTTCCGGCGAGTCACTTTGGCGCCATGCGGATGGCGCCGTCGAGGCGGATCACCTCGCCGTTCAGCATCTCGTTCTCGACGATGCTCTTCACCAGCTGCGCGTAGTCCGAGGGCTTCCCCAGGCGCGGCGGGAACGGCACCTGCTTGGCGAGGGCGTCCTGCACGTCCTTGGACATGCCGAGCAGCATCGGCGTCTCGAAAATTCCCGGTGCGATGGTGCACACGCGGATCGCGTCGCGCGAGAGGTCTCTGGCGATCGGCAGAGTCATGCCCACCACGCCGCCCTTGGAAGCCGAGTAGGCCGCCTGGCCGATCTGCCCGTCGAACGCGGCGACCGAAGCAGTGTTCACGATCACGCCGCGCTCGCCGACCGCGTTCGGCTGGCCCTTCGCCATCGCGACCGCCGCGAGCCGGATCATGTTGAAAGTGCCGATGAGGTTGATCCCAATGGCGCGCGAGAACGAGGCGAGCGCGTGCGGGCCGTCCTTCTTGATAGTGCGCTCGGCGATGGCGATGCCGGCGCAGTTGACGAGGCCCTGGAGCGCTCCGAAATTCTTCAGCGCCGCGTCCACCGCCGCCTGGCCGTCGGCTTCGCTCGTCACGTCACACTTGGCGAAGCGCGCTTTCTGCCCGATCTGCTTCGCGATCGCTTCGCCCTTGTCCACTTGAAGATCGGCGATGACCACGTTGGCCCCGCCCTCGGCGAGCATCTTGACCGTGCCCTCGCCCAGGCCCGACGCGCCGCCGGTGACGATGAATGTGCTGCCCTTGATCTGCATGAGGCCGCCTATCCTTTCTTCGCCGGTTTCTTCTTCTCCGGCATCAGCTGCTGCCGATCGCGCAGCAGCGGATCGAGGCCGGTCTTGGCGACGAGGTAGGTCCAGGGCGCGAGCTTCCTCTCGCGCTCGACCTTCTCGAGGAGCTTCTTGCGCTGCTCCTCGAACGCCTTGTCGTTCTTCTCCTTGTCCTCGGCCTTCTCGTTCTTCGCGGGCCTGCGAGTCTTCGCCGGTTCTCCCGCGACCGCGATCTTGACGTAGTAGTTCGCGTCCGCCTGCTTGCCGACATTCAGCGTGTAGTTCAGCCCGTCGAAGGTCTCGGCCCTGATGACCACGGGGTGATCCAGTCCGGTGTCCACCTTGGCGGGATCCGGGACCACGTCGACCAGGTTCACCCAGCCGAGCGAGCTCGCGAGGTCGGTCGCCTTCTGCAGATCCGGCCTGTCTCTGGAGCCGATCAGTTTCCAATCCATCGACTCGGTGTCGCGCGTCACGGTCCAGCGCAGCTTGCCGCCCTTCGACGAGGAGATCGTCTTCGAGCCCTCGGCGCGCAGCAGGTCCTTCACCAGCCAGTCCCGGGCCTTTGCCTCGGCCTCGTTCAGAGGATCGCCGACCGCGAGCACCGTCTTGTCATCGCCGGCGGCGACGAGGTAGCGGCCGGTCGCGTCCGCCTCCGCACGGCCGAGCGAAGCCGTCGCCGAGGCTTTCATGATTTTCTTGCCCAGAAGCAGCCGCCCCAGCGCGCCGCCTTTCGCGTCCTTCAGCTCGACCGCGGTGCCCGCGCCCTGCGCCTTGTCTTTGGGCTCGACGAGCGCGAGCTGGGTGCGCTGGCTTTCGACCAGCGGCTCGCTCTGGACCACTTTCAGCTCCGCGAGCTTCACCAGGACGGCGGCTATGCGGTCCGTGTCCGCGGGGAAATCGGCGCGCTCGCGCACGCTCCAGCCGGTCTGCCCGCGCACCAGATGCAGCTCCCCGGACGAATCCCGGATGGCGATTTCGGCGACGTCGCTGATCTTCAGTCCCGAGATCGCCTTCTGCCCGGCGCGCGAGTCGCCTCCCTTCCAGTCCGAGCGCTCGGACCACATCACGCCGGCGGCCGCGGCGGCAAGACCCGCGAGAACCGCGAGGACGGCGAGAAATTGCGTGCGGTTCATAGAGCGGGCGTGCGCCGCCGGCGCAGCACGGCGAAAGCGATGCCCGCGATCGCGACCAGCAGCGGCATCAGCGCGATATTGACCACCTTGGTCCAGAACTGCAGCGCCTCGCTCTCGGAGCGCAGCTCGCGGCGCACTTCCTTGAGCGCGAGACGCGTCTCGGCCGCCTTGCGCTTGAAATTCTCGAGCTCCGACTGCTGCTCGGCGGAGAGGATCGCGCCGGCGGCGGGGCCCCTTCCCTTCTGCAGCGCGGCCAGCTTCTCCTGAGTCTGGCCGAGGTTGCTCTCGAGCTCCTTGATCTTGCCCAGGTACGCCTGTTGCGCCCTCGCCTCCATGTCGCGGATCCTGATGAACGGCCGCGCGGCGCTGGCGCGGCTGCGCAGCTTGATCAGGTCAGGGTCGCCGGCGAATTGATCCACCAGGGCCTGCGCAAAGGCGATGTTGCCGTTCCTCGGAATCACGATCCGCTGGCCGAAGATCTCCTGGATCTGCACCGCGGCGCCGTCGTTGATGAAATCGCTGTCCCCGACCAGCACCACCGCGTTGTCGGCGGCCGATTCCTTGAGCGGCGCGGCGTCCTTCGCCAGGCCCGCTTTGGTCTTGTCCTCGGGTCTGGGCTTGCCGTCGGGAAACGCGGTCTTGAACTTCCCCGTCAACCGGACCGCGAGGGGATATTCGGTGCCCGAGGGCTGGAAGGTCTTCACCGCCGCCTCGCCTTGCGCGGTGGCCGCGAAGGAATCGACGAGCTGGGAGTACGACGAAGTCCTGATCAGGACCGTTTCGCTCAGGCCCTCGGCGGGTTTGCCGGTAAACACCCCCGCGAAAGGCATGAGCAGGGACCCGAGCCGGGCGGTGGCGATGTCGTTCGGCGCGAAAGCGTTGTCGTTGAGCGACAGCAGCGTCGGCAGCGTGCGCGCGCCCGCCCCCGTCAGGTAGCGCATGTCGAGCACCACTTTCCCGGAGTCGAAGGCGAGCCCCCAGGCCTTGAGCAGCTTGTCCAGCGATGAAGGCGTGCCTCCGCCGCCCATGCCTCCCATCTGACCCAGCTGGTCGAAGTAGGCGCTCGGGTCGAGGAAGGCGATCAGCTTGCCGCCGCGGAGCACGAACTGGTCGAGGGCGTACTGCGCCTTGTCGCTGATGCCGCGCGGGTGAACGACGAGCAGCACCTTGACGTCGTCGTCGATCCGGTCCGGATCGAGGCTCACGCGCTTGACGGTGTAGTCGCGCCGCAGCTCGCCGATGAACGCCTGCGGCTCCATCGGCTGGCCCCCGGTGAACTGGCTGGGGGGCATGCCGAACACCGGCAGCGCGCTCATCACCCCGACCACGGGCTTGGCCGTCGTGGCGGCGCGCGCGACGGCGCGCGTCAGGTCGTACTCGAGCAGCGGCTCGCGATCGAGCGCGAGCGCCGGAAGGGCGATCTTCTGGTCGGCGTAGCTGATCGAGGCGCCGAGATAGAACCGGTCACCGGACTGCGTCACCTGGGCTTCGACGCCTTCGAGGGCCGCCGAATCCTCGGCTTCCGAATCGGGCTGGGGATCGAGCTTTTCGAGGATCACCTTGCCGCGTCCCACCTGTCTGAATTCGGCGAGCATGTCCTCCACGCGGCGCCCGTAGGCCTTGATCGGCAGGGGTACTTCGGCGCCCTGGCTGAAGTACAGGCGAATCTTCACCGGCGCCTCGAGCTTGCCGAGCACCGAGCGCGTGCCCTCGGAGAGCGTGTAGAGCTTCCCTTGAGTGAGGTCGACGCGCGCCCTCGGCGCGCCGAGCACGAGGTTGGCGAGCACGATGATGACGAAGGCCGCGACCAGCCCGCCGCCCGAGTACAGGAAATTCTCCGTCCGCTTGTCCATGTCCCGCTCTCAGCCGGCCCGGTGGTTGCGGATCACGACGCCGGTCACGAACAGCGAGTAGGCCATGATCGAGAAGAAATAGAGCAGCCCGCGCGAGTCGAGCACGCCCTTCTGGAAGCCGTCGTAATAGGTCAGCACGGAGAACTTGGCGACCGACTCGACCACCCAGGGGCTCGCCCAGCGCGCGAGCAGGTCGGTGAGCGGGCTGAAGCCGACCAGGATCAGGAGGAGACAGATCACCACCGCGAGAATGAAAGCGATCACCTGATTGCGCGTCAGGGCCGAGGTCATGCAGCTGATCGCGAGGTAGGCGCCGGCGAGCAGCGCGGCGCCCACGTAGCCGCTCACGATCACGCCGTTGTCCGGGTCGCCGAGCCAGTTGACCGTGAAGATCATCGGGAAGGTGAGCGCCAGCGCGACGATCAGGAACAGCCACGAGGCGAGAAACTTGCCGACGATGGCCTGCCAGGCGGCCACCGGCATGGTCAGCAGCAGCTCGATCGTCCCCAGGCGCCGCTCCTCCGACCACAGCCGCATGCCCGCGGCGGGCACCAGGAACAGGAACAGCCAGGGCAGCCAGTTGAAGAAGGCCGCGAGGGAGGCCTCGCCCCGCTCGAAAAAGCCGCCGAAGGTGAAAGTGAAAAACCCGGCGAGCAGCAGGAAAATCACCAGGAACACGTAGGCAACCGGAGACTCGAAATACGCCGAAAGCTCGCGCTTGGCGATGGTGCGGATACCCGGCCAGTACCCTTTCACGCGGTCGCCTCCGCCGTATCCGGACGCGTGATCGAGCGGAAGAAATCCTCCAGCTTGCCGGTGGCGGATCGCGCCATCAGCTCCTTGGGCGTGCCGTTCGCGACGATGCGGCCGCGGTCGATGATGATCGCCCGGGTGCACGCCGCCTCGACCTCTTCGAGGATGTGCGTGGAGAAAATGATCGCCTTGTTCTCGCCCATCCGGCGGATGAGGGAGCGAACCTCGTGCTTCTGGTTCGGGTCCAGCCCGTCGGTGGGCTCATCGAGGATCAGGACCTCGGGATCGTGGATCAGCGCCTGCGCGAGGCAGGTCCGGTGGCGAAAGCCCTTGGAAAGCGTGTCGATGGTCTGGCCGAGCACGCTCTCGAGGTGGCACAGCTCGACCACCCGCCGTATCGCGCCTCGCCGGGACTCGCCTTCCAGGCCGCGCATCTCGGCGGAGAACTTGAGGAACGACATCACCGACATCTCGGTGTAGGATGGGGCGGCCTCGGGCAGGTAGCCGATACGGCGCTTCACTTCGATCGGGTTGTCCTGCACGTCCAGGCCGCACACCGAGACCCTGCCCGCGCTCGGCGGGATGAAGCCGGTGATCATGCGCATGGTGGTCGACTTGCCGGCGCCGTTCGGGCCGAGAAACCCGAGCACTTCGCCCTTTCCCACCTCGAAGGAAACGCCGTCCACCGCGCGTTTCGGACCGAAAGACCTGCTGAGATTCTCCACCTTGATCACGCTGACTCTCCGGATACACAGACCTGCGCCCGGTTGCCGAGTTCCTCGGCTGCCGGCGGGAACCGGATTCTAGCGCGCCTTTCGGCATAAGCAAATCGCCTCTGCGCATGAACCATGAACCGCAGTGCATCGTGCGGCCGCGCTTTCAAGGGGCGGGACGATGGCCTTATAATTTTCCCTTTTCCCTCGAGCCGCCGGCCGCGGCGCGCTGAACCAAAGGACCGCAGAATGACCCACGTGGTGATGGAGAGCTGCATCAAGTGCAAGTACACCGACTGCGTCGATGTCTGCCCGGTCGACTGCTTTCACGAGGGTCCGAACATGCTGGTGATCGATCCCGACGAGTGCATCGATTGCGCGGTATGCATTCCCGAGTGCCCGGTCAACGCCATCGCTCCGGAAGAGGACGTACCCGAAGAGCAGAAGAAATTCACCGCGCTGAACGCCGAGCTCGCGAAGATCTGGCCGGTCATCACCGACGCCAAGCCGGGGCCCGAGGACGCCGACCAGTGGAAGGACGTGAAGGACAAGCTCAAGCACCTGGAGCGCTGATGCTCCACACCGGATGCTAAAGCTTGCTTTCGGCCTCTCGTTCGCCGAGCTCTACCGCCGCGACGGATTAGCCAGACTCGACGCCGCTTTTCTCGCCCGCCTCGACGAGGCGGACGCCGCGCTGGGCTCGCGCCTCGCCGCGGCTCGCGAAAACCCGCCGGGCCTGGACAACAAGTCGGAGTCGGCGCTGATCCTGGAGATCGCGCCGCACCTGGACGACTTTCTCGCCGAGCTGTTCGGCATCCAGGCGGAATTCCGCGGGCTCGCGTCGCGCCATCACGAGCTCGCGCCGCTGCACGAGATCAAGCGCCAGTTCGTCCAGCGTCGCGCCGCGAACAAGGTGAAGCCGGAGGAAGCTGAGAAGCTCGACGGGCCGGTGCTCGAGGCCCGGCTCAAGAACGCCCTCGCCGGAAGGTTCGACGAGCTCACCTTCGCCGTGAAGGTGGCCGAATGGCTCGGCGACGAAGCAAAGCACGCGGCCGAGCTCGATGCGGCGATGAAATACGCCGCCTGGGCGGTGCACACGCCGGCCGGCCGCGAGCGGGTCGCGGCGGGAGTCCTGTTCAAGGTACCGGCCAAGACAGACCCGCAGAATCTGCTGGTGCACGCCCGGAAGACGGAGCACGAAGGCGTCGTCACCTACACCATCAAGCCCGAGCACATCCGCCGCCGCAACGGCTTCGCTCTCACCGATTCCGGCACCGACCTCGCCGGCGCGCTCGACCAGGCCCACTACTGCATCCTCTGCCACAACCAGGGCAAGGACTCCTGCTCCAAGGGACTGCGCGAAAAGCCCGCCCCCGACGCGCCGCATCAGATCACGTTCAAGAAGAGCGCCTTCGGCGTGACGCTCGCCGGCTGCCCGCTGGAGGAAAAGATCTCCGAGTTCCACACGCTCAAGGGGCAGGGCCAGGCGATGTCGGCGCTCGCCGTGATCGTCATCGACAACCCGACGGTCGCGGCGACGGGTCACCGCATCTGCAACGACTGCATGAAGGCCTGCATCTACCAGAAGCAGGAGCCGGTCAACATCCCGCAGATCGAGACGAGAACGCTGAAAGACGTGCTCGAGTTGCCCTGGGGTTTCGAGATCTATTCGCTCCTCACGCGCTGGAACCCGCTCAATTTCAAGAGGCCCCTGCCCCTGCCTTCGACCGGGTACAAGGTGCTGATCGCCGGCATGGGTCCGGCGGGATTCACGCTCGCTCATCACCTCATGAACGACGGCCACGCCGTCGCCGGAATCGACGGGCTGAAGATCGAGCCGCTTCCGGCGCAATTCTCCGGAATCGCCCGCGACGCCAGCCGCGTCCCCTTCGAGCCCGTGCGCGACGTGCGCACGCTGTACGAGTCGCTCGACGACCGCGTCATGGCCGGGTTCGGGGGCGTGGCCGAGTACGGCATCACGGTGCGCTGGGACAAGAACTTCCTCAAGCTCGTGCGCCTGCTGCTCGAGCGCCGCGCGGAATTCGCCATGTACGGTGGCGTGCGCTTCGGCGGGACGGTCGCCCTCGAGGACGCGCTCGAGCTCGGGTTCGACCACGTGGCGCTCGCCATGGGCGCCGGCAAGCCGACCGTGCTCGACATCCCCAACGGGCTCGCCCGCGGGGTTCGCGCCGCGTCGGACTTCCTCATGGCGCTGCAGCTTACCGGCGCCGCCAAGGCGGATTCGATCGCCAACATGCAGCTCCGCCTTCCCGTGGTGGTCGTCGGCGGCGGCTTGACCGCGATCGACACGGCGACCGAGTCCCTCGCCTACTATCTGGTGCAGATCGAGAAATTCCTGACGCGCTTCGAGGCGCTCGCCGCCGAGATCGGGGAGGACGCGGTGCGCGCGAAATGGGACGACCAGGAGCGCGAAATTGCGGAGGAGTTCCTCGCGCATGCGCGCGCCGTGCGAAAGGAACGTTTGCTCGCCGAGCGCGAAGGCCGGCCCGCCCGCGTGGTCGAGCTGCTGCAGCACTGGGGCGGCGTGACGATCGCCTACCGCAGGCGGCTGATCGACAGCCCCTCCTACACCCTCAATCACGAGGAGGTGGAGAAAGCGCTCGAAGAAGGCATCGCCTTCGCCGAGGGCCTGTCGCCGGTCGCCGTGGACGTCGACAACTACGGTGCCGTTCGCGGCATCCGCTTCACGCGCCCGAGCGGGCTGGAGTCCGCGGAACACTGGCTGCCCGCGCACACCGTGTTCGTCGCGGCCGGAACTCAGCCGAACACCGTGCTGTCGCGCGAGCACGCGGGCTTCTCGCTCGATGGAAAGTATTTCCAGGCCTGCGACGAGGACGGCCAGCCGGTCAAGCCGCAGCGCGCGATCTCGAAGCCCGAGCGCGCCGAAGTGCTGCTGTCGCGGCTCCCCGACGGGCGCTTCGTCAGCTTTTTCGGCGACCTGCACCCGTCGTATTTCGGCAACGTGGTCAAGGCTCTCGCCTCGGCCCGCCAGGGCTACCCTGTGGTATCTCGCGCGCTCGCGAAGAAACCTCCCCAATCGGAGCGGGTGTCGGCCGAGTTCTTCGCTTCGCTCGCCGGCCAGCTGCTCGCCACCGTTCACAAGGTGGAGCGGCTCACGCCCACCATCGTCGAGGTCGTCGTAAAGGCGCCGCTCGCGGCACGCAAGTTCCGGCCCGGACAGTTCTACCGCCTGCAGAACTTCGAGACCTTGTCTCCAGTCGTCGTCGCCTCCGGATCGCCGACCCGGTTCCAGATGGAGGGGCTCGCCATGACCGGCGCATGGGTCGATCGCGACCGCGGACTGGTTTCGACCGTGGTGCTCGAAATGGGCGGGTCGTCGGACCTTTGCGCCATGCTCCAGCCCGGCGAGCCCATCATCCTGATGGGCCCGACCGGCAGCCCTACCCATATCGCCTCCGGCGAAACGGTCATCCTCGCGGGCGGAGGACTGGGCAACGCCGTCCTGTTCTCGATCGGCGCTGCCTTCCGCGAACAAGGCTCCCGGGTGCTCTATTTCGCCGGCTACAAGAAGGTCATCGACCGCTACAAGGTCGCCGAGATCGAAGCCGCCGCCGACGTCGTCGTGTGGTGCTGCGACGAGGAGCCCGGCTTCAAGCCGACCCGCGACCAGGACCGCTCGTTCGTCGGGAACATCGTGCAGGCGATGGACGCCTACGCGCAAGGCGCTGTGGGCCCCGCGTCGATCCGCATGAGGGACGCCTCGCGGTTGATCGCGATCGGCTCGGACCGCATGATGGCGGCGGTGGCGCGCGCGCGTCACGACATCCTGAAGGATCATCTCAGGCCGCAGCATATCGCGATCGGGTCGATCAACTCGCCGATGCAATGCATGCTCAAGGAGATCTGCGCTCAGTGCCTGCAGCCGCACCGCGACCCGCGCACCGGAAAGAAAACCTACGTGTTCTCGTGCTTCAACCAGGACCAGGACCTGGACAGCGTCGACTTCGGCGCATTGTCGGAGCGGCTCAAGCAGAATTCATTGCAGGAGAAACTGACCTCGCAGTGGATCCGCGGCTGCATGCCGGAGCTGCGCAAGCAACGCCGGCTGGTATGACCGGCGCCCCGGGCGGGACGCCGGGGATCCTCAGTGCCAGTCCTCGCGGGGCGGGATGGGGAGCGGCATCACCGCGATGCCCTCCTCGAGCAAATCGCGCGTTTCCTCGCCGGTCGCCACGCCGCGGATGCTCCGCTCGCGGGCTTCCTTGCGGTGAATCCGGCGCGCTTCGGACGGGAAATCCCTGCCGACGTTCTCGGTGTTGAGGAGGATGACGTCGATCAGCTCGTGCACGTTGCGCGGCTGTGCCGGCTGAGCGGGCGGCTGCACGCTCGCCGGCGCCTCGGCTTCGGACCGGCCGATCTTCGCGGTCAGCAACTTCTCGATGCTGGAGTCGCTGCAAACGGGGCACGACAGCAGGCCCCGGGCCTTCTGGCCTTCGAAGTCTCCGGCGGATGCGAACCAGCCCTCGAAACGGTGGCGGTCGGCACAGATAAGCTCGAATACGATCACGATGTCAGTCTCTAGAAAAGTCTCTCTCGCGTCAAGGCAATATCTGTGCGAAAGAGCCTATTTCAAGTCGCCTTGGAGCCCGTCGTCCTGGGCCCTTCGGACGGGCGGTTTGTCCAACGACATCGCGAGGCCGAGGAAAACCGCGACGACCGCCGCGATCAGCCAGAGCACGGCTTCGGCCAGGGTGGCGCGCGCCGCGAATTGCTCGCGCGAGTAGGACGCGACCAGGTGCTCGCGCGCCGCGAGATCCTCCTGCGTCGGCACGAAGCCTTTCGTTTCGCCGTTGCGGCCGACATATTTCCCCAGGGTCCCCGACGCCCTGAACGACTCCCGCGCCAACGCCTGGCTCAGCAGCTCCTTTTGCTCGGCCGAGGCGGCCTTGTTCCAGGAAGCGACGACCGGCTTCTGCGCGGGCTTGGGCTGGCTCGCGCTCAGCCTCGACCTGAGGTCGCTATACCTCTGGTAGGCGGACCCGCCGTAGAACGCGCAAACCGCGGCCGAGAGCACGAACATGAGCGCGGCTTTCCGATGTGCCCCGTACGCGCCGAGCCGCCGCGTACTTTCGAACAGGCACAGAAGAGCGATCGCTCCAGTAATCGCGTTGAGCGCAAAATCGATAGGGCTTTCGATCATGGTGAGATCACTCCCGCCAGTCCTGATTCCAAAGTGAGTGCCCGGGGCAGGTCTCGAACCTGCATGACGGATTTACCCGTCGAGGGATTTTAAGTCCCTTGTGTCTACCAGTTTCACCACCCGGGCCGGCCGGTCCCGATTGTGTCAGAAAGACGAGACTCCGCGTTTCCCGCCAACAAGTGGGTTGCTGAATATTGGAGGCGGGGGTCGGAATCGAACCGGCGTCCACGGCTTTGCAGGCCGCTGCATGACCA
>Ga0137403_10001993_pt1 | contig 25429 bp, 23 predicted proteins | sample CZOMad2_1_16fung_FD_122057 | JGI IMG/M metagenome (GOLD analysis project Ga0137403, IMG submission 122057) | Vadose zone soil fungal communities from Angelo Coast Range Reserve, California, USA - CZOMad2_1_16fungal (Hybrid Assembly) | ecosystem: Environmental > Terrestrial > Soil > Vadose zone... | reverse complement strand
ATTATTGATGGAAGCCTTCACGGCACCATTCACAACCAGCGTCACCCGGTAATTGCCTGCCGCGAGGCCCTCTAAACTGTAACGGCCGTTTTCATTCGTTTTTACCGTCGTGAGCAGTCTGCCAGTCTTTGTCGCTTCAATCCGGATATCCGCGCCTTTAATCGGATGTCCGTTAGCATCCTTGACGATTCCCCCCAGTACGGAACTAGCGGCCGATGCACTTGCGACAAAAAGCATGACCCCAATAACACCAATCCAAATAGATTTCATAAACATGGCTAGAGAATGCAACCGTAAGCAACCCCGTCGAGGACAAGGTTGTGACGAATTCAGTCAGAAACGACGATTTCGCTAGGAGACTGTTGAAATACTGGGATGGGTCGCGCGTAGAGGCAGAAGGGGCGAATGGCAAGCAGCGAGTGAGGCACATCCCTTTGATCGGGCTGTAACGAGCGAGCGACGCGGCAAGGCGCCCCTTATGCTTCGCGCCCGGAGGTTGCGTCGATTTTGGCGCTGGCCTGCGTTGCTCGCTTGGCCGAGATCGCTGCGGATATCGGCACTGCGCTCGCGCCTTGGCCAGCGCCAAAATCGACAGCAACGCGGCCCATTCCAGTATTTCAACAGTCTCCTAAACCGGTTTGACCGAAGACTGAAAACTTCGTCGATATGCGTTCGGGCTCAGACCGAACCGACGCTCGAACGCGCGGCTAAAGACGAAGCGATTCTTAAAGCCGACCGATTCCGCAATGTTCTGGACCGTGCTTCGTGGAATCGCCAGGCGTGCTCTGGCTTCGTCCATGCGCAATTTCTCCACAAACCGCGCTGGCGTCACCCCATATGCATTTCTGAACAGACGGCCGAAATGTCGTGGCGAATACGCAGCCTTGCTAGCTAACACCTCTTGAGAAAGGTCTTCGCCGAGATGGCCGGCGATCCAGGCGATGATCTCGGAAAATCGATCGCTCGACCGAATCTGGAACTGCAAAGGTTGTGAGTATTGTTCCTGGCCGCCCGGCCGCTTTAAGTAAACGACCAGCTCGCGCGCGACATCGAGTGCCAGTTTGGGTCCGTAATCTTCTTCAATTAACGCAAGGCACAGATCAATCCCCGCCGCTATACCGGCCGAAGTATAAAACGCTCCGTCTTTCACAAAGAGAGCGTCGGGCTCTACTTTGAGTTTTGGAAACTCGCGAGTAATTCGCGAAGCGAAGCGCCAATGCGTGCTTACTCGCCGATCATCAAGCAAGCCGGCGTAAGCGAGACCATATATACCTGTACAAATCGACGCCAGCCGACGGGTGTTTGAGGCTCGTCGCTGTAGCCAGTCGGAAATCTTGCTCGCCACATCCGCACGACGCAGTCCTTCCCCTCCTGGTATGATCAGAGTGTCCAGAGCAGGAGCCTTCAGAATTGTGGTATCAGGATGAAAGCGCATCCCAGACTCCGCCACCACTGCCTTGCTTTTTAGCCCCACCGTCACGAGATCGTAGGCACGGCCATTTTCACGAGATGATGCGAGCTCGGTCGCGACTGCGAAGGTGTCGAATGGCCCCACCAGATCGAGCGCAGTTAGGCCATCAAAAATTAGAAAACCGATCCGCTTGCTCATCAAATTATCGTAACTCCATTCGGTCTAGTGTCCACGCCGCCTCAACTCTATGCGCTCGATTTGTTGAATCCAAAGCGCACGCAGACTGCATCTCAGTGAAAACAAACGAAGGTTTTCATGATCAAGGATTTCAAGTTTGCTTTGCGGCAGCTTCTCAAGGCGCCAGGATTCACGGCGGTGGCGGTGATAACTTTGGCGCTGGCGATCGGAGTTAACTCGGCCATTTTCGCGCTAATCAATGGCGTGGTGTTGCGTTCGCCTATTCCTCTGCGGCCGGACGAAATCGTCAATGTGTTCACAGCACGCCAAAACGCGAGCCACGATTATCGGCAGTTCTCCTATAACGAGTACCACGAACTGCGCGAGAACGGCGGAGATGTGTTTGTTGATGTAGCGGCGATCGAGTTCGCCGTCGCTGGGATTGGGCGCGATCACGAAATGCGGCGCAGCTTCGCGTTCATAACGTCCGAAAATTATTTCTCGATGATGGGCGCAAAGCCGTTTCGCGGCCGGTTTTATAACGCCGAGGAATGCAAACCGAACGCAAATCTTGCGGTAGTCGTCGCGAGCTACGGATTTTGGAAACGCAACGGCTCCCGCTCCGATTTTGTCGGCAGCACATTGCAGGTAAACGGTCAGCCCTACACGGTCATCGGCATCACGCTGGATGGGTTCAGCGGCGCGAGCGTGCTGGTCGCGCCCGACATTTGGGTGCCCCTCGGAATGCGCTCCCAGCTTGGCTCGGCCTTCGGCGATTCCGAAACGATGCACGATGTGCTGAACCCGAGGAATTACACGTTCAATCTCGCCGCGCGGCTGCGGCCCGGCCTGACGATCGCCACGGCAAAGCCGCGGCTGCCCGTACTGGCGCAGCGACTCAATGGCATTCAACCGGACGGCGCCGAAGGCGCGCGAGAGTTACAAATCCAAACGCCGTCGCGTTTCAGCCTGAGCACGCAACCGGAGGACGATGGGCCAATAACATTAGTCGCGACGTTGCTGATGGCGATGGCCGGCGCGGTGCTGCTCATCGCATGTTTGAATCTCGCCAACATGCTGCTCGCGCGCGCCACCTCGCGCTCGAAGGAAATAGCGATTCGACTCGCAATCGGCGCATCGCGCTGGAGAATCATCAGGCAATTACTATGCGAAGGTCTACTGCTCGCGGTTTGCGGCGGCATGGTCGGCCTGCTTCTTAGCACGTGGAGCAACGATCTCCTGCTGCAACAGCTGGTAGGTTTGCTTTCTTCGGTGAACTTCTCTGTCATCCTGAAGTTACGACCGGATTTTGTCGTTCTGTCGGTGACGTTTTTGTTCTGCCTCATCGCGACGATACTCTTTAGTCTCGGCCCGGCATTGAAAGCGACGAAGGCCGATCTGGTTAAGGACCTTAAAGAACAGGTAGGCGAGCCGGCGCGCATCGGACGTTTTAGCCGCTTCTTCGCGCCGCGACACATATCGGTCATGGCGCAAATCGCGCTCTCGCTCATGCTGCTTTTCGCCGCCGGATTGTTTTTCCGTGGCGCACTCAAAGCCGCGGGGCTCAATCCCGGTTTCGTTGCCCCGGGCGACATCATCGCCGAATTCGACTTCACCCTGCTGAAAAAAACTCCGACCGACGCGCGTCGAACAATATTCGCGATGGTGCAACGCGCGCGCGCGCTGCCTGGCGTGACCGCGTCAGCCGCGGGTACAATGTTGCCTTACGCGGATTTCACGAGCGCACGTCGAATTGTGCGCGCGAAAGACGCCATGCCTAACGATCCGAAAGCGCCCGACCCAAGCGCAAATGCTCTCTACACCGCGACGACGCCCGGTTACTTCGATGCGCTTGGCGTAAAGCTGCTGCGCGGCCGCGATTTCACTCAGGACGAATGCGAGAAGAAGGACGCGCGTCGTGTTGCCATCATTGACGAAGAAATGGCGAAAAAACTTTTTCCTCACGAAGACGCAATCGGGCAGCACATTCGTTACACGCAACCGCCGAAGGATGGCTCGCCTAACGACATGGAAATTGTCGGCATCGTCAGTAAACATCTTCATTCTGTCTCGGGCGACACGATCATCGCGCGATTGTTCGTGCCTCTGGCGCAGGGATATGGCGGTCAGATTTACATGCACGTGCGCCTCAACACCCAAGATCGACATGCTGTGGCCGCCATGATGCCGACGCTGCGACAAACATTGCGCGAGTTCGATCCCGACCTGCCGCTTCTGCAGATGAGACCTTATCTCGATCTAATGGAGAAATCGCCGAACCTTTGGATCGTGAAACTCGGTGCGATGTTGTTCGGCGCGTTCGGGAGCATCGCGTTGTTGCTCGCCGTGGTCGGCGTTTACGGAGTGAAAGCTTATGCTGTCGCGTGCCGGACCCGCGAAATTGGAATCCGCATGGCATTGGGTGCACATCGGCGCGACGTGTTTGCCCTGATCATGCGACAGGGCGCGATGCAAACGGCTCTTGCCCTCGGCGTCGGCCTCCTCCTTTCGCTCGCTTCGGGACGGGTCCTGGCCAAAATCTTGTATGAAGTGAGTCCGACCGATCCATTGGCGCTTGTCAGCGCTAGTTTGATGCTCGCCACTGCGGCGCTCCTCGCTTGTTTCTTCCCGGCGAGCCGCGCCACTCGCGTCAATCCGATGACGGCGCTGCGCACCGAATAGAGAATCTATCCACGTAACTGCTGCGGGTTTCGATTCGGTTCCCCGTTCGCATAAAAGGGACCGAGTAATTCCGTCAGGCGCGCCTCATAGGAATCACATAGGGGGCAATCGCCACCTGGTTGCACCCATTCGGGATGTTGGACCCGCAGGTCATCGTGAATCTGTTGCAGCAACGCGACCAACAGTCCGCTTTGCGTACGGGTCGCGTTGGATGTCGCAATGTAGTTTCTTCTGTCTTTCATAACGCCTTAACATCGACAACCTTTTCAATGCTCGCGTTGCACCCGAAAAGTGACGCTGCTGTCACTTTTTGCGTCGCTTCTGGGGCCCTGTGGAAACATTGTCCGATCATTCGCGAACACGCGAATAAGCGGAGAGAGGTCCGGCCGTCTCTAAATTCTTGATGACTGTGCTGAGGTAGACCGACCCGGGATAGAACGCCTTGTATTTTGTGATCTCCCCCCGATTGAGAACCTTGAACCCGTAGCGCTCGAACATTTTCTCTCCACGCCGGCTTTCAAACGTTACGATCTGCCCGTAAACACGTTTCTCGCCGGAGCGATACAGATAGCTGAGATACGCGCTCATGAGCGCGCGGGTTGTCGACACCTTGCGAGCATCTGGCAACAGATTCACGTGGAAATGCGGCGTGCGCCGCGGCGCTGCGGGGACTTCGCGCCAGCCATGCACAAGAAGCCAGCGAATAAACCGGCGCGACCGCGCCTTGTAGCGGAAATAGCGCGTTAGCGCGCGAAAAAAGAGCCAAACATTTTGATACAGCGCGTAGAGTTGGTTTCGCAGCGGCTTGCGCGAGCCGAGCAGATAACCGCGAATCTCGCCGTCCATTTCCAGGAGAAAACATGATTCGGATTCATGATCCGTATAATAGGTGGTGAGAAAATCAGCGAACAATTCTCGATCCTCGTACACCGGATCAATCGGATCGCCAAGAAAGCCGGTGTCGCAGCAGAGTTTTCGGACGGCTTCGCGGTCCGATCTGCGATAGCCACGAATGAGGAACGGCTGATGATTGTCGTTCGCCATTTAGAATTGGCGGTAGTTTGCGCGAACCTCGCGATAAATGCAAAACAGTTCGTCAAACACGCGCTCCCAGCTATACAGGCGGCGCGCCTTCTTGGCCGCATTCCTGCCGAGAGTTAACAATTTCTTTGTCACGGAACCCGCAATCGCGTGCGCCAGCGCCTCCGCGCTGTTCTCGCGCGCCCATGATTTCTGGTCATGGCAAATGATTTTGTCCATGCAGCTGCCTCGGATTCCCACTACCGGCGTCCCGCACGCCTGACTCTCCAACGCCGCCAATCCAAATGTTTCCTGAACACCGGGATGAACGAAGAGATCGGCGACGCGATAGTAGCGGGCCAGCTCGCGCGGATCGGCGCAATAACGAACCCATGAAACGTTTTTAGTTCGCGCCTGGAGTTTCCGGAGCTGAGTTCGTTCGGGTCCATCGCCTATGACGAGCAATTGGAATTCATTCGGACGGCGTTGTTGCAGAAGTTTGAACGCGGCAAACAGAGTTGCCGTGTTCTTTTCTTTCGCAAGACGGCCGACATAAAGAAGGACTTTTTTTTGTGAATTGAGACCAAGCGCGCGGCGTATTGTGTCCTTCTCTGATGCGTCGGGACGAAAAATATCAAGGTTCACACCGAGACTCACGACCCGCACGTTGCGCACGCCCCAATCGCGTAGCACGCTCGCCAGCCGTTCTGATGCTACCAACGTTGCGGCGTGCTCATTGTAAAGTTTACGCACGTAAACCCGGGAAAGCTTCATCACGCGGCGCGTCGCGATTTTCCCGAAGATTTTGGCGCTGTTGCGCAGATATGCTTCGGGAAAATGCGAATGATAAAATCCGATTACGGGCGCGCGCAGCACACGGCCAAGCTTCACCGCTTTCCAGCCGAGTTGATAAGGATCGGCGGACTCAATCACGTCGGGCCGTTCCGCTTCCAAAATTTCGTCAACCGCTCGCAAATTCAGCAACGCGCGATATTGGCCCGCGCGCGACACAAGAGGCGAACGAATCGTGTAGACGCGCGACACGCCGTTCGTTGTCACTTCGGCTCTTCGCCCTGGGACGATAAGAACATGCTTGTCATCAGGCGAGTAATTCCTGATGTAGGCGATTTTTTCGTGAACGTACCGTTTCACGCCTCCGCTTACGGGAGAATAGAACTGAGTGAGGTCGCAGATTTTCACGCCTGCTTTGTCATGCTGAGCGAAGCCGAAGCACCCTACGGTCAATGACGAATGACAAATGTCGAATGACGAAGTCCGAAGATTCCGCCCAGTGGTTCTTTCGTCATTTGGTCATTCGAGCTTCATTCGCCATTCGGCATTCGGCATTCGTGATTTGCAATTGGGTTTCGATTTCGCTCGACATCACGGCATGCAGGCCGCCCAATTAGTTTTCCAGCTGGCTGAGATATTTCTGCGCATCCATCGCCGCCGCACAGCCGGACCCCGCTGCGGTCACCGCCTGCTTGTAAACGCGATCCGCAACGTCGCCCGCCACGAATACGCCGGGATGTTTGCTCTCCACCAGGTTTTTCGTGACCAAGTAGCCGTCCGAATCCATGTCGAGCTTGCTTCGGTACGGTTGACTGTTCGGATCGTGACCAATGGCCACGAACACACACGCCACCGCGAGCTCGCGCTCTTCGCCTGTCTTCAAGTTGCGCAAGCGCACGGCCTGCATCTCCCCCTTTTCGTCGGGGATATATTGCGTCACGACCGTGTTCCAGATCGGCTCGATCTTCTTGTTCGCAAACACGCGCTCTTGCATGATGACGGAAGCGCGCATTTTATCGCGGCGATGAATCAGATAGACCTTCGAAGCGAACCGGGTGAGAAACAACGATTCCTCCGCCGCGGAATCGCCGCCGCCAATGACGCAGACCGGCACATTTTTGTAAAATGCGCCGTCGCATGTTGCGCACGAAGTCAGTCCGTGGCCGATCAACTTCTCTTCATTTTCCAGTCCGAGATACCGGGCCGACGCTCCGCTGGCAATAATCAGCGCTTGGGTTTCGAGCCATTCATCATCGGCCTTGATTCGAACGTGTTGGTTGCTGCCGTCGAAATCAGTGACTTCGGCGTAGGAGAAACGGGCACCGAATTTTTCCGCCTGCCTGTGCATGTTGAGGATGAGCTCGGGTCCGTCGATTCCATCGGGAAAGCCGGGATAATTTTCCACCAATGTGGTGGTCGAGAGTTGGCCGCCGGGCTGCCGGCCTTCGAGCACTAAGGGGCTCAAATTTGCGCGCGCGGCGTAAATCGCCGCCGTCAATCCGGCACAGCCGCTCCCGATGATAATCACCTTCTCCATCGATAAAACTTAGCACACGGCGCAAGCGGAACATAGGCTTACAGCCTGCGCGCCGAACCGGTTTGCAACCGGCTGAGAGAACCCTACGCCCGCTTCATCGCTGCCAAGGAAACAGGCAACATGCCTGTTTGGCAGACAGACAGGATGTCCATGTTCCAAGCCGTAAATCGTGGACCTCACCCCGTCACGTGCACACTGATGCTATGAAGCCCAGCAGTGCCAGAGAATGGACCGCGATCAGATTCCCATTCCTGCACGTCGCCTTTGCCGTCGGTGGCACGAACGACAAGAGTGTAATCCCCCGCCGCGGCGGGCATCCACTGCCCCTTCCAAAGCGACCACGCCAGAGGGTTGCCCACGTAATAAATCTCCGCGTCGCTCCAGCTCTGTCCACCATCGAAACTCAGCTCGACGCGCGAAATGCCGCGATCGCCACCGTAGGCGACGCCTTTCAGTTCGAGGGGAGCGGTTAGTTTGCCTAACGACACGTCCGACCAATTATCGGGCACATCGAGTCTCGATCGTGTCGGCACAATGAAATCGGGGCCCCAGCCTTGCGCTTCGTAAAATCCTTTCGCGCTGGCGTCGGCCACCTCGATTCGGGTGAGCCATTTCACATGTTTTTCGCCAAAGTAACCGGGCACAATCACGCGTAACGGGTAGCCGTGCCGATCCGGTAAGGACACGCCGTTCATTTCATAGGCAAGCAGCGTGGTCGGTTCCATCGCTTTCTCCAGCGGGATCGTATCGTTGTAGTTGTCGACGCCATGCAGACGCACCCGCGCGGCGCCGGAAAGAGGAACGGCTTGGTCGAGCAAATCGCGCAACGGAACGCCTTTCCAGATCGCGTTGCTCATCAGGCCCGCATCCAATCCGTTGCTGATGCAGATGAGCGTGGTTTCCTGCTTGGTTGCTGTGAAGCCGGCAAGATCCTGAAATCGCCACGTAGCGCGATTTTGTACAAGCCCGCCTACTTCGAGATGCCAGAGATCAACGTTCACCTTGGGATCAACAACGTTCTTTGTGACGCAATAAAACAATTCGTTAGGTGTGATCGGCTCGACGATCTGGCCTTTGTATTGTGTGCCGTCATAACTGAATGTTGCGACTCGAAAAAGCTTGCGAGCCAGCGCAAAGCCGCCACCGGCCACGGCGACTCCTATTGCGGCCAGGACAAACGCGCGCCGGCCAATGGCCGGACTGAATTCGTACTCGTGCCTCCCGGTTTTTCGTGTCGCCAGAAATTGAAAACCAGCGACAACCGTTCGCTCGAACAAAAAAACGCACAGCGCGAAGCCTACGAGCGTGACCAAGCGCGCGACATTGATGGGCAGGCCGACATAGCTTGTGCCGAGCACCGGCCACAATGCGATTGCGAACGCAACGATCGGTAACATGACAAAGATCGATATTGTCCAGATCCCCGGGACACGCCTCGGGTTACGTCGGGCGAACAAGCCAAAAATCGCGCCAGCAATCGAAGCCACCAGGAGTTGGCCACCAATTGTCGATCCAACGCCAAGTTGTTTCAGGTGATTGTATCCGCCCACTTTGCCCATTAGCGAAAGAAACGGGCCCGGCGATATGAAAACAGAAAGGCGGTCACCGATGATCACGAGCGGTGTCGCCACACCAAGCGCGGCAAGCAATAACATCGCCGCCGTCATCAAGATTCCGCCGACCAATCCGGCGAGCAAGCCAGCAAAAAGCGCCTTTGTTCGACTCATTCGCCGCAAATATGAGCTGTGGAGGCGCTTGTGCCAAGCGCCTGATGATTGCGTCGGGCGGCATTGACCGCAACGACAGCGCTACGGCAATTCACTTTGTAGTTGCAAGGATCTTCTCGACCCGCTCCACGACCATCGCGGATGTGACCTGTTTCATGCAGGCATGATCATATGGACATTGGCTCAGCCGACGATAGTTGCATGGCGAACATGGCAAGTCCGCGCGCACGACCGACTCCGGCCGTTCGTAAGGTCCGATGTGAACGGGGTTGGTTGGTCCGAAGACGCTTACCATGGGTTTGTCGAGAGATGCTGCGACATGCATCGAACCGGAGTCATTTGTCACTGCCACCTCGGCGCGGCGAATAAGCGCCGCCAATTCTGCTGGCGTGGTTTTGCCTGAAAGATTACATGTGCCGAGTGCGGCGGCTGCAATCTGGCGGCAACGCTGCTGATCGCGTTTTGTGCCCGCGAGCACCACGGCAAATCCATCGCGGAGGAATTCGCGCGCGACACCTGCAAATCCTTCGATAGTCCAGTGCTTCGTCTCCCAAATGGTTCCGGGCACCAGAACAATAAGCGGCATATCAGCGGGCACACCGTGCTGCTCCAGCAATTGCTGCACCTTAAAGATCGCTTCCGATGGAAGATGAATTTTCAGGTCTGGTGGATCATCGTTGAAACCGAGCAGCTCTCCGACCCAAAGATATCGATCGATCGCATGAACATCGAGCGTCGGAATGGGAATGCGGTGCGTGTACGCCAGCCACGAGCCTTCGCGCGCGCCGCGCCAGCCATGGCTCGGTACGTTCTTCAGATCGTGCTCGGCAGAAACTGTTAATGTGCGTTTGACGGGCCGATCAAAGCCGATCCGCACGCGGGCGCCGCTGATGAGCGCGAAAAAAGCCGAGCGCACCTGGCCATGCATGTCGATGATCAAATCATATTTCGCGCGGCGGATTTGCTTGAGCAAATCAAAGAACGCCATCAATGCGCGCCATCTTCGGCCGCGCTTCGAGAAATCGCGCCGTGAAAATAGAACGACGTTGCTGAGCGCCGGATGGCAGCGCACGACTTCGGCGTTCTCGGGGGTGATCAGCCAGTCAATGCGCGCGCGCGGATAACGTGCTCGCAGCTTCACCAGGACTGGGATTGTATGGACGACATCGCCCAAGGCCGAAGGCTTGATCAGCAAAATGCGCGAGAATTCCGCGGACTGCAGTCCCGATGCGTTCGCGTTCTTTGTCCTTACGTCTTCGATCTGGCTGTTCAATTGCTGTCTCGCAAAAAGCTACTCACGCTCAACGCTCAAGGTCCAACGTCAAACTCCAGATACCGCGCCTTCGCTAGGCAGCTTGTTTCTCGCCTGAGAACGCCCCACGGAGCTTTTTCATCCACGCCGATAATCGGTGACGATTCTGCTCGCGCCGCACCACTGCTTCGCTCGTTACCCAATTAAATTGAATCACACGACGAGGACCGGCGAATGGCTTGTGACCGTGCCACGAGTTGTTGCTGCGACGAAACGCCAGTAGCGTACCTTCGGTCGGCGGCACTTCGAGAATAACATCATCGAGATTGTTCGCAGAGCGAAGCAACCGCAGCCGGCCGCCGGAAGGTTCCCACGCCGGATTCATATAGATGAGGATCGTGATGATCTTTGTCTCCGAGTCAGTGTGGATTTTGCCATCCTTTTCGCTGCAACGTCCGCGCACTGTGATCATGTCCGGACGGTTGGCTAGATCGACGTTGAATTTTTCCTCAAACGCCTGACGAAATTCGTCGCTGCGCAACTGCTCGATCAACGTCGCAAAACCTGGGCCATACGTGACCTCGCGCAACGGAAAGCTGCCGGGCCGGGCGACCTCAGGGTAATCCTTGTCGATCGCGAGACGCGCTTCGGCTCTTACGAATTCCGGGACGATCAAAAACTGGAACGGTTCACTGGTAAGCGGCGTGTGCCGAAATCTCTCCAAGTCGAGCATCGAAAGCATCGGCGGACGCTACACAATGAAGCTGAGATCGCCAGATAGAATTTGCGAGGGCCGCCGCGGCGATCACAGCCAGGACTATTCCAGGGCGACGCGCACTAACGTGGCAAGAATGCGGGCACCAGCCACAAACGTGCCGCGAAGCGTGCCGGACACTTTTGATTCGCCACCTGCGCGCCGGCGATGGTTAACTGGAATCTCGAGAATTCGGAGACCAGCACGCGCAGCTTTCATCTGCATTTCCAAATTCCAGCCGTAAGTTTCCTCCCGCATGTCGAGTTTCAGAAGCGCGTCGCGGCGAATGGCGCGAAACGGGCACATGTCGGTATAACGAACCCCGTAAAGCAGTCGCTGAATGACTCCGGTAATGCGTCCAGATAAAACTTGCTGAACATTCATGCTGCCTCGTTCGCGTTGGCCTCGCGTGCGCGAGCCGATCACGAAATCAAATTTTCCCGCTGCGATTGGATCGACCAGCTGCGAGATAAATTCTGGACAATCGCTGCCATCGCCATCCAGAAACACAACGATCTCGCATGCGGGCGAAAGCGCACGAATACCTGCTGCGCATGCGCGTCCGTAGCCACGTGGAGCCGTCGTTACGCGCGCACCCGCTCCACGCGCGCGATCGGCCGTGCGATCGGTGCTGCCATTATCGACCACGATCACTTCCTTAGGTACGCCGGTCGCCAAACATTCGCGTATGACCCTGGCGATCGGTTCCTCTTCATTCAGCGCGGGGACAACTACCGACGAGTTGCTCATCTCAGAATTAGCCACGCCGCGGTGAAATAAATCATCAGCGCAATAAAATCCGCGAGCGCGAGGGTCACCGGTCCGGCTGCAATTTTCAGGTCGAGCTTGAATCGGTGAAGAAGTGAAGGCACACCGAGACCCAGCGCGCACGCGGTTACCAGCGAAAGCATGATGCTGCCGCCGATGACAAACGCTCCGCGCAGATCATCGCGCCAAAGCCACACGATTGCGCTCACAAGCGCGCCGCACGATATCCCGAGCAGGAGTGCCGTCGTCACTTCGCGCCGGAGCGCTGTCGCCAGCCACTGCCTCGTCACCGAGACCGAACGCAACGCATGGATTGTCACGCTCATGGACTGCATGCTCACGCTTTCGTTGAGCGCCAATACCATTGTAAGAAAAAACGCCAGAACCAAACTGCGCGCCAGCGTCGCTTCAAAAAAGCGGGCCAGAACCGCCGAGAGAGTGCCGCCCGTCACGGTGACGAGCAGCCACGGAAAACGGAACCGAAAAATGCGCCACGGCAACGCGCCGCGAATTTGTTCAATGCGAAATCCGAGCGCCTCAAAAAATTCCGGGCCTACGGGCTCAGCTGAGCGATATCGGTCCTCGCTCTCACCCGCTTCCAAAATTTCTTCCGCAAAAAGGTTTGCGTCAATGATGCCGATGACGTGGCGTTGCTCGTCCACCACGGGAAACGCGAGAAATTTGTACAGCACGAAAAATTCACAGGCATCGAGGACTGTGGCAGTCGCGGGAACAGCCACGACGCGCGGCACCATGATCTGCCGCACCGACGTTTCCAGCGACGCGGTGAGCAGACGTCGCGTGGGCACCACGCCAACGAGGCGTTTCTGTTCATCGACAGCGTAAAAGTAAATAACGCGCTCGCCCACGCCTTCGTGCCGGATGTGTTCCAGCGCCTCACCCACTGTCATGGTCACATCCAGTAACGGAAAATCCTTACGCGCGTGATTGACAACCGACGCCTCGAAATCCGGATTCCCCGCAGCGATATTCATTTCGCTGCCCGGTGAACGACGCCCTTATTCCTCAAAATCTCGCTGGCTTCACTGAAGTAATCGTGAATCTCTGACTGGGTGCGAATCCAGTCGATGTAGCGGGCGATGCCATCTTTTAGATCGACCGTTGGTTTGTAGCCGGCGGAGCGCGCAAGCGTGGTGTCGCTGGTGAGATGGCGCATTTCGCCGGGACGAAATTCGCCGTCGATCGTTGGTGCGATGTCGATGTTCAAAACCTCTGCAAGTTGTTCGGCGACTTCGCGGATCGGTGTGCCGCGTCCGCTGCCGATGTTTACCGGCAATCCATCCAGCTCATCAGTTTCGGCGGCGAGCAAGTTGGCGCGGGCGATGTCTTCGACGAATGAGAAATCGCGTGTCTGCTTGCCATCTTCGTAAAGAACCGGGGGCAGATTGTTCAGCAAGCGGGTACAAAAAATTGCAATCACACCTGTGTACGGATTGAAGATCGATTGGCGTGGGCCGTACGTGCAGGAGTAACGCAATGCCACGGTTGGAACACCGACCTGTTTTCCCCACAGCAGTACGAGTCGTTCCTGGTCGACTTTCGTGAGTCCGTAAACCGTCTCGCCACCGACCGGCGCATTCTCAGGAGTTGGGACGCTCTTTGTGATCGCGCCGCAGATCGGGCAATGCACTTCCCAACCACCGCGTCGCAATTGTTCAATAGGCCGTACGCTTGGGAAAACCAGCCCATGTTTCGGACAATCGCCGGCGCCTTCGCTGTAAACCGCCTGTGAGCTCGCCAGGACAATTTTCTTAACCGGCAGCTGCTTATCGCGGATGACTTCCAGCATTTGCGCAGTGCCAAGCGAATTCACGTGAACAAACTTCACGATTTCGGGCATGTATCCGCCATAGGCGGCCTGGTGAAAGACGACGTCGATGTTATCGAGCGCGGCGGTTATTGTTTCCCTATCGCGCACGTCGCCCTGGATGAACTCCGCGTCTTTGTTTGTCCACGCGGGTTTGCCGCGCCTGTGCGTATTCTTCTCAAGATTGTCGAGCACACGCACTTCCCATCCTTCCCGGACCAGCAAATCGACAACGTGCGACCCTATCAAGCCTGCGCCTCCTGTGACTAACGCGTGCTTCGCCATGCGTGTTTGTAACGGCTGTGTCCAACCGTCGCAAATTCACGGTGCGCTCTGGGAGCGCGGCCTACAGCTTTTTCTGCGCGGTCAGCTTGCTCAAAAACCTCCGCGTATGCGGCGCGGTGCCAATGGGCGCTGTGTCGGCCAGCAGTTCGTTGCACAAGCGGCGGAGGCTGGCGGTGTCATCTACGTCGTACCCCGGTGGCAGCAGTTTGACTTCCAGGCCAATTTCCCGCGCACTTCGTTTCGTCTGATTGAGCACGACATCGGTGCTCCAGTCGATTCGCTCGAACAGTTCGCGGTGCAGCTTATTGAATCCAATCAAATAGTAACCGCCGTCATCAGACGGCCCAAGCACAACGTGGTCGCCCCCCGAACTGAGAAGTTCGATCGCTTTCGAAAAACTTTTGGCCGTAACGGTTGGACTGTCGGAATCGATCAGGCAAACCGACTCAAATCCGCATTGGAATAGATCTTTAGCCGCGAAGTAAAGACGTTCGCCAAAGTTTTCGCCGCGTTGTGGCAGCAAAACAAAATCCTGCGGCAAGATGTCGTTGTAGACTGACTCCGTTCCAACCGGTGTGTAAACGGCAATTCCACACGCTGAATTCGTTTTAGCCGCGCTCGAAATTGTTGAAGTCGTATCACGGAGGAACGACTTGTTTAATTCCGCCGCTTCATCCGGCGTCAGTGGCGGGATGAGACGGGTCTTAACTTGCCCTGCCTGCGGCGCTTTAGTCATTACGGCCAATGCGCACTGCGCGCATGCAATCGATGACGGAACAGTTGGAGCAAGTACCCGAAACGTTGGCATGAACTACCGGGCAAAGTTTTTCACAAGAAAGGTTACTGCAGTTTAAGGAAATTCTGTTTGGTCTTTATTCTTCTTAATGCGAATAACTGCAACAAATCACCTGTGGTATCACCATCTGTTATGACCTGTTGATAAGAGTCGTATCTCATATCGACAATCGTGATGCGACAAGCCCGGCACTGAACTTTCCAAAGATATTCAAAGTTATTGGCCGGTTTACTGGTGTTATTGTTTAACAGAGCAGAAATGTTTTTCAGAATGCGTTGTTCCCTGATGGCGGTGCTGATCGCGCTTTGCAACACCGCTATTGTTTGTAACGCCATCGGCGCGGATAAGCCTAGCCTTTGGAGTGTCCAGAAACTGCTTGTTTCTAAAAAATACGTGGATCTCACACACGCGTTTGCGCCTGGAATTCCGCGTTGGCCAGGTTTTCCCGATGAAACGCGAAAGACGATCTACTGGTACGACAAGCGTCCAGACACGATGGGAGCGGGCTTTTTCTCGGAGCTGTTCACGCATGTCGGCCAATGGGGGACGCATGTTGATCCGCCCGCGCATTTCGTGAAGGGCCTGCGCACAGTCGACCAGATCGATCCGAAAGAAATGATCCTCCCGCTGGTGGTCATTGATGTGCACCGCGAGGCAGCAACTGATCCTGATTACACGTTGTCGCTCGAGCGCGTAAAAAAATGGGAAAAAGATCACGGCCAAATCCCCGGCGGTGCATTTGTGGCGATGCGCACGGATTGGTCGAAACGCTGGCCAGACGCAACAAAAATGGAAAACAAAGACGCACAAGGCGTTGCCCATTATCCCGGATGGAGTCTTCCAGTGCTGAAATATCTTTACGAAGATCGAAAGATCACCGCTTCAGGCCACGAAACTACCGACACCGATCCAGGAATAGCCACGACCAAAGATGATTACTCACTGGAGACTTACATTTTGAGCACCAATCATTATCAGATCGAACTGCTCACTAATCTTGACCAGGTGCCCGAAGCTGGCGCACTCGTCGTAGCCAGTTTCCCAAAACCAAAGGACGGCTCAGGGTTTCCAGCGCGTGTGTTTGCAATTGTCCCGTGAACTCACCCGTGCGTGCCGGGACATGGTTATCACATCTCCTTTGGATCTTGAACGAGCCAAAGTGTATCCATGCAGTTCATAGCGAAAATGTCCTTTGCGTGAGTTGACCGAAACTCGCGGCACGAACGAAGGTAGACGCTGGAGTCATGCATATCACCGACATTATGCGGGGGAATTCTCCCACATTCTCGTTCGAGTTTTTTCCTCCGAAAACGCCGGGGGCAGCCGAGACGCTCTACCAAACCATTCGCGATCTCGAATCTTACATGCCGCATTTCGTCAGCGTGACTTATGGCGCCGGCGGGTCAACGCGCGATTTGACTCACGATCTCGTCGAGCGGATTCAGCGCACAACAAAGCTGGATCCGATCCCTCATCTGACTTGCGTCTGCCACAATGAAGAGGAGATCGAAGGGATTCTGCTTCGATACGCCAAATCGGCCATTGGAAACATCCTCGCGCTGGGCGGCGATAGACCGGCTGGAATCGCTTACGATAAATCACGCGACTCGTTCCAACACGCGATCGATCTGGTCAAGTTCATTCGCCGATTCAACGAATCCGGCGCACATCCGGACCGCCGTGGTTTCGGCATCGGCGTGGCCGGTTTTCCCGAAGGGCATCCCGCCACGCCGAACCGATTAGTCGAAATGGATCACTTCAAAGCGAAAGTGGATGCAGGTGCCGACTATATCGTCACACAGCTATTTTTTGATAATCGAGACTTAGTCGATTTTCGCGAACGCTGTGCGCTTAACGACATTCACATTCCCATTATCGCTGGCATCATGCCGATTACCTCCATCAGCGGATGCGAACGCATCGCCGAGCTGGCGGCCGGCGCGCGCTTTCCCTCCCAGCTTCTGCGCGCGCTACAACATTGCCAAGATGATCCGGAAATGGTCAGACGCGTCGGCATTCAGTACGCCTTGGAACAATGTCGTGATCTCCTGGATAACGACATAGCGGGGATTCACTTTTACACGTTGAACCGCTCAGATGCCACGCGGGTAATTTTTGATAGCCTCGGCTTTCCATATCATCGGAACGCACACGCTTTGGGCGTCTAGCTCACCGATGCAATTCCCACACATTCAGGTGCGTGCGCCTCTGCGCGCACCTGTAGCCATTTAAGTCGAGCCCGCGAAATTTGCGCCAAGTCAGGAGCACGAGCACAATCTCCAGATGCTAAAGGTGCGCCGCTCGCTTTACTGGCAGGCTGCATCGCTGGTGATAGCGGTTGTTCTGGTCTTTGCGCTCTCACAGTTTTTCCCAGTTGTGGACTCCGTCGAAGCACTGCAACGCCGTGTGATGAGCTTGGGCGCGTGGGCCGCGGTTTGCTATCCATTGCTTTTCGCTGCTTGTAGTATTCTTCTGCTTCCAGGCGGAATCCTCGCTGTGGGAGCCGGTTTTTTTTTCGGTTTGTGGTGGGGATTTTTGATCGTGTTTGCAGGCAATCTAATTGCGACAGCAGTTTCTTTTGCATTGAGCCGGTCGATAGCGAAGCGATGGTTCCGGCAAAAACTCTCCGATAATCCGACGCTGCGCGCTTTTGGGCCTGTGGTGGAACGGGAGAGCTGGAAGATTATTCTTTTGAGCCAATTACATCCCCTTTTTCCCACCAGCTTGCTAAATTACTTCTACGGTCTAACCCGAATTCGATTTAGTACCTACATGCTCTGGGCCTCAATCGGCAGGATACCAGGGCTTTTTTTGTATGCGTACGCCGGAACGCTGGGGCAACTCGCAGTGCGCATTATGCAGCACAAGAACTACCCGCGCGTGATAGAGTACTGGATCTGGGGAGGAGTGTTTGTAACAACGACGTTGCTCGTGATTGTGCTAGGCCGCGTGGCACATCGGGCAATTCAAACATCACATCCCTCGGCAACTTTGACTGGCGACACGGAAAGAACTGACATCCGGGGCGGGATGTTATTGAGATAAATAACTGAACGATAGCAGTTTATGCTACAAAAGACATTCAGCCTTGCGAAAGAATATGATGTGGTCGTCGTCGGCTGTGGGCATGCGGGTATCGAAGCAGCCCTAGCCGCCGCTCGAATCGGTTGCCGCACGTTGATGTTAACGCAAAACCTGGACACGATCGGTCAGATGTCTTGTAATCCCGCGGTAGGGGGTTTAGCGAAGGGGCACATTGTGCGTGAGATCGACGCGGCCGGCGGTGCTATGGGCCTCAACGCCGACGCAACGGGAATTCAGTTCCGAATGCTTAACCGGACAAAAGGCGCATCTGTCCGGGCTCCGCGGGTGCAATGCGACAAGAAAGCATATCAGTTTCGGATGAAAGCGGTTTTGGAGCAGGCGCCCAATGTTGATACAAAGCAAGCGACTGTTTCACGCATCTTGGTCGAGGCCGGCAAAGTTGTGGGGGTTGAAACCGATTTCGGCCCGAGAGTTCTCTCGCGCAGCGTTGTAGTCACTTCTGGGACATTCTTGCGCGGTCTGCTGCACATAGGGGAAAGCAGCAAGCACGGCGGCCGCATGGCTGACACCAGCTCAAGCCTGAGCGAGAATCTTCGGCAGATCGGATTCCAAGTAGGACGATTCAAAACCGGTACGCCTTGCAGAGTGAACGCCCGATCTATCGATTTCTCTCGCTGTGCGATTCAGTTGGGGGACGAGCCTCCTCCGACTTTTGCCTTTGAACCCGAGGAAATCCGTGCGGATCCCGGTGATATTTTCACGTTGAACGCGATTCGCGGGGGTAAGTTCCACGTGGAACAACTTCCATGCTGGATAACCGCTACGACGCCAAGAACACATGAAGTTATCCGCGCAAATCTCCACCGATCGCCTTTGTACGCAGGAAGAATCAAGGGCACAGGTCCACGATATTGCCCCTCAATAGAGGACAAGGTAGTAAAGTTTTCGGACAAAACTTCGCACCAGATCTTTCTGGAGCCGGAAGGGCGACATACAAACGAGTATTATGTCAACGGAATCTCCACTAGCTTGCCTTACGATGTTCAGCTTGAATTGGTTCACAGCATTCCTGGATTAAACGAAGCGGAGATTATGCGGCCAGGATATGCCGTCGAATATGATTATTTCCCGCCAACTCAGCTCTTTGCTACTTTAGAGACCAAGCTGGTCAGCGGGCTCTATTTTGCCGGCCAAGTTAACGGTACTTCGGGATATGAAGAGGCAGCTGCCCAGGGTCTGATCGCAGGAGCCAACGCGGCTTTGAAAGTTCAAGGCCGCCCGCCGTTTGTCTTGGACAGGAAAGAAGCATACATAGGTGTGCTTATTGACGACCTGGTCGGTAAGGGAACCGAAGAGCCGTATCGCATGTTTACGAGCCGAGCTGAGGATCGACTCTTTCTCCGGCATGACAATGCTGACCAGCGCCTGGTCGACCGCGCTTTTAGCGTAGGTCTAGTTACCAATAATCGCTACGCTCGTTTTCAGACGAAAATGCGCTCGGTCGAGCAAGCCCGGGCGATTGCCATGGCGACCAAGCTCGGAGGCGTTCCAATTTCCCAATTGTTCAAGAGGCCGGATTTCGGCGTCCGAGATCTGCCGCCTGAAATTCTTTGCTCTGTGCCAACCGCAATCTGGGAGCTCGTCGAGACCGATTTCAAATACGAAGGCTACGCGGTTCGGCAATCGGAGCAAAATCGAAAACTTGAACGCCAGCAGAAGCAAATCATTCCGGACGGCCTCGATTACGGCAAGATCAACGGCCTGCGATCTGAGACGAAACAGAAGTTAACAAGTTTGCGTCCCACTTCACTTGGCCAGGCTGCGCGCATAAGCGGGATCACTCCAGCGGATGTGGCTATTATATCTATTTGGCTGTCGAAGAATCACTTACAACACAACAACTCGGAGTAAAGCCACAGTTCGTCGCAAAGGCTCGATGCTCACCTTCGCATTTGTACTGGTCGGAAGCTACCTATTAGGATCAATTCCTTTCGGCTGCCTCGCCGGCCGAATCCGAGGCATTGACATTCGGAAGGTCGGCAGCGGTAATATTGGCGCGACGAACGTCGTCCGTGTCCTTGGGAAAAGGTATGGCTATCCAGTCTTTGTTTTGGATTTCTTGAAAGGTTTGGGTGCGGTGAGGATTGCAATGGCCGTGCGACCGGAATCGACTTCACCCGAGCTTGTGGGGGTTCTCGCAGCAGTATCCGCGGTAATCGGACATTCTTTCCCGATCTGGTTGAAGTTCCGGGGCGGAAAGGGCGTTGCCACCTCTGCCGGAGCGCTATTCGGCCTGATGCCGCTGGCGACGGTGATTGGCGCCGCCATTTGGATATTAACCTTCTTATTAACGCGCTATGTCTCGGTGGCCTCGGTAGCAACTGCGGTCGCGCTGCCGTTCGTGATTGCAATTATGACTTGGCTAAATCAAACGGACGGCAAAGCCCTGTTTTACTCATCGCTTTGTCTCGCCGCAGTTATCATCTGGCGGCACCATTCCAATCTTTCCCGTCTCGTGCGCGGCACGGAACCACGCTTTACTCGGAAGTGAAGATGAGAAGGACAGCAATCTTGGGTGCGGGGGCATGGGGAACGGCATTAGCCTGGCTCTGGGGAAAAAATGGGCGACAAATTTCTCTTTGGGGTCACAACGTCGGTCGTGTCGAGCATATCCAAAAGACGCGGGAAAATCGCGACTACCTTCCTGGAATCAAATTGCCTCAATCGGTCGATGTTACGTCCGAGCTTGGTGACTGTGCCGGAGCAGATCTGATCGTTTTCGTTACGCCATCAACTGTGTTACGGCAGATCGCCAACCGTCTGCAAAGATTTATCGGTAAATCGGACGCTGTGCTGCTGAGTTGTACTAAAGGGATCGAGCACCAAACTGGCATGCGGATGAGCGAAATTCTACGCGAAATTTTCCCGGGTCACAGGATTGCAGCCCTTTCTGGCCCGAATCTGGCCTTGGAAATCGTGCAAGACCTTCCCACTGCGACCGTCATTGGCTGCGACGACGTTGATTGCGCGACGACTTTGCAAGGTGTGCTGGGGAGTTCGCGGTTTCGTATTTACACCAGTCAAGAGATCGTTTCTGTCGAGCTGGGAGGCGCATTGAAAAATGTCTTCGCCCTGGCGGCGGGAATCAGCGACGGCTTGAAACTGGGCGATAATTCGAAAGCAGCATTGGTCACTCGATCGTTGGCCGAACTCGTTCGACTCGGGGTTGCGATGGGTGGGAACGCCAACGCGTTTTATGGATTGAGCGGGGCAGGCGATCTGATCGTGACTTGTTATAGTGAGCGCAGCCGAAATCACACGGTCGGCAAACGTCTGGGCCGCGGCGAGCCACTAAGTAACATCACTGCGTCGATGAAAGCGATTGCCGAAGGCATTCCTACTACGCGTAGCGCGTGGGAATGCGCACGGCGATTGAATCTGGCCACGCCTATTATCGATCAGGCTTACGCTGTCTTGTACGAGGAAGAAAAACCGATCGCCGCTTTGGAAAAACTGCTGAGGCGCGAGCAAAAACCGGAACAATCGTAGGGCAGCAATTTGCAACGCTCGATTGTCTACCGTTTTTCGAATCACTCATTCGACGCCGCGTATTTTTCACAGAATTCAGCGATTGCTGCCGGGTACAATTCGCGCTCAGCGATTTGAATCCTGGCATGCAAACTTTCCGGCGTATCGTGAGGCAAGATCGCTACTTCTCGTCGAGAGATGATCTGGCCGTGATCGATTTTGTCGTCGATATAATGGACCGTGCAGCCCGTCACAGTTTCGCCGGCCGCAAGAGCTTGTTTCCAAGCTTCGAGTCCTGGAAATTTTGGCAGCAGCGATGGATGGATGTTGATGATGCGCCGAGGAAACGCCTCGAGCATAGGCGCGTGTAACACGCGCATGAAGCCAGCGAGGACCACAAGATGAACGCCAGCTTGGCGCAATATTTCCACCAGCTCCTCTTCTGCTTGTAGCTGTAGACGCGTGCGAAACTGACCAGGTGACAGATATGCATTTGCAACGGAGAACTCTCGCGCAATGTCGAGGATTGGCGCGTCGAGCACATCCGAAATCACCACGCGCGCTTCGGCGGTAAGGTCGCCCGAGCGAATGCGCTCGAGAATTGCCCGGCAGTTGCTTCCTTTTCCTGATCCGAGAATTGCAATTGGTAACCGTTTCACCTGCTGATTGTGTTCTTATTCATTAATGAACACGAATGGGCGAGTCAGAATTTCAACGCGTGCTTTTGCATATTTGATCGATTAAGCCCGAAGTCGAATAGCCGGCCTCAAATGGAACGAGGCGAATCTCCGCGCCGATTTCCTTTAACACTGCGCGCTCCTCTTCGTCCAACGTTTCGGCCGTGTAATCGCCACCTTTAACGTAAATGGCGGGCTTGATTGCGAGAATAAATTGGGTCGCCCGGATGTGTGGAAAAACCGTGACCAGATCTACACATTGCAAAGCCGCGAGAAGCTCGGCGCGATCGCTCTCCGCTGCAATCGGGCGCCCACTTCCTTTCAATTCACGTACGGAACGGTCGCCATTCAAGCCGACTGCCAGGAAATCACCGAGCGCACGCGCAGCTTGCAAATATCGCACATGCCCGACGTGGAGCAGGTCAAAGCAGCCGTTCGTAGCTACCAGCTTCTTACCACTGCCACGTAGCGTCTCGCACAGATCAGAGACTTCCATAAAATCGATCACCTTTGGGCTCATGCTTTTCGAATTCTCTTACAGGCTAACCAGCCGGCGGAAAGTTCCAAATCGACGGGCAAAAAGTTCGAGTAAATCGCATCTTGAGCGGCAACATTCACACTTGGCGTTTCAGTAATTTGCACGACGATATGAAAAATGGCGGAAACAAAAAGAAACCGCAACGCGCAAGGATTGAAGACCCGCGGCGGATTCCGAATTTCCAGGAACCCCGTAGTGCAGATTATCGCCGACGAGCGACACGATGTTCCCGATGGAGTTCGCCTACCGCGCGAATATGGCGCGCGAATCCTGTTCGCCATCGCAAGGGATCCGCGCACGATCTTCGCTAGTTGGAATATCGATTGGCTGGCATTGTTTGAACAAGTGATCCCGAGGGACCGACAGGTGCATCTTCGCGTGCATTGCGCAGACGGTCTCGAACAAAAAACCGTGGCCGTCGAGCCTTTGGCTGCCATGCATTATCTCACGACATCGGGAACGCATGCCTCGTATCGGGTCGAGATCGGATATTATGACCCGGCAGATGTATGGCATTCAGTTGCCATGTCGCAGAAGATCGTAATGCCGACCGACGATATCGCAGAAACTGCCGACATCGATCTCGCTACCATTCCGTTCCACATCGGTTTCCAACAGCTTCTCGATTTTTTCGGACCATCCAATGGGACCGCGTTAGCAAACGTGATATCGGGCTTTCAAAAACGCGTAGTGAGCGCGGAGAAACCCCAAAACCTCAGTCCCCACGGGCAAAAAATCCTACGTGAGCTGGATCTTTCGATATCCGACGTTGCATCCGCGTGGCGCCGGTTTGATCAGATCGATAGCGCGGAACTTGCGCGGCGGACTCGCGGGCTCGCTTCACTCAGCGCGACGAGTTCGTCTGGCTGGCGGGAAGCTGATTGGACATCAGCCGGATCGTGAGGTTGGGTAGGCAGCTTTTTGTCGCTGCTGTATCCGCCTACACACGTGGTCTCGCCAGTTTACTGCGGCGGACGCCGTAGACGAAGTAAATAACCATGCCGATCACAAACCAGATGATGAGCCGTTCCCATGTTCGCCATGGCAGAAACCACATGAGGTAAAGAGCAGACAGCGCACCCAACGGGGCGACGACCCATACCAGCGGCGTTTTAAATGTGCGCGGCAACTCAGGTTCGCGTATTCGCAGCACAAGCACGCCGACTGAGACGATCACAAAGGCCAACAAGGTGCCGATTGAAACAAGGCTACCGGCTTCGCGCACAGTGAACAGGGCCGAAACGATCGCGACACCGATCCCGGTTAGAATTGAGGTTATCCATGGAGTGCAGAAACGTGGATGCACGCGGCTCACGAACGGTGGCAGTAAACCGTCATCGGCCATCGTCCAAAAAATCCGCGACTGGCCGAGGAGCATCACCAGAATGACCGAGCTAAGGCCGGCGATGGCGCCGAGCTTAATCAGTGAGGACATCCACCCCAGGCCAACATGATCCGCCACAACCGCGATCGGATCCGGGACGTCCAGGTCGTGGTATGACATCACGCCGGTCGCGATCCCGGAGACGAGGATGTAGAGCACTGTGCAGACTAACAGCGAGCCAATAATGCCAATCGGCATGTCGCGCTGCGGATTTTTGGCTTCCTGCGCGGCCGTACTGACGGCGTCGAAACCGATGTAAGCGAAGAACACAACTCCGGCGCCTGACACCACGCCGGACCAACCGAAATTCTCACGGATTCCAGTGTTTGGCGGTATGAAGGGATGCCAATTCGCCGGATTTATTGCGTGGGCCGCGCCAACGATGAATAACAGCACGACGGCCACTTTCACAAACACAATCACGTTGTTCACATTGGCCGATTCGCGGATGCCGACGACCAACAGAATGGTAACGATGCCAACGATGATTACGGCCGGCAGATTGAAGATGGCCGCGACCTGCGTTCCATCCGCCAGCGTAACGAGTGTACCGTGTGCCGCCGACAGCTGCGCCGGGATGTGAATGCCGATGTCGCGCAAGAACGAAACCACGTAGCCCGACCAGCCGATCGACACCGTAACCGCACCGAGCGCATACTCCAAAATCAAATCCCAGCCGATGATCCAGGCGAAAAGTTCGCCGAGCGTGGCGTAGCCGTAAGTGTACGCGCTGCCAGCCATCGGCACCAGCGAGGCGAATTCACTGTAGCAAAGCGCGGCGAAAATGGAGGCCACGCCCGCCAGCACGAACGACAAGACGACGGCCGGCCCCGCGTTCTGCGCCGCAACGGTACCGGTCAGCACGAAAATGCCCGTGCCGATGATCGCGCCGATGCCGAGCATTGTCAGGTTTGTTGCTCCCAGCGCGCGTTTTAACCGCTGATCAGTTAGCGCATCAGCTTGAAGTTGCGTGACACTTTTCCGTCGAAATAGGTTCATGCGCGAAGTTGGTTCTTGGTTGTGCTAACTGGGATCTACGGGGCAAGTCAAGCTGGCTGTGATGGTTTACCCCGCAATTTCCACAGAAAATAGGCCGGCACACCAGTCAGGACGATGATCAGACCGGGCCAGGTGGTGGCCGTCTGATACATGAATAGCACCACGAGAATCACGGTCGCGCCGACGATATACAGCGCCGGCACGATGGGATAGCCGAATGCCCGATAAG
>Ga0137403_10001991_pt1 | contig 25438 bp, 18 predicted proteins | sample CZOMad2_1_16fung_FD_122057 | JGI IMG/M metagenome (GOLD analysis project Ga0137403, IMG submission 122057) | Vadose zone soil fungal communities from Angelo Coast Range Reserve, California, USA - CZOMad2_1_16fungal (Hybrid Assembly) | ecosystem: Environmental > Terrestrial > Soil > Vadose zone... | reverse complement strand
CACGCAGGAAGTCGGTATTCGAATGGCGCTCGGCGCCCCGAGGGCCAACATTCTGCGCTTGGTGATCGCCTCTACTGCCGCAATGCTGGCTGCCGGGGTCATCGTCGGGCTCGGACTCAGTCTGATTCTGAATCAGGTTGTTCGCACGTGGGCGGGCGGCAGCCCGCGCGATCCGCTCACCTTACTATTTGCCGCCTCCGTTCTCCTCCTCGTAGCAGCAATCGCCTGCATCGTACCCGCTTGGCGGGCAGCCACGGTGGATCCCGTTGTTGCCCTCCGATACGGATGAACATCGAAGTCATTCGCGATCCACCACCCGATCCCAGACTGAGGTCACTTTTTTATGAACATGATTCAACTCAACAACCTCGAACGCAGCTATAAAACACCCGCGGGCCAGACCTGGGTCCTGCGTCGCATCAACCTCGAAATTCGCGAAGGCGAATTCATCACCATCATGGGCCCATCAGGCGCGGGCAAGTCCTCGCTCTTAAATGTCCTCGCCCTGCTCGACGACGTGTGGGAGGGTGAATACTGGTTCCGCGAAGAAGCCGTCCACGCCATGAAGCGCAAACAGCGTAGCGAATTGGCCAAGCGCAATATTGGGATGGTGTTTCAGAGCTATCACCTGCTCGACGATCTGACGGTGCGCGAAAACATCGACCTTCCGCTCTCTTATAAGGACGTTCCCCACCGCCAGCGGCAGAGCCTGGTGGCTGACACTCTCGATCGATTTCAAATCGTTGCCAAGAAAGATCTGTTCCCCAGCCAGCTTTCGGGCGGACAGCAGCAGTTGGTGGGAATCGCTCGAGCTGTGATTCACAAGCCCGCGCTATTACTTGCCGACGAGCCCACGGGAAACCTGCACTCCTCACAGGCCAAGGAAATCATGGAACTCTTTCAGGAACTCAACCAGCAAGGAACCACCATCATTCAAGTGACCCACTCGGACACGAACGCGGCCTATGGTTCGCGCACCATTCAACTGCGGGATGGTTGGATGGTCAGCGACACCGCGAATCCGGAGTTCCAGCCATATGAGGCCGTGAAGCAATGAAAATGAAAAAGAGCCGCCATAAGCCAGCACCAATGAAGCTCATTCTTGCTTGCCTCCTTACGGCTCTTGCCGCCCAGGGAGCGGCTCAGACGAGTGCGTTTGCTTCTTACGAGATGCCTAAGTCGCACAATCCTCTGAACGTGTATCTGCCCAATGGGGTGCCAGAGCCGCAGCTAACGAATTCTCCGCGGTTGGGCGAGCTCGTTCGCGATGGCAAGCTGTACCTGTCGCTGAAAGATGCGATTCGCCTGGCGCTTGAGAACAACCTTGACCTGGCGATTGCCCGCTACAACTTGCCGATTGCCAACATGGATATCCTCCGAACCAAAGCTGGCGGCATATTTCGAGGAGTCAACACCGGAGTTGTACAGGGGACGCCGGGAGGCGGAGTGGGAGGCATTGGCGCAAGCGCCTCGGGCGCGGGAGCAGGCGGGACAACTGGCGGTGCAGGTGGCGCAGGTGCAGGCGCCTCCGGTCTTGTGCAATCCACTTTAGGCGTTGGAACAGCCGTCCCGTCGTACGATCCCTCCCTCGACCTGACCGCAGGGAGCGAACATCAGACACAGCCGCTCTCCAACCTTCAACTCAACGGCGTTCCCACCTTGCAGACCAACATTGGTCAACTCAACGCCAACTTCTCGCAATCGTTTGCGACCGGCACCTTCCTCTCTTTCGAATTCGATAACAACAGGGTGACGACGAACAGCATCCATACCAGCCTCTCTCCTGCTCTCAACACTTTCTTCCGCTTTACTTTTCGACAGGAACTGCTCGCTGGCGCGGGCTTCGGCCCCAATCTGCGCTATCTTCGCATTGCTAAGAATGACAAGAAAATCTCCGACATTGCCTTCCGTGACCAAGTCATTGCCACAGTTACACAAATCGAAAATATTTATTGGGACTTGGTGAGCGCGTCCGAGCAGGCGAAGGTCAACGAGCAGTCGCTGGCATTCGCGCAGCACAGCTTGGACAACGCACAGAAACAACTGCGTCTCGAAAGCATTCCCGCAATGGACGTGATGCGCGCCGAGGCAGAAGTTTCTCGCCGCGATCAGGACTTGACCGTCGCTCGAACCAACCTTCAGTTGCAGGAGTCGTTGATCAAGAATGCTCTCACCCGCAGTCTGGACGATGCTGCTCTCGAAGAAATGCCGGTTGTGCCAACGGATCGCCTGCAGACGCTCGACGCGGGGCCCAGCGAGCCGATTTTGGACTTAATCGCTCAAGCAGTGCAAGCCCGGCCTGAATTGTTGGAATCGGACGTGGACCTCCAGAATCGCCAGATCAGCCGCAAAGCCGCGAGCAACGCTCTGCTGCCGTCACTCTCCGTGATAGGGTTCTACGGCGGGACGGGATTGGCGGGCGAATTGAATCCGGGATTCAAGGATGGCGGCACCGCTCTGCTGCCGACAGATTTGGGCGGAGCCATGCAGAATTCGTTCAACAATTCTTCGCCGGATTACTATGTCGGACTCAACCTCAACATCCCTTTCCGAAACCGAGTGGCGAAGGCTGACCAATACCGGTCAGAACTGGAGTATCGTCAGGCAGAGTTGCGCCGGGAGCAACTCAAGAAGCAAATCCGGATCGAAGTTCGCAATGCCCAGTATGCGCTGGAACAATCCCGCGCGCGGCTGGATGCAGCTCATAAAGGCCGCGACTTGGCCGCTCGTAGTTTTGAAATCACCCAAAAAGAGCAAGAGCTTGGCTCGGGATCGAGCCTCCAAACGATGACCGCCCAGCGCGACCTGGCCTTGGCGGAACTCGATCTGGTCAATGCCATGACGGTCTACCAAAAAGCAAAAGTCGAATTGAGCCGCGCAACCGGGCGCACATTAGAACATAATGGGATTCAGATCGCGGACGCCGTCATCGGTAAAGTTGATGGCACCTCGCCCTAGCCATCCGCATGCCAACCTCGGCGAACCCCGGAGATATTGGAATCACGAAGCCTGCAGTGAAAAACAGCGCCCGGTCTCCGCGCGTCTTAGCAGCCGACGACCAGCAGCACATTCTTGAAGCCATCGAACTCCTTCTCCGCCCGCAGGGTTACAAGGTCGATGTGGTGCGATCTCCCGCGCTCGCTCGAGAAGCTTTGGCGAGCGCATCCTACGATGCCGTGTTGATAGATCTCAACTACACCCGCGACACTACCTCCGGCCAGGAGGGCCTCGACCTGCTGTCCGAGATGGTCGCGTTGGACAGCACTTTGCCCGTGATCGTTATGACGGCTTGGGGCAACGTCGAACTGGCAGTTGAGGCCATGCGCCGCGGCGCCCGGGATTTCGTCCAGAAGCCGTGGGAGAACGAGCGCCTCTTGTCTATCTTGCGCACACAAGTGGAACTTCATCACGCCCTGCAACAGGCGGAACGACTCGTCGCGGAAAACCGCCTCCTCCATGCCCAGGGACGGCCTGAGTTTATCGCCAACGCTCCCTCCATGATGCCAGTGCTCGAGGCGATCACTCGCGTCGCTCCTTCGGACGCCAATGTCCTGATTACCGGAGAGCATGGCACCGGGAAAGAAGTGATCGCTCAGACGATTCACGCTCTTTCGCTCAGGGTCTCGCGTCCCCTGGTCGCGGTGAACACCGGCGGGTTATCCGAAGGAATCTTTGAGAGCGAATTGTTCGGCCATGTAAAGGGTGCCTTCACGGACGCGCGTACCGATCGCATCGGACGCTTTGAGTTGGCAGACGGGGGAACCATTTTCCTGGACGAGATCGGCAACGTTCCCTTGCGGCAGCAGGCAAAGCTTCTTCGCGTGATCGAATCGGGAGAGATCGAGCGCGTCGGATCGTCGCGCCGCAAGCACCTGGATGTCCGAATCATTTCGGCCACAAACACCGATCTTCAGGCCGCGTGCCAAGCCGGTCAATTTCGCGAAGACCTTTTATTTCGGCTGAATACGGTTGAGATCCATCTGCCTCCGCTACGCGAACGCAGAGAGGACATTCCAACCCTGGCGATACATTTTTTATCGACCTACGCAAAGCGCTATCGCCGCCAGGTGCAGGGCCTGGATCCTGCCGCGCTGCAGGCGCTGATGCAATATTCCTGGCCCGGGAATGTCCGCGAATTGGAACATACGCTGGAGCGTGCCGTTTTGATGTGCCGCACGGCCCAGATCCAGCCTGCCGACCTGGGTTTGGGTATTTCACGTCCGCAGGCGCAGAATTTAGAGGAATTGAGTCTGGAATCCGTCGAGACTATCCTGATCCGCAAGGCGCTCCAGCGCTTTCAAGGCAACGTGAGCCAGGCTGCCGAGGCGCTGGGCTTGAGCCGTGGCGCCTTGTACCGGCGGATGGAAAAGTATGGCCTTTAGCTCCAACGCGGGCGACTCACGCAAACACCAGCGAAGAAAAGCGAAGCGAGCCCCTTTCGAGCGGCGAGTAACCCGCTTTTCCATGCTGCTCGTGGCGCCCGGCTTTCTGGTCAGCGCCATCCTCGTGTGGTTGCAAGCATGGTCGGCGGAGTCGAAGTTGTTGTTGTTGGGCGCGGAACTGTTGGCGTGTCTGCTGATCGGAATTGCTCTGCACGACCACATTATTCGGCCTCTGCAAACCCTCTCGAATGTGGTGGGCGCCCTGCGTGAAGAGGATTACTCGTTTCGCGCCCGTTTAGCAATTGCCAACGACGCCTTGGGCGAACTCTCGCTTGAGGTAAACATGCTCGCGGATCTCCTCGCCCAGCATCGTACCCGGGTCGTCGAGACGACTGCCCTGCTGCAACGCGTAGTGGAAGCGGTGGACATTCCAATCTTCGCGTTTGACGCCGAAAACAAACTGGTTCTTCTGAATCCCGCCGGAGAGAAACTTCTACAGCAACGTTCCGCGCAATTGCTTGGCCGGACAGCCTCTGAACTGGGACTGCTGAGCTCCCTGTCTTCCGAAAATCAGACGCTTGTCCCAACGGTTTTCAATGGTGGCGGGCGCTGGTTTGTGCGGCGAAGCTCGTTTCGGCAACGGGGCGTTCCCCATACGCTGGTCGTGCTCTCGGACGTAAGCCGTGCTCTGCGTGAAGAAGAACGCACGGCCTGGCAACGGCTGATCCGTGTGATGGGTCACGAGCTCAACAACTCGCTCGCCCCTATCATCTCCATCGCCGGCAGCCTGAACACTCGACTTTCTGCTACGAACCTTGACGCTGCGCAGATGGAGGACTTTGAACGTGGATTGAGCATCATCGAGGCGCGGGCTGCGTCGTTGAATCGCTTTCTCCAAGCCTATCGTCAACTAGCGCAGATGCCGCCTCCCGTTCTGAAACAATGTTCCATATCGACGCTGGCGAAGCGCGTGGCGGCGCTGGAGACTCGCGTCAAGATCACCCTCATTCCAGGACCTGACATCGCCCTTATGGCAGATGCGGACCAGATCGAGCAAATGCTGATTAACTTGCTGCGCAACGCCGCCGAGGCGGCCCTGGGGCCGTCAGTGTCTGGAGAAAATTCGAACGGATTGAACGGCTCTACGACGAGCGATTCCGATCCGCAAGTGGTATTTACGTGGAGGAGGACCAACAAAGACGTGGTGCTCAGCATTGAGGACAACGGCCCGGGCCTCATGAATCCCGCCAACACCTTCGTTCCGTTCTACACCACAAAGCCAGGAGGCAGCGGGATCGGTCTCGTGCTATCGCGTCAGATCTCCGAATCCCACCGCGGATCCCTCGAACTCGCGAACCGGAGGGGGCGGCGAGGCTGCGTGGTAGAGGTCACTCTGCCAGCGACGCCCGACTCGGCCTGAATGACCATCAAAACTCGGCTACCACATCGTACTGTATAGATCGAAGAGATTGATGGGCCTCACCCGCGGCTCGGCGGCTTCGCGGTCAGAACCGGACTGACAACCTTGAACACCGTATTCACAAAGTACTCATCCAGGGGTGCGTGCTTGAGCAGCAAGCGCACGTACAGAGGTCCATAAAGCAAGTCGAGCACGGTATCGGGCTCAAGATCGTCGCGAATCTCTCCTTTTTCCATTGCTAGGCGCAACAACCTTCGCGCCTCCACACGCCTTGGTTCGACCCAGTGTGCGCGAAAGGCGTGCAAGATCTCGGGGTCGGATTGGCCGGCACCGATCACAGTGGCGACAATTTGTCCTAGAGGACTGCGAAAAATTACTGCCCACCGCCGCATTTGCTCGTGTATCGATGCCAACACGGGGCCAGCAGAGGGGAAACGCAACTCTTCCTCGACCGCCCAGACGAACGAATCGATCACGAGTTCGGCCTTATTGGGCCACCAGCGGTAAATCGTGGCTTTCCCCACACCGGCGCGAGCCGCAACCGATTCCACACTCAATTCATGGAAGCCTACGCGATTGAGCAAGGCTAAAGTGCTCTGAATCACCGCCTTACGGGCCTTCTCACTCCGTGGGCGGCCGGGAGCCCGGGCCACCTCCCTCGTGTGGGTCGCAGGTTTCGACATGGTCAGTGTTACAGTAGCAAAAATAAATCCGATACGCACCGTCTCGCATCCAAAGACTTCGTATGCAGCGTCGGCCGATTTCGAGTGCCGGTGGCCAGCCTCGTAAAGGAACTTCAAGGAATCATCGATGTGGATCGTTGCTCTAGCGTTACGCAGGCCATACACGTTCGTTGTGATGGCACTGCTGATCCTGATCCTGACCCCGGTAGTCGTATTGCGCACTCCGACGGATATCTTCCCGGAAATCAACATCCCGGTGGTTAGCATCGTTTGGAACTATCAAGGGCTTTCTCCGAAGGAAATGTCGGACCGTATTACGTCTCAGACGGAGCGTGCCCTAACGACACTGGTGAATGATATCGACCATATCGAGTCGCAATCCCTGACCGGTGTGGCGGTGGTGAAAGTCTATTTCCGACCTGCGGCAAACATCCCGACGGCTTTGGCGCAGGTAACGGCGATTTCGCAGACGTTCCTGCGCTTCCTGCCTCCGGGCTCGACGCCACCATTGATCATTCAATACACAGCATCCAGCGTTCCGATTCTGCAAGTCGGATTGAGCAGTAAGACACTTCCGGAGCAACAGCTCAACGACCTGGCCCTGAACTTTGTCCGCACTCAACTCATTACGGTGGAGGGAGCGGCGGTTCCCTATCCCTATGGCGGCAAGTCGCGCCTGGTTTCCGTGGATCTGGATACCTCGGCGTTGCAAGCCAAGCACCTGACGCCGGTTGACGTGGTTAACGCCATCAGCGCGCAAAACCTGATTCTGCCATCCGGCACAGCGAAGCTCGGGGCGCTGGAACACCAGGTCGAGTTGAACGCCAGTCCGCAGACGATACCCGAACTCAACGATCTTCCGGTGAGAACCACTAACGGAACGACAATTTATGTTCGCGACGTCGCCCACGTACGTGATGGGTTTTCGCCGCAAACGAACGTCGTGCGGCAGGATGGGATTCGGGGAACGCTGCTGACCATTCAGAAGAATGGTGGCGCCTCGACCATTGATATCGTCAACAACATTCGCGCCATGCTTCCGCAAGTGGCGACCACATTGCCGGAGGACGTGCAGATGACTCCGCTCTTCGATCAATCGCTGTTTGTGCGAGCGGCGATCGAGGGCGTACTTAAGGAAGGGTTGACGGCGGCCTGCCTCACTGCAGCTATGATTCTCCTCTTCTTGGGAAACTGGCGCAGCACGCTCATCATTGCAATCTCCATTCCTCTCTCCATTCTTACGTCCATCATCTTACTGAGCGCCATCGGCGAAACCTTCAACATCATGACACTGGGCGGCCTGGCGCTCGCGGTTGGAGTGCTAGTGGACGACGCCACGGTGGAGATTGAGAACATCGAGCGCAACCTGGGCATGCAGAAGGAATTGAAACAGGCCATTCTCGATGGGGCACAACAAATCGCGGTGCCCGCATTCGTTTCCACGCTCGCCATCTGTATCGTGTTTGTACCAATGTTCTTCCTGACGGGCGTGGCTCGCTATCTCTTCGTGCCGATGGCCGAAGCGGTGGTGTTCGCGATGCTGGCGTCGTACCTACTTTCGCGAACGCTGGTGCCTACGATGGTGATGTACCTGCTGCGCGGGCACGAGCATGATACGCACAAGGCGCCGAGTACCTTCTTTGGGCACCTTCAGGCACGCTTTGAAAGGCGGTTCGAGCAGTTTCGCGAATCCTACCGAGAAACCCTTACAACCGCGATGAGACATCGGCGCGTTTTCGTCACGGGTTTCCTGGCCATCTGCTTGCTTTCCGGCGGCCTGACGTTCTTCCTGGGCCGTGACTTTTTCCCTAACGTCGACGCGGGACAATTCCGCTTGCATGTGCGCGGCCCAGCAGGACTCAGGATTGAGGAAACCGCCCGCCTTGTTGACCAGGTTGAACAGAGGATTCGGCAAGAGATTCCCAAGAAGGAAATCAACACGGTTCTCGATAATATTGGCTTGCCCTATAGCGGAATCAACCTCTCCTACAGCAACGCCGGCACCATCGGCACATCGGACGCAGAAATTCTTGTTTCGCTGAAGGCGGGTCATGAACCCACGGAACACTACGTTCACCGGCTACGCGAGGAATTACCCAAGGATTTTCCAGGAACAGAGTTCTTTTTTCAGCCCGCCGACATTGTCAGTCAGATCCTGAATTTCGGCCAGCCCGCTCCCATTGATGTTCAACTCTCCGGCCAAAACTACGCGCAGAACTACCTGATTGCGGAACAAATCTCTAATCGCCTGCGTCACGTATTAGGCGCCGTGGATGTCCACGTGCAGCAGTTGATGACCACTCCAACCCTACACCTCGACGTGGATCGCGTGCGTGCGCAGCAGGTCGGGCTTTCCGAACGGGACGTCGCCCAGAACCTGCTGGTCTCTTTAAGTTCCAGCTTTCAAACCGCCCCTACCTTCTGGGTGAATCCCAAGAACGGCGTGAGTTACAGCGTGGCCGTGCAATCACCCCAATACAAGGTTGACTCGCTGCAAGCCCTGATGAATACGCCCATCAGCGGCACCAATACCGACACCCCTCAGATCCTCGCCAACCTCGCCATCGCCACTCCACGGAGTGCGCCCGCCGTGGTCAGCCACTACAACGTAGCGCCGGCTGTGGATGTCTATGCCAGCGTGGACGGACGCGACCTGGGCGGGGTGGCTGATGACACTGCGAAGATCGTAAAGTCGTTCGAGAAGCAGCTTCCTCGCGGTACGCAAATGCACATTCGCGGCCAAGTCGACACCATGGAGTCCTCCTACAAGGGGTTGTTGGTCGGACTCGTGATGTCGATCGTGTTGGTCTACTTGCTGATCGTAGTCAATTTTCAGTCCTGGCTGGATCCGTTCATCATCATTACCGCCCTTCCCGGAGCGCTAGCGGGAATTCTCTGGATGCTGTTTCTCACGCATACTACGCTCAGCGTTCCGGCCTTGACCGGAGCCGTCATGTGCATGGGCGTCGCCACTGCAAACAGCATTCTGATGATTTCTTTCGCCCGAGAACGGATGGAGGCAGGCCGTAGCGCAATGGAAGCGGCCATTGACGCGGGTTACACGCGCATGCGGCCGGTTATTATGACCGCGCTCGCCATGATTATCGGCATGTTACCCATGGCGCTCGGATTTGGCGAAGGCGGCGAGCAGAATGCTCCACTCGGTCGCGCAGTCATTGGCGGCTTAGCCGTAGCAACGGTTGCAACACTTTTTTTGGTTCCGGTTGTGTTCAGTATGTTCCATGGACGGCGCGAGCGGCGCGCCCAAGCCTCAGCACCTGCAACGTCTTGATTATTTGTGAGGAATTCTTATGGCAATTGAAACGCTTGTAGCATCGGAAACTCAACATCCCGCACCTCCTGCGCACGTCAAGCAGCGGCACTTCGTGCTCGTCCTTGCTGCCATAGTGCTTTTGGCCAGCGCAGCCGTAGCCTTTGCGCTGCGCCTCGGGGAGCATCGCGCTCTCGCCAAGGAGACGGAAGCGCTCGCCATTCCGAGCGTAGTCTTGGTTCAGCCCAAGCCCGAGCCTGCCCAACAAGACCTCACACTTCCCTCCACGCTGCAGGCTTATACCGAATCGCCAATTTATGCTCGCACCAGCGGGTACGTCGCCCGCTGGTATAAAGACATCGGCAGCCAGGTAAAGAAGGGGCAACTGCTGGCCGATCTCGAAACGCCTGAAGTCGACCAGGAACTCCTGCAGTCACGCGCCGCCCGTGGACAGGCCGAAGCCCAGATGAATCTTGCGAAAACTTCGGCCCAGCGCTGGGAGTCGCTCCGCAAAATGGATGCGGTGGCCCAGCAAGAGACCGACGAGAAATCCAGCGGATTCACCCAAGGAGAGGCCGCTCTCGCGTCGGCGACCGCCAATGTCCACCGGCTCGAACAACTCGAATCGTTCAAGCACATCTACGCTCCGTTCGCGGGAGTCATTACCAGGCGCAACACGGATATTGGCGCACTCATCAATGCCGGCAATAGTGGCACAAACCAGGAACTGTTCGTCGTGGCGCAAATCAACCCCATTCGCGTCTATGTGGACGTTCCGGAAATCTACGCGCCCTCAGTTCGTCATGGAGTGAGTGCCACGATCGAATTGCCCTCGTTCCCCGGGCAGCGCTTCACGGGCGCGGTCGCGCGTTCTGCCGATGCAATCGACCCCGCGACGCGTACTTTGCGCACCGAGATCGATGTTCCTAATCGGGATGGACGCCTCTTTCCCGGCTCCTATGCCCAAGTGCACTTCGGGGTGAACGTTGCCGCAGTTCGCTTGTCTGTCCCAGTGAACACGTTGCTTTTTCGCGCAGAAGGCCCACGTGCAGCCGTGGTCGGTGCGGACGGAAAAATCCATCTGAAATCCGTCACAATTGGACGTGATTATGGAACAGAAGTTGAGATCCTGGGCGGACTCGATCCCAGCGAGTCGATCGTCCTGAATCCAGGTGATTCGCTGGAAGAAGGGCAAGCGGTTAACGTGGTGAAGGCGGCCAGTCACTCATGAGTATCCGGCCATTTTTCGCATCTGTTGTCCTGTGCAGCGCGGTGGCGCTCGCGGCAGGACCCAAGTACAAAAAGCCGGAGGTCACCGTTCCCCGGGCATGGCAGTCCCCTGTCCCGTGGCAACCGGCCAACCCTTCCGATGCACTTCCGAAGGATGCCTGGTGGACGGTGTTTGGCGATAGCGAATTGAATCAATATGAAGATCGCGCCACCGCCAACAACCAGACCCTGAAGGCCGCCACTGCTCGGCTCGCGGAAGCGCAGGCCTTCGCTAGAGTTACATCCTCCGCGCTGTTCCCTGAACTGGACGCCGGTGTATTTGGCCAAAGACAGCGGCTGTCCGCTAATCGCCCAACGAATGGCGCGAACATCGTGCCGGCTGCCGTCACACAAAACACTTTCAGCATCCCATTCACCCTGAACTACGAGGTAGATTTATTTGGCCGCGTCCGCCACACTCTCGAGTCCGCCAGCGCCTCCCTGCAAGCCTCGGCTGCGGACCTGGAAAATGTTCGTCTTCTGGTCACGTCGGAACTGGCGGCCGACTATTTTCAGCTCCGCGAACTTGATGCAGAAATCGCAGTCGTGGAGAAAGCCGTAGACTTTGAGAAAGATGGCCTGCAACTCGTGAACCGTCGTCACGAAGGCGGCGCCGTTTCCGGTTTGGACGTCGCGCAACAGCAAACCGTCCTCGATTCCTCCTACACACAACTGGCCTTGCTTCAGCAGCAACGCGCCCAGTTCGAACATGCTGTGGCCGCCTTGCAAGGCCTGCCCGCATCTGACTTCAAAGCACCTACGCGCCCGCTGGACGTCCAGCCTCCTGTGGTTCCCGTCGGTGTGCCATCCGAACTCCTTCAGCGCCGGCCCGACATTGCGTCCTCCGAACGCCAGGTCGCGTCTGCCAACGGCCAAATTGGCGTTGCCAAGTCGGCGTTCTACCCCAGCCTCTCTCTCAGCGGCGGAGGCGGGTTCCAAAGCAGCAACATCACCAAGCTGCTCGACGGACCCAGCGGGGTCTGGTCCCTCGGCCTCTCCGCACTGGAACCCCTCTTCGCCGGGGGTCGCCATCACGCACAATTGGAGGCCGCCCGAGCGGCTTATGATGAGAACGTCGCCAACTACCGCGAGACCACTTTGGTGGCATTCCAGCAGGTGGAAGACGCGCTTTCCGGATTGAACGCTCTGGCGATAGCCTCTGACTCGCAGGGGCGTGCGGTTTCCGACGCTGAGCGCTCGCTGACTTTAGCGAACGCACGGTATACCGGCGGTCTGGTCACTTACCTGGATGTGATCACTGCCCAGGAGCAGGTCCTGACAAACGAACGCCTCTCCGCACAGATCAAGGGACAGCGACTGGTTACGTCGGTGCTGCTCGTCAAAGCGGTTGGCGGTGGCTGGGACGGTGCGAGCCTCGCACGGATCGGCGTAAAACCAAGTCTTCAGCAAGCCTGGCAGCAATAGACGAGCTATCCGATCCTGGAGCCAAAGGATTTGGACGTCGCTCTTCGATGAGGTTGCCCGCCTGTATCGATCCGTCACCGGCAGCGAGGATAAATCGCTAAAATACCTAGCAGCATGATCGCCTTTTTCTCGATTCTCGCGGTGGGATTCTTTCTCGGGATGAGGCACGCCACCGATCCCGACCATGTGATTGCGGTCACGACGATTGTCAGCAATCAGCGCAGTGGCATGCGAGCCGCTTGGATCGGGGCCTTTTGGGGCGTGGGGCACACGCTCACCATCGTGGTCGTGGGCGCGGGAATCATTCTTTTCAATCTCGTGATTCCGGTGCGGCTCGGACTGAGCATGGAACTCTCGGTCGCCGTGATGTTGATTGTCCTGGGCATGATCAACATCGCGGGGTTCTTACGCTCAATGCCCGTTGCATCGCCCGGGAGCACTGAGCAAGAAGCGATCTTCCACACTCATCCACACTCTCATGGGGACTTCGTTCACACCCATCCGCATACTCACGAGTCCGAGGATCACCCTCTCTACCCCCCTCGCAATCCACTGGCATGGCTGGACCGGGCTTTGGGAATGATCGGCGTGTATCAATACTTGCGGCCTTTCCTAGTGGGCATCGTTCACGGCCTCGCCGGTTCAGCGGCGGTGGCTCTTCTCGTTCTGACGACAATCCGAAACTCCCATTGGGCAATCGCGTATCTCCTCCTCTTTGGAGTGGGAACGATCGCGGGCATGATGTTGATCACTCTGTGCATCGCATCCACATTCCGGGTGGTGGCGGGACGCCGTCAGAGTGTTTCGCGCACACTGGCGATGGCTTCCGGCTTGCTGAGCATGGCTTTCGGTCTCGTGGTCGCGTACCAAATCTGTATAGTCGGCGGTCTCTTCACAGGGCACGCACAGTGGACGCCGCACTGAGACGGTTTGTTGCGATGGATCATGAACGGAACCGCGTTGTCCGGCTCATTCCGATTTACATAAGGCCCGCTACGGGTTAACTTCTCCACCCATGCGGCCTACACGAAAAAGGGCGCCCCCAAAAGGCTTCTGGTTGGACGTTCTTGAACGGCGAGACTATTTCCGTCAAGAACGCTTTTGTTCGGAGGTATCTGGGGTGGGAGGCTCGCGGCGGAGCCCTTGCAAAACCGTAGCGGCGCTAATGGCAAAGCAGGCCACGGCGAGAAGAGCAAGGACTGGGGCGAGGTCGGGGCGAATGTGAGTGAGGTCTGACCCGAGGGCGGCGAGCGCAAACAAGATGCCAAGAAGATTAAGCCAGAGCGGGGCATGGACTGGCCGAGGCTCCCGCAGGCGCAGTTGCAGGATCAACGCCAGGAGACCGATGGCAGCGAGTACAACGATCGCAAGAGGGCTGCTGAGCCCGCCACGATTCGTATAGATAACGACGAGAGCCAGGACCCCGCAAAGGAGACCGGAGAAAATAACTGTCCAGCGCCGGGGATGCCTGCCGTTATCCAAGTGCGCCTATTGTAGCGTGCGCACGGGCTTGGCGCACTCGCGCTCCACGGCGTAAGCGCTAGAGGCGCGCACGGGCGAGGACGCCCGTGCCTCCATCGTTATGTTGTTTGTCTAGGCGGAGATGCCGGGTACCCACTCCGCGTGGCGTGTATCGCCGTGATTGACGGCGTAGAGGACAAGCTCAACCCGATTCGAAACACCCAGCTTATCGAAAATACGAAACAGGTACTTCTTCACCGTGTGCTCGCTGAGGCTGAGTTCTCGGGAGACATCGCGATTGCTGAGACCTTCGGACACCAGCGCGACGACTTGTTCCTCTCGCGGCGTGAGCAGACTGCGCCCGCAGTCGTTGATGACGCGCAGCGAAGGCACCTGACAGACAAGATCGAGGAGATAGTGGATTTGCTCTGAACTTGCCCAGACTTGGCCGTCTCGCACCATGTGAATGCATTTGCAAAGTTCCCGCAAAGAGGTTTCCGCGAAACAGAAAATGCCGCGAACTCCGGAGCGAAAGGCATTGACCACGACCTCGCGGCCGTAGAACTCACCCAAAAGGATGATGGGTATCTGCGGGTGCGTGAGGTGAAGACGGCGGGCTCCGGCGAAACAAGCTTCGTCGTGTTGGCTCGGGTTGAGCAGGATGACGTCCGCACGCGTGGTGAGTAGCATGCGCAGAATGGCGTCGGCGTCCATTCCACAGGCGGTAACTTTGAAATCGGGCCGGCGGCGCAGAGCGCCGGTTAGGAGTTGAGACTGCATCTGGCAGGAATCAGCAACCAGAACAGAGATCGGCTGGAACACAGTATCGGTCAGTGGCACGCAAACACCTCAATGGTCAAAAGTGAACACATCCTAGTGCATAGTTTGGTTCTACGAAACAGCAATTTTCCGAAATTGGTGATTTTGTTGCGAATCTTTCCCGTTTTGAAAATGGATCATACAAGTGCCAACCTTTGGGCTCAATGGATCATTTTGCGACTGTTGCAAAATGAGAATCTTCTCTACTTTCGGGGGTAGGCCTTCGGAAGACACAACGATCGTGCCAGCAAAGCTCGCTGAGCGGGGTGAGACCGAGGCGGAACCCGCACCACTGCGACCTTAAGGTGAGTACTGCCAGACTAAGGTTCTGCTGCCACCTGTACCCACGACCGTGGGGAGCACTTTGATGGTCTTGGCGATCCTGAGACGCGGCTTTACCTTGGGTCTCCGCTGAAATTCGGGGCGGATAGAACCCATGAGATTCTTCACTCGACATTACTTCTTAGTCCTGATATTGACTTCGCTGGCCGCAGGCAATGCCTGGGCACAGCGCGAGGCAAAGGTGGAGGCGAACCTGAAATCCCTGGCAAACGGGGAGACAAAAACCGGCTCGGGGCCGGAGTCGCCAGGAGCAGGCCTCCAGGGAACGAGGAATGAGCTCTACAAAATCCAACAGAGCGATACTTTGGAGCTAACCTTCACCTTTGCCCCGGAATTTAATCAAACCGTTACGGTCCAGCCGGACGGGTTCATTTCCCTCCGTATGGTTGGCAGCCTGAAAGCGGCCGAGCTCACGGTCCCGGCGTTTGCGTCTCAAGTAGAGACGGCGTATGGCGGGATTCTGAACCAAGCGGACGTGAACGTCTCTCTAAAGGACTTCGAGCGTCCCTATTTTCTGGCTGCCGGCGAAGTAGGGAAACCTGGAAAGTATGACCTTCGCGGCGACACGACTCTTCTGCAGGCGACTGCCATTGCGGGAGGTCTGACCGATAGAGCGAGGTGGTCGCGAGTGATTCTGTTCCGGCAAACGGCACAGGGTTACCTGGAGACCAAAAACGTAGACCTGAAGCGCCTTCTGAAGGGCGGCAGGCGTGCCGAAGATATCCAATTGCGCCGGGGGGACCTTGTATTCGTCCCCAAGAGCCGATTTTCCAAAATCGTGCGGTTTATCCCAACCGGCAATCTGGGAATGTATTTAAACGGGGCGACTCTTTGAAAACCGGAAGCGAGAGCCCTCAATGAGGGATGACCAATCTCTGTTGGCCGACGAAGCGCATCCGCCTCCAACTTTGCGCGACGTTGCGGCGGTGCTCTTTCGCCAGAAGCGGCTGTTTCTGACAGTTTTCTCCCTGGTTCTGACCGTCGCACTGGCGTACGGCCTCTTTCGACCACGGTATGAGGGCGAGATGAAGTTCCTCGTGGAGAAGCAGCGCGTAAACCCGATGGTGGGTTCGGCTGATGCTGCGGTGCCTTTGTTGCGGACCGATGTAAGCGAGGAAGAACTGAACTCGGAAGCAGATATGCTCGGCGACCGCGATCTGCTGCGAGAAGTTGTGCGCAGGGCGGGGCTGGTCCGGCTTGGTTTCCTGGATAGAATCTTTCCGCCCGCAGCCGATGAGCGAACTGATTCCGCGGTCAAACGTTTACAACGATATTTGAAGATTGAGCCCATGAAGCATACGAATCTGGTGCACGTGAGCTACCGTTCCTCGGACCGGGCGGAATCACTTCAGGTTCTTGGCGCGTTGATGAGACTCTACCTGGCAAAACATACAGAAGTGCACCGAGCGGCCGGGCAATCCCACTTTTTCGACGAGCAGGCGACTCACTACGGCGAGGTTCTGCAAAGCTCGGAACACAATATGGCGAGTTATGAGCGGGATGCCGGCGTAGTCTCGGCGGCGACGGAACGCGACTTAGTACTCCAGAAGCTTACAGATTTTGACGCTTCGCAGGAGCAGACGCGAACCGCGATCACGGAGGCGGAGTTGCGGATCAGCACGCTCGAAAAAAAACTCGCCTCTATACCCAGCCGCGAAACTACCGCGGTCAAAGTCTCCGATAATCCCTTCTTGCTGGAACAACTGAAGTCGACATTGATGAACCTTCAATTGAAGCGAACAGAGCTTCTGACAAAATTTCAGCCGCAATATCGTTTGGTTACTGAAGTCGAGCAGCAAATTGCGGACACGAAGGCGGCTGTTGCCGCCGAAGAGCTCAAGCCGGTGCGGGAAGAGACCACCGACCGGCAGCCAACGCACACTTGGGTCGATACGGAACTTGCCAAGACTCAGGTGGAATTGAACGGTCTGCGCGGCCGCTCGACGGCAAACGAGGCCATCATTGGACGCTATCGCACCATCGCGCAAGATCTCGGCGAACAGGTGATCCGGCAGGGCGCGTTGGTGCGGACCGCCAAGATCGCCGAGGACAACTACGTCTTGTACCAACGCAAGCTGGAAGAGAACCGCATCGGGGATGCGCTCGATCAGCACGGCATTCTCAACGTCATGGTGGCGGAAGCACCGATGGTTCCGGCGTTGCCTCTGTTGCCGATCTGGCTGATAGGCCTGGCTGCAGTGACTGCTGCTGGAACGGCAGGCACGGGCTGTGCATTTGTGGCCGATCACCTCGACCCCGCTTTCCGGACACCGGATGAGGTTGCCTGGGGGCTGGGAGTCACAGTGTTGGCTTCCCTGCCTCGGAACAACTCGGGGCTAGCAAGTCGCCCCTAGTCGAGAAATGGAACATCGGGCCCAGGTTAGGAGGACCTACAATGTCGCAAGGTGCGCAGGTAAATTGGGGCCCTCTCCCTTTTCGTCGAATCCCGGTCCCCCAGGGTGCCCCGTCTGCAGGGGTAAAGGAAGCTCCGGCGCCGAACGCAGAGGAAAGCGCCGACGACCGATTCGCTGGGGAGCAGTTGAGCGGGCTCGTCCAGAAGATTTATCTTCCGGGACACCGCAGTGGGCGCAGGTATATCGCTTTCAGCAGCCTGGAACGCTCCGGCGTGCGCCCCTGGCTCAGCACGCGCATCGGAAAGATTCTGGCACAACAGGTTTCCGAAAGTGTTTGCCTGGTGGAAGCCGATCGTGACGCCAAGCTGCTGCGAGAATTGATAGCTCCAAGTTCACCCGCGACTTCGGCATTCGCCGCGCCGTTGGGAAACGATCTTACAGTTCGAGCCGACAAGAATCTTTGGCTGTGTCCAGCCTCGCGCCTTCTGCGCGAGGACGACTGGACCCCACAACCGGACGTTGTACGCAATCGGCTGAGCCGGTTGCGGCGGGAATTCGGCTACCTCGTCATCCATGCGCCTGCTCTCTCCCTTGGCGAGGAGGCGGTCTTGATGGGTCAGCTTTCCGAGGGGCTCGTTCTCGTCCTGGAGGCAAACGTGACCCGCCGAGTCGCAGCCATTCGCGCCCGTAGCATGTTGGAGACGCTCGGCATTCCGCTCTTGGGAACAATCCTAGATCACCGTACCTTTCCAGTTCCTGAATCGATCTACCGCAGAATTTAAGTCTGCGTTCGCCGGGCCCAAAACTGTCGCTCTAACGTCCCCCAACGTAAGAGCGGCGACCGACAAGACGCCCGATTGGGCTTACGCATAACTCTGAAAGCCAAAATGAGTAGAGCAGCGACGACGCGAACCAAAGTGCGTCAAGGAGAAAGCCTTGACTCACCGGGAGACTCTACCTGGCAAGGTTTGCCTCTTTCTGACGCCAAACCATTGCGTGCCAGTCGGGATGGCAGCCGCACTGCCAACTTCCTGCGCGAGTTCTTGTTTCCCGGTTCTGCGATTGCGCAGGATCACTGGCGTACATGCGCATTGTGGATTGCGAATATCTCACTGGCGCAACTTGCGTTTGACTGGCCACTACGCCTGAGGCTTGCCGCGACTGTTGGGGCGCTTGGGCTGAACGTACACCTCATCAGCGGGTTCCTCTTCGCTACGTTTTTCACGATCCTCTGTCGAATGGACGGTTTGTACCAGCTGTCGTCCCGGGGAGGCAGCCTTCGATACTCACATTCCTACCTAAAGGTAGGGGTTTGGGCAGTTCTGTTTACCGAAGCCGCGATTTCCCTTGCCTTGGGTTGGCATGCTCTCGCCTCTTCCCTGGTTCTCGCTTCGGCATGCCTGCAAGTCACGCTCGTACTTGGATTACAAAACCTTCAACATGCCTTTTCCAGAAACCTAGGCCAATCGAATAGCTTGCGTCGTGTAGTCATCGTAGGAACAGGAGGCACAGCGCTCAAACTTGCGTCTTACTTCCTCAAAGAAGCGAATCAGCGCGTGAAGTTCGAAGGTTTTGTCGACGAACGATGGAGAGGGGGCGAGGGCCATGCGAGCGCGCTAGGCCGACTCCACGACCTGGAGCACCTCGTACGATCACACTTCGTGGACGAGGTCATCGTATGCCTCCCCGACGAGCCGGCAGCAGCCCGGCGCGCTGTCTTCATCGCTCGCAGGCTGCCTGTCGACCTGAAGGTAGTACCAGAGGTTTACGGCTGCCTCCCGCATGGCGACGGCATCGAGATGGCGGGCGACATTCCTCTGATAACTCTTCAGCGGCAAGAAATTAACGAACTGCGAGGCTGGGCAAAACGCAGCCTGGATATCGCAATCGCTATTAGCACCCTCCTGGCTCTAGCTCCTGCCCTAGCCGTGATCGCTCTCCTGGTCAAGCTCGATTCCCCAGGACCACCTCTCTATCGCGCGCCTCGCGTGGGGCGAAGGGGTCGGCACTTCCTCTGCTACAAGTTCCGCACAATGCATTTAGATGCTGACCGGCGAAAGCAGTCCCTGCGCGAAGTAAACGAACGCGCGGGCCCGTTCTTCAAACTGAGAAATGACCCGCGTGTGACACGCGTCGGGGCTTGGTTGCGTCGCTACAGCTTCGATGAGCTACCCCAGTTGTGGAACATCGTGCGCGGGGAAATGAGCCTGGTAGGACCGCGCCCTCATCCGCTCGATGACCACGCTCACTACGCGCCGGAGCACCTTCAGAGGCTCGCAGTTACACCCGGATTGACTGGTCTTTGGCAGGTTACAGCACGCAACGATCCCTCATTCGAGCGCAATATGGCTCTCGACCGTCAATACATCGAGCAACAATCGTTGCGAATGGATCTCTGGATTCTGCTCCGGACCGTCCGCGAAGTGGCTGTAGGTAGCGGCGTATGACAACTAGCCCTTGGCCCGTGGCACTTACCGGGCGCGGAGAAACCCCTGGCTCTAGGCTCTTGGCATACGTCCTAATTCCCTTACATGCAACCATCCGCTTCGCCCCCTTGATCTTCTTGGGGACATTGCTCATCTTTCTCTTCCGGCCGCCAGACGTGGGATTATACGAACTGGACCGCTGGGGATTCGCACTGCTAGTGACGGTGTGCCTGGTTCGGGCCCTAGTTCTGCGCAAGAGCATTTGGCCCTCGATTCCGATGGTTTGGCCCATGGCCCTGCTCTTGCTCTTAGCCGTACCCTCAACCCTGGGCCAACCGTACGATTCACAAACCTGGAGCCTGCTGGCAGCCAAGTTCGCCGTTCCCTACACGCTTTACTACCTTGCGGGTTTGACCTTCGATACGCCAGCCTGGCTCCGTCGCTTGGAAATCTTGCTGCTGTTCGTCCTGGCATACCTCAGCTTGACGGCGATTTTTCAGTTGCTTGGCTGGGACTTCCTGGTCTTCCCTCGCTACATTCTGAATCCGGAACTCGGCATCCATGTTGACCGCGCGCGAGGACCATTTCTCCAGGCCGTAGCAAATGGCGTCACACTGAATCTGTTGGGTCTAGTGGCGCTGAGCGGCGTCTGTCGAGGCAGAATCCGAGGAGCCGTTGCTGTTCTGCTGCTTTCCGCGCTGCCGATTGCAATCCTAGCTACGATGACCCGTGCCGTTTGGCTCTCCTTTGCGGGCTCCATGGCGTGGCTGGGATTGTCCCAGCGCGGGATTTTGCGCAAAGCAAGCATCGCGCTCATCGCACTGGCCCTCTTGGGACTGCTATTCACTCTCGCAACACCCCAGAGTGAAAGCACGCTGCTCGACCGCGCCGAAGAACAGAGTCCTATAGATTTTCGGATCGCCGTCTACCGCACGGCTTGGGAAATGGCAGCCGAGAAACCCATTTTCGGCTGGGGCGTCAACCGGATGCCTCCCGAAATCGCACGCCGCGTCGAAGGCTACAGTGCGGTTGCCTATGCGGCGCACAACTCCTTCTTGGAGATCTTTGTGGAGAACGGCCTGGTAGGTCTTGTGCTCTACCTTTCAATCGCCGTGGGCTTGTTTCGCTTGGCATGGAGGAAGGACAACGACTTCACCTGGGGGCGGACTCTCGCTGGCGAGGAATTTCGCCATCTATGGCCCGTGCTGGTGTGCGTGTATTGGTTCAACGCCTGCTTCGTCGTGATGAATTACCAATTTGTGAATGCACTCTTCTTCACACTTGCCGGTGTCTTGGCGGCGTCACGACCTGCTGCAGCTAGGAGGCGGGATGCCATTGCCGGCTCTTACTGAGGAGGTGTCAGCCCGCGCAGTCGAAGAGTTTGGCGAAGCCCGACGCGACGCCTCACTCTCCCAGCGAGGTGTTGCCTACATCGCCGCGCGCTACGGCGCCAGCGCATTCGTCAATGCTGGCAACGTTTTCGTCTTGACATGGTGGATTGGCCCGCGAGCCTATGGCGCCTTTGTCACGGCTGTGGGCATCACCACATTTTTGTCCAGCATTGCACGCGCTGGCCTCGACACCTGCCTTGTGCGCGCGGAACACCCTCCAACGTCCAAAGATTACGACACTGCATTTACGCTGATTCTTGCTATTTCCCTTCTGCTTTGTGCTCTCGGCATTCTCGCGTTGCCGCTGCTTACCTATTGGCTTCCGGACCACACTTTTGTCCTGCCTTACATCGTTCTGCTGTTGACCATCCCCCTGATCGGGCTGGCAGGTCCACCTATGGCTCAACTCGAGCGTGCCCTCCAGTTTCAGGATGTCGCCAAAATCGAGTTTGGGGGACAGCTAGCTGCATTCGTCGTCAGCGGCGGCTTGGCATGGCGTGGTCTTGGAATGTGGGCGCCAGTTGCGGGACATGTGACGTGGCAACTGTGTGTGCTGATTGCCGCAAAGTGGATGTCCTCCTGGTCGCCTCGTCTTTCAACCGATCGCGTTCGCGCACGCAACATGATTCGCCAGGGTCTCGGATTCTCCACGTCCGTCCGCGTCTGGCAGCTGCGGAAACTGGTAAATCCGCTGGTCGTAGGACGCATTCTGGGGACTGAGGCAGTAGCCTTCGTCGGCCTGGCAGCGCGAGCCATCGAAGTCTTGAGCGTTGTGCGCGTCGCCGTAGAGCGCGTCGCCATCGCCGCGTTGTCCAGACTGCGAGAGAACCCACGGCAGTGCCAACAAATGATGCAAAAAGGGGCGCGCCTGGATGTTCTAGTCCTGGGTCCTGCGGTGTTGATGCTGACAACACTCGGGCCAGTTCTCTTGCCGGGATTGTTCGGCGAACGCTGGTCCGGGGCCCTTCGTGTTCTGCCGTTTGTTACGGCGGCGGCGCTGGTCAACAGCGTTTTCGCACTCGAGGCTTCGGCGCTCTTTGTGGAAGGACGGCAATGGGTTGTAACGCGTGCCTATCTTTGGCATGTTCTGATTCTGGCTCTGGGTACGCTCCTCTTGGCGTCTTTCGCAGGTATTGCCGGGTATGGATGGGCGGAACTGGCAGCGTGCCTGCCCTACCTGATTCTTCACCGCGGCCTGCCGCCAGGCCTACGAATCGTTCTGCCACCAATCTTGCCGTGGCTCGCCGCCTTCACATCCGCGCTTCTCAGTTCTCTTCTGATATCACCTCTGAGATGGGCGCTTTGGTTGCCACTGACCCTCCTGGCTGGACGTGAATTTTCGCTCTTGCTGAGCAGGACTGCTTCAGCGAGTCCAACTCCGCTTGTCTGGACCGCATGGAAGCAGGTTCTGGCAGCACCGCGCCGGTCAGGCGCTTCGGGAGACTAACAACATGATGAACCGCGTACTGAGTTTCGCCGGGAAGACAAGGAGACGAGGACTTGACTACGTCGGTGCCGTCTCGTCGTATCAAGCCCATTCTATGCGGTACCGGCTGCTCGCGTTCTCCCGGCGAGACGAAAAGGCGGCCAACTATGGCGCGGAAATGGCATCGCCGCCCAAGCCCGCCTTTCATTTTTCTGCGAAAGAAGTTCATGCAATCGTGGATAACATTCCTGAACCCGCGAAACGTGCCGCGATCCTGGACGCAGACCAGTGCTTGGAGCACAGATTTTTCTTTCGCGGTCTCGAAGCCGTCCATTTTCCCCGGGAGATCGACTGGGATTTTTCTCCCCACCAAAACCTTTCCTGGTCGTGGGATCTGAACCGCCATCCGTTCTTCCTGACGCTAGGGACGGCCTACCACTACACGCAGAACGCGGTCTACTTGGATAAGCTGGTCGAACTCTGGCAAGACTGGATGCAGCGAAATCCCGCCGCCAAAGGCTTGAACTGGCGGTCGCCCTTCGAGGTTGCAGCGCGTTTGCGAAATTGGATTTGGGCTTACTTCCTGCTGTCTGCAGCGCCTCAAGCCGGTTCGACATTCCTGCGGAATGCGTGGGCCGGAATTACCGAGCACGCGGCATTTCTCGCCGACCATCTCGAGTACCACTGGCCGAACAATCACCTCCTGCTCCAAGCGCTGACTCTCTGCGAGTTCGCCGTGGTCTTTCGTGAGCACGGCGGAGAACGCTACCTGCCGATGGCTTCCAGAATCCTGGCAGAACAAGTGGAACAGCAGGTCCTAGCCGACGGAGTTCACGCCGAGCTTTGTCCGATGTATCACGAGATCGTAGCCACCGAACTCGACGCATTTGCACAGCTTTGCCGCAAACTGAAATACCCGATACGCGCCAAGCTCGCCGAACGTATCGCCGCCATGCGGCGATTTTCCTCGGCGATGCGACGGAACGACGGCTCGTTCCCCTTACTTGGAGACTCTTCTCCATCCGATACTTGCCTGCGATTCGGCCTCGCCGAGTCAACGCAACACCTAGCGTTTTGGGTTCAACCCGAGGCCAGTCGCTCAGAGTTACCCGTGCGCAAGCCTCTCTCCCTCGATCTTTTCGCCGCCGCCGGCTATGCCATTTTGCGGGACAATGTCCAACAATCGCACTTGATGTTCGACTTCGGTTCCTGGAGTCGCTGCAAAGCCACAAATCACGGCCACTCGGACGCCTTGAGTTTCGAGCTGCATTCCGCCGGCCGACCCTGGATTGTGGACTCGGGATTTTTCTACCCCTGGTCGGACAGTCCGCCGGCCAGCCTGGAATGGAGCCGCTACTTCCGCAGCACGGCTGCTCACAATACGTTGCTCATCGACGCTCGCGAACCATTCGAGCTCTCAGGTAACGGAGACGTCAGCAGTCAACCAGCCACTCGGCTCGTTGGTTACCGATCAGATCCTCAAGAGGTCGCGGTGTGCGGAGAAACTCAACCCTCTTGGTCTAGTGGGGAGACAACGCACCGCCGCGAAATCGTTCTAAAGCAAACCGGCGAGGTAGTTATCACAGATTCCGTTTCACTGGAGCCGATTCCCAGCGCCGGTGGCCACAGGCTGCAGTGGTTCCTTCACTTTGCGGCAGACCTTTCTATTCAGTTATCCGAGAACAACAGCGTCGTGGCTCGTTCCGGCGACAAGGAGATGACCTGCCAAGTTTCGTGCCCCGACTCCATGCCTCTTCTCCGCCTGATTCGCGGTCAGGAATTGCCGAGGCAAGGGTGGGTCGCGCAATCGACGGCAGTTGTCGTTCCGGCTTGGGTGCTCGTTGTCGAGCTCGAGAGTCCGCAGTCTTGCGAAGTGAACTTCCATTTTTCCTTCGCTCCAGTATCCACGGCCTCACACACGCAGGAGGAATGCGCCTGCCAGGGCGCGTAGATCAACCTCATGTCGGCCATTGGATCGGAAATATCAACTTGCGCCGAAGTTGCCTACTTGTCGAACATGTTCCCATGCTCGGTCGAGCCCTATGTGGGCCAGGAAATCGAGGAACTGCAACGGCGCGGTGCGACGATAACGCCTTGCAGCGTCTGGCGCGGAGCCGCAAAGCAAAGTCGCCATATTCGGAATCCGTTGACGGTTTTCACGTTGCAGCCCTGGCCGTGGTTGGTGGCGCTGGCTCTCTGCATCAGACGTGCGACCGAATTGAGAGACATTTTTCGCTGCCTTGTCGATCCCAGCGGCGAAACGTGGGGGCAACGCGCGCGCGGCTTTGCCCACACAGTACTGGGCGTTCGACTAGCCTTGCTTCTACGCGACAAGAACGTGCATCACATCCATATTCACCACGGCTATCTAGGAGCTTGGATCGGGATGGTAGCGGCTAGGCTTCTGCGGATTTCGTACAGCTTGACGCTGCATGGATCCGACTTACTGGTGCGGCCCACGTTTCTCGACATCAAACTCCGGCATTGCGCCGTCTGTTTCACGGTGTCGGAGTTCAATCGATGCTATCTCCTGCACCACTATCCGAATATTGACCCCGAAAAAGTAATCGTGCGACGGATGGGCGTATCGATTCCGCCCATGATGCACCGCGAGGATGGAGGACGAATTCCGAAGCGAATCTTCAGTCTCCTCGCGGTCGGACGACTGCACCCGGTCAAGGATCACGCCTTTCTGATTCGGGCATGCGCCGCGCTGAAAGCGTCAGGAAACCGGGTGCTGTGTCGTATCGCCGGCGAAGGCCCCGAACG
>Ga0137403_10001990_pt1 | contig 25443 bp, 20 predicted proteins | sample CZOMad2_1_16fung_FD_122057 | JGI IMG/M metagenome (GOLD analysis project Ga0137403, IMG submission 122057) | Vadose zone soil fungal communities from Angelo Coast Range Reserve, California, USA - CZOMad2_1_16fungal (Hybrid Assembly) | ecosystem: Environmental > Terrestrial > Soil > Vadose zone... | reverse complement strand
AACTAGCTGTAATAAATACAAATGAGTCTGACACATGCCAATAGTCAGCCCATCCGCCTTGGCGACGCCGAAAAGATAGTTGCCCGCAACCAAAGAACCGGCGCCCGGCATATTCTGCACGAGCATGTTGGGATTGCCAGGAATGTACTTTCCCATCGTACGGGCGAAGAGCCTCCCCCAGAGATCATAAAGCCCGCCTGGCGCTGAACCAACAATGACAGTAATCGTTTTACCGCTGTAGAAGTTCGCTTGAGCGTAGATGTCGCTCTTCACGTCAACGACGAAAACTAAAAAAACAATACAACCAATAGCCCTTACGACTTTTAAAGACTGCGCTAAATTCCGATTACCCATTACTCCAGTACTCCACCGCTCCATTATTCCAAGATTGCAGCACTACATCACTCCAGGTAAATTAACTCTTCCACGCCGACGGTCGCAGCACTTTACCCGGATACGAGCCGGTCGGCGCGCCGTTTTCAATGACGACTTCGCCGTTGACGACTGTGTGCGGCACTCCAACAGCCTTCTGGATCATCCTTGTTTCGTTGCCGGGCAAATCCTGCACGTACTCTGGCTCCAATGTGTTCACGGTAGCGGGATCGAAGACGGCGATGTCGGCCGCCAGGCCGGACCTGAGCAAGCCGCGATCGCTGAGACCGAAAATCGATGCGACGCGGAAAGTTAATTTTGAAACTGCTTCTTCCAAACCCATAATGCCGTAGTCGCGCACCCAGCAGCCGAGAAATGCCGTCGAGTAACCAAATCGTGCGTCGTATCCCATATGCGCGCCGGCGTCGGACTGGCCGATCATTACTGCGGGATGCTTGAGAATTTCACATACCGCGTTTGGATCGCCCTGAGTGTTGGTATGCACAAAGCGGGTTTCAAGATCTTCTTCGAGCGATAGATCCAAGAAGCAATCGAGGCCATCTTTCCCTTGCGCTCTGGCCACGTCTTCGACAGATTTTCTTTCTAGCGATTTATTTTTTGCCAGCTTGACGTGATCGACAAAGATAACGTCCCATCGTCTGGGAAAAACCGACGGGGATTGATCTTCGATCGCTTCCGCGCGGAGTTTCTTTCGGAGTTCGAGATCGGCGAACATCTGCTTCCGGACCGGCACCGGGTTGAACATGGCAGATTTCCAAGTGGGGAACTCATCGAAACACTGCGCGTCACGCAAGGTATAACGGTTTTGAAACGGCTTGGCTTGAGTCATCGCGAAAATCGGCAGCCCTTCTTCTTTGAAAACCCGCTGGGTGTTGGCAAGCATCTCTTGCCAATGATTGGGCCGGCTCCAACTATGGCTGATGCTCTGCCATAGAACCGGTCTTCCCGTCCGGCGCGCCATTTGCGCGGCATAGGCGATGCGCCCACGCGAATCGGCGCCACCGCCGCTCAGCTGCACGACGCCGGCATTCATCTCACCCAAAACATCCAGCAGCGACCCAAGCTCCTCGTCGGATGCGAGGCGGCTAGCCACGGGCTTTTTATCTTCGCGAATGTGACGCGGATTCTGGTTAGTGGAGAAACCCACGGCGCCTGCCTCCATCCCGTGCCGCACGAGCTCCTTCATCTTGGCGATTTCTTCCGACGTCGCTTGGCGTTCGACGGCGTCTTCACCCATCACGTAATGCCGCACAGCAATATGGCCGATCAAAGTCGCCGCGTTGATACCCAGCCGGGCGCCGAGAACGTCACGATACTCGCTCGTGGAAGTCCATTTCCATTGAACGCCTTCTTCGAGCACACGCCGGCTGATCGCTTCGACGCGCACGAAGCTTTTGATCACCGCCTCGCGATCCTCCGGTTTCGCCGGCGCCAAGCTCAATCCGCAATTGCCGAGCACCGCCGTCGTCACGCCGTGGAAGCAAGAAGATGTGCCGAGCGGATCCCAAAGCAACTGAGCGTCGAGATGTGTGTGTGGATCGATGAAGCCCGGCGCGACGGCCAATCCGTCAACGTTGAGCGTTTTTTTGGCGGCGCCGTTAAGCCGGCCGATTTCGACGATCTTGCCGTCCTTTACGCCGACGTCGCCATGATAACTCGGCATGCCGGAACCGTCGCAAATCCTGCCACCTTTAAGTATGAGATCGTACATTGCGTGCTCCTTATTAGTTCTGCTACGGCGCTAGGCTACGCTGTCGATGATTTTGCTGGACACGTGAACGTTAGTCGAAAATACAATCAAGGGTCAAGTGGACAGGCGGACACGGTATGAGGTAAAGAAACGGAAGGCGAGCATTGATCATGGGCCCCACCGAAACTCTCGCACAATTCGTCGTCGACACCCACCTGCGCGATATTCCATCAAAAGCGGTTGAAATATCCAAGCTTGTTATCCTCGATGTCTTGGGTGTCACCCTCGCCGCGGCGCGCCAACCGGTGGCGCGAATCCTAAATGAATATTTGCGTGAGTGCGGCGCGGCGCCCAAAGCCGGTGTCATTGGCAGTGAATTACGCACGGACGCGGCCCTCGCCGCGTGGGCCAACGGCTCGCTCGCGTTCGCTTTGGACTTCGACGATAACATCCATGGCAGCACCCACACCGTGCCGGCGGCGCTCGCCATCGGCGAAGGCAACAATGCTACCGGTGCGACGCTATTGGAAGCTTACATACTCGGCCGGGATATCTGCTTTCGCCTCGATGCCGCGCTCGATGCCGGCCGCCGCAAAAACCAAGGTGGTCCGACCTCGCGCGGCTGGTTCGCCGGCGGCACCACCGGTAGCCTTGCCGCTGCTGCTGCCGCAGGCAAAGTGCTGGGATTAAATGCGCAGCAGATGGCAACGGCGTTCGGCATCGCGACGTCGGGCGCGGGCGGCGTACGGCGCAACTTCGGCACCATGGCCAAGGCGCTGCAGACCGGTAACGCCGCGCGTAACGGCGTCACGGCCGCCTTGCTGGCGCAAAAAGGATTCAGCGCGGATCAGACTATACTCGAAGCGCCGATGGGTTTTGCCAGCGCGCTCTGCCTCGAAGGCGAATGCGACTGGGACGCGCTCACTAAGGACTTGGGTAAATTTTTCTATATGGAGCAGCTGCCGCCGATCAAGCGATTCCCTACCTGCACGCCGGCGCACCGCCCCATCGAAGGGTTCTTGGCATTGCGCCAACAACATGGCTTCACGGCGGAGGACATCGAAAGTGTCGAAAGCGATTTTCATCTCCGCTCATTGAGCCGAACCAATCCCCAGGAAGCGATCGCTGGGCCCAACAGCATGCCGTTCATTCTCGCCATCGCTTTGCTTGACGGTAAAGTCACTCTAGAGCAATTCACCGACGAAAAAATCCACGACCCGCGCGTGCGCGCTGCCATGACTAAAGTACGGCATCGGCCCAACGAGCGGCGACCGGGACAAATGGAACCGCAGGATCGGATTACGGTAAAGTTAAAAAACGGCGCGGTTCATACGATCGAAGTGGCCGAGCGCGCGACGCTTAAAACCACAACCGAGATTTACGCCAAGTACATGAGCTGCGCGACGATGACGCTGAGCCGTACGCGCGCGGAGCAATTAGACGAGCTGATTGACCAACTGGAGAACGTGCCGGCCATCGCTGTTTTGATGACATGCATGAATGGCGACGAGCTCACAATCGACTAGACAAAAGCCGGAGAGAAAAGATGAAAGTCAGGCCTGCAATGAGCGAGAACTCAGCGAAGGAGACTGACCGAAGAGAGCGGCGAACCTTCTTGTTTGCTGGATTCGTCGCGCTCCTGCTCTGTCTTGCGCACGGAATCGCATCGGCGGGTCCGGTGAAAGGCAACCCGCGTAAGGGCGGCACGCTGATCCTGGGAATGGCCGCCGACCCATCGACTTTGAATTGCGGCATCGAGAGCAGCCAGATCGTCGCCATGGTGACGTCGAATATTTATAACGGCTTGATTCACATGGATGAGGAATCGAATCCGCATCCCGACCTCGCCCAGTCCTGGGATATTTCTCCGGACGGCCTGGTCTATACTTTTCAGTTGCGCGACAACGTCAAATGGCATGACGGCCAGTCGCTCACGTCAGCGGATGTAAAGTTCAGCTTCGAGAACCTCGTCGGCAAATACAACGCGCGCGGCCGCGAAGCCTACCGCAGCATCAAGGCGATCGAGACGCCGGGACCAACGACGGTCAAGATCAGCCTCAAAAAAGCTTACTCGCCCTTTCTCGAAGTGCTCACTGCCCACGACGGCTGCATCATGCCCAAGCATCTCTATGAAGGCACCGACGTGTTCAAGAATCCGCGCAACAATGATCAGCCGGTCGGCAGCGGACCGTTCAAGTTTAAGGAATGGCACAAAGGCAGCCACATCACGCTGGTCCGCAATGAAAATTATTTCAAGAAAGGCCGACCGTTTTTGGACAGCGTTATCTACCGCATCATTCCCAACCCGGCAACGCGCGCCATCGCCTTTGAAACCGGCGAGATCAACGCGATCATCGCGAGCAACTCCTTTCCCTACCAACATGTCGACCGGCTGAAGAAACTGCGTAATGCGGTCATAAAAGACATCGGCTCGCCGTCACTCATCGGCGTGAACTTTAACTTAAAGGGCAATCCAATCTTGGCCAAGAAGGAAGTGCGCATCGCCATCGCCCATGCCATCGACAAGAAGTTCGTCGTCGAAAAAGGATTGCGCGGCGTCGGCAAAGTCATCGACAGCGTGATCCCGCCGGGCATTCCATGGGCTTACAACGCCGACGTGCCCAGGTACCCCTTCGATCTGAAAAAGGCTAACGCCTTACTCGACGAGGCCGGCTATCCAAAAACCACTCCCGGCACGCGCTTCGCGCTAAAGCTTAGCTTCGAAGCGGGCAACGACAACGCCGAAAGGCCGGTGCAGATTTTGCGCGAGCAACTAAAAGCGGTGGGTATCGATATCAAGCTCGAGCGCCTCGAACGCTCGGTGATGCTGGAGAAAATTTTTCAGAAGTACGATTTTGACCTATGGTTCGGCCCGCTTACCACCCGCGGTCATCCCGCCATCGGCACCGCGCGGCTGTACATGACTTCATCCATCACCGGCCAGCCATTCACCAATTTTACCCGTTACAGCAACCCCAAAATCGATCAACTCTTCGATCAGGCGGTCGCAGCAACTAAGAAAGCGGACATGGTCAAAGCCTACTATGAGATTCAAGACATCTTAATGCGCGATCTGCCGACTATTCCGGTGGCGGACCGGCTGCAACTTAACATTATCAAGGATCAATTCCAGGGCGCCTTAACCAGCACCGAAACCTACGAGCGCATGGACGAGATCTGGTGGGTCAAAGGCGCGCCGCTCAAAGAAGGCGACTTCGAGCGGGACTGATCGACCGATCACCGTAATCCTAGGTTTGGAGTTTTGAATATTGGGATTTAAAATCCCGGGCGTAAGCGAAATGCTATGTCTATTGCCGCCTTCGTCCTGCGCCGATTGTTGCATGCCCTTCCGCTGCTTGTTTGCGTCATTGTCTTTAACTTCTTCCTGATTCACCTAGCACCCGGCGATCCGATCCAGGCCTTAGTCGGCGAGTTTCCCGCCCCGGAGTCCTACATCGCCGAGATGCGCAAAGTTTTCGGCCTCGATCAGCCGCTTTACATCCAGCTGCTGCTTTACCTCAAGAATATTCTGACCGGCGACTTAGGCTTTTCTTTTTATTACCGCCAGCCGGTCTTAAGCGTAATCCTGGATCGAGTCCCGGCGACGCTGCAATTGATGGTCCCAGCATTGATCTTCTCCGCCGTCATTGGAATCCTGTTGGGCATTCTTTCTGCGCGCAAGCCCTACTCGCTGGCGGATCATACCATCAGCGTCTTTGCCCTCTTCGGTTATTGCGTGCCCGCCTTTTGGCTCGGTCAAATGCTCATGGCGGCCTTCGCCATCGAGCTTGGCTGGCTCCCTTCACAAGGGATTAAAACGGTGGGCGTTGACCTCGAGGGTTTTTCTCTCCTCCTCGACCGTACCGCGCATGTCGCGCTGCCGTTCGCCGCGCTAGCCGTCCGCCACTTGGCGGTGAATGCGCGCATGATGCGCAGCAGCATGTTGGAAGTGGCCTATGAAGACTTCGTCACCGTCGCCCGCGCCAAAGGTCTGGATGAAAAAGACGTGATCGCCCGTCATATGGTGCCCAACGCGTTGATGCCCGTGGTCACGATCATCGGCGTCGACATCGGCTTTCTCTTTACCGGCTCGGTGTTGGTGGAAACCGTCTTCGGCTGGCCGGGCATCGGCCGGCTCATGTATGAGTCGATCGTCAAACGGGACTATCCGGTCTTGATGGGAAATTTTCTCATCACCACGGCGCTTGTGGTGATTGTCAATCTGATCGTCGATTTGATCTATGTCTGGCTCGACCCACGGGTGAAATACAACAAGTAAGTTTGGCCCTATGTCTTGGCGTCAACTCTGGCAGCAGTTTCGCAAAAATCGTGCGGCTGAGATCAGCCTCTATCTGCTTGTCGGCTTTGTCGTGACGGCGGTTCTCGCTTACCTGTTCTCGCCCTACGACCCGTTCGCCCTCGGCGATGAGACTCTGCTCGCGCCGCGCGCCGATCATTGGATGGGCACAGACGATCTCGGCCGGGACACTTTGAGCCGCGTCATTCACGGTGCCAGAGTGCCTTTGCTAGTCGGATTTTTGGCAACCGCTACCTCTCTAGCGCTCGGCATCCTAATCGGTTCGCTTTCCGGTTACTTCGGCGGTCGCACGGATACCGTTTTGATGCGCGCGACGGAATACGTCCTGGTCGTACCGCGATTTTTTCTCGCCTTGTTGGTAGTCGCCATGCTCGGCACCGGAATCATGAAGATCGTTTTGGTGATCGGCTTTCTTGGCTGGCCTGAAGTCGCCAGAGTTGTGCGGGCGCAGTTTTTAAGCTTTCGTGAACGGGAGTTCGTTCTGGCCGCCCGCGCTATCGGCGCCAGCCACGCACAAGTGATCTTCCGCGAAATCCTTCCCAACGCGATTCCACCGGCGGTGGTGGTCGCTTCTATATTGGTCGCGCGGGCGATTCTTTTGGAGGCCGGACTGAGTTTTCTCGGCTTGGGCGATCCCAATCTGATCAGTTGGGGATCGCTATTGAGCGAAGCTCAGGAACGGATCAACGCTTCGGTTTGGCTGGCGATCTTTCCAGGATTGGCAATATCTCTGCTCGTGCTCTGCGTCAATCTTTTTGGCGACGGCATCAACGATGTGCTCAATCCGAAGCTGAGAAAAAATAGCAATCAAGTGTTCCGACGTCACGGCATTAGTCAATGACGATAAGGCCGCGGCCGTTCTGCCAATTTACCTCCGTGCCCCGTCGCCGTGACAAGCCGGCCACTTTCTCGATAATCTCTCGTCCTAATTTCTCTTCCGCCAACAGCGGCCTGCCGCGCTGCCAGCGCGGTCTAGCGAATCCCAGATCCAAAGGATAGAGTTCGATGCGCGCAAGCTTTTTCTCTTTGAACTCGCATTTGGCGACGACTTGCTTCCAATAGTTGGGATCGGCGGGATGGCCGACGGCGTCGTTTTGATAGCGCACGTCAGCGAAGTCGGCCGGTCCCGCATCGCCGCCGAGACCATAGCGCGCATAAGCTTCTTCGGCGAGAAATTGCGGAGTTTCCAGTTCAAATATCGTCGTGCCCAAGCTGTAAAAAATCGGCCGGCCCTTGTAAATCTCGACGCCGAACGGCTCCTGCGGCCCGTGGGCGACAAAGATATCTGCGCCCGCGTCGATGCAACCATGGGCGAAGTCGACGGCAAAATCGGCCAGCTCGTCAATCTCGCTGCGATGCGCCGCGGTCAATAATTTCTCGCCGCCGAGCTCGTGGCAGTGCAAGCTCACCACCACCCAGTCGGACATGCGCCGCGCTTCTTTGATCTGCTGCAGATTTTCCTCAACGTCGCGTTTGTTTCCGACCGTGCGCACGCCAAACTCGCCGCCTTTTTCAAAACGCATGTTGCCGAAGGTATATTCGGTGGCGCTGTCGGCTCCGACATGCGACCGGGCATCGCCGAGATTCCGCCGTCTGTTGCGCACCGCATCGTATCCCAACGCCGCGCCCAAACGCCGCAGCTCCTCAAGGCCGCGCTCGTCGATAACATGGCTCATACTATGACGCAAAGGGTTGATGCCTGCACGTCCCGGCGTATCCGGCCGTTGCTCGCCGGCGACGGAATGACCGGGCATGGTCGCGGTCGCGGCAATTAACGCAACTCGCCCGCGCTTGGTGTCCAGATAGGCGGGCGCGCGCGCTTCCCGTAAGTGTCGGCCAGTGCCGGCGTGGGCGATGCCAGCGGCGTCCAAATAACGGCAGGTGGCCACGACTCCCTCTTCGCCATAATCGAACGCATGGTTGTTGGCGGTCGAAACCAGATTGATGCCGAGCCATTTGAGGTCTTCCAGCAAGTGCGGTTCGGTCGTCATATAGGTCCCGCCGCTGATGTTTTGGTGGCCTTCGAGATAGCGATGCACGCTGGTTTCCAGGTTGGCGAAAGTGGCATCTGTGCTGGCGCAGACTTCTCGCAGTTGCAGATAGCGCTCTTCGCCGAATACCGCCAACCGGCGCGTCGGCATGACATCGCCGAGAAACATCATGCTAAAGTCGCCCCGTTCTGAATCGTAAAGCATACCGACACCTCTCAGCTGATTTCTTGCGCGCTCAGAGTGGGCTCGTAGAGCATTTGAATCACGATACCGTCGGGATCGGTGCAGTAAAAAGACGCGCTGCCGTCGCGATGAACTTTGAACGGATGAACAATGGTCACGCCGCGCGCGCGAAAGTTCTCTTCGAGTTCCTTGACGCGCTCAATGCTTTCGACGACGAAACCCAAATGGTCAAGTTGTCTTTCTTCGGCGGATTTCAAGAAATTGTCGGAGACTTCGTGGATAGCGATGTTGTCGCAGCCGGAAGAGAGATACACGTTTTGCGGGTCGGGCTCCCAAACCACGTTCATTCCAAGGGTATCCTGGTAGAATGTTTTTGAACGGGCCGCGCTGCGCACCTTCAGCGCGATATGACGCATGCCTCTTAATCCCGCCATTGGGCTCATGCGCTGAACTATAGCATAATGACGGGAAATTTCAGATTCCAGGTCATGATTCTTGCCACTTGCGACTCGGCCGCAAAAGCGGGATATTTCCCGTATGAAAGAAGCCCTGTGGTGGCATACTGAAGCTGACGGAAAGATTCTCTGCACGCTGTGCCCGCGTTATTGCCGCATGGGCGAGGGTCAGGCCGGCTTCTGTTACATTCGGAAGAACGTCGGCGGCAAACTTTATTCCTTTGGTTATGGTACATCGACCGGCTTCGCCATCGATCCGATCGAGAAAAAGCCGCTGAACCATTTCCTGCCGGGCAGTGAAATCCTCAGTTTCGGCACCGCCGGCTGCAACCTGGGTTGTCGCTTTTGCCAGAACTGGAGTATCAGCAAAGCCAAGCTCGATGAAGCACAGAGCCTGAGTGCCGCTCCTGAACAGGTCGTCGAGCTGGCCATACGCCACAAGGTCCCGAGCATCGCGTTTACTTACAACGATCCCGTCATCTGGGGCGAGTTTGTCATCGACATCTCACGTCTGGCGCGGGAACGGGGAATCAAAAGCGTGATGGTCACCGCCGGTTACATCACCCCCGAAGCGCGTCCAGAAGTTTATCGCTACATCGACGCCGCCAACGTCGACCTCAAAGCGTTCACCGAGCGCTTTTATCACAAGCTTACCTTTTCTCACCTTGCGCCTGTGCTCGACACGCTCAAATGGCTCAAGCAGGAAACGGACATTTGGTTCGAGATTACCAATTTGATGATACCGGACGAAAATGACGACGAGGATGAAACCAAAAGCCTCTGCGAATGGGTGGTGGAAAACCTCGGTGACGCGGTTCCGCTTCACTTCACGGCGTTTCACCCGGACTTCAAGATGAGAGATAAGCCGCGAACACCCGCCGCGACGCTAAAACGGGCCTGGCAGATCGCCCGATCAATCGGTATCAAGTACTGCTACGTCGGCAATGTTTATGACGATGAAGGCCAAACGACTTACTGCCCCGCCTGTGAGCGGAGGCTCATCCGCCGTTCATGGCATGATATTCTCGAATACAACCTCAACGGCGACCGATGTCCCTGCGGTGAGCCTATTCCGGGACGATTCTTTCCAGTCCTCGCTTCCTCCGATGCGCGACGCCTGAGATCACGAGTGGCTATCCACTGACGCGGTCTCGCCACCTCGCTAGCGGGAAATCGTAATTTGTGTTTTATAGAGATTAGTCTCCCTCTACAGCTATGGCTAAAAGAAAAAAAAACGGTCCGAATATTCCGCCGCATCTCGATATCCTCGCCGATATCAGTACCCTTATCAGTCAATCCCACGACCTTCAGGAGACCCTCGATAGCATCGTCGCCACCGTGGCGGAACGAATGCAGACCGAAGTTTGTTCGATCTATATTCTCGACCGAAAGAAGAATCGTCTGACGCTTTGGGCGACCAAGGGCCTAGACCCCGAGTCCGTCGGCAAAGTATCCATGGGCACCGGCGAGGGCCTCACCGGTTTGGTCATTGAGAGAATGAGACCGGTCATGGTCGCAGATACGCTTGCTCACCCGCGCTACAAGTATTTCCCGGAAACGCATGAAGAGCATTTTCATTCATTTCTCGGTGTACCGCTCATTGATAGAAAATTGCCGCTCGGCGTTCTGGTCGTCCAGACTTCCCGTCGGCGTGAATTCTCCCGCGACGAAATCCGCCTGTTGACGACAATCTCGGCACAAGCAGCAAGCATCATTGTTCAAGCCCGTCTTGCTGAGTCGCTCAAAAACAAGGAACAGGAACGCAAAGATTTTCAAAAGCGCATGAACGACGCCATGCGCAAGCTGCGATCCTACGAAGGGGGTCGTCGAGAGAAAATAGCGAAGCTCAAACAACACTGGCGCGGACGTTTGACCGGTCTAGCAGCATCGCCCGGTTTCGGTCGAGGCAGAGCTTTTGTCTTGCAGCCGCGCATGGATTTGAGCGCGATTCAAAAGAAAAAGGCCAGAAGTCCTCAACGCGAAACGGAACGTTTTCGCGGCGCAGTGGAGCGGGGCATCGAGCAAATCAACCTGGTCAAAACCCGCATGAGTCACCTGATCTCGAAAGAAGAGAACGCCATCTTCGATGTCTATCGACTCATTCTGGAGGATCCGGCGATTATTGACCAGATCGAAACTCAGATCCTCAAAGAAGGGTACACCGCCGAGTACGCGGTAAGAGTCGTCTTCGAGCATTACTTAGCAACGATCTCCCAAATTGCAGACAACTACTTGCGTGAACGAACCACCGACGTCAAAGACGCCGCGCAAAGACTACTCGAGAATCTTTCCGGCGCGCCCGGCCAACAGTATGACATACCGGATGACGCGGTGTTGGTCGCCCAAGACCTCTCCCCAGCTGATTTGAGCATGCTTGAGGGGGACAAATTTAAAGGCATCGCGCTGGCGACCGGTGGAGTTACCTCACACGCCTCGATCCTGGCAAAGTCGTTTGAGATTCCGAGCGTCGTCGCTATCGAAGATTTAATGGAGTCGGTTCACCAGGGCGATATGTTGATCGTGGACGGCAATGCCGGCAATGTGCACGTCAACCCTAACTCGGAGGTTATTCGGGAATACAACCGCCTGGAGCAAGATTACGCCGAGCTTAATCGTGAGCTTGGCGGACTAAAAACTTTACCACCCGAAACCATCGACGGCCACCGGGTGTCGCTTTACGCGAATATTGGCCTGCTGAGCGATGTCGCGTTCGCTCAGCTGCACGGCGCGCAGGGAGTCGGGCTCTATCGCACCGAGATTCCGTTTTTGTCTCATCGAGACTTTCCGAGCGAAGAAGAACAATACGCACTTTACAGCCGGGTCGTGGAAGGCATGGCTGGCAAGCCTGTAACGATCCGCACTTTGGACATCGGCGCCGACAAATATCCGAGCTATATGCGCAGTGTACCGACCGAGCCAAATCCATTTCTGGGCTGGCGCTCGATTCGCATTTCCCTGGAAGTGGAAGAAATTTTCAAGACACAGCTGAGGGCGATTCTACGCGCCGGCGATCTCGGTCGCGTTCGTTTGTTGATTCCGATGGTCTCGAGCCTAGAAGAAATTTTGAAAGTCAAAGAAATACTGGCCGAAGCCAAGCAGGAGCTTGAGCGCGAAGGCTCGCCATATGACCGGCAAATGGAGCTCGGCATTATGGTCGAAGTACCGGCCGCGGTTCAGCTCGCCGATCGATTTCTGCGCGAAGTCGATTTTCTCAGCATCGGCACCAATGACCTGATCCAGTACATCTTAGCCGTCGATCGGAGCAATCGAAGGGTTGCGAGCCTCTATGAGCCGTTGCACCCCGCGGTGCTCGCTGCCCTGAACACAACTATCCAAGCCGGCAAACAAGAAGGCAAGCGGGTTGGCATGTGCGGTGAAATGGCAGGCGATCCGCTTTCCGCGCTATTGCTCTTGGGCATGGGCCTGGAGGAGTTCAGCATGGGCTCCCTTTATATCCCAGTGATAAAGAAGGCAATTCGATCAATCACCTACCAAGCGGCCAAAGCAGCGGCTGAGATCGTTCTTGAGATGGATACCGTGGGTGAGATAAAACGCTACTTGTTCGAGCAAATGCGTGAACTGGGCATGGTCGAGCTCTTGGAGATGTACCGCTAGGTCGGGGCAGTTCAGCTCAAATCTCGAATGGGGGGATTGATTTGTGCGGAGCCGGGAGTTATATTTTAATTCGAACGATCGTTCGAATGATATCCGAAAGGAACTCCCATGTTCAAAATTTCGACTTTTGATGACTGGATCGACTATTTTCGCCAGTGGCAAAAAGATATCGGCTACGACCCGGCCCTGCTCGGCGATTATAACTTCGAAACCAAGCTCGGCGAGCTACACACTCCCGAAATCGAGTTCGGCGACTTCAAAGGGCAAGCGAAATGGCAACGGGTCAGCCAGATCCCTAATCAATCGATTCGCGACGCTTTGCTGAATTTGATCGTCTACCAGGGCGACACCGAATTCGCTTCCGTTGAACAGCAGAAAAACTTACTGGACACCGCCCCCACGGAGTACGACCGGCAAGCGCTGACCCGGGTCAACAGCGAGGAAATGCGCCATGGCTGGCAGATGTGCTACCTGCTGGTCAATTATTTCGGCGACTCCGGCAAACTGGAGGCCCGAAAGCTTTTGGAACGCCGCGCTTTCCGAGGGGATCGATTGCTGGGCTCGTTCAACGAGCCAGTGAAGAATTGGCTCGACTTTTTCACTTACACGGAATTCGTCGACCGCGACGGCAAATATCAGTTGACCATGCTATCCCACTCGGCCTTTGCGCCTTTGGCGGAAAGTGTTACTGCCATGCTCAAAGAAGAGTTTTTTCACATGTTCACCGGCCATACCGGATTGACCCGCATACTGCGAGCGGGAAAGATTCCTATCCCGATTGTGCAGAAATACTTCAACAAATGGTTGTCCACCGCTTATGATCTCTTTGGTACGGACCATTCTTCTTCGGCTCACTGGGCCTACACCTGGGGCTTGAAAGGGCGATATGACGAGCATGAAGCGACTGTTCCTGCGGAAAAAGACAAGCTCAACGACTTGGCTCGCGATCATTACCTCACTGAAAGCGCCAAACTGATTGGCCAACTCAATCAGCTGATACCCAAAGACCAGCCGAAAATTTACGCGCCGGACTTGAAGTTTAACCGCTCCATCGGTGAATACGTCGATAAGACCTACAGCGTCACGGGAGAATTGCTGACATCCGAAGGCTACAAGAAACATCTGACCGAAGTTCTCCCCACCGACGATGATGAGAAAACATTGGCTGAGATCATCAAGGGCAAAGACTGGGTCACGCAGGTGCAACTGAATTAGTCTGATGAAAAGTCAGCCTGTTGCATCGCCGCTGATAGGTTAGTAATTAAACTCAAGGAGAACTGTGTGAGTCGAACCTGTCTTGTCTGTCAGAACATCGATTGCAAGTCCCGAGGCTCTGAGCAACTCATGGCTGAGCTCGAAAAGCGTGTTGCGGCCAAAGGGTTAACCGACGTGGAAGTGAAGCCCTATATGTGCTTCGGCGCTTGCCAAGAAGGGCCCAACGTCGTGCTCTATCCGGACAAACATTGGTATGCAAAAGTAAAAATCGAAGACCTGGACGAGATCACGGAGCATCTCGCGGGTGGACCTCACGTACAACGCTTGGACACCATTGACTCTTCCTTAAAAGAACTCATCTACCAACTCCTCGACACGGGGGTTTTCTAAGGAATGGAAGGCATCCTTTTCCCTCATGGCGTCGCGCAAGGACATGAGGGACTTAAGGAATACCGTGCTCGTGGAGGCTATGAAGCGCTCGCCAAAGCAATTAGAACGCCGCCCGAGGACGTAGTCAAAGTCGTCAGCGACGCTGGGCTTCGCGGCCGTGGTGGAGCGGGCTTTCCCACCGGAAAAAAATGGCAGTTCACGCGGGAAGCCCCAGGAGAGCCGCGCTACCTGATCCTGAACGGCGGCGAAGACGAACCGGGCAGCAAAAAAGATCGCGTGCTCCTGGAAAATCTTCCTCACCTGGTCATCGAAGGCACAGCCCTCGCAGCTTACGCGATCGGCGCCACCAAAGCCTACCTCTATATCAATGCCAATTACGCTGTCGCAATCAAAACTATAACGGCTGCGTTGGCCGAAGCAAAAGCAGCGGGTTACTGGGGAGAAAATATCCTCGGCAGCGATTTTGCTCTCGACATTGAAATTGTTCCTGCGCCGCACAATTACGTCGCCGGAGAGGACACAGCGGTCCTGGAAGTCATCGAAGGGCGAAAAGCGTGGCCGCGACAAAAGCCGCCATTCCCGGTGACCGTCGGATTGTACGGCAAACCGACATCCGTAAATAACGTCGAAACGCTCGCCAACGTCCCACCGATCGTCTTGCGCGGCGCTCAGTGGTACCGCAAATTTGGTACGGCTGAGAGTTCGGGCACGATGATTTTTTCTCTCGACGATGACTTAAACCGGCCCGGCGTCTATGAGCTGCCGTTCGGCACGCCGTTGCGTTATTTGATCGAGGAATGCGGCGGTGGCCTTAAGAGCGGCAAGAAAATCAAAGCGATCATGCCGGCAGCGCCTTCGTCGGCATATTTACCGCCGGAAAAAATTGATACGCCGCTCGATCACAACTCCATGCGCGACGCCGGCGCCGCTTTAGGCTGCGGTGTCGTTCGTCTGGTCGCCGAAGGCACCTGCACCGTTGAAGAAGTGATAAAGATCTCGGAATTCTTCACCGCGGAGTCTTGCGGCCAATGTCCCGCGTGCCGGATGGAAACGAACACGCTGACTTCTTTGCTGAAAAAAGTTCAGGCGGGCCAAGGCGGACAGCCAATCCTAGAACAATTCTCCAAGGTGCTCGCCTTCAACAAAGGCAAAGGATTTTGCAACCTCATCGCCATGCCCGGCCCGCCGATCGAAAGCGCGCTCAAGCTTTTTCCCGGCGACTTCGCAGCGCACCTCTCCACCGGGAAATGCCCGGTGAATTAATCGCCGTATCCAATCATTCCCTGGATCGTCATCGGTTGACCCTCTTAACCGCTGCTTGATAGTATTCGGTTCGTTTCCCTTCCAAGGTGTGAGCAATGCTGATGGTTGGCAGATTTTTTCTCTTCGCGGTGATTTTTCAAATCCTCACCACCGCTCAACTTCAGGCGATCGATGAAGCGCTGGTTCAAGGCGCCAAGAAAGAAAGCTCGGTCGTCGTTTACACGTCGATGACGGTTGATCAGGCGCAGAAACTCAACGACGCGTTTAAAGCCAAGTATCCTTTTATCCAGCCTTCCATGTTTCGCGCCGTCGGCGAACGATTGCTGACAAAAATCATGACCGAGGCTCAAGCCGGCAAGTACGAGTTCGACGTCGTCCAATCCGCGGAAACCCAAGCTTACTTCCTCAAAAAGAAGAACCTTCTCGCCAAGTATGTTTCACCGGAAGTAAAAAATATTCAGAGACCGTTCTTCGACCCAGACGGTTATTGGGCCGCGGTTTATATGATGCCCAATGTTGTCGGCTACAACACGCGCATGTTGAAACGCAACGAAGTCCCCAAGAGCGATGAGGATCTGTTGAATCCAAAGTGGAAAGGCAAGATCGGTATGGATCACACCAAGCCGGAGTGGTTCTCCTGGAAGCTCAGGCGCATGGGCGAAGAGAAGGGCTTGGCGTATATGAAAAAACTCGGCGCTCAGGAATTCAAGCTCTATTCCGGTCTGACCATTCTTACCAGTCTTCTTGCCGCCGGCGAATTTCCGTTGGTGCTGAATACTTACCTGCATAATGTCGAAGACGTCAGACGCAAAGGCGCGCCTGTTGACTGGGTCGCGCAGGATCCGGTGTTTACCAAGTTTCAACCGATCGGCGTCGGCGCCAAGGCGGCTCATCCTAACGCGGCTAAACTGTTTGTCGATTTCATGTTGTCCGAGGAAGGGCAAAAGATCATCGCTTCTTTTGGCAGGGTCCCGACGCGACGCGGCGTATCGACCACAGCTCAAGGCATCGACAAGTTAAACTACGTGATCGACGAGATTGGCGCGGGTGACGATTTTAATAGAAACTACGAACTATTCCGCAACATCTTCGGCGCGCCGAAGGCATAGAAAGGGTTCAATGTATGAAGCCCAAACCGATCAAGTGGCCGAATGATGCAAAGATTGCCGTCAGCTTTTTTGTCGCCTTCGAAGCCTTCAACAAGTCCTCACAATACCGCCGCAGCGATGACAAACCTGACTATGCCTCGCTCGCCTACGGCGAGTACGGCGGCAAGGCCGGCATCTGGCGCATCATCGATGTTTTTGCGCGCAACGGGGTCAAGGGCACCATCGACACCAATGGTCGCATCGCGGAAGTTTTCCCTGACGCTGTAAAAGAGTTACATGCCGGCGGCCATGAGATCGTCGGCCATGGCTGGGTCAATGACATCGATCTCACTTCCTTAGATGCAAAAAAGGAAAAAGAACTGATCAAACGAACTTTGGACAGTCTGGCTTCGGTCACCGGTAAGCGTCCCGTGGGTTGGGTCAGTCCGGGACATCGAATCAATGAGCATACCTTTGAAAACTTCGTTGACGAGGGCATCTATTGGACCGGTGACTTGCCGGGCCCGGATATTCCGGAGCACCGGATGATTAGTGGCAAACCGCTTGTCATCATGCCGCGGCTGGATTACGCTAACGACCTTTCGCTGATCTTTAATCCGAAAAATCCCGCGCGCGTTTACTTCGATAGCTTTAAGACCGCTTTCGACTATCTCTACGCCGAAGGAGAGGCTGGGTCACCGAAGCTCATCGATGCGCTCGTCCACGCCCATATCGGTGGCCGCCCGAACATTATCGGCGTTTTCGAAGAATGCATCCGCTACGCTAAAAGCTTCAAAGACGTCTGGTTCTGCACCAAGGGTGAAATCGCTAAATATTATCTCGATCACTACGTCAGCAGGTAAAGGAGAAGCCTCGAATGTCGAGCACAGGAATAACCGAAAAATATCTGGACGGACTTAATTCGCGCGAGCTGCTTCTAAAACTCACCTGGGGCGAATGGCTGGCAATCCAGCCACCATACACCGACGGCAAGTTCACGACGGCCGACGCGTGGGTTTGTTATCAGCGCAATGGCTATGATTGGGATATGCACGGCACGCTATTCACGCCGGAGAAAGAAATTGATCCAAACCGGGCTTTTGTTTTCTTTCATGGCGGCGCGGGCAGCGAAAAGATCATGGATCTCACGCCTGACGGCAGACCGGGCCTCGCCCGTGTACTCGCGGCACAAGGATTCAAGGTTTTGGCGCTTACCTATCCGGGACACTATCCGCCGGGCGGTGTTTGGAAGCTGCCCATTGCGGAGCGAAATCCGATTTACCTCAGAGACCGCGATCTAGCGCAGGAAGAGATTCTCGATCGCAACCTGAAGTGCACTTTCAATGTCATTCTGGAGGGAGCGGGACTACTGACCGATGAGCATTTTGCCGGCCGCGAGATTATCGGCTTTGGCCATTCCACCGGTGGACCGATGGCCGCTCATTTAACCCGCTTCAGCAAAAAGAGCAAAGTCATCGGCATCGTCGGCTTCGGCAGCGGCGGTCCCGACGGCTGGCGTCTCGAATGGAGAAACCAGACCGGCGCTGAAAAATACACTGAAAAACCGATCGATCATGTATCCAAACGCTCGCCGGATTCATTTCGTGAGTCAGGCTACATAGATCCTCCGGACCTCACGCCTTGGGGCGGGGCGGAGGATTACATCCGCCTCGTGAGCCCGTTGCGCTCGCAAATGAAAACGAGCTTGTGCGACAACCAACATAACGCCGCCGTCGGCATTCTCGAAGAATATCCCAGGCGCACTGGAATACCGCGCGAAGAATATTTTGATCACCTGCAGGAGCCTGATCCAAACTGGCTCAAGACCATCCGTGTGCTTCTCGTTGCCGGCGAAAACGACAAAGGCCATTGGGTCAAAGGTGAGAAGCTCGAGCACAAGCGCGAAATGTTTATGGGTGCCAAGTACGCTGCGGCTACGCGCGGCGCGCACGTAGTTTTGATACCGCGCTACGGTCACGTCGGTTACGCCGAACTGTACAACGAGAAGATCGCCTACTTATGGCTCTGGGCATATAAATCCGGCTATTTTGATTAGCGGTTCATCGCTAAAACAGAGGGAGCGTATACCGCCGTTGTTACGGGGTGAATTTTTCACGCCACTTTGGTGCTTGCTAAGTGTGGCGTTCTTTCCGGCGATTCTTTGTGGCGCCAGCAAGACGATGAGCGTGGCGGACGTGGCGCTTCATAAAGGATCCGACAGAGAAAAGATTCTGATCGAAGGAGCCAAGAAGGAAGGCCAGCTGACCCTCTATACTTCCAATAGTGTAGTTGCCGGAGTCGTCTCGCAGTCATTCGAGAAGAAATATCCTTTCGTCAAAGTTTCGTCCTGGACCGCCGAATCACCGATGCAGCTCAGGCGAGTTTTGGAAGAAAATCGGGCCTCGCGCTATCTGGCTGACGTGATTGAAAGCAGCCCCGAATCGCTCGGAGTTCTGCAACGAGAAAATCTTCTTCAGGACCTTTACTCGCCCGAGCTCGCTGCCTACGGGGAAGAAACCAAGGTCAAGGGAAACTCGGGAGTGATCTACTGGGCAAACCGCGAGATTTATTTCAGCTTGGGATTCAATACCAAGATGATTCCCCAGAGCGAGGCTCCCAAAGTCCTCAAAGACCTCTTGGAGCCAAAGCTCAAAGGCAACATCGGCATCTCCGGCCACTCCACGGGAGCCCGTTGGGTAGGAGCGGTTCTGGATATGGTAGGGATGGATTACCTCGAAAGGCTCGCGCGCCAAGACGTGCGGATCCACAATGTCGCCGGGCCGGCGATGAGGGGACTCGTCGCTGCGGGTGAAGTTCCCGTCACGCCGACGATTTCGGATTCCAACATCATGCGGGCAAAGCGGCAAGGCGCCCCGGTGGACTGGCGGCCCATGGAGCCGGTCATGACCAACGTCGGTTACTCGGCGATGTTCCGAAGACTGCCGCATCCGCATGCGGCGCTGCTTTTCCTCGACTACCTTCACTCCAAGGAAGGTCAGCAGATCGCGATGAAAGAAGGCGTGAGCTCTCCCAGAAGCGACTTGGCCTCTCACGACATGAAGTTTAAGAAAACTTATCTGGAATCGAAATACACGATCGAAGAGCTGGAAAAGAAAATCGGCGAGTGGGACGCCGTCCTGCGCAAACTTTTTCTTAGACGGCAATCCTAGGCTTTCGAAAGCAGATGGCTTAACACAATGGCCAAAAAAATCATCGACCAGCTGGTTGACTACATGTTGGTCGCTCGTGACGCTTCGCTGCCCGGCGAGGTCGCTCAGAGAGCAAAGAACCATATCTTGGATACTTTGGCCGCGATTGTTTCCGGCTCGCAGCTCACCCCCGGTCGAATGGGTATCGAATTCGCCCGGTCAGAGGGCGGCAAGCCCGAGGCGCTCGTGATGGGTTCCGATCTGCTGACAACAGCGACTCTCGCGGCGTTTGCCAACGGCATCTCCGCTCACGCAGATGAAAGCGACGATTCCAACGATCGATTGCATCCGGGCTGCGCGGTCCTACCAGCGGCGTGGGCCATTGCCGAACGGGAAAAGAGTTCCGGCAAGGCTCTGCTCAATGCCGTCGTGATCGGTTATGAGATCAGCTGCCGCTTTCACAAGGCGTTGGCGACCAAGTCGACCACTTTCGCCGGCACGTTTGGCGCTGCTGTTGCCGCCGGTAGCATCCTTCGATTTGACGCGCTGCGAAACTGCTATCTTTTTTCCTACGCGGCCCAGCAAGCCTCGGGCTCGAACGCTTGGATAGCGGACGATGAGCATATCGAGAAGGCCTTCGACTACGGCGGGATCCCCGGCCGCAATGGCGTCATGGCCGCGCTACTCGTGCGCGCCGGCTTCACCGGTAATCGCGACGTTTTTGAAGGGGATCGAAATTTTTTACGCGACTATCCCCCGGCTGACCCTAGCTATCTCACTAGCGAACTGGGGGCACGCTACGAACTCACGACGGGACTGATCAAGAAATTTCCGGTCGGCGCGCCCATGCAAGAGGCGGTGGAAGCCCTCCATCGATTGATTGCGCGGCACAGAATTAAATCGTCCGACGTCGAAAAAATCACTGTCCGTTTGCCCGAGAGGGCGGCTCAAACCGTCAACAATCGTCACATGCCGGATGTCAATGTACAGTACATCCTGGCCGTAACTCTCCTTGACGGTCGACTGAGCTTCGAGGCGGCGCATGATTACGAGCGCATGCAAAGCCCGGACGTTCAAGCGATCAAAGCGCGCGTTCACTTAGAAGTTGACTTGGAGATGGACAAAACCGGACCGCGCTATCAAGCGCTGGTGGAGCTGACCACTGCGAGCGGCCAAGCGTTGCGCGAGCACATCATCAACGTCCGCGGACGGCCGGAGAATCCCATGTCGCCGGCGGAAGTCGAAGAAAAAGCGCGAGAGCTCATGGTTCCCCTGCTGGGCGATGAACGAGTTAACAAGCTCTTCGATTCTATCAGGAATTTGGAAGCGGTTAGTGATATTTCCAAACTGCGGCCGCTGTTGATGAAAATTTGAGATACACTGGAGTAAGGAGAAATTGCCGATGCTGGTAAAAAAAATTAGCAACTCTGTGCTTCGGTTCGCGCTTATCGCCGCAATGCTTTTGCTGACTGCCGGCGCATCCTACGGAGCCCAGGCCAAATCCCTGTCTGTCGCGGAGCTCGCGCTTTACCAGGGCGCTGATCGTGAGAAGATACTTCTCGAAGGCGCGAAAAAAGAGGGCCAGGTTACATTCTACACGTCGAATACCTGGGTGGCCGGCCCGGTATCTCAAGAGTTCGAGAAAAAATATCCATTCATTAAAGCCAACGTATGGCGCAGCGATTCGAAAGCGCTGTTGAAACGTTTGTCGGAGGAAGTCGCCGCCAGCAAATTTCTCGCCGACGTCGTCGAAACCAGTCCCGAGTACGTAACCATTCTAATGAGGAGCAATATTCTCCAAGAACATGCATCGCCGGAGCTCAGCGCCTACGAAGATGACGCGAAGGTCAAGGGAAAGCGCGGGGTGTATGCGTGGAACAATCGAGAAATTTACATCAGCTTGGGGTTTAACACAAAACTCATTCCCGCAGCGGAAGCGCCAAAGAGCGTTAAGGACTATCTCGATCCCAAATGGAAAGGGAAGATGTCTATCGCCGGAACCACCACCGGCGTCCAGTGGGTCGGAGCCGTCATGGACGTGATGGGTCGCGAGTTTCTGGACAAGGCGAGCGCCCAGGACATCAACGTACAAAATATGTCCGGGGCGGCGCTGTCTGGGTTGGTCGCCTCAGGCGAAGTTCCGTTGTCGCCAACCATCTTTAATTCCAACATCTTTACCCACAAGGAACAGGGGGCACCGGTGGAATGGCGGCCGTTGGATCCTGTCATCGCCGGTGTCGGCACTTCGGGCATGGTCGTCAATTCTCCGCGTCCTCACGCCGCTCTGCTCTTTCTCGATTACCTCCATTCAAAATTCGGCCAGGAGGTTGCCATGAAGGGCGGCCTCAGCTCGGCGCGCAATGATATCGGTTCCCTCGAACAAAAGTTCAAGAAGGTCTACATCGAGAGCAAATACACGCCGGAGGAATTCGAGAAAAAAATCGACGAATGGGAAAACTTGATGCGCAAACTCTTCATTCGCAAGCGCTAAGTTTGTGAGTGCATAAGTATGGTCCCTGAACAATTTTCGTTGCTTATTTTGACCGTCATTCCGGCCAAGCTGGCGCGAGCCGGAATCCAGTTGTAAGGGCGGGTTGAAACCCGCCCCTAACAGGTTCCCGTTTTCACGGGAATGACGATCGCCGGGTCAACCAATTTATTGGTCGAGTGCTTGACGCAGGACACGGGCGACACGACCGCTATCTCATCTAGGAGGCAATCGAACGTATGGCTCACACAGTTCTAATCACCGGCGCCAATGGTTTCATTGGCTCCCACACAACTCTGCTCATGGAATCACTCGGCCACAGGGTCATTCCCGTCGATGCCGTGCCGCGCTCGACGGATCTTTCCTTGCTAGGGATCAAGACACCCAGTCATATTATGGACGTCACGGATGCGGGAGCTTTCCGGGAGCTCTGTGCCAAGGAAAAGCCGACGCATATCTTTCATGCCGCGCACCCGCCTCGAAACGAAGATCCCTCTGTACTCAACTTTTGCTACCATGCAATGACCAACATCCTTGAGGCGGCAAGGGCGCTCAAGACGCAGCGGATTGTCTATTCAAGCTCCGCTTCGATTTACGGTCAACTGAAAAAACCGGACCATAGTCTGGTCAAAGAAGAAGACGCGGTTTCGATTTATCCCACCTATTTCTACCGCGCCGCGAAAACCGTTTCGGAATGGATAGGCGACTTCTATAAGGAGAAACACAGCGTCAGCTTTGTCGCGCTGAGATACTCCTCCGTTTACGGCCCCGGACTCTATCGAAGTATTCCCCTAGAGTTGAAGAAAGGCATCCTCGGCCAGCCCTGCCGGCCGTTTCTCACTCGCCCGCTTGACGACTTGATCTATGTGGACGACGTTGTCGATGCGATTCGCCGCGCTCTCTTTGCAGACAAACCACTCAGCCGAGCCTACAACATCGGCCTCGATAAAGCTTACATCAACGAAGACCTAGCACAAGCAATTCGCAGGGCGCTGCCGGATCTTAAATTCGAAATCGGCCAACATCCCAACGCCGCCGAAATCGCTCCACACCGCATGCGAAACCCGCTCGATATTTCCCTTGCGCAACGAGAACTGGGCTGGACCCCGAAGATCTATCTCGAAGAAGGCATCGCACGGCTCGCGAAGTGGTTGCAAGAAAATAAAGTCAGGCTGCAAATGTGAGCGAGCCCGAATTATGGCGGCAAGCAGCAGTCTTGTAGCCAGGCCAGAACCGCAAACACAGCGGCATAATCTGTAGAATCCCAACTCAGCCCGACCCTGTTTTCCCCACGCTTTCTCCGTTATCCTTTGTGACCTCACTTTCTTCCGGAGCGCATGAGGAGTTAGTTATGCAATACAGCAAGACGCTTCCAATCGAAAGTTCAATCGTCTTAGTCCGCGGCCAACGAGTCATACTCGCCTCAGATTTGGCACGGATCTATGGCGTGGAAACGAGGGCACTCAATCAGGCGGTCAAACGAAACATCCAGAGGTTCCCAGACGATTTTGTGTTCCGAGTATCGCGCAAGGAAGGCGAGGAGATCTTACGTTCAAGATCACAATCTGTGATCTTGAAACGAGGACAAAATATCAAGTATCTCCCTTATGCTTTTACGGAGCATGATGCGATTATGGCGGCGAATGTTATTAATAGTGCTCGCGCGGTGCAGATGAGTGTCTTTGTCGTAAGGGCCTTTGTGAGACTGCGTCAGATGGTTGCCACCCACGAAGAGTTAGCAGCCAAATTAGCCGAGCTGGAGCGGACGGTTGCCGATCAAGATGGACATATCAAGGCACTGTTCCAAGCAGTCCGGCAGTTGATGACGCCACCAGAGCCTAATAAACGAAAGATCGGCTTTCTGGTGAAGGAGCGCGCAGCGCGGTACGGAAGAGGGTAAAGCCGTCATTTCCACGTTTTCGGAATTCCGAAAACGTGGAAGTTCCGCCAGGAACGAGGACGCGCCTATTTTGTACCGCCCGTAGGATCACGAGCACGGTAGTTCTCCGGTCCACGAACACGATTTTGCCCTTATCCTTTTATATTTCTCTTGCCAGCAACCGGTCATGTCGCTAGAATGCCTGAAATTTCAGAGGTGGCAGTTAACTTAGACGGGGCGACCACGGATCACGAAGATGATCACGGTGGTTTTCCCGAGCACGAGACCCGGGCACGGCTCTTGGCTTTCTTTCCCGCTTCCAGCTTTGATCATTCATCCTTGTTTAACTCGCGGATGACCGGAGATGCGCGAATGAAAATCGAGGCTAACGGGCGGGGAGGTGATATAGACGAGGCCCTCGGTATTGTGTAAAACTTCTGTCTGATGAGGATACTCAAAGGTAAGTATGAAAACGGGCAAATCAAATTGACAGAGCCTGCGCCAGAGTCCGGACCCGTCGATGTAGAGGTCGTGTTCCTTGACCGAGATGATCGGCGCTGGGACGAAATTATTCGAGACCCTGGGCCCAGGCCGGCTCTTTGCGCTGAGGCCGATCAGGTTCTTGAGGACTATCGGACAGGTAAAACGGCGCCTCTGGACCCTGAAAAACTCTGAACAGCCGAACCCATCCTCGCTTTTGGAACCGATACCGTAAACTTCCTGCCCAGGTTCAGGAAGAAGCCAGAAAAGCCTATCGTCTTTTCAGTCAGAACCCCCGCCCACCCGAGCTTACGGTTTGAGCGCCTGGCCTACGATCCTCGTCTCTGGTCGGTCCGCGTAACAAGTTCATATCGTGCCGTAGGTGTACGAGAAGGAGAGGAGATCATCTGGTTCTGGATCGGATCTCACGACGAATTTGACCGAACGTTCCCTCGCCGATAGCTTCTTCTCTAAATTGCTGTATTCTGTCGCAAGGAAATCCGCTGACGACGAAAAACGCGCGATCGTCCACCATCTTCAGCGCAAATTCGCGGAGACCTCGGATTGGTCAGCAACAGTAGAAGACGGTTGCCCAAGGCCGGTTGACGTCATTTCGACGTTTCGGGAATTCCAAGGAACGTGGTAGGAACCGTGCTCGTGTTTCGTGCTCGTTCTTTGGGAAGTGAATTCCAAGCGAAGAGACCTTTTACCTGGTGGGCTAGATGCGCCGGGCGGCAACCGTAGCGGCTTGAACTGAGCGAAGCGATTGAACGGCGTGAACGATTGGAACGTGTGCTCATTGACAGCAGGGCATATTCGTCAGCATCGTAAGAAACACCAAAGCCA
>Ga0137403_10001989_pt1 | contig 25444 bp, 19 predicted proteins | sample CZOMad2_1_16fung_FD_122057 | JGI IMG/M metagenome (GOLD analysis project Ga0137403, IMG submission 122057) | Vadose zone soil fungal communities from Angelo Coast Range Reserve, California, USA - CZOMad2_1_16fungal (Hybrid Assembly) | ecosystem: Environmental > Terrestrial > Soil > Vadose zone... | reverse complement strand
GAGCAGAACTTCCTGAACCTGCCCTTTACCGTGCAGTTCCAGCCGCAACCCGCGGGCGTAACTCTGCCGGCAAGCCTGCTGGCCTTGCAGGGACAGAATGAGGGAACCAATAACGTGACCTCCAGCTTCGGACGGCTTGACCATTCACTTACGTCCAAGCACATGCTGAACGTGGACTTTCTGTACGCGAACCTGGACGCCAAAAACTTTGGGCTTTCGCCACGCACCAACGATATCGCGCAGTCCACGAACTTTGACCGTCAGGGATCCAGCGGCGCCGCCAAGGTCAGTTTGGTTTCCGCGTTCAGCTCTTCTTTACTGAACGAACTTCGCGGGCAATACGCTACGGACTATCGTTTCGAAGAGCCCAACGCACAGTCAGCCATGGTCGTGATCACTGGCGTCGGAACGCTCGGCACCGAAGTTACGCATCCCCGCATGTTCGATAACAAGCGTTACGAATTGACAGACAATGTCAGCCTTACCAAGGGCCGCCACTCGATTCGCTTTGGCGTGGACGGCAACATCACTCCTTCCCGCCAGGAGCGCGAAACATTCATGGCCGGCCGATATGATTTCAAGTCATTGGCTGACTTCAATGCCGGGAAGATTGCCCGCTATCGCGGGACGCTTCCCACCAGCGGCGATCCAGGTTCGCTGATCTATGATGCCACGCAGCACGAAGTGGGCTTCTTCATTCAAGACAAGTTCGCGCTGGCCCGGAACCTGATGGTCAATGCCGGTTTCCGCTGGGACGGACAGTGGAATCCGCAGCCGCCGAACCCGAATCCGGCATTCGCTGTGACACAAACCATTCCCAACGATCTCGCTATGTGGCAGCCGCGACTGGGCCTCGCGTGGGATCCCAGAGGGCACGGGACAACAGTGATCCGCGCCTCTGCTGGAATGTATGACGCACGGACTCCGGCCAACCTGTTCCAACGCATGTTTACTGACAACGGGCTGAACACCGTGGTGCTGGACAGCAAGGTCGACAAAAAAGTCCTCAATTTTGTTCAGTTCCCGAATACATTGGTTGGTATTCCTGCCGGCGTGGCTCCGGCCCCCACGAAGGTGATTGGCTTTGATCCTAATTTCAAAAATCCTCGCTCCTTCCAGGCAAGCGCCAGTGTGGAAACTGCCATCGGCGATGCATGGTCGATTTCCGGCGGTTATACGCGCAACTCAACCTGGAACCTGCAACGCCGTTTGGACCAAAACCTCTTTCCGGCCACTTTCGACGCGACCGGTATGCCAATTTTCCCCACCACGCGTCCTAACCCAGCGATTGGCCCGCTGTCAGTCAATCAATCGGAAGCGCATTCCACGTATGACGGATTTGATTTCGCGGTCAACCGCCGCTTGAGCCACCATTTGCAGTTCCAGGCGGGCTATACGCTGGCATGGAACCGCGATGACGAATCTGGCGAGCGCGTTTTCAATCGCGAAGGAGTGCTTGATCCGCTACTGCCCGAACTGGATGCAGGCCCTTCGAAAAACGATATTCGCAACAACCTGCGACTGAGTGGCATTCTGGACTTACCGCATGGCTTCACCATCAGCGCAATCACGCTGAACCGCTCGGCTGCACCGTTTACCCCGACGATCGGATTCGACACGCAGAATGACGGCAACGACGATAACGACCGCGCCATCATCAACGGACGCGTCGCCGGACGCAACAGCATGCGCGGCAGCCCGTTCTCTGACCTCGACTTGCGGATTCTGAAGTCGTTCCGCACCGGTGAAAAAGCCAAGCTGGAGACGTTCGCTGAGTTCTTCAACGTGACGCATAACACCAACAAAGGCTACGGGCCGGACGCGGTCAGCTTGTTCGGGACCGCGGCCGTTCCTAATCCCACTGCAGGCCAGGCTCTGTTTGCCCCGCTCACCACGCGGTTTGGCGGGCCCAGGCAGGTACAGATGGGAGCGCGACTCACATTCTAGTTTTCCGCAGCATCTCCCCCAACGGATGCAAGAGACAACAGAAAATGTTCCGTCTTCCGGTAGGTCATAGATCGCCCGCGGCACGGTAGTCGCCGCCGGCAAGGAGATATTTGTGAACAAGCAAACACTGTCTTTCCATTTATTGATCGCTATGATGGTTCTTCTGGTAGTCCCGGTTTCCGCCCAGGTGATAAAAGGAAATGTGTGGACCGCAGAGAGCCTTCCGCAGCAAGGTCATATAACCGGCGGCCCCTGGACCCTGCAGCAGCGTGGGGCCAGCAACGCGGCGCCTTCTGCGGGATACTGCATCAACGGTGTTCCGCAACCAAATCCGGGTACTGAACGGATGTCACCCTATTACTTTGCCTTTGTCACCAATTCAGGCAAGACGATGCACGGCTTTTTCGACTATCGCCCGCGCAACAGCAATGAGGCGATTGTGGCCGCAACGTCCACTGATTTCGGCCAGACCTGGCAGTTCACACAGGAAGTGCTGGAGCTGAATAGGGGAATATGTCCGGCCAGCGACAACGTGGATCTGGCGAGCGAAGCTGGTCTGGGCCATCCTTATGCCATGACGGTGAATGGCCGTCGTTTTCTCTACAACCTTGATCGCCGACCGGGCCAGGTGGACGTGAGCGGATTGGTAATTCATGAACTGTTTCCTGAACCGGGCGCGCCGCTCAATCCGGTTCCTGCGACGGTGGATTTTGCAGCGCAACGGACAGTCGGCCTCTTGAATCCGGATGGCATTATTGCAGAAGTCCCGGGATCTTCGCCGAAGACCATTCTGTATGTGCAGAAAATCCTGAATGGCGATAAGACCGCTCCCACGGCGTTACCGCTTGCCCAGCAATGCGGCAAGCCCGTCGCTTTCAACGAACCGGCCGCCAGCCATGACATCTCCATTGCGCGCATGGCCTCGACCGAAGATGGAATCAACTTCACTGATCTTGGTCCAATTAACGGCTTGAATGACATTACAGGCGTTGGCCCCACGGACATTCGATATGTCGGTCCGCGCGGCACGTTGATGCGGTTTGGAAATGGCACATGGGGACTGATCTTCTCCGGCGGAAACTGCCTGGACGGAGACTCCGACGCGTTCCATTTCCTGGGCTTTGCGGAATCGACCGACCTGCGCAATTGGACGGTCATCAACGGCATCCAGAATCCTATCGCCTCAACAATTCCTTTAACTGTGGTCTTCAACGGATCACCGGTAACTATTCCGGCGAACAAGCCGGTTGTCGGCGATTCTCTGGGATGGTTTAACGGGCGCATTTACGGCCCGACATTTGTTCAGATGGGCGAGCACGATGGCGTGATGACCTTTACCGGATATCACACACCCAGACCAAACGATGACCGCGGCGATACGCGTGGAATCGGCAGCGTGCGCCTGCACAGCTCACAAAACATCGTGGCCATCAGCAATGGTGACGATGAACAAAACCCTGATGATGATTCGCAGAACAACGATCGGCGTCAGGAAAAAGACGACAAATAATTAAACGGTTAACACTAAAAGCACTGGGGTCTCTCGCGAGACCCCAGTTTCGTTACGCTCGTTTCATCGTAGATCGCCAGAGGAATGGCACTTTACAGAGTCATAGCCTGGGACTATGGGCGACGGCAGGCAAAAAAGAGAAGCAGCAAAGCTGCGTCTCTCTACGATAAATTGCTTACTTTACTTCGTTCTTATCCTTTTTTAGGCTGCTCCACCTGCAGGTTATTTTCAACGGAGAAGACTCCGGAAACACCATTCGCACGAATAAAAGCGTCGTCTTTATCTGTCTGAGTTCTGACCACACCTTCAAGATTCACATGACCGTTCTTCACGATGATGTGGATCGGTGGCACGGACTGGATCCCATAGTTGAACAAACGAGGATCATTGAATACCGCTCGCGCCACCCGACGGCGGATGCGGTCATCGTTGAAGGATGCCGGAAGTATTTCAATCTGGTTGTCAACGCGTTCAACGCCTTCCAGATGCTTGACCCGAGCTTCAGCAGAGTCCTTTACAATTGCGTCCCTGACCTGCCCAACCAGCGTGACAGTCTTGCCGTCCACGCGGTAAGCCAGGTTGTCAAAGATCGTGAATTGCGGAATCATATTCAGTTCATGCCGGACCTCGCCGGAAAGCCGCTGCTCGATGCGTTGATTGGTGCTCGATGTCACCTGCTGGGAAGCCTGGTCTGTGGAACTTGCGAATGCCAGTCCTGTGGTTCCCAGAACCAGGACCGCGGCCAAAAATGTGTGTAAACCCTTTCTCATAAAGCCCTCCTGTTTTTTCGACTCGCTATAGGGTTAACTGTTTAGTTAATTATTAGATGTCAGGAACAAAGCAGGGATTCTGGACTCAGGCCGGGGCAACAATTCTTAACGATAGCGGTAGACATCCACCCAGCAGGAACGAAGAAAAGTTCGCCGAAACGAGCGAGACAAAAGCATTTAGTGGAGACTGAATGCTGGGCGCACCCGCAAAGCTGCTTTTGTGTATCCTATTGGGTTGCGCTGATACCGTCGGGGGCTAGAGTGGCAGCTTAAAGCCGGAAAGGGAAGTAACCCCGTTGGCGGCAATTCACATCTGAGTATTGGCAGGAGCGTTCCCCATGAAAACTGCGAGCACGGTAATTTTTGTCCTTATGCTTTGTGCCGGTTTCGGCGCGGTAGCGCAGCAAGCCCCAATGCCCCCTCAGGGAACGCCCCAGGCCGGGGACTTGAACACAATTCTGCTGCAACTCCAACAGGCCACTAATTCAGCCAGCGTCAACATCGGCAAGCTCCGAATTGAAAAATGGAAGACGGACTCCCAGCAAAGGCAGCAGATGCAGCAAGTAGCGAACTCATTGCAGAAAAACATCGCGAACGCGGTTCCGGGGCTGATCAGCGATGTACAGTCCAGCCGCGGCGGCGTTCTGGCAAGTTTTAAGCTATACCACAACGTGAATGTGGTTTATGAATTTCTCACCTCAATGGCGGAGGCGGCGGGAGCCTTTGGCAAGAAAGAGGAATATCAGCCCCTGGAAGGCGACGCAGCCGCACTGGATAACGCCCGGCAAAACTTATCCATATATATAGAACAGGCGGCTGGAAAGATGGAAAACATGAATCGGGCTGCCAGCGGCTCGAATGCGAGACAGGCCCTGGGTACGGTGGTTCCGGGAAAAAAAGTCGTTGTAATCGACGAAGAGGATAAGCCTACTCCAAAGCGCGCAAAACCCACAAAGAAAAAGAGTTCCACGCCTCCGCCTCAGGCTCCCGCCCAGGCTTCTTCTTCCCCCCACTAATTTCCAAGATCCTGGAACTTGTTACCTCCGGGCGGGGTCTATCTATTTGAAGGAATTGCTGTATCCCGTGGGTAGGTTACTGCCGTTACCAGGAAGATAGTTGTAGCGGCGCCCATATCTTGAGAAAATTGGGGTGACGCCATGAGAAAAATGGCGGGAGTAACAGCATTGGGAAATATTGCCAGCGCAATCGGCGTAAGAGCCGAAGAAGCCTCTATTGTGGCCGAGCTCAAGGCCGGCTCTGAGGAGGCTTACAACTGGCTTGTGACCCACTATCACCAGCCGATTTACAGCCTGGTGTACCGCATTCTGACTGACCCTGCAGATGCCGCGGACACCACACAGGAAGTCTTCCTTAAAGTCTTTCGCGGGATGAAGCGTTTTAACGGCGAATGCAGCCTGAAGACGTGGCTCTACCGGATTGCCATCCATGAGGCCTCCAACCAGAGGCGCTGGTGGTTCCGGCACAAGAGCAAAGAGACTTCGATGGAAGCGCACGTGGACCAGGACGGAAACTCGTTTGGCCTGTGCGACACCATCGCCGACAAGCGTGAATCGCCCATGGAGATTTTTGCCCACGAGGAAGTGCGCGCGCGGGTGGAACTGGAATTGAAACAAATCCCGGAGCCATATCGTACAACCGTAGTGCTGCGCGATATTGAAGGGCTTGCCTATGAAGAGATTGCAGAGGTGCTGCAGATCTCCCTGGGAACAGTAAAGTCCCGGCTAATTCGCGGCCGCGATGCACTGAAGAAAAGACTGGAAACTTTCGTCAAAGAAATGAGTGCTGAGGTGGGGGGAAGCAAGCCGGGAGCGAATCATCGTTTGCCGGCCCAATCAGAAGTGGAGGCACAGTCATGAGATGTACAGAGGCCAAGCCCCTGTTCTCATCGTACCTGGACCGCGCCGTCAGCGGCACGGAGATGCATGAAATCTCCGGCCATCTGGAGCAATGCGCGGGCTGCCAGCAAGAATACGTACTTTTGGAAAATACACGCTCGTTGGTTTCGTCGCTTGGACGCCGTCAGCCCCCCTCTGATTTGGCGTTGAAGATCCGCGTAGCCATTTCCAGTACCCGCTCGCGCAACTCCCTGGGATTGTTCCAGCGTTGCGTTTTGCGGCTGGAAAATACGTTTCAGGGCTTCATGTTCCCGGCGACCGCAGGCGTGCTTTCCGCAGTGATCTTCTTTGGCGTGTTGATCGTGTTGCTGGTTCCGGCACAGGTCAGCGCCAATGACGATGTACCGTCAACTTTTTACACGCCCCCGCGATTGCAAATCTCTGAATACCCTGAGAACCAGATCAGCCTGGATTCCCCGGTAATCATTGAAACGTACGTCGATACCAGCGGACGCGTGGAAAACTTCCGCATTATCTCCGGGCGCGACGACGAAGACGTAAGGGCACAATTGAATCGCGCCCTGCTGTTCACGATCTTTGTCCCCGCCCAGTCCTTTGGCCGGCCCGTTCCGGGAAAGGCCATCATGTCTTTCTCTCACATCAACGTGAAGGGATAAGGTTTTCGCTTGTCCAGAAGGGTCAAACCTGAGCGTTTGACCCTTTCTGTTTTTGTGGCCTAAACTTAAGTTTCCCACACATTTGGAGGGGATCCTGAGGCGGAAACTTCAACCATTTTTCTGGTCCATATTGTTGCTTACTGCGGTCTGCGGCACTTCTCTGGCCCAGGCCACCAAAGCTCAGCTGGAAGTCAGCGAGACATTCTTTACCTTGGCAGCCGCCTTGAACAGTTGCGGTTACGATGCGGGCCTGGAAGCTTCTATGCCGCTTCGCCCGGCGGTGCGGACGGAAGTGCGCAGTGCATTGAATCAGTCTCCTGAGGCAAAGCAGGCCGGGAATGCGGTCTGCCAATTTTGGATCGACCATCAACTCCCGGGCAAAGATAATGACGTAACGCCTTATCTTTCACTTGCACTTGACTTGGGCCCCGCGCCTGAATTTGCTCCAGCCATCCCGGAAGCTGATCTGGCCCCGGACGCTGGACGCGTGCTGGGCGTGGTCTCGCCCTTGAAAAAGTTCTATCAGGCGGCAAATGTCGAAACCCTCTGGAAAAAGCATCAACCCGAATACCAAGCGCTGGTCAATCAACTCCACGATCCGGTTTCTCAGCTGCTTACCCAGACCGACCTTTATTTAAAGGTTCCATTCAGCAATTATCCCGGCCAGAGATTCGTGGTTTATATGGAGCCGCTGCTTTCTCCTGCGCAAGTGGATTCCAGAAACTTTGGAAGCAATTACTTCATGGTCGTTTCGCCGGACCGTGAAAGGCATGTGCGTTTTCCGGAAATTCGCCATACCTATCTTCACTTTGTACTTGATCCCATGGCGCTATCGCACGGAAACACGCTGAAACAACTGGAACCAATACTGGAAGATGTGCGCAAGGCGCCGATGGCGCAGGCATTCAAGAATGATATTTCGCTTATGGTCAATGAATGCCTGATTCGTGCCATTGAAGCCCGCACTACGATTGCTAAATCCAATGAAGCAGCCCGAAACGCTTACGTGCAGCGTTCAGTGGAAGAAGGGTTCGTGTTGACCCGCGTCTTTTACGATCAACTGGGCGATTTTGAAAAGGACTCAACGGGCTTGAAGAATGCTTACGGCAATCTGCTGCATACAATCAGCCTGGAACGGGAACGGAAAAGGGCGCGGGAAGTTGTGTTCCGCGACCAGGCCACACCGGAGATTGTGAGCGCGGTACAGCCAGCGCCGAACGAAGACCGCCTACTGAGCGTTGCGGAGCAGAAACTTGCGGCCGGCGATCGCGAAGGTGCGCAGAAGCTGGCGAATGAAGTGCTCCGGCACAATCATGGCGGCGAAGCTCCGGGACACGCGGTGTTCATCCTGGCGAGGATCGCCACGCTCACCGGAAAAATGGAAGAGGCCCGGGTGAGCTTCGAGCAGGCGGTCGAGTCGGTGCATGATCCCCGGATGCTGGCCTGGAGTCACATATACCTTGGCCGGATCTTCGATATTCAGGAAAAACGTGAGGTAGCCGTAGGGCATTATCGGGCAGCGCTGGCGGCGGGTGATCCTTCCGCTGATACTCAGACGGCAGCGGAGAGAGGTCTGACGGCCCCATACCAGCCGCGGAAGGCGGCAAAGCCATGAAGAGATTTACGCAACAGGCGTCGCTCCTGGCGGTTTTGTTAATTTGCAGCGCTGCGTTCGCGGCACAAAAGCCTACCGACAGCGATGGCAAACAGACACAGCCCGCAGGGAAGCGCGTTCCGCAGGCCAAGACACATGTGGAATTCACTGACTACAACACGGCTTACGGCATTACGGGAGGCGCCGCAGTGGAGAGAGCGGCGGCCGAGTTTGCGGCCAAGTATCCCGACAGTGAATTGAAGGTATACCTTTACTCCAAGGCCATGCATGAGTACCAAAATGAAAACAATCCCGCGAAGATGCTGAGCACGGGAGAAAAAGTATTGCAGTTTGATCCCGACAATTCCATCGCGCTGGTACTTACTGCGAGTGTCCTTGCGGACAGCCTGGGTGATGCCGACGCTGACAAGCAGACGAAGATCGCACGAGTCAGGAAAAACAGCGCACGCGCGCTGGATACCGTGGATACAGCGTTTGTGGCTCCGCCCAATGCGACGCCTGCAATGGTGGCTGAATACAAAAGCACGTTGCGATCAATGGCCCATTCAGCACTGGGAATCGTCGCTTTGAAAACAGGTGATGATGCCGCGGCGGAAAACGAACTGAAGCTCGCGGCCGGTCAAAACCAAAGCCAGCCAGATCCTTATATCTGGTACCACCTGGCGCTGGCCCAGGACCACCAGAAAAAATACGCGGAGGCTTTGACCTCCATTAACCGGGCATTACAGGCGATTGGCGCAAATGCCGAGTTGGGAGAACTGGCCCGAGGCGAGCAGCAGCGCCTGCTCACCCTGACGGGCGGCTCCGCGCCAACACCGGCTCCGAAGTAGAGTGCAGTTGTTTTTATGAGTGCAGGGCATACAGAAGTTGCGGCCGCTCGATCGACGGCACGGTTTCCGCGTTGGCGTGCAGTCGTGGCAAAAAGTTTTTTGCCTGGCGTGGCCTTCCTTTTCTTTGCAGCTGTGCCAGGAAACGCGCGTGCAGAATCGGCGGTGCAAGGTGACGCGCAGGGGAACTCCGTGGCGAGCCGCCCGCAGGCGCGAAGCGAGCAGGAGCGCGCCGACTTTAATACTGCATACGCGTTGACCGGCGCAGCGACTGAGGAAGCAGCCGCCATCGATTTTGCCAACAGATATCCTACAAGCGAGCTGCGCCGTTATCTTTATTCCAGCGCGATGCTGCAATATCAGCGGGAGAACAATCCGGGAAAAATGCTGGCCATGGGCGAACGAGTGCTGGCGCTGGATCCTGATAATCCGCTAGCCCTGGTGCTTACGGCCACAGCGCTGGCAGATTCGCTGGGTGATCGCGATCGGGACCGGGAAAAGAAGATCAGCACAATCAAGCACAATGCCGGGCGAGCCATCCAGGCGGCTGAAGCCGGCTATTCAGAAAGCTCAGCGGGCGCGCCTGTGTACAAGGCAACGCTGCAATCGATGGCATATTCCGCGCTGGGAATCATGAAGCTGAAAACGGGCGACGATGCTGGCGCGGAAAAAGACCTGAAGATAGCAACAGAGCTGGCCAAAATCCGGCCCGACGGGTATGCCTGGTACCACCTGGCGCTGGCGCAGGACCATCGAAAGAAGTATGCCGCCGCGCTTAGCTCGGTCCAGCAGGCATTGCAACTTGCCAGTTCCGATCCTGAATTGCAGAAGCTGGCGGAAGTGGAACATGAGCGGCTGGCGGGGCTGGCAAAAGGCCCGCGCAACGGATCTTCAGCGGAGCCGCAGTGAACTCCCTTGCCATGAATTCTGATCTCGCCGCACTACAATCCGCGCTGGGCCATACTTTCAAGCGTCCGGAGATGCTGGAGCGTGCACTGACGCACAGTTCGCACGCGCATGAGGAATCGAAGGCAGGGGGGCCGGATGCGTCCGCGGAGAAGTTCGACAACGAGCAGTTTGAGTTTCTGGGCGACGCAGTTCTGGGTCTGGTTACCAGCCAGCTATTGTTTGAGAGATTTCCCACATTCCACGAAGGACAGCTATCGAAACTGAAGGCGCACCTGGTGAGCGCGGAACATCTGGTGAGCGTGGCGACCAGGATCGGGCTGGGACAGTACCTGCGGTTGGGACGCGGCGAAGAGCGAAGCGGAGGCCGGTCAAAAGGAACGCTGCTATCCGACGCGATAGAAGCAGTCATTGCGGCCATGTACCTGGATGCGGGGCTGGAAAAGACGCGCGAGTTCATCATCCGGCAGATATTGGAATCTGAGCTGGAGACGATAACAGCAGACGGAGAAAGTGAATTCAGTCTGGCGGACCACAAATCCGCGTTGCAGGAGTTACTGCAATCGAGCGGCCGGCAGCAGCCGGTTTACGTTACGGTAAAGGAAGAGGGGCCCGACCATCGCAAGACATTCACGGTGGAAGCGCGGATCTATCTCCAGGGACAGAGCAAGACGGAATACGTGGCCCGGGCCGAGGGCGGAACGAAAAAGAAAGCGGAGCAGCTCGCCGCCAAGCAGGCGCTGGAGCATCTGCGCGGCCAGGCTGAGAACGAATGAGCGATCACGACCAGAGCCCGGAAAAAGTGGTGGAATCTCAACCGGCGCCGGTTGAGGTTGTGCCTGCGGAGCCGAGCGCGGGGCTTCAGAGCACGAGGCTTCAGAGCGCGGAGCCCACTGCGGCGGAAGGCATTCCAGAGCACAAACCAGAGCACAAAGCCCATCGAGCGCCGCGGGACATGTTCGGAGCGCAAGCCTTCCTTACTGTGGTGATCTTCAGCGTCTTTGTGATTACGTTTATCGTGCAGGCGTTTCAGATTCCTTCCGGATCGATGGAAAATACACTGTTAATTGGGGATTTTCTGCTGGTGGACAAGCTGCACTTTGCCGGCAAACCGGGCGCGTCGCATCTGCTGCCTTATGGAACGATCAAACGCGGGGACATTGTAGTTTTTTATTTTCCCGTTGACGCATCGCAATTCCTGGTGAAACGCGTGATTGGAATGCCAGGAGACCATGTCCGGCTGCGGGACAAGATCGTCTATGTGAACGGCCAGCCGCTTCAGGAAAATTACGCGGTGCACAAGCAATGGATGCCGGACGGATATCGCGACAATTTTCCCAACCAGCGCGGTTATTCGCGGGACATCGACCGGCACTGGCGATATGAATTATCAAATTACGTGAACGGCGGCGAAGTGGTAGTGCCCGCGGACCATTATTTTGTGATGGGCGATAATCGCGACAACAGCCTGGACAGCCGCTATTGGGGATTTGTACCTCGGGCCAACATCGTGGGCAGGCCCTTGGTGATCTATCTCTCGGTCAGAGGCTCGGAACCCGGACGCTCCAGTGATAAACTCATTCATTCAGGACAGACACTGGCCCACCTGCTGGACTTGGCCCGTTGGGACCGCATGTTTCGTCTGGTTCGCTGATCAATCCATATTCTGAGCAGGAAACAGCGTTTGTTCGCCAAAACCAAAGAGCAAAAAACGGAAAAGAAAAAAGAAAGCCTGCCGGAATCGATTGCCGGGATCGCGTCCGTCCTGGTTTCTGGACTGTTCATCATCACGTTTATGGTGCAGGCATTTGAGATCCCTTCGGAGTCCATGGTGAAAACGCTGCTGGTGGGCGACCATGTTTTTGTCGATCGGCTCTCACCGACGGCGAAGGCCGGCTATGTGGGGCCGTTGATTCCATATCGCGAAATCCGGCATGGCGACATTATTGTTTTTCTCCATCCGAAAGAACCGGGAATGTACGTCGTGAAAAGGATCATTGGAACTCCGGGAGACCGCATTCACCTGCGTGATGGCAAGGTGTATCGAAATGGCGAAGCACTGAATGAGCCGTACGTGATTCATTCAACCGGAAGCTATTCTCCGTATCGCGACCAATTTCCAGCCATTTCTCCGGATGGGGATTCGAATGTGAATCCGGAATGGCCGATCGTGATGCGGGAACACTTGAAAGACGGCGAGTTGGTGGTCCCGCCGGATAGCTTTTTTGGCATGGGCGATAATCGCGACGTCAGCCTGGACAGCCGGTTCTGGGGATTCATCCCCAGAGAAAACGTGATCGGACGGCCGCTGTTTATTTACTGGTCATTTGAGACACCGAAAGACCAGTACGAGCGCACCTCCATGGCGGACCGTGTTGGCTTCCTGCTTCACGTGGTTACTCATTTTTTTGGTGAAACGCGCTGGAGCCGCATGTTCCATCTGGTGCATTGATCCTAATTCAGGTCAGGAATACATCTTTGCAGTTATTTAAAAGAAATCAAGAGAAGCAGGCAAAACCGGAGCGTCCGAAAGAGACACTGCCGGAGTCGATTGCCGGAATTGCGTCCGTGCTGGTGGTGGGACTTTTTATTCTTACCTTTGTGCTCCAGCATTTTGAGATTCCCTCAAGCTCCATGGAGCGGACGCTGCTGATAGGCGACCACGTGTTTGTCGATCGCCTGACACCGCTGGACAGGGGAAGGCTAGGCTGGCTGCTGCCTTATCGTGGAATTCACCGCGGAGACACAACGGTTTTTCTCACGCCGAACCCCACCGAGCAGGGAATGTACCTGGTCAAGCGGATTATTGGCGTGCCGGGTGACCGGATTCGGTTGCATAACGGCGTAGTCTATCTGAATGGCGTGAGACAAGCAGAGCCGTATGTGGTGCGGAACGGAACTTACGACACATATCGCGATGAATTTCCCTCAGCCCTAAGTTATGGTATCGGGCAATTGGCAACAGGATGGCCCGCGACTCTTGAAAGCAGCATTCAAAACGGCGAGGTCGTGATACCGCCGGACCACTACTTTGCCATGGGGGACAATCGCGACAACAGCCTGGACAGCCGATACTGGGGCTTTGTGCCTAAAGAAAACATTATTGGCCGGCCGCTGGTAGTTTTCTGGTCGTTCAATGTGCCCGGAGATACCGGCGAGCCGAAGCCTATAAGCGATCGTGTCGCTTCGTTTGTGAACGTCACCGTACACTTTTTTAGCCTGACGCGGTGGAACCGCATCTTCCACATGGTGCACTGAGATCATGACGTCTAGCAGGAAAAAAATTGTCGCAGTAGTGCTGGTGATTCTGGCGCTGTGCATTTTCCTGCCTCCGAACATCAACGGCGCGCGCTTCAGTACTCGTCTGGCTTCGACCTTGAGCGCCGCTCTGGGAAGGGAAGTGAAGATCGGATCGGTAAAGTACCGCCTATTCCCGCGTCCTGGATTTGATCTCTACGATTTTAAGGTGATGGACGATCCCGCATTCAGCGCGGAACCGCTGCTCTTGTGCGGCAAGGTCACAGCCGACCTGCGATTGACGTCGCTGTGGCAGGGACGACTGGAGATCGCCAACCTGAAGCTGACCGATGACGTGGCGCCGCCCAGCCTGAACCTGGTTTACGAACGCGACCATTGGAATATGGAGCCGCTGCTATTGCGCGTGGAGCAGGTGCCCACCGCGCCCACGGCGAAGCGCAGCGCGGAGCAACGGTCGCGCTTTCCTTATATTGAAGCCAGCGGCGGGCGAATCAATGTGAAACTTGGAGCCGAGAAGAAGCCTTATGCGCTTACCCACACTGATTTCGCGTTCTGGCTGGCCGCCGAAGACACATGGCACATACGGCTGGAAGGTCATCCTGTCCGCACAGACATGAACCTGAGCGATACCGGAACGATGCGCGTGGAAGGCGACGTAAAACGTTCGGCCAATCTACGGGACATGCCGGTGAAACTGCAGGTTTCCTGGGAAAAGTCGCAGCTGGGACAATTCTCGCGGCTGGTGCTGGGGCAGGACAAAGGCTGGCGCGGCGCGCTGAACGCGAACGCGGAGATTGCCGGTCCGCTGGCCGATTTGCGCATCACGGCCACGGCCGACGTGGACAGCTTCCGCAGGTTCGATATCAATCGCAATGCAATGCCAAGGGTGCGTACCCGCTGCCTGGGCGATTACACCAAAGGAATTCTTGGGCTGAAATGCGACACGCCTTTGGGTACCGGTGGTCTCTTAATGACAGCGCACTTCACGCCGAGCGCGCAGAACTACGATCTGTCATTGGTGGCGAACCGGGTGCCTCTTGCATTGCTGGCGGCACTTGCGCGCCAGGCGCGACGGTCGTTGCCCGATGATTTCACGGCAACCGGCGACCTGAATGCAGCTTTCGGCTTTCACTCGCATGCCGGAGTACATGATTTTCATGGAACCGGTATGAGCACGCCGTTCCTGCTGCAATCTTCGGCTGGAGACAAACCATTTGCGGTGAGCGCGGTGAGGTTCCACATTGGCGCCGGCGATACGCCCAGCGTGCTGGTAGCAAAGAAGAAAAAATCGAGTTCACCAGCGCAGCCAACTCCTGCTGTTGCTCCGAGCGCAGCTTATGATTCTGGCTCGCTCTCGGTCGATGCCTTCTCCGTACAAATGGGACCTTCAACCACGCTTGAAGTGCAAGGCAGCCTGGACAGCAACGGTTACTTTGTGAGCGCCAAAGGCATGGTGCCGATGGAAAGACTTCTGGCTTTCGGCCGCACCACGGGCTTCCGTTCTCAGATTGCGAACACAACGGCATCAGCGCAGGTAGATTTGAACGTAAGCGGGCCGTGGGCGAACTTTACCGCACCCAAGCTCCACGGCACAGCCCACCTGCAAAATCTGGCGGCGTGGATTCCCGGGCTGAAAGACCGGCTGGTAATGCAGGAAGCAGACGCGCAGATCACAGACACGGCGCTGGTGCTCAGCAAAATCAACGGCCAGTTCGAGCATAGTCCAATTGCTTTTACCGGCTTGATCAGCAGCCCGCTCAACTGCACCGGCAATGCGCCTTGCCCGCTGCAATTCGATCTTCACCTGGATTCTCTGGCGCTGCCTGATGTCGCCAACCTGATGGGCTTCGCGGAAAAAGGCTGGAGTCTGCCTTTTCTTTCCGGATCGGACAATAAATTGCCGGATTTTCGGGCCGAGGGAAGTCTATCGGTCGGGGAGTTGAATATTGCCGACGTACCGCTGGAAAAATTTGCCGCGCATATTGAAGTGGGCGACCACGCGCTCACGGTCAACCGAGTAGCGGCGAGGATCGGGGGCGGGACGACGCAAGGCGAGTGGAAAATTGACTGGAACGGCAGCCAGCCGCGCTATACCGGAAGCGGTTCCATGGAAGGCGTAACGCTGGAGCGGGTGAGCCCGCAAAATACCGTTGCCGGACAGATAGCGCAGTGGATTGCCGGCAGGGCCCAGGTGAGTTATTCGACGCACTTTGAAGGCAAGACGCCGCAGGAAATGTCTGCCAGCGCGGGCGGCCGAGTGGAGTTTCAGGTAAGCAACGGCACGTCAAAGATACTGGCCCTGGATGGAGGCAGGCCTCTGAGATTCAACGGCGCACAAGGAGCATTGGAAATCGACCGCGAAGCCATAAAAATACTGCCAAGCAAATTTAAAGCGGAGAACCGCATCTATCTGATGAGCGGGACTATATCCCTGGCCAATAAGCAGGCAAAATTGAAGGCGAGTACCAGCGGCACTCAGTGGGAGATTACTGGAGCGCTGGAGAAGCCGGAAATTACGCCACAACCGCTGACCGCGCAGGCGGCTCCCGCGCACGCAAAATGATTTCAAGAATATTTTTAACGATATTGCTGGTGGCCAGCGTGATTTTTATTGTGCAGAAAGGGCCTGCCTCAGTGAAGCAGCCAGCTCCTTCCCGGCAATCGTCTTCTCAGCCATCCAGTTCCGGACACCGGCTTGCGGACAGCATGCAGGCGAAACTGGACCACATCCAGGCGAATGGGGAACAAGCGCACCCGGACCAGGCACCGACAGTTATGACCGAGGAAGAGGTCAACGATTACATTGCCGCAGGCAGGATCGTGCTTCCACAAGGAGTCAAGAAGCTGAAGATGGAAGGGCGGGGCGGAGTGGTGACGGCCTTTCTGAATGTTGACTTCGACGAGATCCGGGCGGGACAAAATTCGTTCAATCCGATGCTTTCAATCTTCAGCGGTCAGCATGACGTGCAGGTTGAGGCAGATGCTTCCGGCAGTGGGCGCGAAGGAAGCGTGCACGTGCGAAATGTGGTGATTGACGGAATTACCGTGCCGAAGATGGCGCTGGAATATTTTGTCAGCAAGTACATTACGCCCAAGTATCCTAACGTGGGCATTGATTCGCAGTTTCAGCTGCCAAACAAGATTGACATTGCAACGGTCGGCTACCACAAGGTCACGGTGACGCAGAAGTAGTTTGCTTTTCAGGGGCTAAAGCCCCGCCCCCGCTATTTGGAGCGCTTACGGCACGAATGAATTCGTGCCCTGTTACGTGTGCAGTGCCTCTGGCGTGTTTTTCCCACAACCTCTGGAACTTTACATCTTGCCATGCGTCGAAGGGCCGGAGTGTGCTTTTGCCGCGGGGCTATTCTAGAATATTCACCATGCTTAAGCACATCCGCTGGAACGATGTTGAACTGGAAAAACTGAATCCGCTCCTGGATCGCCAGATGATCACGGGCGAGAATCTGATGCTGGCACGCGTCCTATTAAAGAAAGGCTGCGTGGTGCCGGAACACAGCCATGAGAACGAACAACTCACCTACATTGTGGAAGGCGCGCTGAAGTTCTGGATTGACGGCAAGGAAATTATTGTGCGGGCAGGCGAGGTGCTCTGCATACCGCCGCACATGCCGCACAAAGCCGAAGCGGTTGAGGACACAATCGATATGGACGTGTTTTATCCGCCGCGCCAGGACTGGTTGAGCAAATCAGACGCGTATCTTCGCAACGCCGAGCCGGCGGCTAGCCGTTAGCTGGCGGACCTTTCGGCGGAGGCCCAGATAGCTTGTGATCCCATCGAAAAATTATAGGGAGGCTGATTGGAGAAAAATCAGCCTCCCCGGTGGTGGATTCACTGCGTCAAGCAGTTTAAGTTGGAAACGGCAACGCGCACCCGAGATCGACTTGGTACCGTGGCAGGGATTACTCCCGAGCACGGCAACCGTTGATCTTCGTTACGCCGACGCTTCTGGGGGAGGAAAACCACCGTGCCAAATGCGCCGCAGTCGTGTTGTTGCCGTCTCCTGTCCCTGGCTGATCGCTGCGCCGGTCGAGCGGGCCAGCGCCTGCAATGCTGGGCATGCGCACCGATTTCCACACTCGATTAGCGGGATCAAATGCAGAACCAGAACGCCGCCTTTTGCCAGGGCACCTACCACCACACCACTCCGTGCACGACAAACTTCCGACTGCCAGCAGCACGGTTCACAACATCATTACGGAATCTTGGAATTGCGGCTTACTGCTGATGCCTTTGTCATTTGACCACCAAGGACTTAGAAGAGGATTAGGGTTGGATTAAAATTTCTCATCAGGGTTTTTGCAGAATAGATGCAACACAATCACAAGAAGTGGAATGCTGATGGAAGTCAGCGGGGATCCGCGCAAAGACAGTCGATGCAGAGGCTAAGAAACATCCAATCCGATGGATTTCATCAGTTCAATGCCGTTGCTGGTGGTGACCACGCCAGGGCGGAGACAATAGTCGAAGGAAAGCTTGTTATCTTCAAAGCGCTCCTGAAAATGTGCGTTGCGCACACGGCCGGGAAAGACTTCCTCCAGCGAGGTGAGGGCAAGATCATGGGTCGTGACGAGGCCGATTGCATTGTTGCGAACCAGAGTTCGCAGCACACCTTCCGTACCCACGCGCCGATCATGCGAGTTGGTGCCTTGCAAGACTTCGTCGAGCAGAAATAACGCCGGCTGGGTCGACGAAAGGTCGACGACCTGGCGCAGCCGTTTGATTTCGGCATAGAAATGAGAGATGCCCTTTTGCAGCGAGTCAGAAACACGCATGGAAGCGCCGACTGCCACGCGGGATAGCCGCAAGCCGCGAGCACGCACGGGAGCGCCCATCATGGCCAGAACCGCATTGATGCCAACCACGCGCAGATAAGTGCTTTTGCCGGACATATTGGATCCGCTTACCAGAAGTACCTGGCTGCTTCCGCCCAGCCTTGCATCATTGCGCACACATTTGTCGGCGGGTAACAGAGGATGGCCGAGAGCGTCGCCGTGAAAGCAGACATCAGCTTCAGGCGGCGCGAATTCCGGAAAAGGATCCTGCGGATGCTCGTAAGCATAAGCAGCAATCGAAGCAAGCGTTTCGATTTCTCCAACGACATCCAACCAGGCCTGAATGCCACTGCCATAGGTGAGACGCCAGCGCTCCAGCGCAAAAGCAATTTGCAGGGAGTAGAGCAGCGGAATATCGAGCATGGCCACGAACCAGTTGTGACGCGAGTCATCCAGATCAGCCAGCGTGTCCAGGTGGGCGATACAGACGGAAGGCGGCAAGCCGTGGGTGAGAAGACAAGACTGCAATTGCTGGAGCATCGGCGATTCAAACTTTTCGACTTCAATCCGACGAAGAAGAAGCGCGAGGGAATCGAGATCTTTATGCGTGTCGCCCACGCCGGCAAAAATCTTTTCCAGACGATGGCGGGCGCGAGACGTAATGATGCCGTTGATCAGCAGAAGGAGGACGAAAGGCGTCCACATCACTTTGAACCCGAAGGCCAGCGCAGCGACGCTTAGGACGGCCAGAGCGGCGGCCCACCAGCGGCCATCCTGCAAGCCGCTTTCTTCTCGCGCCCATGCGATGAGCGCTTCAGGTTTGGCTGCGATTTGCTCGCTTTCACCGGTTACGGCCAGGTCTTCCCGCAGGTCGAGACGCGATTTCAACTCGGCGACTGCGGCCTGGCGCTTGCTGATTTCATCGACGTCGGCATGAGTGAGCAGCCAGCGCGCCAGACACTGCTTGCCCATGTTGGTGCGCGCGGTCGAGAGCAACTGGAAGAGGCTGCTGTCGCCCAGAATGTCCAGGTCTTCCGCATATAAATGCAGCGGGTCCTTGAATTCTTCACCCGTCTGGCCGATGCCGGACCAGCGATCTTCGATCCGAGACAGTCCTCGGCTATAAATGGCAACCGCGCGCTTCGCCATGTTCATGGCACGCACGACGCGCCGGTGCGCGATCACCAGAACGATGAATAGAACGATGGGAACCAGCAGCCAATAAGCGGAAGGCGAGCCGGTTTTGCCGGTGATCCAGCACTGGATCAATATGGCGATAAACACGGCGATGCGCGCGTTGCCCAGCCAAAGATGTTTGCGTTGAAGCTGCGCGGCTTGCGTTTGGCGAGCTTGGAGACGAAGCGAATATTCCTGGTGAGGGGCGGAATCCGCCGCGGTCGCGGCGGGCGATGTGATTTCGCGTTCGGCGATGATGCGATCATTCACCAAATACCCATTCTGGCTGGAGCGCGGGGCAAATGCAAAAGGGCACGGGACTCGTGCCCTCGGGTTCTGCCGGGGCTCAAGCCCCAGAATTTATTGTCTCGCTTTTTCCCCGGCCCTAAGGCCGGGGCTTCCACGATCGATTAACGTTGAGGCATGTTTTACCAGACCCGGCAGGCGTTCTCAGGCACCATGGGCTGGCCCGGTTTACAGCCGAAGGCTTTCTGGAATTCCGGCATGTTGCGCACGACGCCGTTCACGCGCCACTTGCCGGGCGAGTGCGGGTCCACGCGGACCAGCATTCGCGATAGTTCCGGCGTGGTGTTCTGGCACCAGACGCGACCAAAGCCGAGGAAGAAACGTTGATCGGGCGTGTAGCCGTCAATCTTTTTGTCAGGATCCTGTTTGGCCTGGGCCATGAGGTCATGCAGCGCCATCAGAGCGATGCGAGCGCCACCGTTGTCGGCAGTATTTTCACCGAGCGTTAAGCGGCCATTCAGCTTGAGGTCGTCCACGGCGGTGAATGAGCTGTATTCGTCGGCCACGCAGCTTGCGCGTTGCTCAAACTCTTTGCCATCTTCGGCGGTCCACCAATCGCGCAGATTGCCTTTAGGATCGAACTTGCGGCCCTGATCGTCAAAGCCGTGGGTGAGTTCGTGGCCAATCACCAGTCCGATGCCGCCCATGTTGATGGCGTCGTCGAGCGTGCGATCGAAAAATGGCGGCTGAAGAATTCCGGCAGGGAAGACGATCTCATTGTGGCTGCCGCTGTAATAAGCGTTCACCGTGGGCGGAGTCATGCCCCACTCCAGCTTGTCCACGGGCTGGCCGATCTTCTGCAACTGCCGGTTGGACTCAAATTCGCTCGCGCGGTAGAGGTTGCCGATCATGTCTCCGCGAGCGATCTTGAGCTTGCTGTAATCGCGCCACTTATCGGGATAGCCGATCTTGTTGCGGATAGCGGTCAGCTTGATCAGCGCTTCCTTTTTGGTGGTGTCAGTCATCCAGGGCAGAGTGGTGATGTCGCCCTTAAGAGAGTTTTCCAGGGCGTCCACCATCTTCAGCATGCGGGCTTTGCCCTCGGCGCCAAACGTGGCGTCGACGTAAGGCTGGCCCAGGGCTTCGCCCAGAGCATTGTCCGTGGCGTTGATGCAGCGCTTCCAGCGCACAGGCAATTCTTTTTGTCCGGTGATGGCCTGCTGGAACTTGAAATCTTCCTGGACGAAATCGTCCGACAGCCAGCCCGCGGCGTTGTTCACCATCTGCCAGGTCATGTAAGTCTTCCAGGCATCGAGAGGAGTGGACTCAATCACCACGTTCACGGCCTTGAAGAAATCCGGGTTGCCGACATTCAGCTCAGTGAAAGAGGGCGCACCACTCGCCGCGAAATAGCGGTCAAGATGGAAATTGGAGGCAAAAGCCTCAGCCTGCGCGACCGACATTTTATGGTCGCGATTTTTGGGATCACGGCGCAACGTGCGCTCCATGTAGGCCTTGGCCAGCGCGGTTTCAATTTTCAGGACGGTATCGGCGCTCTGCGAAGCCTGCTCCGGCGATTGGCCGAGCAGCAGGAAGCTCTTCCTCATGTGATCGGTAAAGGCCCGGCGGATGGCGAGAGTGGGAGCGTCATCTTTGAGGTAATAATCGCGGTCGGGCAAACTGAGGCCGTTTTGGTCAATGGAGGCGATGGTGAGGTCTGCGTTGTGCAGATCAGGCCCGGCGCCAAAACCCATGAGCGGGTTAGGGCCGATCAACTGCTCATGGGACATGACTTCGATCATCTGCGTCTTGTCTTTGACCTCGGCAATGCGGTCAAGTTCCGGCTTCAACGGCGCGGCGCCGGCTTTGTTGGCGGCGGCTTCGTCCATGCATGAGGCGTAGAAGTCGCCGATCTTCTGCGTCACGGCATTGCGCGCGGGATCCTTGGCGGCGGCCCTTTCCAGGATCTGCCGAAGGACCAGGAGATTGTGCTCATACACTTCGGCAAAGCTGAGCCAGGCCGGCTGGTCGGCTGGAATGGGATTGTTCTTGAGCCAGTTGCCGCAGGCGTACTGGTAGAAATCGACGCACGGGTCAATCGTCTTATCGATGTTGGCGATATCGAATTTGGGCGCAGGATGTTCCGGTGCAGCGCTGGCTGCGCCCTTCGCCGAATTGGACACTGGATTGGACACTGGATTGGCTGGGGGAGCCGTGGGGCCGGAATTGTCGGTTTTGGCATTGCCGGTCTTTTTGGTGGAGCTGATGTCGGGTTTTTGCGGCGACTGCGGCGTCTGAGAAGTCGCCACGGCGGCGACGAGCAGCAGCAATCCGATGAAAGATAACGTTCGACGTAGGTGTTTGCGCATTCGATTCTCTCCTCCAGCCAAAACAGGCCCATTGTATAAGACGAACGGGGAGGGAAGAGGTTGGCGGGAGATTTTGCAGGATGGGGTCATGTGGAATCATGCAATGTTACCGAGGGATGAGTGCAGGCCTTTCGCAGGTGATTCCAATGTTCGGCGAGATAAACAGTGAGGTCCGCCTCCGACCAGAAAACTTTGGCGGTGATGCGGCAGCCCGAGCACGTCAAAGAAATATCCTTTGCCTTAGGATGAGGTTCGATGCGACGAGCACAGCGCGCGCATTGAATATCGCCAGCGACAAATCCATGCTCGGGAGTACATTCGCCAGTGAACCTTACTCCATCCTCATCTCGTGAGATTCTCATGTCGTTTCCCTAGCGGGCTTGTGTAGTGAGAGAACCCAGGGGTTGGAGCGGTTGCCTGTGGGCGAAGCGTGAAAAGTGTGCAAAAAAATGCATTTGTAGTCGCCGAGCAAATGCAGGGGCAACTACGGCATGGTGAGGCGGGGCAACCGGCGCCGGCCGTATGATGAGGGATAAGAAGAAGGGCGGGAAGGTGGGCCCAGTCGGCTCATAACCTGGTTACATTGCTCGAGCTCACTCAATTCCTTTTGCTTCCCTAAGTCCTTTAGATCCTATTTTGCAGTAATGTCCTTGTTTACAAACCGCCTTCGATTCGTCCCAACATATGATCCGCTCACGCTGAAGTGTGTTGATTTGGGACGAGGGGCATAACTGTTATTTTCAATATTCCCAAAGAAGTAGCTAAATTTGGCATTTGAACCCTTTTCAGTGATGGTTTGTTCTAGAACAAAATCTGATGTCTCTATCTCATTCATCACAGGGAAAGTGTTTTTAATAACCGCAGGCTTAAAATTGACCAAGGCCATGACGAGCCTAAGGCTGCTCTTAGGTGGAATGCGGCCACAATGAACTTTATATCCGGCATTGGTTGCAAGAAATACCATAGGAACAGCAGGCTTACCAATCTCTTGAATCATTAAGGTATTGGTTACTCCAAAATAATCTTCGAAGGAAACATCGCCCAAATTACTCAATTGCCTGATCGTGGCGACTGGGTAGTCAGGTCGGACCAAGATATTTATATCATCATAATTGTCATCCGTTGGATTATTGACTATCACATCTAATTCGCTAAATGTTGGTCGCCACGCTATACCGTTGATAGTCGCTCCAATGACATACTCTTGGTCGCTGAAAACATAGAGCACATTGATAGGTGCAGAAACAAAGACAAACTTGAGACTAAAGAAAGCGATCGCAGACAGGAGGAGTATTTCGCCAACCCATTTAAAGCGGCGACTAAAATCCGGCTCGAAATAGAAATCCAGGCCCAATAGAAACAGGCCGCCATATACGAGTGCCACAGATAGCCAGAAGAATTGCGGCTGCATTAGCCCAATACCTCCAGCGAGGAAAGAGACGACACTGAGACTTCGAGTCCAAAGAATCCACTTCGGTACCTTGATCTTTGGCTTTCGAACCCTTGTCGGTTTCTTGAGTTTTTCTGGTGGCGTGGCCGGGACTGATGGCTTTTCGCCTGGCATCTCAGGCATCCTGCCATTATCCTCTTGGCGAGTGGATTCTCCAAGTGTGTTCTTATCCTTCACCTGATATGATGGCAGACTGTTCCTTGGTGACAAGTCGCAATCGCCGCCTGGTGAAGGGGGTGGAGACCACTATGGCACGACCAGCTTTTGCATTGCTTCAGAATTACATTACCCCACCCGCAATTCCCAAACCACCGAACATAGTGGGTATCGGGGAAATTCCGTCGGAACGAAGCCTTGAGACACATTCGGCCCCTTACATCGCGGGTGACTTGCTGGTTGTCCGGACCCTGTACTGGAACCGGATTCACTTTTGCAACGTCAACTGCGGCGCGCCGTGCAAGGTGTCTTGGAGATACAAGCGCGGTATTTCAATTGCCGAAATAAACGAGATTTCATCAAAAATCGGTGCCCAGTTGCAAGCTATTGGGCTACCCGGAGTCTCTGCTGAGATTGGGAGCAAGATCAGTTCCACAACTACACACTCAAGTGAGGAAGAAGCTTCGCGAGAATTTACTAGGACTGCACCTAGCGATGGCGGTGTAACTCATGCGCATTGGCAGTTGATGGAGCGATATACCCTCATTTGGTCCGTTAAGAAGTGGTACCGAAAAGTGAAAATCGAGACGGATATTATCGAAGGCACCACTGACGCTTTCGACGAAACCTTGCTTTTTTACACGAGACCGGATTGTTCAGCGTCAAAGGATCATGAAAGCCTGCTGGATAAGATTAAGAGAGGCTTGCAACCTTTAATTGCTCAAGGCGCGAAAGCGGGCGTTCTCCTCCCGGGAAAGCCTAATGTGGATGGCTCTTTCGCCTTAGAAGACCTTCCCGGAACATACAAGCCGGAAGATCGCATTCCTGCCAATTTGATAAGGCAATATCTTAATTTCTCGCCGCCCGAATTAGATTTGCTTAGCGAAGCATTTCAACTTCAGCCTTATAGAGGATCCCTCGCGTCATTACTTGAGATGGACAGACCCAGGTCGTTGAGTCGCCAGGACAACCCATGGCTTGCTTTTGGTATTGGCGCGGCTGTTGGTACAATTCTCGGTTTTCTCTTCGCCGCTCGTTCTGGCCGAGAGACACGCGATGCTCTCATGCGTAATGTGCATGGGCACGAAGACTACCTTCGGGACACGAGTGATTTGAAAGAGCGGGTCAGGGAGGCGCTCGAAGCAGTCAAAGAGCGCCTCGCGACGACCCGAGAGCAACCTCGAAGAGGTTCTCAGGAAGCAAGCCAAAAGAAAAATCTCTAAGTAGATGGCGATTCAAGGCAGGACCGAAGGCCTGCTCCACCCCGTGGGAGCAAGCGTTCATTTTGGGCTGGTGTCGCACCTACCGGCGCTCAAATGTTTCAATTCACATTTCCCAGGGCTTCCGCCCTGGGCTAACTCATTTCGCGCCTACGGCGCTGGAGTATGGTGGTCTCCCACACCCGCAGGAGCGAAATAGGGATTTTGGGGAGAATTCCTTGTGGCGGTGTGGCAAAGGATGGATCGCCGGATCATTGATAGCTCCCTCGACTTCGCTCGGGATTTCACCTGCGGGCTCAACGCCCGCAGAACGGCTCAACTTCGACTACGCGCCAAAGGTCGGTGTTGCGTAAGGAGTTGTGAGGCGCTCCGCTCAGGGTGACAAACCGGAACGATTTTTGCGAACGTGCAGTGGCGCAGATAATGTGGGGTGGCGCAGAAAATGTCTCGTATCAGGCAAGGAGACGCAGCGATGCCGCGTCTCTACGTTGGGATTTTGAACGACCATGAACGAAAACGGCAGGGATGCAGACGTTTGGCGGTCGGCCAGAACCGGGTGCGAAAATGACTTAGTGTTTCGATGGGCGGCGTTGTCAAGATGTACTATTTCGCGTCGTTTCTCTCTCACTTTTTTGTTGACTGGGAAATGGGATTCGTTTATATTTCG
>Ga0137403_10001988_pt1 | contig 25446 bp, 18 predicted proteins | sample CZOMad2_1_16fung_FD_122057 | JGI IMG/M metagenome (GOLD analysis project Ga0137403, IMG submission 122057) | Vadose zone soil fungal communities from Angelo Coast Range Reserve, California, USA - CZOMad2_1_16fungal (Hybrid Assembly) | ecosystem: Environmental > Terrestrial > Soil > Vadose zone... | reverse complement strand
TGCGGGTCCAGATTGCCGTCGCGAAAGACGCCTTCACCGAGACGAGTGACTTCCCGGTCCTGGTGCAAAGCAACCAGGCGTCCGCGCCGGAGTTCGGCGATACTGAGCCGTACCGAGTTCGAACCGATATCGACCGCGGCAAAGACGGGCATGCTTTATCAGGCGTAGCGGGCGGATGGCCGGAACGATTGGGCGGAGCGTGGAGGCTTTCTGGCGGGGGGCAGGGCCAGTACAAATAGTTTGTTCACGGCGGAGATTGCATCCGAATGCCGCGCGCCAAGAACAGTTCGCGCTTCGCGCAAAAGAGCGCAGTTTACGCGATCAGAGAACTGCTTTTCCGCCGTGCCGGTCAGCTCCTCCCAATCGTGCCAATCACCAATCACGTCCTGAACGGACTTGAGTTCGCGAATGAATTTTTTTTGCTCGGTGGTTTTGTCCGCCAGTTCGGCCAGATAACGGATACGCTTGAGGGTGACCCGAGCTTCATGCAGCCGGCTTGTATTCATTGTTTGCCGGGCCGCAAAATCACTGGCCATTTCGGCAAGCTGCGCCCTGGCCTCTTCCAAAGGCGCCAATGGGCGATTCTTGCCATCCTGTAGCACACCTGCCTGTTCTGCAATTCGATCCATGCGGGTAAAGAATTTCGACCCCTGGAGTTTTTTCACGATCGACTCAAGCCGCTTGGCTTGCCGATTCCTCTTCTTTTCCAGCAGGGCCGCCAGGGTCTTTCTGTCTTTCGCGGTCGATCCATTACCTAAAGTGCCAAGGAGATCTGTCTGGACATCAAGGTCGCGCAATTTTCCGGCACGCTTGCGCAGATCGGCCATCTTTTCCAGGCTGCGCTCCAGTTTTTTATCGATATCGGGGTTCGCGTAGCTGACAAGGCTTTCAATCCGGCGAATGGTGGTACGCAGGCGATGGACACCCTTCGGCGAGGCATCGTGATCGAGCACTTTGGAGACGGCGGCCGAGAGGTCTGCGTTGAGACCTCGCATACGTTTTTCCAACAAAGTCATGGGAGAGAAACTGCACAAACAGCTGAGCACTATTTTAGATGACAATCTTTGGCCTAAATGCCCAGTTTAAAGTGCAAATCTAAAAAACGTCTATGTCATTGATTTTACATGTCTTACACAGGTATAAGGACTGATTTTGCATGATCACGATCACGTGTTTCATGGTTTAATGGGAAAGGCGATGGAGTTCGCCTTTAACCGCCCGCTGACGGCTGATGACTCCTACCCAGAATTTTTTTATTTTGGAGCCATCAGCATGCAATCTCTGATTGATTGGAAACCCTATCTCTGGATATCGCTGGGCGGGATTCTCGGCGCAAATTTGCGCTACTTCCTCAGCCGGATCATCACCCGCTTTAGTGACGCTGCATTCCCCCTGGGGACGCTGTTAATTAACATTACCGGCAGTCTGGTTCTGGGATTCTTCCTGGTATGGACGACCGAACGGGTATTCGCCGATCCGAAGTGGCGCCTGCTGGTGGCCATTGGTTTCTGCGGGTCATACACTACGTTTTCCAGCTACGCTTACGAGACCATGTCCTATTTTGAGCAAGGACACTGGGCGCTGTTTGCGTCTAACATCCTTGCCAACAACGTCCTTTGCCTGGGAGCAATCATAGCGGGAGCAATGATCGCGCGGGCCATTTAACGGGGTGTAGAATTTTGGAACCAGGAAGGCGCAGCTTATCCTAATGAACCAGCCCCGCATTGCGGTCCAGATTTCGATCTATCTCAGTGAGGCCGACAAGTGGCATCGGAAGTCACTTCATCTGGAATTACTGAAGTATCTGCATGAGCAGCAGATCGCCGGAGCAACCGTGCTGCACGCTGTTGCCGGCTTTACTGGACGTGGTCGCGTAAAAACGACAACGTTGGTTGACGCCGGAGGCAAACTTCCACTGGTCCTTACCTTTGTGGATGCCGCTGAACACGTTGACCGGGTGCTTCCCACAATAAAAGAGATGACTGGACAGCGGCTCATCGTGCGGGAGAACGTAACGATTGAAGCAGGAGGGCTGGAGTAACCAGGGACCTTCTTCAGTTTAAGCCGTCTCAGCCCGCGCTGATGGGTTCCGTTCGCGCCTTCATCACGCGCTCAATGGCCTGCCGCAACTCTTCACGATTGATTGGCTTGGCAATGTAATCGTCCATCCCGGCTTTCAGGCAGCTCTCGTGATCGCCGTCCATCGCGTGTGCCGTCATGGCAATTACCGGGACATGTTCCTGCAGGCCTTGTTCGCTGTTTCTGATCTCTTTTGTTGCTTCGAAACCGTCCATTTCCGGCATTTGCACGTCCATCAGGACAAGATCAAACTTTTCCAATCGGAGAGCATTCAGCGCTTCCCGTCCCGTTTGCGCCACTGCTACCTGATGGCCCATCTTTCTCAACAGGCGAAGTGCGAGGCGTTGATTCACCAGGTTGTCTTCAGCGAGGAGAATTTTAAATCGACTGGGCACCCTTTCTGCTTCGTCGTCCAGGCGGGCCTCTTCAGGCACGCCGGGCGCAACGGCTCTGCGGATCGCGGTCCGCAATTCAAACAGCCGCACCGGTTTTAACAGATGAGCGGCAACGCCGAGTTCTTGTGAGCGTCGGACGGAAGAATGATAATCGTCCGAAGTAACCATCATCACCATTGCCGGCGTAACCGGCAGCAATCGTCCGATTTCTTCCACGAGATCAAATCCGGTTTTGCCGTGCATAAGGCTATCGGCCAGGACTAGTTGGTATGGCTTTCCTTGCCGCGTAGCTTCATGCAACAGGCCCATCGCTTCTGAAGTTGAGCCTGCCACGTCCACAATAATCCCCCAGGTCTTTAGGACCTGTTCCAGAATGGCTCGATTGCTGGCGTTATCTTCCGCCACCAGCACGCGGACGCCGGCGAGGTCAGGTTGGAGCGTTTGCGCAGGCTCCTTGGCATGGCCCAAAACCTGGAGCGTAGCAGTGAAATAGAACGTTGCTCCTTCACCTGCCTTGCTGGATACCTGGATCTTTCCACCCATGAGTTTGACGATGCGTGAGGAGATGGCCAGACCAAGCCCACTTCCGCCATACTTTCGCGTGGTCGAGGCGTCTGCCTGAGAAAATGCCTCAAAGATGAGCTGCTGTTTTTCAGCTGGAATACCAATTCCGGTGTCTGAGACGGCAAAGCGCAAACGCACTTCATCAGGCGTGCGCTCTTCGCAAATCACGCGCAAGATAACTTCGCCTGCTTCAGTAAATTTAATGGCATTGCCTAAAAGGTTGATGAGAACTTGCTTGATGCGGTGTGCATCACCCATCAGTAATCGGGGAATGACCGGATCAACATGATATGCCAGCTCCAGCAGTTTTTGGTGAGCAGGCAAAGCCATGGTGCGAGCCGCTTCGGTGACGGTCTCAGTTAGATCGAATTCACGGACATCAAAGACAATTTTTCCGGCTTCGATCCGGGAGAAATCCAGCACGTCATTAATCACGATCATAAGAGTGTTGGCCGAATCCTGGGCCATGGTCACGAGTTGTTTCTGATCGGTGGAGAGTTCGCTCTGATCGATGAGGTCCAGCATCCCTGTAACGCCATTGAGGGGAGTTCTTATTTCATGGCTCATGTTGGCCAGGAATTCACTTTTGGCGCGAGTAGCCGCTTCTGCCAACTCTTTGGCAGCCTGCAATTCACGCGTACGGCGGCCTACGAGAATGACAAGCTCCCGCTCCCGGGCGCGCACCTGGCGGATGCGCAGAAGATAAATGCCGATGGACGAGAGCACCAGAATGATTGCGCACAGCGAGTAAAACCAGGTGGTCTGATAGAAACGGGGTCTTAGGTAGAAAGAGAATGAGACGCCGGTTTCATTCCACACGCCATCGTTATTGGCGGCCTTCACACGGAAGGTATAGCGGCCGGGAGATAAATTGGTGTAGCGCACAAACCCAGGAGTGGAGGGCGTGGTCCAATCCTTCTCAAAGCCTTCCAGTTTGCACTTGAAGGTGACTTTTTCCGGAGCAAAGTAACTCAGCGCAGCATACTTGAACTCCAATTCACCAGCGCCCGCGGGGAGGCTGACGCCCGACATGAGATTTTCCTGCTGATTGATCTTGACCCCTTCTATCACTACAGGTGGCTGCAAGGGGTTGTGCGGCAGATTATTGGGGTCAACTACCACAACGCTTTTTAAACATGCGAACAGCAACTTTCCGTCCGTGGTTTTCCAGCCGGAATATTGGCTACCCCCGTTGCACTCAGAGCTCTCCATACCATCGGCCACGCCGAAGGATTGCGATGAAATGCTCGATACCCTGCCGTCCGCGACTTGAATCAATTCACTCTTCTTCACGCGAAAGATGCCGCGATTGGAACTCATCCAGAAATTGCCGAGATTGTCCTCCAGAATGCTCCAGATGGTATCGTCAAACAATCCCTGGAGCATCGTGATGCTCGTGAATTTCCCGTCCTTGAAGCGCTTGAGGCCGCCACCATATGTGCCGATCCAAAAGACGTGGTCAGCATCTTCATAAATCACGCTCACGCTGCCCATGCCAGGCCCTTCCGGCGAGGCTTCGTGAATGTCATAGTTAATGAATTTGCCATCGCGAAGCAGACTTAAACCAGCATCCGTGCCAAACCAGAGCTGGCCCTCATGGTCCAGATGAATGGCCCAGACGCGATTGCTACCCAGCCCTTCCCGGGTGGTGTAATTGGCGAACTTGCCATTGCGATACCGGCTTACGCCGCCAGAGAATGTTCCCACCCAGATGTCCCCCGCGCGATCTTCCATGACCGAGGTAATCCAATCGTCGGCCAGACCGTCAGATTTCCTGAAAGTTTTAACGGTATGGCCGGTAAACTTGTTGAGCCCACCTTCGTCCGTGCCCACCCACATATTGCCCAGGTGGTCCTGAAACATGCCGTAGACGTAATTGTTCGCCGGACCTTTGTTGGTAAGGTATGGAGTTACTTTGTAATCCTTCATACGCCACAGGCCAGTACTGGTACCGATCCAAAGGCTGCTGTCGGGATCTTGAAAGATGGTCCGGGGGGAACCCTTCAGCCCCATTTCGTGACCGTAGTTAGTCAAGGCGCCTTCTTTGAAACTGTTTAGTCCGCCGGTCTCCGTACCTACCCAGAGATTGCCCTCATGGTCCTGAATAATCGATTCGACAAAATCTCCGCTCAATCCCTCCTTTGAGGAATAACAGTTAAAGCGGCCGCCTAGCAGACGGCAAATTCCTCCGCCTTCGCTTCCGGCCCAAATCGTTCCTCGTTGGTCCTGGTAGACGGTGTGGATGGGAGCGTTTGGCAGGCCTTGCTGCACGCCAAAGTGCGTCAACTTGCCTGCATTCAATGAATCAATCCCGTGACTTTCCGTGCCGATCCATAAGGTGCCATCGCGGGCACGGAAAAGAGTTTTCACCACCTTGCCTTCACTAACTAGACCTGAGTAAACGCCAATGGGCTTACCGTTTTCAATGGCATCCAGACCGCTGCGCCCAGCCACAACCAGACGGCCCTCGGCGTCTTCGGAAATGGCTTGCACCAGGTTGTCGGAGAGTCCATCTTTACGGCCAAACGTAACAATTTTCCCGTTTACTAACTCATTGAGTCCATCATTGGTGCCGACCCACAGATTTCCCATCCGGTCTTGCAAAATAGAACTAACAGAGTTATTGGAGAGACCCCGCTGCACTGTGTAATTGGAAAACTGCCCATCCCTATAACGCACTAACCCGCCCCCGAAGGTACCAATCCACAACACTCCGTCGCGGTCCTGGTAAAGCGCACGAATATCGTTATGCCGAATGGCGGGTGTGTTGGCTTTGTTGAAAAGCTTAAATTCACCGCCGTTGAATCGGACGAGTCCTTCCTGTGTGCCAATCCAGATATATCCGTCTCTGGTTTGCAGCAAGGTCTGAATACTGTTTTGGGGCAAGCCATCTTCAGAACGCCAGACCGTATGCACATATTGCGTGATTGGCTTGTGGGGATCCAGACTCCAGGCGGCGCTTGCGAGGTATAAAAAAATACCAGATAAGAGCCGGAAACGCGTCAACATTCGACGACCTCTTCCAATCGGCAAAAGCCATGCCGGACCAGGATGGCGCGGTTCATCGCCCAGGATACCCTCGTTCAACAAGTCGCCGCTCATATACGTGCGGAAATTATGAATGAAGTGTAAGTACAAAAACAGCAAATTCCCAAAGCGGAAAACTAAAGATGTTCTAATTTTTGCGCAATATTTCGACAGAATGGGGTCGGATTTATCAGTGCTTTTCAACCTTTTCCCTTTTAGTATCAGCGGACTGCCGAGGGTCTATGATGCGGCAACGCCGCCGGCATTTCCGAGACATTCCAGACCCACGCCGCCAGCAGAGATGCTCCCTTTCGGCACCAACAACGACGATTTAGCGGCAGCGGAAGAATTTTTGCCTAAAATTCAAAATCGATGAAACGAATCGGCAGTCCCCCGCACTAGGTCAATAGGGAACTAAAGAAGTTTACAGAGTCTCCTGCCGAGCTAATCGCTAGTCTCTGTGGTCTTCTGTTTTTCTTTCCTTGGTGGAGTCTTCGCGGCTGAATGCTGGTCGCGAAGACTTTTTTATGCCTGCGTCGCCAACGATTCAGTGACACTACTGAGTATTCCTTTCACATCCGATTCCACCGGGAGCGTGCCGAACGCCTGTCCGTGCTGTCCCGCCAGTCGCGACGCGATGAACGCATCCGCTATCGCCGGGGAACTTTGACGAATGAGCAATGAAGCCTGAAGCGCCAAAGCCAGCCTTTCCGTCAGATCTCTGGCTGAATATCCGTCGCCGAACGAGAGAGACAGCATGGCGCGAATGCCTGCAACGTAGCCGTCAAGTCGCTGGTCCGCGCCAGCCGTGGATTGCAACTCAGCCAGAAGAGCTTCCACTGTCGAGGGTTCTTTGCCCAGCGCGCGCAGCACGTCGAGACACATTACGTTGCCCGAACCTTCCCAGATGGAATAGAGCGGCGCTTCCCGATAAAGGCGCGGCATGATCGACTCTTCCACATAACCGTTTCCACCCAGGCACTCTAGAGCTTCACCCACGTGAACGGGCGAGCGCTTGCACAGCCAGTACTTGGCGATGGCCGTGGCAATACGGCAGAAAGCGCGCTCGCGTGCGTCGGATTCGCGCCTGTCAAACGATCGTGCAAGGCGAACCATGAGCAGCGTGGCGGCCTCGGATTCAATGGCGAGGTCTGCCAACACGTTGCGCATGAGCGGCTGCTCACTCAGCAATTTCCCAAACGCCTGCCGATGGGTTGCATGATGGACAGCCTGCGCCAGCCCCTGCCGCATCATCCCTGCAGCGGCAATCGCGCAATCAAGGCGCGTGTGGTTGACCATTTCAATAATGGTATGAATTCCTCTTCCCTCCTCTCCCACCCGGTGCGCCCAAGCCTGCGCGAACTCAACTTCACTGGACGCGTTGGAGCGATTACCCATTTTGTCCTTGAGCCGCTGGATGTGGAAAGCGTTGCGCTTGCCGGCTGGTGTCCAGCGCGGAAGCAGAAAGCAGGTGAGGCCTTTGGGTGCCTGGGCCAGAATGAGAAACGCGTCGCACATGGGCGCGGAACAAAACCATTTGTGGCCGGTGATCAAATACTCGCGCGAGTTTCCGATACGCTCAGCGCGCGTAGTATTGGCGCGGACGTCTGAGCCGCCTTGCTTTTCCGTCATGCCCATGCCGAGTAGCACGCCAGACTTTTCCTGCGCCGGCGCGAAACTTGGATCGTAGGTGGAAGAAAGGATCCGCGGCTCCCATTCGGCAGCCAACTCTGGTTCTGCGCTTAACGCCGCAACCGCCGAGAACGTCATTGAGATCGGGCAGGTGTGCCCAGCTTCATTCTGGGAGGTCAGCATCATGAGCGCCGCACGCGCAACGTGCGCGCCGGGTCGGCCAGTTGCAACGCCGCCGGTGGTAGACGCCGTATCAACTTCCCACGGCAGGCAGTGCAGCCGGTTCGCCACCGAGGTCCGCATCAGGTTGTGCCAGAAAGGATGAAAGACGACCTCATCGCGGCGGTTGCCGAAGCGATCATGTGTGTGTAAGACGGGTTTGTTCTCATTGGCCTCAAAGCCCCAACGCTGCGCCTCTTCCGCGCCAAGAAACTGACCAAGCTCCGTGATCTGTTCCCGAGCCCAGCCTGCGCCTTCACGCTCCACGGCTTGCACCAATGTGCGATCGCTCAAGAAGAGGTTGTAACCGGTGAGTGGCGGGGCTTGATTGGGAGCCAGTTGATCGCTAATGGAGTCTGCCGGTTCAGGTGATTGCGAGATCGATTGCGGGCTGATCTGCCTGGTGGAAGCTGTCATAGTGCTCTCATTATGAACCAGAGACGGCAGAGCGGCACGATATTCATTTTAGGACTACTAACGCGAAAAGACCCTGCGTCTGATTTCAGAACACAGGGCCTTCACTTCTATCGACGTTAAGCTGCTTTTTCTGCTTCCACGTTGACGTTTTGCGCGAGCTTGGTGAGTTTTTCGTCGGTCGCCTTTTCCTCGTCCAGCGTCTTCTGCAGTAGGCTGGCAAAGTTGGAATGGCCCAGCAGTTCGGCGTACGTGCGGACGCATCCATAGCCGGCTATTTCATAATGCTCAACGTGCTGCGCCGCGCCGATAAGGCCTGCATCCATCACTTCAGGATTGGCGTCCTCTTCCATCAATTCCTTTCCATCGGCAATCACGCCTTCCATGCCCTTGCACTTCTTTCCCCGGGGACTCTCGTCCAGCTCCTGGAAAATTTTCTCCAGTCGTTCCACATGGACCTGCGTTTCTTTCAAGTGCTGCTCAAAACCGCTCTTCAATTCCTTGGAGCTTGCCTTCTTGATCATTTTAGGCAAGGCTTTCAGGATTTGATTTTCTGCGGAATAAAGGTCTTTCAACTCATCGACAAATAGATCTTTCAAGGATTCCATTTCCATTGCGTTTCTCCCCTTTGATTTTCGATATGAAGTTGCTGGCGCGGGCTCTGCACCCCAAACTTTGATCTCCGGCGCTTTACCCTCCGGCAAAGTCCGATTATCACCATCCCTGTTCCCGGGAGATGGTGATTGCCAGACCATGGCATCGCTCATAGCGCCAGATAGTTACCTGCTATGCAGGCTTCTTTTCGCGGTCCTGCTGATCGCGTTGGCCCAGTTGTCCTTGCTGAACATTGCCACCTTGACCTTGACGATTGATGTCTTGCGCTCCTTGTGTCGGTTTCTTTTCCGTCTCCTGATCGCGATTCGGGCGGCCAGACTGCTGATCCATCTTGTTTTTATCTTCCATAGTTTTAGCTCCTTGGAATTGACGTAAGTGGTGCTTAAAAAGTTTGGATGGAAGAACTGGCCCGCATTCTGTCTGAATATGGTGGCAGCTCTCGAATTTCGAGAGCTGCGGGAATTGCGTGCTTATTTAGTACCGATTGCTGGCTGAAGTATCAATAAAAGGAGGGCTGGATTAAGCTGTGGCCGTGTCACATCAGTAAACACACCCAACATGATTGAGCTGCCCTGTTGCAAAAGTCTTGCCTTGGATTTGGATGGTCATGGTATCTTCCCCGCGCCGGATGCGAAACGTGGTTGGTGAATCCGTCGGTGGCGTTGCGCGGCGGATGCCCCAGACGCAAAGAAAAGCCCTATTTAGGTATAGTCCCCGGTCAGCAGTTGATATGCCTCTGCCCGTGTACGGACAACATGAAAATTTGGGCGCGACGACTGCGCAAGTTCCTTGAACTTTTTCCCCAGCAGATACATAACAGCATCGGGCGCAATTACGATGTGAAGTGCCGAGTTGCGGAACAAGGTAGGATTTGCCGCCAAGGCAGCAATGGCGCTTTCTGTAATGGCTGGGTCCGTAACGCCGCTGAAATCCACAATATCGGAGAATTGGGGATTGAAGTCAGGCTCAGAGGCGATCCGCTTGTGGTGGCTAAGCAATTCAGCGTCCGTGATCCTGCCGTAAAATGCCGAGTGCACAACTTTACGCTGGGGGTCGATTTTTAGCACGACGGGCATAAGGGGGCTGATCTTAGTGATGAAGGCTGCACTCTAATATTGCCACATTTGGCCGCGCTCTGTGGCGTCTGCGGGCCAACAGGTTCGTCGGAACCATCGCCAAGGACTGGAGTTCGGTCGTCTCTTGGGTTTTCCCACTGAGCGCCGGCGCGGCTCATTCCGCTTAGAACAATTTAAATTCTGCGGCGATTAAGCCGGCTCATCACGATCTTGCCCTCGCTGTTACAGTAAAAACAGCTGACCAACCCTAAAGGTTGGGCAGCTGCATTTTTGGATCCTCATGGAACGACCAATAGTCGATCGCCTTTAAGGGCTTTGCTTATGCGTTCGCTCCGGCCGTAGCACGGTTACTCACTTCCACTCGCATATTCGTCGCGGCGGTTGCTGCTGCAGCGAAGTAACGCCTATACGACTGGAATATCCCTAGCATGATCGGCAGCACCGCAAGCGGCACCTGCCAGCCAATTTCTTGCGTGAGTGTAAGCGTCAGTCCGGCGATGCCCGCGCTCGCCACCAGATATGGGAACGAGAGCTGCAACATCTCCAGCCACGTGCGTAAAGTGTTGACGGCTTCAGTCAACCCAATCACAATGGCCACCGGGACCGTGTTCGCCAGCGCATATCCTGCGGCCGCGACAGCCAGTCGCAGTGAAGGCGAACTGACCACGGAAACGACCGAAGGCGCTGAATAAATAAATCGCGTTGCGGCTACCGCCAGGGTAATCGTGCTGCAATTAAATGCTGCCTGCATCAGGTTAAGCTTTTTGCCTTTCGGCAGGCATTGAAAGAAAGTACTGATGAAGCCCACCGCCAGTGCTTCAGCTGTATTCATCTGCGCCGCCGCGACAAGGATGAATGGCAAATTTACTGACATGGTTCCGGTCACACCCGGAAGCTTGATTCTGAGTCTCGCTGCCACACATGCGACTAACAGAAACGCTGCAAACCGTGCTGTGGGCATTGACTTAGCGCTGAGTACGGCGTCTCCAAGGACCAGGAGACCCGAAATGACAATCAACGCCACAAAGATTCGCGCTGAAAATGACTTCGGCATGTTAGTTCTCTCCGTCCTCTCCGTCGCTCAGGGCAGCCATTGAATCAGCGCCCCAAATGATCGATTGACCCCAGATAGTGTTGTTGGCCGCGAGGGTCGTGTCTCCCCAAACAATCGAGTCGCCCCAGATGATGGAGTCACTGATTACGCAGTTTCCGCCCCATACGATCGAATCACCCCAAATGATAGAACTGCCCCAGGTAATACTGTTGCCCCAGGTAATCGATTGACTGTTCATCAGACCGTACTTGCCGGTCGCTGTACTACGATAGGCGATCGGCGAAGAAGCACCTCCGTTGACGACGTCGTTGTTTTTCAGCGACGCGTAAACGTCCAGATAGCCAGCGCCGATAGTAAACACGTCATATTGTGAGAAGTAGCTTTTGCCTTTTGAGTCAGAAGCCCAGCTGTTTCCCGGGTAGCCCTTCCATGCCGTCTTCATCATGCGTGCCTTGATGGTGTCCGGTGTCAGGGTCGGATCTTTCTGAAACATGAGTGCGGCTGCTCCGGCGACGATCGGCGTTGCCATGCTGGTTCCGCTCAGTCTCGTGTATTTTCCGCTGAGGCCCGTTGTGCAGTTATTGCCCAGCAGGCTAAGGACGCAGGTTGTAATCGGCTGAATGTTAAGGTTGTTGAGTGATGTAACCAACGTGCTACCCGGCGACGCCAGTGAAATTACCCTGTTGCCTGGCGCCACCATGTCAGGCTTTACAACATGGTCTAGCAGAGTTGGGCCTTTTGAACTGTAACTCGCAACGGTGTCATCCAGACGTCCAGGAGTGCCATTCGTCTTTGTTGCTCCAATAGTGATCACGTTTGGATCATTGCCCGGCGCCTGAATGGTTGCATAACCTTGCGTTCCGTAATCGTTATTGCGGCCTTGATTGCCGGCCGCTACCACCACCACAATGCCGGCTTTCCAGGCTGCTTCAACCGACTGGCATACCGGATCAAGCGTATAGGACTCATAGACGCTGCGTCCCAGCGAAAGATTGATCACGCGAATGTTGTATGTACTTTTCAGCTGAATGGCCCGTTGAATAGCGGCAATCACCTGGCTGTCAGTGCCCGACCCGTTCGCATCCAGAACGCGGAGGTTAATGATGTTCGCATTGGGAGCCACTCCGACGTATTGCGTAGGATAGCCACTCTGCGAGTCATGTCCGTTGCCGGCCACGATTCCCGCTACGTGAGTTCCGTGTCCGTATGCATCATTGATGCTCAGATCTCCCGGGATAAAGCTCTCGCTATAAACGATGCGTGATCCCAATCCGTTTGCCGTTTTCAAATCGTCGTGATTGAAAACACCGCTATCGATCACGGCTATGCCAACCCCTGTGCCATCAAGCCCATATTGCTGCCGCGCAATGTCTCCCTCGACCGCAGGGATATCGTCGTCAGAAGCAACCTTATTCGGACGGTCCGGGCTGATGTAGGCAACGTCCGGATGGAGTTGCAGCCATGCCAGCAGTTTCACTGGTATCCGGTAGGCTGCGCCATTGATGTGTTCCAGCGAAAACTTTAGCTTTCCGCCACGTGACGCCAGGTCAGCGAAGTGCTGTGCCTTGGGCGTCTGGTTAAACTGAATGATGACGCTTACCGTGCCGTCGGCATTCAGGGGAAAATTGGCCAGATCGGCCGATAGTTTGCTGTGTCCATTTGCCGTCGGCACTTTGGACGCGGCTTGCGCGCTAAGTGTCATCGGCGCCAGGACGAGGATCGCCACCACAGCCAGAAGGAAAAACCGAAGCCAGCTTGAGCTTAGTTCGGTTGCAGAATTATTTTTGTCAAATCTCATGGTTTGTCTGACCCCGGAAGTTCTTTTAAAGCGAGTATTTAAAGCTACTTGCTAGGAACCCCACACAGCTGATGCCACGACTATCGCGGCATGCTTGAGGCTAGTGAAGGCGAGGCCCAATCCAGCATCGGCTGCAATGGCGCCCAAGGCGAAAACGACGATTTTGTTTCTGAGAGACATACTTTTTACCCCTGCACTCCTATATGCACGTACCAAACCAAAGCTATCTCGCAGTAAGTAATTGATTTTAATAGGCTTAATGTAGCTTCAGATGTGCCACGATGCGACAGAATCGGCGGGATTGTCACAGCAGATTCGGCTGGCAATTTGGCTAAATACCTTTTTATCAATGGTTTACATCGATGCGACAGGTGCGTCACAGATATCCCGTCCAGCCGGGAGGGATAAGCCGAGGGCCTAAGATGATCTGGCTGGTTATATCAATCAAATGAGAGCTTAGAAACGGAGAGCTTGCTCAATTTCCGTTGGGCTTGGGATGGTTGGCAGTGCCGCAATGAGCTTCTGTGTGAATGGGTGCTGAGGGCTGAAGAAGATTGCGTGCGGGGTATTACATTCCACAATCTTGCCCGCACTGATTAAAGCGATCCGATGGCAAAGTCCATACGCCGATACCAGATCGTGTGAGATGAAAAGCATGCTCATTCCCAGCCGACGATTCAATTCGCCAAATAAGGCCAGGATTTCAGCCTGGGTCACGGCATCGAGAGCACTGGTGGGTTCATCGGCAATCAACAGCGCAGGCCTATGCATGATGGCCATACCGATCAAGACACGCTGCGCCTGACCAACACTGATTTCTGAAGGATAGCGCTGCAAAAATTCTTCGTTCGCAGGCAAGCCAACGTCCGATAGAGCTTGAAAGACCGATTCTTCCATGTGATCACTGCCGCCCTGGCCGTGCAGCTTCCATGCTTCTTGCATCTGTGTGCCCAGCCGCAGTGACGGATTCAAAGCTGACATGGGGCTTTGCGGCACAAAGGAAATCACTTTGCCCCGTAGTTTGCGCCACTCTTTTTCTTTCAGGGCCAATAACTCGTGACCGTCCCAGCGAATTGAACCCAGAGCTTTGCCGCCCTTCAGGTTCAGAAGGCCCAGGATGGCCAGCGCCAAAGAACTTTTTCCGCAACCGCTGTGTCCCACTAGCCCCAATACCTCGCCAGGGTGCATATCCAGACGCAAATCATCCAGGACAGGTGATTTGTCCTTATAGCTGATCGTCAGTCTGACCGAAAGAAGGTCCATAATTCCTAGTGCGCCAGCGCCAGCGTCTCCACATTCCAGAACGTTTGCGGGCGAAACACGCTCGGTTCAGCATTCTTTACCGCGGGCGCAATGGCCACCAGAGCGTCTTTGTTTATCAGGTAAATAAAGGGCTCCTGCTCCCAGGCAATCTGCTGGACGCGGTCCCAGTATTGTTTGCGTTTATGCTCATCGCCGGATGCAGCCTGCGCTCGCATCAGCTTGTCGATCTCGGCTTCCCATTGGGTTGCAGGCGCTTTCTGACTCGGGTTCCATTGATGATTGTCGGCCGAGCTGAGCCAGACAGCCATCTGCGAGTTTGGATCGAGTTCCACGTTCTGGAAGCCCAGCAGGCAGGCCTCATAGTTATAGGATTGCGTCATGCGCTCCAGTAGCGAGTTGAAATCCAGCGTGACGACGTTCACCTTGATGCCGATTTTCTTCAGGTCTTGCTGGATCATGGTGGCCATGCTTTCACGTGCGCGATTGCCCGCGTTCGTAGCGATGGAGAATTCCACCACGTTGCCAGCCTTGTCTTTCAGGGTATCTCCTTGCAGCTGAAAACCATCCTCTTGCAGCCTGCGCAATGCGCTTGAAGTGTCATAGGCATGGGGCTTGAGACTGCCGTTAAACCAAAACCTGTTGCTGGGTGAAATAATCCCGATGGCCGGGACAGCATGGCCGCGATAGACAATTCGCGCAAGATCGCTGCGATTGATTGCTTCAGAAACTGCGCGGCGGAAATTTGTGGAGATAAACCAGGCTTTCTTATACGCAGGCAGCGGCGAACCCGGGACCTGGTTGAACCAGAGCTGTTCCGTGTCCGTGGAAGCCCCTGCGTCACGAACCGAAGCGTTATCAGCAGAAAGTTTTTCAAAAATGGCCGGCGACACTGTGTTGATCAGGTGGACTTCGCCGCGCTTATACCGCATCGCTTCAATTTCAGGGTTCTGTTCAATATCGAGCCGAATTGAGTCCAGATATGGAAGTTGCTTCCCTGCCGCATCTTTTTTCCAGTAGTAAGGATTCCGCTTCAGCTGTATGTACGATCCTGCCTTTCGCTCCGCAACATAAAACGGTCCGAGCGCAGCCATTTCTTTTTGGGGCGATGTTGCTGAAAGGATTGCGACGGTATCGAAGAGATTTACCAGGTTCGCAACGGGCGCGGGAAAATTGATCTCAATCTCGTTCGCAGAAATTACCTGCGTCACCAACTTGCCTTCAGCTGAGCGGAACGCATCGCCCGTGCTGGAGTGCAGCCCGGGATCCATCAGTTGCTGCATGGTATAGGCTACATCTGAGGCGGAAAAAGGAGTGCCGTCGGAGTACTTCAAACCCTCGCGCAATTTGAACCGGATACGCTTGCCGCCTTCTGAGACTTTCCACGACGTGGCCAGATTCGGTTCCGCTTTCAGAGAGATTCGATTCACACGCACCAGCACGCCGCCGGTCAAATAACGGATGGTTTCGGACGCTTCATCCTCCACCAGCAACGGATTGAATGTCTTGGGCTCAGAGCGCAGACAGAAGCGCAGCTCTCCCCCACCCTGGGCAAACACAGAAACAAAGCCCAGCAGCAACATGGCGGAGAATAAATAAAGCCGCTTCACGTGCGCACCTCCTGTTTGTTAAGCAGTACCTGGAATGAGCTAATTACTACTATAAGTACCGCAAGAGGCAGCAATCGCCAAGGTTCCGGACGTAACATAACGGCGTCTTGAAGTTCTCGAAGCAGGCTGCCGAGGGACGGCAATGGCTCAGCCACACCCAATCCAAGAGCACCCAGGTTCGCTTCAGCAATGATAAAGACGGGTATCGAGATCCAGAACTGCGCCAGCAATGAGCCGCGAAGATTGGGCAACAGATGGAGCCGGATCAGTTTAAATCCCGAAAAGCCGGACGCACGGGCCATCCACACAAATTCTGACTTCATCAGGTCTTTGGCTCCGGCGCAGATCACGCGCGCTGAAGCCGCCCATCCCAGCAGACCCAGCAGAGCAAAAGTCACAGTGACAGAGGCTTCAGGCGAAACATTCAGCGGTAAGACGGCTCGCACGGTGATGAGAAGAAACAACCACGGCACGGACAGAAAGAGATCAATCAGCAGTTTGCAGCCACGCTCCGTCCATCCGCCAAAGTATCCCGCTATTCCGCCTACCACGCCGGCGAGCACCGTGGTGAACAGCGCTGCCAGTGGCGCCAGCACCAGGGACACACGCATTCCGTAGAGTAGCCGAGACCAACGGTCGCGTCCCAGATCGTCGGTGCCTAAGAGATGGTGAATTGAAGGAGATGCCTGCGGCGTCTCGCGAAATTGCTGTTCATATCCTGCCGGCGCCAGATAATGTGCTCCCAGGATGGTCAAAGCCGTGAGAGCGAGCACCGCAATGGCTACCACACGCACAGCCTTCATGCATCACTCCGGACAAAGCTGCGTTGTGCAACGTCTGAAATCAACGTTGCGCAGACCGTCATAAATGTAACCACCATGGTAAGGTTCACCAACAATGGCAGGTCGCGCGCTTGAGCAGCGTGCCAGGCCAACTGTCCAATGCCGGCCACATCGCTCACAACTTCAATTGGCAGGAGCACGCCAATTCCGATGCTGATGGAAACTCCAACCAGCGCGATCATCTGCGGCAGCGCTATCGGGGCAACGTGCCACGCCAGCACTCGCCAGGGCCCTGCACCCTTGGCTCGCGCCGTAAGAACGTGAGGCATCTCACTGCTCTGCTGCAACAGGTTTTGCGCGTAGCGATAAATCTTGGGAAATACCAACAGGGCAGCCGCGAAGGCCGGCGGCCATCGCAAAAGTAGGAAAATCAATGCCATTGCGGCTGCGGGAGTGGAGATAAAAGTCCCGCTCAGTCCATTGGCTAACAAACTCAACGCGGGAATGTTCCACATCTGTGCGGCAATCGCCAAGGCGAGTCCCAGCAGCCATCCCGCTGCGAGTGCGAACGCAAGGTTGATCAGCGTGATCGGCAGGCGCTCGCGCAAAAGATCTTTTACCGGCTGATTCAACGAACGCGACGTACCAAGATCGCCTCGCACGAACGATGCAAGGTACTGTGCATAAAAACGAGGGACATTAGCGTCCGATAGATGCGCCCGGCGTATGGCTTCAAGGCTCTGTGTCGAAAGGCCGGAATTGAGCTCCTGGCCGTCGGAAGAAAAACCTGGCGCAATGCGCATGAGCATGGCACCCGCAAAACTCGCCATGAGCATCACCGCCACCAGTCGCAGGACGGCCCCGCTCCAGAAACGCAGCATTATCCAGCCACCGCGTCGCGAACAGTAGCGGGTCTCTTTCCATCTGTTAGAGCGGTGAATACTTTTAGAATCTTGTGGTGCTCTTGCTTCTGCATGTACATCCGGCGGTCCGCTTCTGCCAGCAACTTCTCGGCGTCCACTCCATCTTCCGGATAGATGGCGCAGCCCACGCTCAGTGACAGCCATTCCACGCCACACACTTCGCGACCAGCATTGCCCGCCAGTTCGCTAAGGCAAATGCCGCGAGCTTCTGCCGCTGATGCGCTCAGTCCGGGAGCTACAATCACAAACTCATCGCCACCCATGCGTGCAACATAGTCATATTCTCGGCAGGACCCTTGCAAGGTTTCAGAAAAATGCTGCAGAATCCGGTTGCCTTCGAGGTGACCAAATCGATCATTGATCTTTTTAAAGCCATCCAGGTCGCAAACCATGACAGTTAAGGAGGTATCCAGACGCTTGCACCGTGCCAGTTCACGATCAAGATGGATAAACAGAGAGCGGGCGTTCGGCAATTCCGTCAGGTAATCGGTTGTAGCCGAACTCTCTGCCTCCTGGAAGGCCAGCGCGTTTTCTACCGACAATGCAACTTTCGAACTGATCGCCAACAAAATGCGGAGGTGATCGGAAGTGTATGCATCTGCGTCAGAGTGATAGAGCGTTAGTACTCCCACGACGCCCTGCAGTCCTTCCAATGGAACTGAAATGGCGGAGCGCAACGGGCTGAACCGATTGGGGTCGTGCACATAGCCGTGTTCCAGTGCGGGATTGCCATTGAGCATCGGCTTGCGATTTTGCGCCACCCATCCTGACAAGCCCTCTCCCAATGGGATTCGCAATGCTGCAAACAAACGGAAGTTATCACCATTGACATATTCCGGAAGCAACTCATTGCCGCGAACAATGTACGTTGCGATGGCATCATATGGCACCAGGCGCTTCAATCGTCCGCTAAGCACAGAAAGGGTTTCACTCAAACTGAGTGAGTTACCCAGGTCCTGCGTGAGTTCAAAGAGTACCTGCGCTTCTTGCCGCGCTGCGGCAATCGACGAAAGAAAAGTAGCCTGGTTGCTGGTGTCGCTGGCTTTGTCAACTTCAAAACCGTTCGCGGGAGCTTTACCACGTAGCACTTTGACGTCAGTCGAGAGTTTCTGGCGATCGGGCAGATGCGCCTGCGAACGGACAATTGCTTCCAGTTCCTTGTAACTGGTTTTCAGCAAGTTCACTACTTTGGGATCGTAGGCCTTTCCTGCCTGATCCACCACCCATTGCATCGCGTCGTCCAAAGGTAGCGCTTTGCGATATTGGCGGTCCGTAGCCAGTGCATCCAGGCAATCCACCGCTGATAGGATCCGTGCGCCCATGGGAATTTCTTCGCCCTTCAGGCCATCGGGATAACCGGTTCCGTCCCAGCGCTCATGATGTGCGCGGACAATCGGGACCACCGGATACGGGAAAGAAACGCGCTCCAGTATCTCTGCTCCGACTACTGGATGGATCTTCATTTTTTCAAATTCTTCAGGCGTAAGCCGGCCCGGCTTGGAAATAATGTGCTCAGGCACGGCCAGCTTGCCGATATCATGCAGCAATGCCGCGGCGCGCAACGCTTCAACCTCATCTGGAGGAAGATCGAGTCGCTTCGCCATCTCTACTGCATAAACGCGCACACGCTCCAGATGATCGTGGGTGGTCTGGTCTTTTGCTTCAATGGCGAGTGCCAGCGCTTCAATGGTGCGCATGTGCAGGGCTGCCATTTCGGATACGTGATTTTTCTCATTCTCCAGCTTGCTTAGATAGAGACGATAAGAGCGATAGATCACAAACATGGCCGGCAAAGCCAGCAACGTCGGCTGCCAGCCCACCTTTTGCGTGAGCCATCCAAACATCGCGGCCAATGCGCCGCCGGCAAGATAGTACGGCAACGACCAGAAATAACAATCCGTCCAGATTTTTTGGAGTTTCTTGTTCTCTGTAAGAGCGATGATCGTCGCCACTGGAAGCGTATTAAAAAGGAAATAAATTGCGGCCGAGAGCATCAGCAGAAACGCGGAATTTGGATGCAGCCGCGTGGACCATGGCCCGTGATAAGTAAAGTAGGCCGCCGCGATCGCAACCGCCGCACTGGAAGTATTGAAAAATACTTGTTCGATCCGGGGCCACCGCCGCCGGGTGAGAAAACATTGAGCCATGATCGCGGAGCATCCCAGGATCAACGTCTCGGTAAAGGTCAACTGGGCAATGCCAAGCAGAATAAAGAGGAAATTGACTGAAATCGTTCCTGTAATCTCAGGCAGTTCCACTTTCAGTCGCGAAGCCAACAAGGCGGTCAGGAGATAGGCGATAAACTTCGGCCAGTCGTCGATCTTCCACGCAATCCCGCCATAGACCAGCGTTGCGACGCCTGCCAGGCAAACTGCGTAAAGGAAGATTCGGGCTTGCTTCGACATGCTTTGTACCGTCTCCGCCAGGTATATAGGCAACTCCCGGGCCAAACCTTCCGGAAAGAGAGCTGCGTATAACCCTTGTTAAATCAATATCTTGTCGTGCAATGACCCAGCTACAATCGGTCGTACGCCTTACATCCTTGCGACATTCATGTCACATTGCCGATGTCAACTTCGGACCGAAATGTCACAGCCGCATTCCCCGAAATTGGGCTTTGTGGCAGTCGCAGTTTAACTTGATATAGCGCTGCAAGTATCCGGCAAAGCTAAAGGTTTGGGAACTTAAGTAATCATCGCTTGCACTTCTTCAATTGCGGGTGTGACGAACTTGTCTCATCATTGCCAACAATGGAGTGACAAATGCGCGCTATATGCCCATGGCGTGCATGTTGAGGAGAAGATTCTGTCGACCGCAGTCAACAATCCGTGCGAGTTAACCAGTCAGATCATTCGCAGTGACGCTCTAAAGCGGGTGATGCGGCTGGTGGAGCAGGTAGCGTGTCATCCGGCTGCTGTACTGATAGTCGGAGAAACAGGCACCGGCAAGGAAATGATTGCCCGCTCCATCCACAGCCACTCACTTCGCTGTAACAAGGCGTGGGTCGACGTAAACTGCGCCGCCATTCCTGAACATCTGGTAGAAAGCGAACTCTTCGGATACGAGAAGGGCGCATTCAGCGGGGCCGACGCGCAGAAAATCGGCTATTTTGAAATGGCCGATGGCGGTACACTGTTTTTGGATGAAATCGGGGACCTCGATCCCAGAGTCCAGGTAAAGTTACTACGCGTGCTGGATGGAGTACCTTATTACCGTCTGGGCGGAAGCAAGAAAGTCAGCGTGAATGTGCGCGTAGTGGCCGCCACTAATCAGAACCTGGAAGAGTTGGTACGTGCCGGTCGTTTCCGCAATGATCTCTACCACCGATTGGCGGAATTTAAGCTGGAAATACCTCCACTTCGCGATAGACCCGAAGATTTACTCGCAATTGCCGAGCAGATTCTCCATCAACATTATCCGAGTTCACGTTTTTCTAATGACGCCGTGACTGCTCTGGTAACGCATAGCTGGCCCGGAAACGTACGCGAACTTCGCAATTCCATTTTTCGCGCGGTAATGCTGGCCAGAAATGCCCATGTGGAAGTTACCAGCGCCGATCTGAAACTAAACCAGGACACTGCGCCAGGACACGGCAAGACTCCTTTGAATCGCGACCTTGACCAGGTAGAACGGCAGATCGTGTTTGACATGCTGGATCGGTGTGGCGGCAACCAGGGCAAAGCTGCCGAAGCGCTGGGAATTTCGCGCCGCACGCTATTGCGCAAGCTCAAAACATATCGTGAAAATGAGAATGAAACGGCTGTGGGCACCTTGTGCGCGGAGCAGCAACGCTATTATCGCAAGCAGACCAGTGCTCCCGTTGAATTGAAACATGGCGACACATCATTGGACGCGAACCTGCTCAATATCAGCCTTGGCGGAGCTGCCGTTTCCATACACAAGATGCTTGGCCAGGGTACGCCGGTGACCCTCCGCTTTACCATTCCTGAAACTGATGTTCAGGCTGAGTTACACGGCCGCATTGCCTGGGCCAATAAAGAAGGCCATCACGGAGTTCAATTTGGCGAAGTGCCGTCGGAAACCCGCACTCACCTGCAACGTTGGTTTCAGTCCGAGATGAAGAAGGACGGCTGGCGCGACGAACTCGTCGGCTGATCGTCTTCTCACACCCCCTCAAAATTGTGAAAAGTCAGCTTTGCGCCGCTGCATGAAGGCCATCATGGCTTCCCTGGCTTCCGGGCCTTGCAAAAGAGCGGCAAATTGCTCGGTTTCCTTCGCCATAGCATCTGCGATAATCGCGGCTGACCCGCGTTTGAGCAAAGCTTTTGTCGTGCGCAGCGCTGATGGAGGTTTTTCCGCCAGTTGTCGTGCCTTTGCCGCCGCTGCGGAGAGCAGTTCGTTACCAGCAACTACCGCATTAACGATGCCCAGCTCTCGTGCCGCATCCGCGTTGAATGGCTCGCCAAAATATAAAAGCTCTGCCGCCCGGCGATGTCCCACCAATGCAGGCAGAAGTGCGCTGGAACCCGCTTCCGGGCACAGCCCCAGATTGACAAAAGGAAGTTGAAAGCGCGCATCTGGGGCCGCATAGACAAGATCGCAATGCAATAGCATTGTGGTGCCGATGCCCACGGCCACTCCTCCCACGGCTGCCATTACTGGCTTCTGCGCGGCGGCCAACGTTTGCAAGTACAAAATTGCCGGGCTCGTTTCACCGGGTTTGGCGTTGGCGAAATCCATCAGGTCATTCCCAGCGGTAAAACACATCTCTGTTCCCGTGATCAGAACCACCCGCACGTTTGAGTCCGCCTCGGCCTGCTTGAGCGCCTCAATCATGCCCAGGTACATGCCGCGCGTCAAAGCGTTCTTCTTTTCCGGCCGGTCCAGCCGTAGCGTGAGAATCCGGTCTTGCACCGAGACAACAATATGCTCCGCCATGTCAACTCCTGGCGATCAGATTGGATTGTTTAACTTTTATTGCTTATCAAATCGCCGTCACAGAATACGCTAACAGGGGTGTGGCGCGCCTCGGTGGGAGACAGCTTGGAGAAATCGCCATCTTGAGCGCGCATGGCTCGATTCTTGTTAAGACGAGCCTGGGCTGATCAACATCCATCTATCAACTCTGGTTCACGGGGTTGGGGGGCTGCGTCCCCTTCGATTGCTCAGGACTGTTCATTCCGTTCGCAATGCGAGCATCGGTTCCGTGTTCGCCGCTCTTCTAGCCGGAATCACGGCGGCAACAAATGCAGCGCACGCGAGAACCATCGTGGTGATCACCAATACAACGGGATCATGAGGCTTCACCCCATATAGTTGGCTGGCCATCACGCGTCCGCCGAGAATCGTGACGGGAATACCTATCGCCAGACCGATGCCAACCTGGACAAATGCTCCGCGCAGGATCATTCCGAGCATGTTCATGCGGTCAGCTCCCAGGGCCATGCGAATTCCAATCTCGCTCGTCCGCCGCTCTACGGAATACGAAGTAACCCCGTAAAGCCCAATCGATGCCAGGATCAATGCCAATACGCCGAAGAATGAAGTCAGCTTCGCGATCATTGCCTGTTGCATGAAATTTGCCTTCACCTGGACGGCGAAGCTTTGAAAATCAACCACGGCCAGATCAGGATTGATCTGTGACAGCACCCGGCGGATCTCTACCTCAAGTCCTGTGACTTCGCCACGCGTTTGGATTTCAATGGCATTCAAGTACCTTGAGCGGTCCTCAAACTGCTGGTAACGCACATCTGGGTTATGCGCGCTCTGTCCCTGAGCCAGGAAGTACATAGAGCGCATCTTGCTGGTGGCTCCCCAGTAGTAGGTATCTTCGGTCACTCCAACAATCTCGTAAGCGCCTGGATGCTTCAGGTCATCGCTGAAATGTTTTCCAATGGCTTGGCCGTCTTTGAAGAACTTCTTCTCAAAGAAGCGATTCACCACGGCGACGGTGCGTGTCCCCGGCGTGTCCTGCTCATTGTTGGCGCGGCCTTCCACGATCTTTGTGCCGATGGTGTCGAAATATCCCGGGCTCACGCGCAGCCAGGACGCGCCATGGTCGGGCGTGCCCGGTGGTGGCGGCGGTTCGCCATCAATATAAACGCCCTCGCCCCAGTTATCTCCCTCCATAGGGCTATAAAGCGAAAAACTGATCTGCTGAACGCCAGGAATAGCACTCAAATTGTCGTGGAGCTGCCGGTAGAGGACATCGAGCCTGTCCGGTTTGTAGCCAGCCATCTGTGGATCGATGTGCAAAATGTAGCGGTTCGTCGTGTCGAAACCGAAATTTCTATGCTGCATGTTATTCAAGCTGCGAGTCAGCAGCCCCGCCGCGCATAGCAGTACAAGTGACAACGCAGCCTGCACCACCACCAGTGATTTTTGTCCCCAGGTGCCTCTACGTCCAGTGGAGCGGCCGGCGCCGCGCAATGCTTCGGCGGGATTTGCGCTGGCCGTCATCCATGCGGGCGCCATTCCGAACAGGATGCCGGTCAGGAACGAAATCGCAAAAGCAAATGCCAGGACTGGAAGCGAAGGCGTAGCTTGGATCGGCACGTAGTCATTGGCAAAGGCCAGGCGCAAAATCATGCGGGTTCCGGCAAACGCTATCGCGATCCCGACCAAACCACCCATCATTGCCAGCACAACACTTTCCGTCAGCGCCTGGCGCACCAGAGTGCTGCGCGGAGCGCCCAAAGCAGAGCGAACTGTAATTTGCTGCTTGCGCGCAGTCGCACGTACCAGCATCAGGTTCGCCAGATTGGCACATGCAATCAACAGCACGAAGGCGGAAATCCACATCAGCAGGTGCAGCCCATCCTGATATTCATCGCGCATTCTCTGCACGCCGCCTCCGCCGGGCGAGAAATGCAGCGTCTGCTTGGCGACAAGAGGTTTGGAACGCTCCTCCACCTTGCTCTCCGGGTTTAGCAGAAATTGACGCAGCTCCACCTGCATCTGCGCTTCCATGGCTTTTTTATCCGCTCCCGGTGAGGTGCGGCCGATGAGGTCGAGCCAATCCAATGCGGCATCATTCAGGACAGCAGTGGCCGGCTCGATCATAGGCTCAGTGGTCAGCGGCAACCAGAATGAAGGCGGATTGCTCTGCACTCTGTCGCCAAAGAACCCGGGCGGCGCGATACCCACTACCGTTACCGGCTGCGAGTTCATGACAAACCCAGTTCCCACAACCGAGCGGTCGCCTCCGAACTTTTCCTGCCAGGTGCGGAAGCTCATGACCGCAACAGCGGGCGTCCCCTTGATGTCGTCTTGAGGCGACAATGTTCGGCCAGCATAGGCGGGGATTCCGAAAGTCGAAAAGTAGTTTCCCGAAACAAATTCACCCCGATACGATTCGGAAGCCTTGCTGCTTCCGCTACGACGCACTCCCATCAAGCTGTTGCCAGCCTGCATAGCCGCTAATTCCTCGAATCCCGGCGTATGCTCTTTGAACTGCTGGTACTGCTCAAAGGAAAAAAGAGACCAGTTATCCTGCAACCCGCCGTTAATGCAGCAGTTTTCCTCATTGCCCACGCGCACAAGCTGCTCGGGCTTGGCCACCGGTAGCGACTTCAGCAGTACCGCATGCACCAGCGTAAAGATCGAGGTTGTCGCCCCAATGCCAAGGGCAAGCGTCAAAATGGCTGTCCCTGTAAATCCAGGCGCTTTCCTGAACTGCCGCAATGCGTAACGAACATGCTCCAGAACCTGCATCCGATTTTCCCCTTGGGTTTGGTCCCACACAAACAAAGTTTCACAACGACCATCTGGGAGATATATACGGTCGCCGGCGAAAAAGGTTTCTAAGTTCGGCCCCGTTCATTGAATATTGTTCTTGATCTGGACTATGGTCGATGCCACAGGCTTTTTTATGGGTGGGACGTAAACAGCCCGGTTACAGGCCCGCGGTTGCGTGGCGTGAGAACCAAAACATGTGGTAACCTTTTAAGGAATCAACGGCTTTTGCCCCCTCGTTCAATGGTAGGACAGCTGCCTCTGGAGCAGCCTATCGGGGTTCGAATCCCTGGGGGGCAGCCA
>Ga0137403_10001987_pt1 | contig 25453 bp, 22 predicted proteins | sample CZOMad2_1_16fung_FD_122057 | JGI IMG/M metagenome (GOLD analysis project Ga0137403, IMG submission 122057) | Vadose zone soil fungal communities from Angelo Coast Range Reserve, California, USA - CZOMad2_1_16fungal (Hybrid Assembly) | ecosystem: Environmental > Terrestrial > Soil > Vadose zone... | reverse complement strand
CACTTGCTTTCGCTGCAATTCGACGAAGGATACTGGCTCGGTGAGTTGGAAGCCGATAGCACCCTCGAATCCGATTACATCTACTACCTGCATGTTCTGGGGAAAGTCGACCCGGAACGCATCGCTAAGCTCGCCAACTACGTTCGCCGGAAGCAATTGCTCGACGGTGGGTGGAGCATCTATCCTGGCGGCCCATCCGAACTGAACGCTACCTGCAAGGCGTATTTCGCATTGAAGCTGGCGGGCGACAATCCCAAGTCCGCGCGTATGGTGCAAGCGCGCGAAACAGTCTTGCGCCTGGGCGGCTTGGAGCAGTCGAATTCCTACGTGCGATTTTATCTGGCGGTAGCCGGGGCGCTGGGCTGGGAGCTCGTTCCCGCGATCCTGCCGGAGATGATGCTGCTCCCGAATTGGTTCTACCTCAACATCTACGAGATGTCTTCGTGGACCCGGGGAATCGTCATTCCCATGGCGATTCTTTCCGCGCTGCGTCCGGACTGGCGCTTGCCAGAGCGCGCCCACGTCGACGAATTGTTCCGCGACCCCGCGCGCAAATCTGCGGCGTTTGATTGGAGCGATCAACTCATCTCCTGGAGAAATTTCTTCCTCGCCGCCGATCGGGCGATGAAACTTTACGAGAAGCTTCCATGGAAGCCGCTGCGCCAGCGCGCGTTGCGAGAGGCGAAGTCGTGGCTGCTCGATCACCTGGAGCGCAGCGAAGGTCTCGCCGCGATTTATCCGGCGATGATGAACTCGATTTTCGCCCTGATGGCGCTGGGTCACGGCCCGGACGATCCTCTGACCGCCCGTGAGATTCGGGAATTCGCGCGTTTCGAAATTGAAGATGGCGACACGATTCGCTTGCAGCCATGTGTTTCTCCGGTGTGGGACACCTGTATCGCCATGGTCGCGCTGGAAGAGGCAGGCGTGCCGGCCGACGATCTCGCGCTCGTGAAAGCAGCGGACTGGGTTCTCTCGAAGCAAGTTCTGGGTTCCGGCGATTGGCAGGTGAAAAACAAGGATGCTGCGCCGGGCGGCTGGGTTTTCGAGTTTCGCAACGATTTCTATCCGGATGTCGATGACACCGCGTTCGTTTTGATGGCCCTGCAACGCGTGAAATTTCCCGATCCCGCGCGCATGGAAGCTGCCGCGCGTCGCGGCATTCAGTGGCTGCTCAGCATGCAGAATCGCGACGGCGGATGGGCAGCGTTCGATCGTGACAACAACAAGGGTTTCCTGTGCGATATCCCGTTCGCGGATCACAATGCGATGCTCGACCCATCGACTGCCGACGTAACCGCACGCGTACTCGAATGCCTCGGCCGCTTTGGCTGGAGTGCCAACCATCCCGCGATGCAGCGCGCCGTGCAATTCTTGCTGAAGGATCAGTGCGAAGACGGTTCATGGTTTGGCCGCTGGGGTGTCAACTACGTTTACGGCACGAGCGGCGTGTTGCGTTCGCTGGAAACGGTTTCCCTTACAGCGAAAGAATATTGCCAACGAGCTGTCAGCTGGCTGCGTTCCGTCCAGAAACCCGACGGCAGCTTCGGCGAATCTCTGCGCAGCTATACCGAGCCGCAGACAAAAGGCGAAGGGCCAAGTACCGCCTCGCAAACTGCCTGGGGCTTGATCGGTTTGCTTGCCGGCGCGGAAGCAAGCGATCCGGCGATTCAGAAAGCGGTTTCCTATCTTGTGGAGCAGCAAAACGCCGACGGCTCCTGGAGCGAAAACGAATTCACCGGCACGGGTTTTCCGTGTGTCTTCTATTTGAAATATCATCTCTATCGCAATTCGTTTCCGCTGTACGCACTAGCAAGATTCCGCAACCAGACCCAAGAAACCAAACAATTCTGCGGCATGACGTTTCAGCCGGCCGACTTCCGGCTGCGCAGCGGGTTCTAGAGCTTCGTATGCGGTTCCCCTTAAGGTTGACCGCGGACCTCGTCCTTGGTCTTGCCATGCGCTCACTGGGTGGGAAACGCCCTCTCATTTCGATTCTCTCTGCGGGCGGCAACCAATTCGGCGCTGCTTCGCCGATCGTTTGGATCGGTGGACCTGAACCACTCGAACTTCCGGAAACTCCGCGCGTTGTGAACGCTCTCGCAGCGGCTGGCCGCCATGTATTTCTGCCGACCACCGGGATATTGTTGCGGCGTCGCATCCACGAGCTTCAGCCGTCCGCACGCTTGCATTTGACGATTCGGTTCGACGGCGCGGACGCCTCGCATGATGAGCGCGCAGGTCGAACGGGGGCGTTTCGCGATGCGCTAGAAAGCGTTCGCACCGCAAAGCTTTCCGGTTTTTTGCTTTGCGCACAATTAATCTTGCATGAGCCGAGCGATGTCGCCGAACTGGAAGGTCTGCACGAAGAACTTCGGAAAATTGATTTTGATGGCTTCTTGATTTCACCAATGCCGGTTGCGAGCGAAGATTTGCGCAGCGGTTCCGCCGCCCTGCGCCGGAAGCTTCTAAGCCGACGATGGGCGTTGTTTTCAACTTTGTTGGACTCCGTCGTGTCGCCGCATGCGGCTGCGATCACGGGCGCATCACATGGGTCGTCGAGCCTCGCGCACCACGCCGTGCAATTGTCGCCGCGGAGCTGCGAAGAAAACGTGCAAGCTCCATGACCACGCTCGTCACGGGTGCAGCCGGCTTCCTCGGCAGTCACATAGCGCGACAATTGGTGGTTCGCGGCGAAAGCGTCCGCGTGCTTCTGCGCCCTTCCAGCCAGAATCGCGCCATCGCCGATCTCCCGCTCGAATACGTCACCGGCGATTTGCGGGACACGGCTTCGCTGGATCGTGCCCTCAAAGGCATCCAACGCGTCTTCCACGCCGCCGCGGACTACCGCCTTTGGGCCAAGCACTCCCAAGACATCTACGATTCCAACGTTGGCGGCACGAAAAATATCCTAGCCGCGGCCAACCGTGCCGGTGTCGAGCAATTCATCTACACGAGTACGGTCGCCACCATCGCGGTCGACCGCCCTGCGCAGCCAAATGAATCGACCGACTCCAAACTCGAAGAAATGATCGGCCACTATAAACGCTCCAAGTGGATGGCGGAGCGCGAAGCCTTGAACGCCGCAAAAGAGGGATTGCCGGTGATCGTGGCGATGCCGACTACTCCGGTCGGACCATGGGATTGGAAGCCGACGCCAACCGGGAAACTCATCGTCGATTTCCTCAACGGCAAGATGCCGGGCTATGTCGACACCGGCCTGAACTTCGTCGGCGTCGAAGAATGCGCCCTCGGCCACTTATTGATTGGAGAAAAAGGCAAAGTGGGCCAGCGCTATTTGCTAGGTGGTGAAAACCTGACGTTGAAACAAATGCTGGATATGCTCGCGAAAATCACCGGTCTGCCCGCACCCAGCCTAAAGATTTCGCACAACGTAGCACTCGGCGTGGCCTACGCCAGCACGATCTTCTCGCGCCTGCTCGGCAAAGAACCAGGAATTCCGGTCGAAGGCGTGAAAATCGCGCAGCATAAAATGTTCGTAGACTGCGCTCGCTCGCAACGCGAACTCGGATTTAAGGCCGGCTCAGTCTCGGCCGCGCTCGAACGCGCCGTCCGCTGGTACGAAGCCAACGGCTATGTCAGCCCGCGCAGGGCCAAACGCATCACCCGTGCGGCGGCGTAGTCGACCAGCACGACGCGCAAATGAGAGTTAGATGAAGATACTGGTCACGTTCGCGGTCGATGCCGAGTTCACTCCATGGCGCAAGCTACGCCATTTCGAGAAACTTACTTCTGCACGGATGGATTCCTATTCAACTGCAATCGGCGACGCCGAGATCAAGGTGCTGTTGACTGGAATCGGCGGAAAGAAGGCTTGGGTGGAAGCAACCGAAGTTCTCTGGGATGCAGATATCGATCTTTGCGTGTCGAGTGGACTTGCGGGCGCTCTAAGACCCGAGCACCAATTGGGTGAAGTTCTGGCGGCGCAGTCGGTTTACTCGACGGGGTGGAAAACGACGATCCCCTGTGATGCTGCGCTCGTTGCGGTGGCTGCGACTTGCGGCGCAAAGGTCGTCAAGACCTTTTACAGCACAGACTATGTGGCTGTACGTGCCGACGAGAAACGAGAACTGGGCTTACTCGCCGACGCCGTGGAAATGGAGAGCGGGAGCATACTCTATAAGGCGGCCGCTTTCGGTGCAAGGGGCGTCGCAGTGCGCGGAATAAGCGACGTGGCCGAGGAAGATCTGCCTCTGGATTTCAACCAGGTAACCACCGACTCCGGAGATGTCAGTCTAATGCGCGTCGTAGGGCAGGTAGCGCGAAACGTGACTGCGATCCCTTCACTCATTCGGTTTGGACAACGGAGTCAGATGGCGGCCACGAAGCTCGCGGAATTTCTGGACCGCTACCTGGAAACCCTTGCCGTTACGAAAACGCTTTCTCTGAAACAGGGTGCTTCTACCGTATGAGTGCGGCAACCCTGGCGGATAAACTGAGAGTGCTGGACCCCATTCCCAAAACCATGCGTGCCGGCGTCTACCGCGAAAAGGGCGTAGTACGCGTCGAAGAAGTTCCAGTACCGGAGGTCGCGGCCGGCGAAGTCTTGATTAAAGTCGCCGCCTGCGGCATTTGCGGCACCGACATAAAAAAGATCTTCCAGCGTTACGTCGAGCCGCCGCAAATCCTCGGCCACGAACTCGCCGGCACGGTCGTCGCGGTCGGCCCAGGTGTAACCAGGTGGAAGCCAGGCAACCGTGTCATGAGCTTTCACCACACACCCTGCGGCACCTGCTTCTATTGCGAGAATCGCCTGTTCTCTCAATGCCAGCAATACAAGACGACCGGGCTCACTGCAGGCTTCAGCCCCAACGGCGGAGGCTTCGGCGAATACGTAAAAGCCATGCCCTGGGTCGCTGAACGTGGGATCGTCGCCCTGCCCGACAATGTCAGCTTCGAGGAAGCCACCTTCGTAGAGCCGATTAACACTATCGTTAAGGCCGTTCAGAAAGCCCGCATCGCCAAAGGCGAAACCATCCTAATCCTCGGCTGCGGCCCCATCGGCCTGCAGCTCCTCATGGTCGCGAAACTCCAGGGCGCCAATCTTTACACCAGCGACCCCATGGTCCAACGGCGTACCAAGAGCCTTACCCTGGGCGCGCTTGAAGCTTTCGACCCCACCAGTGGTAAGCTTATAGAAGATATAAAAGCCAGGACCCAAGGCCGGGGGGCCGACGCGGTTCTGGTCGCGGTAGCTCATCCAGCTGTCGTAGTGGATGCCTTGGCGGCGGCAAGACCCGGTGGGCGCATCTTACTGTTTGCCGCGAACGACCCAGTAACCAAGATCGAGTTTCCAGCAGCGGCTGTGGGGATCGACGAGAAAGAAATCCTAGGTAGCTATAGTGCGGCCGTAGACATCCAAGAATCAGCTGCCGACCTAGTGCTTCAAGGGAAACTACCAGTGATGGAAATCGTCACCCACCGTTTCCCGCTGGATAGAATTCAGGAAGCGTTGAATCTAGCGGTTCGTCCCACAACGGATTCTTTAAAGATTCTGATCACTCACGCATGAGAACAACCACTACAAAAAAGACCGACTACCTCGGCGAAGAAACTGCCGCTGCGGTCGTACGCGCTCTCGTTCCGTCAAAGATGACCGCGGCCGTTCTCTACGGCAGCGAAGACCTGCGCATCGAGAAAATAGACGTCCCCGCGGTGGGAGTCGACGAAGTCCTGCTGCGCGTTCGCCTCGCGTTAACCGACGGCACCGATCTGAAAGTTTGGCAGCGCGGCTACCATGCCCGCATGATTCAGCCGCCCGCGGTCTTCGGACACGAAGTAGTTGGGGAAATTGCCGCCACCGGCAAGCGCGTCGATTCGCGATGGCGTATTGGCTTGCGTGTCGTTGCCGCCAATTCGGCCCCTTGCCTGCGTTGTTATCATTGCCGCCGGGCGCAAGAAAATCTCTGCGAGGACCTTTTGTTTAACAATGGCGCCTACGCCGAATATCTGCGCATCCCCGGCCGCATCGTGATGGAAAACATGCTCGAGGTCCCGCACTCCGTCGACGACGGCAGTGCCGCCCTGGTCGAGCCCCTGGCCTGCGTCCTTCGTGGAATTCACGAAATGGAGGTTCGCACCGGCGACACCGCCGTAGTCATTGGTTGCGGCCCGATCGGACTGAAATATGTCCGTATGCTGTCGCGTCGCGGCGTTCGCGTGATTGCTCTAGCTCGTCGCGCTGCCTCGCTCGAGCTCGCCCGCCGCCTGGGCGCCTCCGCCACTATCAACGTAACCAGCGTCACGGATTTGGTGGCTGCCGTAAAAGACTTGACCGAAGACCATCGCGGTGCCGATTCCGTTGTCGAGGCTGCTGGCAACCCTGCCACCTGGAAACAAGCCCTGGCCATGGTCCGCCGCGGCGGAGTCGTAAATTTTTTCAGCGGTCTCCCCGCAGGCACCTTCGTCGAAATCGAGCCAGCCGAGATCCACTACTCCGAAATCAAAATCATCTCGCCGTTCCACCACACTCCCCGCTTCATTCGCGAAGCCTTGGAAGCCATTCGCCGCGGCGACATTCTGGCCCACGACTTCGTCACCGAAGAAATCCGGCTCAACGAACTTCCCCAAGCCTTCAAACGCATGAAGTCCCGCAGCGGCGAAATCAAGCTAGCCGTCCGGCCGTGATCCATCCAGCATCACCAATAGCACAACCTGTAGCGCAGGGCAGAGCCCTGCGGCATTTCTGTAGCTCCAGCGAAATCCTATGGCCGCGGTTCTCGGGTGCCGCACCTTTTGCGCTTTTCAAGGGTGCGGTTTTAGACTCAACTTCAATCGAGGTCGAACTCGCACAACGGCTTTCCGATCTTGTGAACTAAACCGAGCAAAATATGCTCCGCCCCAACGAACTCGAAATCGCCAAACAAGCCCCACCCGCCGGCTGCTCACACCAAAGCGCCCAGCAATACACCCGCTGGCTAGCCACCCACCATTACGAAAATTTCAACGTAGTCTCCTGGCTCCTACCCAAAGACCTCCACCAGCATTTCTACAATCTTTACGCCTACTGCCGCTGGGCCGACGACCTAGGCGACGAAATCCCCGACAACTCCCGCGCCCTCGAACTCCTCGACTGGTGGGAAGAGGAACTAAGCGCCTGCCACGCAGGCCGTCCCTCGCATCCTGTCTTCGTAGCCCTCCGCGAAACCATCGTAGCCAAAGACATTCCGAAGCAACCGTTCGCCGATCTCTTAAAAGCCTTTCGCCAGGACCAGACCACCAAGCGCTATCGAACATGGGACGCTATGATCGGCTACTGCGTAAACTCTGCGAATCCAGTCGGACGTTTGGTGCTGTATCTCTGTGGGTACCGTGACGAAGCCCGCCAGCAACTCTCCGACGCCACCTGCACCGCCCTCCAACTTGCCAATTTCTGGCAAGACGTTAGCCGCGACCTGGAAATCGGCCGCGTCTACATCCCGCTCGACATCGCTGCAACCCACGGAGTAGCCGAATCCGACATCGTCGATCGTCACTTCGACGAGCGTTACATCGCGCTGATGAAAGACCTAATCGCGCGAACTCGCGAGCTCTTCACACAGGGCATGCCGTTAGCAAAAATGGTGGAGACCCGCCTGAGTATCGACCTCGAAATGTTCAGCCGCGGCGGCCTAGCCGTCCTCGATGCCATCGAAGCCTCAGGCTACAACACGCTCCATCATCGGCCCTCTATCAGCAAAGTAAGACAAGCCGGCCTTCTAGGACGCTCGCTAATAGCCCACGCAGCCGCCAAGTTAGCACCTGTCGGGGTGCAGCATGCTGCGCCCCAAACGCCCAAGCCGATCCTCGCGAGCGATTGTCAAAGCAACGCAAACGTCTCCGCCTCCTACGAGGCCTGCCACCGCATCGCCAAAGCCGCCCGCAGCAACTTCTACTACGCCTTCTACCTCCTGCCGAAGCCGAAGCGCGACGGTCTCGCCGCACTGTATGCCTTTATGCGCCTCGTGGATGACGTATCGGACGAGGGTAACGACGTGGCCGCAAAGCAGCGGGGCCTCGCAAAGTGGCGCGCGGCTTTCGACGAGGCGGTCACAGGTAGCTCGCAGGTCTTTGATGGCACTACCGTTAAGCCTCTGCCCACCGAGCCACTGTATGGCGAGATCGAAGTGTTGCCCGCACTGGTGGACACCATGCAGCGGTATAAGATGCCCGCCCGCTATCTACACGACCTCATCTCCGGCGCAGAGATGGATCTGACTGTCCAAACCTACCCCACCTTCGATCGCCTCCGCGAATACTGTTATCGCGTAGCGGGCACGGTAGGTCTGACTTGCACCCACGTGTTCGGCTTCACCGATCCTCGTGCTTTAGACCTAGCCGAAAAGCTAGGCTTAGCCTTCCAACTGACGAACATTATTCGCGATGTCCACGACGACTACGCCCTGGGCCGCGTCTATCTACCCGAAGAAGATCTCGAATGCTATAACGTTTCTCCACAAGATTTCGGCAACAACGAAGCCACTCTCGGCGTCCGCGAACTCCTGCGCTTCGAAGCCGACCGCGCTTGGCAATGCTACGACGAAGGCGCCGCCCTCCTAAACCTGATCGAACCAGAGGGCCGCGGCACGCTTTGGCTCCTGGCCCACACCTACAGCGCCCTGCTAGCCCGGATTGAATCCCTCGACTTCGCCGTATTCGGAGAACGCGTGCGCCTATCGCGCGCGGAAAAAATGCTATTCATCGCCCAGGCCCGTTTCGGGCGCGTGACGGAAGAGAACATCCTTGAAAAGTGTGATCGTAGTCGGCGGCGGCCTGGCGGGCTTGGCAGCCGGCGTCGCGCTGGCTGAATCTGGCTGGCAAGTCCGGCTGTTCGAACAGCGGCCCTTTCTAGGCGGCCGCGCGACGTCCTACGTGCTACCCGACGGAGAACACGTCGACAATTGCCAGCACGTAACTCTCGGCTGCTGCACCAATCTCGACGATTTCTACCGCCGCGTAGGCTCCGCCAACAAAGTAAAATTCTTCGACCGCCTTCTGTTCCTCGATCCCCAGGGCCGGCGCGGCGAAATGGAAGCCGGTATGCTTCCCGCTCCATTCCACATGACTGGCTCGTTCGCGAAATTTGCACCGCTAACGTTGAAGGACAAAATCGCCATAGCGCGGGCCATGCTGACCATCCTGCGCACCAGCGGCCACCCACGTGACCTCGACGAAGCCACCGCCATCTCCATGCTCGAATGGCTGCGCCGCCAACGCCAAACCAAAGGCGCCATCGACCGCTTTTGGCGCGTAGTCCTGGTCAGCGCCCTCGACGAAGAACTAGACAAAACCGACGCCCGCTACGGCATCGACGTTTTCTGGAAAGCGTTTCTCTCCAATCGCACTGGCTACCGCATGGGCGTTCCCATCGTTCCGCTCGCCGAGCTTTACGACGGCTGTAAGCGTGCCATCGAGCAAAAGGGCGGGGAAGTGCAACTCCGTTCTCCAGTTCGCGCCATACAAATTGAAAACGGCGCCATTACCTCGGTGAAGTTCGACAACAATCGCGAAGAATCCACTGACTCCTATGTCTTCGCTGTTCCGCACGCCACCTTCGCGGAATTACTTCCCAAAGATATCCGGCAGAGCGACGCCGTATTCCGGAACCTGCAAAATCTAAAAGACGCCCCGATCACCGGAGTCCATTTCTGGTTCGATCGCGAAGTCACCAATGAGCCCTTCATCACGCTCCTCGACACCACCACCCAATGGGTCTTCAACAAGACGGCTCTCTCCGGCCCCGCATCGAACAGCGAAAATGGCAAAAATAAGACAACTGGCCAGTATCTACAGCTAGTCATCAGCGCATCCTATGATCTGTTGCAGAAGTCTCGGCAAGAAATCATCGATCTCTGTTTGAAAGAAATTCGACAAGCTCTGCCCGCGGCGCGCGAAGCCAATCTCGTGAAGGCCACCGTCATCAAAGAAGCTACGGCAACGTTTTCGCCCGAGCCTGGCGTGGACCGCTGGCGTCCAAAACAGGAAACCAGCATCCGCAAGCTTTTTCTAGCAGGAGATTGGACCGCCACCGGTTGGCCCGCAACGATGGAAGGAGCCGTCCGTAGCGGCTATTTAGCCGCCGAAGCCGTGCTCAGAACTGCTGGCACGCCGCAAAAATTTCTCCAGCCCGATTTAGGCGCAGACGGTCTGGTAACTCTATGGGCTTGACCTGCGTCTAAGTAGGAGAACTCAGGGAACAAACGTCTCGTACGATCCAACGTGCCGCTCGTTCGCAGTCAATTCTTCCGCGATCGAATCCAGCGCCTTGTATTCAACATCCTGAGCGGACAAAAACTCTTCGTACGATTTGCGCGAGAGCCAATACTCGGCAGTGAGGTACGCACGCGGTTTCACCGTATCGCGGAATAAATGACTTCCCGCATGGTGGCGGATCGCGGCGAAACAGGGAATCCCAGTCACCCCCGGGCCCGTAGACTCTTTCAAACCGTTTTTCGCAACCGGGCTTGACTTCGAACTCCCAGAGGACTAAAAACATAGATGTCCCATCTCCTGCTCGAACGTCGGCAATCCTTTTACGTAACCTCTGGGGAAGATAACGCAGGGCGGTCGAGTGTAGCAATCCGGTCGATTGTATTGGTCCGATTGAGTTCAAGCTAGGGTGGAGTGTGGATCACCTGTAGCGCAGGGCGAAGCCCGCGGAGCTCTGTTTACCACTGAGTTTCGAAGGCGGCTTTTCGCTAGCCCTAATTTTTGTGCAGTAAAGCTACAGAAGTAGATTTAGTTGCAGTCCGTCAGGACTGACGGACGGAGGCGTTTGTGGATCGAAAGTACAGCCATCGCGGTTACCGCGATGCCGAACAAAACGAAAAAAAAGACAAGTCTCGCAACGGCAACCACGGTCACGACCGCAAGCCCCCGCAGAACGGCCCCCGCGCCGATCAATTCGGCCCCCGAACCCCGCGGATGGTCGGCACCGTGACCCGCGCCAGATGCGCCAACTGCGGCGCAGTCTTAACCTCTGGCTTCGACCCCAACGGAAAATGCCCCAAATGTCAGATGGAACTGCACTGCTGCAAACAATGTCGATTCTTCGACTCCGGCGCCCAATTCGAGTGCACCCAACCCATCCCCGAGCGCATCACCCCCAAAGACGCAAAAAATAATTGCACCTTCTACGAAGTTCGCAACACAGTAGAAAAGGACACGGCTCCTACCTCGTACGCCCAAAAAGCCCCTGCCGCCTCATCGACCGCCCCTCCCCGCCACAGCGACGCCCGCCAGGCTTTCGAGGACCTGTTTAAGAAGGCGTGAGTAGGCATAGGCCTCGTTGTCTACGTTGATCTATGAAGCCTCTGCCCCAGCAGGACTGCGGCAACATTTCAACCCACCTGCCAAGTTTTATCGTTCTCGACGTTTTTCCTGATCTTCTTTTTCCTTCGCTTCTCCTATTCTCTATTGTTGCCAAAATCAATAATTACCGCTAGAGTGAATGAACCTCTGTGCCGCGCTGGCCGCGCCGGCCCACGTCGGAAGGAACGTTCTCAAATGGCCGCACGTCACGACCGCTGGCTCACCGCCCAACAAGCCGCTATCGAAATGAACACCACCAGCGCCGAAGTCTGTCGTCTCCTCAGCCTGGGCCGCCTCTCTGGCGAAAAACAAAAACAGCCCGGTCGTCCAGGCAACGGCCAATGGCTAGTCGATCCCAAGTCCGTCAGCGAGGAAATGCACCGCAGCACCAAGCGCGCGAGCCAGTCGAAGCCACACGTTCGCCACCGCTAGTGCAACCGTCCTCGATTCTCCCCGCCACGCTTGCCCGGAGCTTTTCTTTCAGAGCGCGGGATTCCTGCGCCCCAGCTAGTCCGGGCAAGCGCACGCGAAGTATCGCACAAAAATAAATCGGGCCAGCCCAAGAAGAAGCTGGCCCGACACATTCATGGAAAAATAGTCCCGTCGTTTCTACCGGTCGTGATCGTGGCCGTCGTGATCGTCATCCGCATCTCTCACTAGGCCGGTCGCCGCGATAAACGCGCTCGGCGCCGCCAACACGGTTCCGTTCACGCCCGCCACACGCACCAGCACAATCGCCCCGAGGCAAGGAGAGGGAAGCGTCAGCTTCGCGCGAATTTCCGCGTCACCCGTTGTGGTTAGATTCGCCACGCCGCTGGTCGCTGCCACTACGTCTCCGCAAACCACGCTGGCCGCGACTTGCGTCACGGGACCCGCCGTATTCCCAGCGCTCGGTAGCACCAGTCCGCGCACATCCACACGCAGTCGCCCACCATCAGTCAGCACTGCCGATCCGTGCCTCACGACCCACGGCGCACCGCCACTCGGTACACCTCCAATCGTGACACCCGGATTCGATCCCACGACCGGCGCGAAAAATGCCAATTCATCCGCCATCGTGCTCACCGCAAACATCCCAGCCAAAACGCCAGCCAGTACCACCGTGGACAATGCTCTTTTCATTTCGAGGAACTCCTCGTTCATGGAGAATGGCGCGAGGTCGAACTCGGACCTCGTCGCTACCGACAAAGTCGGCCGAACCGAAGCCTCGCCCACAGCAGGTCGAAGACTTCTGTCTTGTCCAGTAGCGTAGAACCGGCCCAATCCGGAGTTGTCCTCCCCTAGTCAAAAGAATGTCGTCGCTGCAACCACTTTAATGGCCCTCGTTGCGACATTTCAGGTTGCGTCATAAAACGCGTACCTGATTTTCTGACCGAAGAAAATACTTGCGACCAGGCGGGATGGTCATACATCAAAAACTCCCGTAACGAGCTTTGACGATCATTCCGCAAGGAGCAAAAAAATGATTCACTACCGCGTCGCCAACGTCGGCAATCACAAGGTCTTTTACCGCGAAGCCGGCGATGCAAACCGCCCCACGATTCTGCTGCTCCACGGCTTTCCGACGTCTTCTCACATGTTCCGCAATCTAATCCCGCTACTGGCCGATCGCTTCCACCTTCTCGCCCCAGATCTCCCCGGCTTCGGCTTCACCCTCTCTCCAGAACGCGCCCACTTCCCCTACACGTTCGACAACCTCGCTAAGGTCATCGAAGCCTTCACCGACACAATCAATCTGAACCGATACTCCATCTACGTCTTCGACTACGGCGCCCCAACTGGCTTCCGCCTGGCCATGGCGCGCCCCGAGCGTGTAACCGCAATCATCACGCAAAACGGCAACGCCTACGAAGAAGGCCTAAGCGCCGGCTGGGCTCCGATTCAAACCTACTGGCGCGACGCCAGCCCCGCCAACCGCGAAGCCATCCGCGCCATGCTAACCCCCGAGACCACCAAGTGGCAGTACGTCCACGGCGTCCAGGACGAAACCCAAGTAGCCCCGGAATCCTACACTCTCGACCTGGCTCTCCTGGCCCGCCCCGGCAACGACGAAATCCAACTCGACCTCTTCCTCGACTACGCTAACAACATTGCTCTCTACCCCAAGTTCCACGAATATTTCGCCGCCCATCAGCCGCCGCTCCTGGCCGTCTGGGGCAAGAACGATCCATTCTTCCTGCCGCCCGGTGCCGAAGCCTTCCGCCGCGACATCCCTAACGCCGAAATCCACTTCTTCGACACCGGCCACTTCGCCCTAGAAACACACACTAAGGAAATCGCCGAAGCCATCGCCGCCTTCCTGGCCAGGACGCCAGCAGCAAAGGCCACGTCCAACTAGTCTCCTCGCCGACCGCCGAAAACGCCGTTTGGCGCCTCAAGAGCGTATAGTGGTACCAGAGGTCCGAACATGACCATGAATATAACGAACAAAGAAATAGACGGAGTCTCCGTCGTAGCTTTGGACGGTCGTATCGTCTTGGGTGAGGAAAGCAATCTACTCCGTGAGAGAGTGAAAGCGTTAATTGCCGAAGGAAAGAGAAAGATCGTACTCAATATGGCCAACGTAAAATATATCGACAGCGCAGGATTGGGCATCCTGGTAGCCGCGCACGTCAGCTCCAAGACGCAAGGCGCAGCGCTGCACCTGTCCAATCTAGGCGACAAGTTCCACGATGTCCTGCAGTTGACTAGGTTGCTGACTGTCTTCAGCGTCTACGACACCGAAACCGACGCCATCCGTAGCTTTGGCCCGAATTCCCTGACCGCAGCCGTCTAGTCCAGCGTTTGACTAGCGGGCGGATCCTGATACTTTCCCGCAGCCGCTGACTATAAAGCTCGAAGCACTTGAACGCCGCCAGTACCGAACTTGAAAGTTGCGGAGCGGAAAGAAGACCCATTGAAATCATTCCTACTGTGGCTGCTTCGCCCCCTGCTCCGCTACAAAGTCAAAAAGCTTGAAGGGTTCGCGGGACCTGAATCCTACACAAGCCAAATGAAACGCCACCGACTCATCGCCAGCCTCAGGGCGTCGTTACTGTTCTAAATTGGCGTGAATCCTTCGGTGTTTCGGTCTTGTCCTTCAACAGCCCGAGCCGCACCAGGCTTTCGGCGGTAGCCGTAATAGCCTCCTCGTTCGGACGCGGTACCCAACCCAGCAAACGCTGGGCTTTCTCGTTCGTGGCATTCTTCACCTTGCCAAGTTCCGGCAGGATCAGCTTCACCGCGGGATCACGCATCGCCGCCAGGCGCACCATCCAATTTGGCAGTTGCAGCGTCGGCACTCGTCTGGCCGACGCCCCCATCCTCTCCTTCAACACCTTGGCAATATCAAGCATCGACATGAAATCGCCGGCGACGGCCATGAAACGTTCGCCTTTTGCGGCTTGATGAGTCATCGCGCGAATGTGCAAGTCGGCCACATCGCGCACATCGACGACGCCGAAATACAGCCGCGGGACGCCGGGCATCGCCCCGTCCATCAGTCGTTGCACCAGCAGGATCGAGGTCGAATAGTCGGGCCCCAAGACAGGTCCAAACACGCCGACCGGATTGATGACCGAAAGCTCCAGATCGTCGCCCTCGCGAGCGATAAAATCCCAAGCCGCTTGTTCGGCCAGCGTCTTCGATTTCGCGTAGGCCTGCACGTCGCCGCCACTAAAGTCCGTCCAATCGCTCTCGTTGAAAGGCGTTTTGCGCGGCTTATGGCCATAGCCGATCGCTGCGAACGAAGAGGTCAGCACCACGCGCTTCACGCCCGCTTTTCGCGAAGCCCGCAGCACGCGAAGCGTCCCTTCGCGCGCAGGCACGATCAACTCGTCCTCGTGCTTCGGTAGGCTCGGCGGCAACGGCGACGCGACATGAAACACAAACTCGCACCCGGCGACCGCCTCTGCCCACCCCGCATCATGTTCCAGATCGGCGGCCACGAACGACAAGCGATTTCCCGGCTCAACGCCGCTTTCCCGCAGCAAAGCTCGTACGTCGCCCTCGCGCTTCAAGCTCCGTACGGTTGCGCGTACCTGATGCCCCGCCACCAAAAGTTGCGAGATGCAATGGCTGCCGATAAAGCCCGACCCACCGGTTACCAGAATTTTGCTCATGACCGCCTCATAGAAGGCCCTTTCGGAATTCCAGACAAAGTAGATAGATGGAACGTTGATTCGGTTACATGTGGGTGAAAGCGGATTCTGGAGCTACTCTTCGTCGGCTCTACCGCATGCTTGACGCTCTCCGGAAGCCCTATCCTCCCGTAGCGGAGCCCTATCTAAACATCAGGAGGCGCGGACGCGGATTTCGCCGGAGATGGTGTGGACCTCGACGCGGCCGCCGCCGTTGCCCATGCGCGCACGGAGGGAATGTCTGCCTTGCTCTTCAATCACGATGGGCACATCCGTCTTGATTTGGCCGGAGACGGCTTCGGCGGTCAGGTGGAAGTTTGCGCTGGGTGGAACGCCCAGCTGCACCACTCCCGATACGGTCTTGAGATCCCAATAGCTGCTTTCACTGGGGTTGCCTTGTACGTCTACGCGGCCTGAAGCGGCGTGGGCTTTGACGTCGCGCGTCGCGCCCTGCACTTCCACTGTGCCGCTGCTGGTGTTGGCGTCTACGCGTCCGCCTGGACCCGAGATTTGCGTTGTGCCCGAGAGGGCGCTGATGCGTACGTCGCCTTTGACCTTCGAGACATTCACACTGCCAGAGGCGCTGGAGGCTCGCAGATCGTCGCCGATATTTTGCGCCTCGATCGAACCACTCAGAGTGGTGAGCTGCGTTTGACGGTCGATGTGATCCACACGGATCGATCCGGAGGCGGAATCGGCTTTCACGGGGCCGCGAACGTTGAGGATGGTTTGCGATCCGGAGACGACAGTGGTGTTGATCTCCGTATCGTGAGGCACTTCAACCACGTAGGAAATGCTGACGTTGCGGACGCGGCGCAGGTCTTTGCCGATCCGGACGGTGTCGCCTCGTTGCTCAATCGGGGGATTGTTCACCAAGTCGTCGAGGCGTCTTTGCGGGTCGTCGAATCCCATTCCAGAGGAGCGCACTTCCGCATGCACGTGCACCTGGTTGTCAGCGCTGCCGGTGATGGAGACGTTGCCGGAAGCGTTGTTGAGTTCCAGGCGAATCGGCGCGCTGACAGTTAGCGTGCGATCGAAGTTGCCCGTCGCCGCTGGACCCATCGCGCAGCCGGCGCCGGTGATGGCGAACGATGCGAGCATCAACCCTATTGACGGGGCGCACTGTTGGCGCATCGCTTCTCCTCCAAACTCGACCGAGTACGGACGTTCGTAATCGGTGCTGGCGCTGAAGTTGGCACGGCCCGCGTTGGCTGTGCTCCTTGGCGCTCACAATAAGGTACGCAGAATGGGGAGATTATGTTCCGGGACGAGGTTTCCCTCAAGGATGTTCCGAGCGTTTGAGGGTCTCGTTAAGAGAGCCTTGACGATAGCCTTCCAGGTCGAGGGAAACGTAGGCGAAGCCGGCGGCTTTCAGTTCTTTGGCGATCGCGGCGGCCATTTCTGCAGAGAGCGCTCGCGGCATTTCGTCCGCGGCGATTTCGACGCGCGCGAGTTTGTCGTGCAGGCGAACTCGGAATTGGCGGAAGCCCAAATCGCGCAGAGCGGCTTCACCGCGTTCGACTAGCGACAAACGCTCGGGCGTTACTTCTGTACCGTAAGGCACACGCGAAGCCAGGCACGCCGACGCTGGACGGTCCCATGTGGGCAAGCCCGCGCGCTGCGACAGCGCGCGAATTTCGGACTTGCGGAGGCCGACGTCGAGAAGGGGAGCGAGCACACGATGCTCCTTCGCGGCGCGGTGGCCGGGGCGGAAGTCGAGCGTATCGTCGGCATTCACGCCGTAGGCGGTGGCGGTGAAGCCGCGTTGCTGAGCGACGCCGTCGAGAACGGAGAAGAGTTCGTCTTTGCAAAAGAAACAGCGATCGGCCGCGTTGGCTCGATACGCGGGATTTTCCATTTCGTGCGTTTCGACAAATTCGTGATGAATGCGTCCGTCACGGACGAATTGTTCGACGATGTTGCGGTCGTGTGCCGAGTAACTCGGCGAGAGCGCGGTGACGGAAAGAGCTCGATCACCCAGGGCTTTCTGCGCGGCCCAGGCCAGATAGGCGGAATCCGCGCCGCCGGAAAGAGCGACGACCAGCGATGGGATTTTGGCCAGACTTGTGAGCAGCAGGCTCTCTTTTTCTTCGGCGGACACCCCGGAGCTCTCCGCTGCACGGATTTGCACAATAGCTGCCATTCGAATGTGAGTATAGCGCAAAGCGAATGCCGGGGTGCGACGTGCTCGTCAAAATCGAGCCGCATACTTGATGCCCAAAGCGCCCCATGCTTGTCTTAGCTTCGATGCTCACGGACGTCGTTCAGCTTTGATCTCTCTGGGAATCGATCGCGAAGAGCACCGTATGGCGGTAACCAGGCTATTTGAAGTCGAGGAGAATATTCACGGTGTGGTTGGTTTCATCGGGCTGGATCCAATGGCCCACATTTTCGTAGTGGACCGGAAGATTGTGAAAAATGTCGGTGGGCTTTGTTTCCAGCTTCGTCAGAAATTCCTCGAATATCGTTTTGTCGAACAGTTCACCTTGCGGAATGGTCCAGGCGTCTCGCAATCGTTTCTCCGCGGTTGGCGAAAGGCCGGTGATGGTCAAAGCGTCAAATTTGTACGACTTGCCTTCTTCGATCCGAACTTTATAGGACAGCGCGTGCGCTTGATCGTCGTAGGAAGGCAGCGGATCGATTCTGGCATCGAGGCGGCCAACATGGGCGTATTCTTCCCGCACCCGCTCCAGGCCTGCCTCAATCGCCATGCCATCGGCAACTTCGCCGTCTTTCATGGCCAGGTCATTGGTCAGCGTGGTCGATGACAGCAGAGAATTGCCGGACCACGCGACGCCTCTCCATTGGTAGATTGGGCCGGGTGTGACCGGAACGAAAACAGGGATTTGCTCGGGAAGCTTTTGATTTGGATTTCCCGTCAGGCGAATTTCTGGGGGGCCTAGTTTTACCCGCAGATAACCTTGCTTCTGGTAAATCGGGCGAACTTGCTCGGTAAGGAAAAGATCGATGGCCATGCGCGAGTACGGTTTGCCCTTCAGTTCGGCTACTTCCTGCTGAACTGTTTTCGAGGTATTGAGGCTGGCGTCGCTGAACTCCAGGCTGGAGATCTTTAGCGCGGCGCCATCGATGTGGAATTGCTGGATATTGCCTTCGCCGTTCGGATTGGCGACGACTTGATGATCGATGGCCGCTTGCAAGCCATGCGCGGCCAGAAACTCACCGGCTATCTCAGCTGCTTGATCGACTACTTGGCCTGCGGTTGGAAGCGTGCCGTCGTAGAAGGGGAGCTTTGCGTGGATAGCGTCGTTGAGTTCGCCGTCGGTAAACCACGGTAGATTGTCGAAGTAGGCCGGAATGCGTTGTGCTTCTCCGAGTTGAAAAGTGACAACGAGACCGTCCGCGCGAGATTGGAATTTGTAGGTTACCTGAGAGAAGAGGCCGCTCTGCACGAGTTTGTCGGCGGCGGCTTGCAGATCGTCGCGCCCGACTTGTGCGCCGATTTGCAGGCCGCTCATTGCAGCGATTTGTGGTTCGGTTAACGACTTGAGGCCGGCGGCGCGGATTTCGCGGAGGGCGGCGGTTGAGGTTTGCGCCGCGGGCGGAGCTTGCGGGCGCGCCCGAGCCGGGCCAAGGAAGAGGACGAGAGCGAACACGGCGAGGTCGATGCGACGTGGCATGCCGCTAGTTTACCGGAATAGCGGCATGCGTTGTAATCGCTCGACGGTGCTACTCGACCGTCACCGATTTGGCTAGGTTGCGCGGTTGATCTACGTCGCAGCCTCGGCGGATAGCGATGTGATAGGCCAGGAGTTGGAGCGGGATGATTTCTAGCAAGGGGGCTAAAAGTTCGGGAGCGCTGGGAACTTCCAGGATGTGATCGGAAGATTTGCGGGCGAGGTGGTCACCCGTGGTCACGATCGAAATTACGATGCCGTCGCGGGCTTTTACCTCTTGAATGTTGGACACGCTTTTTTCGTAGCGCGTTACGGAGTCGGGATCGGCTTCATCGTGGGTGGCTAGGACGACTACGGGAAGATTTTCGTCGATCAGGGCGTTGGGGCCATGTTTCATTTCGCCCGCTGGATAGCCTTCGGCATGGATGTAGGAAATTTCTTTTAGCTTTAGCGCGCCTTCTAGAGCGATAGGGTAGTGGATGCCGCGGCCCAAGTAGAGGAAATCAGTATGGCGAAAGAGTTGGCGGGCTAGATTTTCATATACGCCGGATTCTTCCAATTGCAGGACCATTTCAATTTTGTGCGGAATGCGGGTGAATTCCTGCATCAGGGAACGCGAAGCTTCAGGCGTTAGTTTTCCGCGGACTTGGCCTAGATGCGCGGCCAACAGAAGTAGGGCGGTCAATTGCGAGGTAAAGGCTTTCGTGGAAGCGACGCCGATTTCCGGCCCGGCGTGGGTGAGAATCGAGCCAGCAGCCTCGCGAGTGACCATCGAGCCCATGACGTTGCAGATCGCTAAGGTTGGCGAGCCTTTGAGTTTGGCTTCGCGTTGGCCTGCTAGCGTGTCAGCGGTCTCACCAGACTGGCTGATGCAGACGGTCAGCGTCTTGGAGTCCAGGATGGGATCGCGGTAGCGGAACTCGCTGCCATAGTCGACTTCGACTGGCAGACGCGCCAGCCGTTCGATCATGAATTTTCCGGCCAGGCCAGCGTGCCAGCTGGTGCCGCAGGCTACGATGCGAACTTGCTGGAAGTCCCGGAATTGCTGCTCGGTGATTTGCATTTCGCCGAGGAAGGTCTTGCCGGTGTCTTGCGAGATGCGGCCGAGCAGCGTGTCGCGGACCGCGCGCGGTTGCTCGAAGATTTCCTTTTGCATGAAGTGCTTGTAGCCGCCCTTTTCCGCCATGATCGGATCCCAAGTGACGCGGTGGGCGGGACGGCTGACGGGCCGGCCGTCGTGATCCATTACGTTAACGCCTTTGGGCGTTAGGACCGCGATGTCGCCGTCGGTCAGGAAGAAAATTTCCCTTGTATGCTCGAGTAGAGCGGGGATGTCACTGGCTACAAAATATTCCCCTTCGCCTAGGCCGATTACCGAGGGCGGGCCGAAGCGGGCGGCCACTATCTTTTGCTGCTCTTTCGCGGATAAGAAAACCAGAGAATAAATGCCGCGGAGCTCTTTCAAGGATTGGCGGACCGCTTCTTCCAGGCAGATGGCGCCGCCTTGAGAATTTTTCTCTACGAGGTGGGCTACGATCTCGGTGTCAGTCTCGGTTACGAACGTGTGGCCTTCGGCTTGAAGTTGTTCTTTCAGCTCCAGATAATTTTCGATAATGCCGTTGTGCACGACTACGATCTGGCCGGTGCAGTCGCGATGGGGATGGGCATTTTCTTCGGTGGGCCGGCCGTGGGTGGCCCAGCGGGTGTGGCCGATGCCGTACGTCCCTTCGATTGGCGATTTTTGCAGGACTTCTTCGAGGTTGCGGAGTTTCCCTGGGGCGCGGCGGATTTCCAGCTTGCCTTCTTTAGTGACTACCGCGATTCCAGCGGAGTCATAGCCGCGGTATTCGAGTTTGCGCAGGCCCTCGACGATTACGGGGACTACTTTCTTGGATCCGATATAGCCGACAATTCCGCACATGCGGCGCGTTCTCCTGAGTCTGGATGCCTATAGGAAAAGCGTAGCATGGACTTGGGAAATGGCGAGAATGACGTTGGTACCGTGTGCCAAGTAGGTGCGGGGTACTATGGGTTTTGTTCGTGCTCTTGGCCGTTTAGGCACTCGCGCCGCCAGGGTCAAAAATTGACCGCTACAACCTGAGGATTCAACCTGGCTAGTCGACGATCTCAAAGCGGTATTCTTCGATTACTGGGTTGGTCAAAACCTCTTTTGAGATACGTTCCAGCTGCTGTTGAGCTTCGTCGCGATTCCAGCCGTCGAAGTTCAGTACGAAAAATTTCCCTTGGCGGACGTCCTTTACCTCTTCATAGCCCAGCCCGGAGAGCGCGTGGTGAATGGTTTGACCCTGGGGATCGAGCACGGTCCGTTTTGGCATGACCCATACGTGTGCCTTCATGCGGGAAGTATAACATTTGGGAACGACTCGCGGCGCTGGCTTGGGCCCGCTGGGCGTGGCAGCTTATGACCATCGCCAAGGCGATCCGAAGTCAGGCGTGCAGAGGCAATAAGTCCAATTGTCGGTGTGCGGCTTCATGTTTCAGAAGCCATCGCTTGCGCTCAAGGCCGCCACCGTACCCGGTGAGTGAGCCGTCTGAGCCAATCACGCGGTGACAGGGCACGACTACGCCGATCGGGTTTGAACCATTCGCCAAACCCACGGCCCGCACAGCGGCAGGCCGACCGATTTGCTTGGCGATTGCCGCGTACGACGTGGTCGTGCCGCAGGGGACCGTCCGCAACGCGCCCCATACCTGGTGCTGAAAAGGCGTCCCGGCTGTTTCCACCGCCAAAGAGTCAATCGCGCCGAGTTCGCCGGCAAAATAGGCTGCAATCGCGGTCGTGAGACCGCTCGGGTCGCGAGCAGGCTCGAGTGCGAACCCAGCTTCGCCGTAATGCTGACCCAATTCGCGAAGCATACCGTCTTCATGATCCGTCCAGGCGGTGGCCCGCAGATTGCCGTCGCGGTCCGCGACTATGAGAAACTCGCCGATCGGTGTGTCCACGCGATCGATTAATAGCTGTAGGACGTTATTCATGCGCGCTCCGGCTGAGTGGAACAATTCTCTCACGCGCAGCGGATCGGCGAAATCCTTCCGAATGGCCGCAAGACTTTCGATAGTGCCCTATAGCGGCTACTCGCAGGACGGATAAGTAAGAATGTGAGGAGGGTTCGCCCTCGACTCAATTTTTGCGCGAAGATCAATTACGAGACGATGGACCGAATCTAAGTCATGAATGTCGGCGAACACAGTTATTTCTCCCAACTCGAAGCGGCTCATAGATCGCTTTTTGGATACTCGGCTTCCGACGACCGGATATTTTGGACCGAACCAAAGCGTCCCGCACTTATTGCCCTCGCGCTCGATGTTGGAAAGGGCGTCTAGGAAAGTCATGGAGGTCTTCTCGTTCCACCCCTCCTGAAGAGCGATTACTCGGCGATTGGTCACCGCGTAGTACGTGCGGCGTTTCAACCATGCATCTAGAAAGAATCTGCCCCAGATGATGTATTGGCCCACTAGCACAAATGGGATTCCCCATAGTGTCATGAACGCGTCACCGCCGCCTGCCCTGGACGGAGTTCTCACGTACCCCATTGCACCGGCCTCCCAAAAGATGGCGAAGCCTCCCCAAAACAGCGAGAACGGGATTGCTGCCCGGTCGTCGGAGTGAAAGATTACTTTCGGATCAGGAATTCCTGCCCAGTGAATTGTTTCGTCGGACAGAATGTAAGGTTGGATTTTCTGCGCAGCTCGGGGATCGATCGTAGTCAATCTTCAATGGCCTCCATTGTTGCCGAATTTTCCAAATTCGAAATGTAGAGACAAATTTCTTGCGTGTCTATAAGAAAATACAGCTTTTCGAAAAATGTTTTATGCGCGAACAGAGAGAGTACGACGGTCGTGTTCCTCGAGGAAGGCATAGTCGAAGCTTGCTTTAGCGAGTGCGGCGAGTTCGGAGTTGCTTAGCCCCATGCGGCGCGCGTTTTCATATTCATCGAGGAGCGTGGTGTGGAACATGGCCGGGTCGTCTGTAGAGAGAACTACCGGGATGCCGTGGCGCGCGAGTTTGGGTAGCGGGTGATCTTCGATTCGCGCGTCTTTGCGGCCGAGTTGACCGGCCAAGGCGCCCGTGCGCATGTTGCTTTGCGGGCAGATTTCCAGGGGGATACGGCGGTCCGCAAGCAGATCCATCAACGCGGGATCCTGAGCGGCAGAGATACCGTGGCCGATTCGCTCGGCACCCAGGAGTTCGATGGCTTCACGGATTTTTTCTGGTCCACCGATTTCGCCCGCATGCATCAGGCGATGCAGGCCGATGGCGCTGGCTTTGTCGTAAACGGCGCGGAAATCTTTTGTGGGGACGGCTAGTTCGTCGCCGCCAATTCCAAACGCTACGATGGATTTAGAGTTGGCGCGTTCTGCGGCAAGGACAACTTGCATGGCCGCCTCTACGCCGAATTGGCGGACGGCGTCAAAGATGAAATTCAGGCGCAGGCCACGCTTTTCGAAGGGTTTCGCGGCTTCGAGTATAGCTTCGAAATTGGCCTCGGGGATTTGTTTGCGCAGGATCATGATCCCGATAGAAAGCGTGATTTCGGCATAAGCGACATTTTGGGAGAGGAGATTTTCTGCGAGATCGTTGATGATCAGCGCATAGTCGCGTGGGTCGCGGAGGAAGGAGGTCACCCATTTGAAGACTTCCAGAAACTCGTTGAAATCTTTGTAGGCGTATTTTTGGCGGACTTCGGCTTCGGTGAAGACTACTCCGTGGGAGCGTGTTAGAGCGCAGACGGTTTTCGGCTGGATCGAACCTTCCAGGTGCAGGTGCAATTCCGCTTTCGGGACTAGGGCGAAATTTTGAGGATTCGCAGCCATGTGGAAGTCTAGCAGGTTTGAGAAGATTTGCTGCAGAGGTGCCCGGCGAATGCAGACAAGTTTGCGGATTTGTATTTGGATCGGTTAGTCGACGTGAAGGGATCGATCTTGAGATCGGCCGCCCGCTACTGCTTGGAATTTAGTGGGGAAGTTGAGGGCGACCGGCGTTGATCCAGGCCGTTAACCAATAAGAACCGATGTCGGTGGCGGCGTCGGACAGTTGTCGGATTAGCGTGGCGGCAGTCAGGTTGTAGAAGCGGTCGAAATATTCGTCGTCGTAGGACTTGCCGGCCAGCCGGGCATTGCGATCAGCGAGCAGGATCGTTTCCAGCCAACTGTGCGCGCTTAAACAGGACTCAAAGGCGTGATCCGTGGGATCGCTGATAAAGGAAGCGTCATTGGGACGCATCGGAAAAAATGAAGAGAAGCGATCGATGAGCGTGACGCCAAAGCGTTCGTTGATCCCGTTTTGTAGCGTGAGGTGGCCGTCGAAATTTTCTGTGGTGTTGAATGGGTCGTGAGCCTCGGAGACGTACCCTGCTAGGATGGCGGCATCCAGCCTGGCTTCGTCCCACTTCCCGAGCTTCAGAGCTTCCGTGAGCTTCGCGTTGTAGACGCCGATTTGCCAGGGGAGCAGGCCGGTGGATTCGAGCTTGGATTTGCCGAACTTTCCGACCGCGGCCTTGTAGACCCTGGGGAGCGTGGTGAACGGGAAGCGGCCGTATTTGTCGAGATACAAGAAGTGATTGTGCTTTTCGGTCGGAGTTTTAGACTCCACTTCGAGCGGATCGGCAACGTGGAGCACAAGGAAAACGCGATTGGCTTCGAAGAAACCTCGAACGTCTGGCGGGAGGGTGTCGACGGCTTTGTTAACGACGATCTTCTGGGCGTTGGCGCCCCAAGCCAAGGCCTGGCGTGGAGTGAGCGCCAGCACGACGATCGTGCACACCAAAACGACCGCGCGCCGGGGCGTTAACCTGGAAGCGCACTGCCAGGAATGGCTATGCCACCGTCGACGGCTGGAGAAGGACTCCCGCATCGCAAATTTCCTCTAGGCCTGTTTCGCGGCGCGTAGCGTGCTCCGCTTGCGGCCGTAGTTGTAGTAGAACATGAGTCCAACCGCCATCCACACAAAGAATCGAATCCAGTTGGTGATCGGCAGGCCCGCCATCAATAAAATGCACGTGACGATAGTGATGATAGGAGCGAGCGGACCACCCGGCGCGCGGAAGGCGCGTTTGCGATTGGGTTCGCGATAGCGAAGGATCAAGACACCAGCCGCGACGAGCGCGAAGGCGAAGAGGGTCCCAATGTTGGAAAGATCGGCGAGTGTTCCGATGTCAAGAAGGCCCGCGGGGATTCCAACCACGAAGCCCGCCATCCACGTGGAAAAATCCGGTGTGCAAAAGCGCGGATGCACCCGGCTGAAAATGCGGGGCAGCAAACCGTCGCGCGACATGGCGAACCACACCCGGGCTTGTCCGAGTTGGAAGACCAGCAGGGATGAGATCATGCCGATTAGAGCTCCCAGCAGAGCGACTAAGCGAACCCCGG
>Ga0137403_10001986_pt1 | contig 25462 bp, 20 predicted proteins | sample CZOMad2_1_16fung_FD_122057 | JGI IMG/M metagenome (GOLD analysis project Ga0137403, IMG submission 122057) | Vadose zone soil fungal communities from Angelo Coast Range Reserve, California, USA - CZOMad2_1_16fungal (Hybrid Assembly) | ecosystem: Environmental > Terrestrial > Soil > Vadose zone... | reverse complement strand
AGCGCGTCACCGGCATCGTCTCGCGCGGCGGCTCGATCATGGCCAAGTGGTGCCTGGCCCATCACCAGGAGAGCTTCCTCTACACTCGCTTCCGCGAGATCTGCGAAATAATGACGGCGTACGACGTCGCCTTCTCGCTGGGCGACGGCCTCCGGCCCGGCTCGAACGCCGACGCCAACGACGACGCCCAGTTCGCCGAGCTCGATACCCTCGGCGAGCTCACGACGATCGCCTGGGACCACGACGTCCAGGTGATGATCGAGGGCCCCGGCCACGTGCCGATGCATCTGATCAAGGAGAACATGGACCGTCAGCTCGAGGTGTGCCACGAGGCGCCCTTCTACACGCTGGGGCCGCTGACCACCGACGTGGCGCCGGGCTACGATCACATCACCTCCGCGATCGGCGCGGCGATGATCGGCTGGTACGGCACCGCCATGCTCTGCTACGTGACGCCGAAGGAGCACCTGGGGCTCCCGAACCGGAAGGACGTGAAGGACGGCGTGATCGCCTACAAGATCGCCGCCCACGCCGCGGACATCGCGAAGGGTCATCCCGGCGCCCGCGACTGGGACGACGCGCTCTCGCGGGCGCGCTTCGAGTTTCGCTGGGAGGACCAGTTCAACCTCTCGCTCGACCCCGAGACGGCGCGCGAGTTCCACGACGAGACGCTGCCCGCCGAAGGCGCGAAGATCGCCCACTTCTGCTCGATGTGCGGACCACACTTCTGCTCGATGAAGATCACCCAGGACGTCCGCGACTATGCCGCCAAGCACGGCATCGCGGAGGAGACGGCGGCTGTCGTGCAGGGGCTTCGCGAAAAAGCGGAGGAGTTCAGGAAGAGCGGCGGCGAGATCTATCGCCAGGCCTGATCTGATCGCGGGACGACGTCACGACCGAGTGGCAACCCGACGGGAGCGGTACCTCGTTACTGGGTACCGCTCCTCGGCGTTACGGGCTTCTCGCTGGACAGCAAACTGTCGATCGCTTCCCTGAAAACCGCATACGGATGCGCCCCTGCAATCATCTTGAGGACTCTAACCTTCGACCCGTCGGCCTCGGCCACCCCCAAAAAGAAGGTTGGCGTCGCCTGCACGCCCACCTTCTGAGCGTCCGCGAGATCCTGCCGAATCCTTACCGCGTACTTGTTGCTGTCGAGACACTGTCTGAAGCGCTCGGCATCGAGGCCCAAAGCACGCGCGTAGGCGGAGAGATGGTCGGCGGTCAGCGCGCTCTGGCTATTGAAGAGCCGATTGTGCATTTGCCAATACTGGCCCTGTTCGTCGGCGCAGCGGGCGGCCTCGGCGGCCCCGAGCGCATCTTTGTGGATCGATTCGATCGGGAAGTCCCAAACGACGTGTCTGACCCGACCGGTGTTGACATAGTCGCGGTCAATTTGCGGCGACGTCTGTTGGAAGTGCCGGCCACAAAAGGGGCATTGATAATCCGTGAACTCGATGAGGATCAGCTTGGCGTTCGGGCTGCCCTTTGAGGGGTACCCACTGACCATGAGCACGACGCTCTGAACATCAGTCACAGCGGACTGGCGCCGACGGAGCAGCGCTTTGATCTCCTGCAACTCTCGCTGGAGCTGGAGCTGACCTTGCTTCAGGGCCTCAACTTCGCTCCGGAGCGCCGAGACCTCGTCGCTCGTTTGTGCCAGGACTTGGTGATCGGTGGAAAGAATCAGAACGGACAGGAGCGCCACGAACCAACCTTTTCTCACCCATCTTGGAAGGTACCACCTACGCAGTCTGTGTGCCATCACGCAGAGCCGTCAGCGGAAGGCTCGACTCCGGAGTCGCGGACGTCCTACGTGCTGGGCGCCTCAGGAGGCCGTCGGCGGCGCCGTGAACGCCAGCGCGGTCGCCGCCGAACGGTTCTCGACGCCGAGTCTATCGTAGATGTGCTCGAGGTGCTTCGCGACCGTGCGGGGGCTCAGCCGGAGGATCGCCCCGATGTCGGCGTCGCTCTTGCCTTGAGCCACCCACGCGAGCACTTCGGCCTCCCGGGAGCTCAGTCCCAGGGATTCGAGAGACGTCGGCACCAGGACCGTGCGTTGCTGCTCCAGCAAGAGCAAGTTGCCGCCGTGCACAGGAATCAGCCGCACGACGAGACGGGTCTGCTCGCGTTCGACCACTAGCGGCCTGCGAGCGGAGAAGAGGTTGCCGGATTCTCGCGTACTTGCCGTCTGGGATTTGACCCAGCGCTGAATAGCTTCCGGCACGCGTTTCGCCCGTAGCGTTGAACGACCGAAATACGTGGCCAACCACTGACGCGATAGCGGCGTGGCGAGCCGGATATCGCCGCCCGGTCCCAGCAAGATGATTCCCCGACCGACCTCCTCCAGCCCCGTCAGAACCAGCGTCGCCTCTCGTTTGACCCGCGAGAATGCCTCCGCGTTCCGATGAGACTGGACGATGTGGGGTTGAAGGACGCTCAGGAGCATCCGCTCACGCTCCGAGAAGTCGGGCCCCTTTCTGCTCAGCGCCACCCCACCGACTCGCGGCGAGGGCGCAGGGAGCCCGACGACGATCTGGGCCTCGACGCCGACCTTGCGGAAGAACTCGTTGTAGAGCGCGAGGCGGTGGAATTCCCGCTGGGTCAGGAAATCAGAAATCTTGGCGACGCGAGCCTGCGGATGCTCACTGAAGTGCAAGATGAGGGGATGCTCGTGCTTGTGGTACTCGAAGGTGTGAGCCAGGCCGGCAGAGATCGCGCCGGCAGGATGCATGACTCGAGCAGTGGGCTGTGTACGGAGGCCCAGTTCGGTGAAGGTGATGAGTTCTGCCGGAACGATTCTCGCGACTGCACGAAGCACGTGTTCCCGGAACGAATCGAGATCGTGCAGCGTACCGATCTCTGTTACGCACGCGACAAGCGCCTGAATGTCCCGCTGGGCTAAACGGCCCAATCACCCTCCCGTCCCGATGAACATACGCCAAACTACGTATGGACGTTTAGCCCTATGCCGAGTAAAAGTCAACGCCGCGTAAGAGTTCGTGGTATCGGGCGATTTTCCGGAATTGGGATTTCCCGGAATTGGGGTGGTGAGAGCGATGAGTCGTGCTGCCCACGGGAGCTCTTGGTGTCGCTTCACGGCGTCCCTTTGCCCCGAACAGACGCAGGTCGTGTCGTTGACCGTTGTTGGTAATCGCCCGCGCCACGCCACCGGGGTGTTGTGCAAGGGGGCCCTGTCGCGTGGACGAGCGTGACGCACCGGGACGGGACTTTGGTACGCGCATGCCGGCCCCCACGCCAGGCTCGAAAGGCTTAGCGTCGCCGGGGACCTGTGGTGGTAGTAAAGCGCACAGGGAGATAAAGGATGGGAAAGGCGAAGAGTCTTTCGGTCGCAACCTTAGCAGCAGCTTGCGTTGTCGCGGCGACTCTTGGCACGCTGTCGTTGCCGGCGTATGCCGGTATCATTGCGACAAACACACCCTGCGAGGATCTTGTCAATTCCCTGGTGGCCGGGACCGGGGTTACTGGCGTGACCATCGTGAACTGTGGAGGCAACCCTGCTGCCCTCGGGAAATTTAGCGGCGGCGCGGCAATTATCGGTATCGAGCAAGGCCTCATTATCAGCACCGGAAACGTAACCGGTGTCGTCGGTCCCAACACGGGTGGCGGCACGTCAACTGGCTTTGGGACCCCTGGAGATCTAGATCTCCAGGGCCTGGCCGATGCGGGCTGTCCGGTTGGTGCCAATTGCACCACTTTCGACGCGGCTACCGTGGAATTCGATTTCATCCCGACCAGGAACGTGCTCACCTTCCGGTTCGTCATGGCATCGGAGGAGTACAACGAGTTTGTTGGCCTGCGGTTCAACAACCCCTTTGGGATTTTCGTGAAACAAGGGAACAGCTCATACGTCAATTACGCCAAGCTTCCTGACGGGACGGAAGTGGCCATCAATAACGTGAATGGTGGCAATCCGTTTTTCAACATCCCTGCGAGCCATCCATCGCTCTACATCAACAACGCCAATTGCGTCGAGGTCTCGGGGGGTATTTGCCCGTACGATATTCAGGCGGACGGGTTCACCGTGGTTCTCACCGCCAACGTCCCAGTTGTTCCAAATGTTGTGAACACACTTAAACTGGCGATCGCCGACGCTGGTGACAGCATTTTCGACTCCTGGGTCTTCATCATGGTTGATTCGGACGGTGACGGTATCCCAGACGGAGTCGATAATTGCCCGCTGGTGCACAACCCCGACCAGAGGGACCGAGACGGCGACGGGAAGGGCGACGCCTGCGACCCGTGCCCACTCGATGCGCTTGACGGATGTTCCTCGGTCTTCAAGGAAGATTTCGTCGGCTCTCCCGCCGGCGGATACACAGCCGTGCAGGGTGGCCCGGTGGTGGTCACGGCAGAGTTCACGAACGACAGCAGCACCCCGATCCAGACGATCAAGTGCGACTGCTACAACACAGACTTTATCGTCACCGAAATTGGGGGGGACGGTCAGGCCTTACCCGTGGTCCACCGGCACCGGTTCGCGTACGGGATTCCGGTGGACGTCATCACGATTCCGCCCGGTGGCAAGTGTCGCGTAGCCTGCGACCTATCACAGACTCATCCCGGACTGGGCACCGGGGCGTGCACAGGGGCTGGGTGCACCGTAGAAGCCAGGTATGCAAACGACATTCAGGATCCGGATTTCGAGCCGAGCACGGGGGCATGCGCCCAGACGCCGTGCATCGATCTCTGGGTCGGGACCGCGACCACTGAACCCCGACCGTTGACCATCACGCCCACTGCCGCCACCCGGGTGATAGTGGACATCAAGCCGGACATCTTTCCCAACTCGGTCGGCTGCAAGTCCGGCGGCAATTCCGTCGTGGTCGCCGTTCTGAGTACGGACACCTTCAACGCGACGACCATCAATGCCGACAGCGTGCGGTTCGGGAAGAACGGCACCGAGGCGCGAGAAGCCCACCGGACCAGCACCGGCGCCGCGGTGCGGCATGTTTCCGATGTGAATGGCGACGGCAAGCCCGACATAGTCTTCCACTTCGCGTTCAGTGACACGGGATTCAACTGCAGCGATATTCCAGCTGGCCAGAAGGACATCACGTTGGTCGGGACCCTGAAGGGGTCAACGACGACTGGAGCCTTCATCGGCTCCGATAGCCTACGGCTGACGCCGGGCAAGTAGAGAATGGAGACGGCAATGACGACTAGACGTCTAACGCAGGCAACGGTCGGCGCCGTGCCCTTCGCCATGCTCGTCTTCGTCTTGGCCACCGCGTTGGCCGTGCTCCCGTCGCCCGCACACGCGGCTGTGACTTGCCCCGGAGGAGCCGCCGATTTCGATGGAGACGGGCTCACCGACGCAGAGGAGTGCTTGGGCGTCCAGCTGCTAGACGGAACGGTTGTCCCTCTGGACCCCAACAAGAAGGACGTCTTCCTGATCGTAGTCCCGACCAGCCCGAGCCGCCTGCCGGCCAATCCAGCGGAGTTCATCTCCAACTCCCCACCGGCAGGGCTTGACGTCACCCCACATATCGTCACCAGCGCTCAGATCAATCCAGACACTCGACTCGTGACACCGACCCAGAAGGCGATCAAGATGACCGAGAGCAGCGAATTGAACACAGACAGTGCGGGCCAGTGCAATTACGGGACTCCTGACGACCCCGCGCTCTGTATCGTCTTTAGTCAAAGAATCGCGACCTCGGTCCGGAATACCTACACGCAATTCCAACCCAATGCTGACCCCGCGGTCATCGCGCAGGTGATCGACCGGTACCAGAAGCACACGTTCGCCCACGAGGCCTCGCACAGCATGCGGGTAACAAAGCAGACGTACGACCGGTGCACGGGCGGGACCCACCATTACAAGTCAGGGACCAATACGATCATGGACTGCCAGGTCATCTACACCGTCAAGGGCGGTGTCATCACCTGGACCATCGGGACGACATATACCGGTACTGATCCTGCTGACATCACGCTGACAACGCCCTGAGGGCGGGCGACTGGAGAAGACCATGACGATGAAGCGAGTACTCGGCACACTACTCGTGGGGCTGACCGTGACGGCCGCGCCCGGGGCGATGTGGGCAGACAGCGATGTCATTGTGGGAGGAGTGGTCATTCCCACCGATCCAAACGCATCCGGGACCAAGGTAACGGGGGCAATCACGATTTACTTCGAGGACACAGCGTCTGAGACTCCTCCCGTGCCTGCATGTGGAATTGCCGAAGTGAACACGTTCTTCGTCCTGAAGCTGAAGAAGGGCACGAACCAGTACAGCTTCGCTGGTCAGCTGCTGTCCGCCGATGTGCCCGGCGGGGTCTGTTTTGCGGAAGACCAAGCCGTGCAGATGGCCGCCATTCGAGATTTCCTCGGGGCCACGGTGCTTCGCGCGATCTTTGGCCTGCCGAGTGCGGTTCCTATCTGCTCCGCTACCTCGAGCGTACCCTGCTACGCCATAAAGACTGTCACCAACATCGTACAGAACGGTGATTTTCAACAACCACCACCCCGCTTTGCGACCGCGGACATCGATCTGGCGGTGAGGTAATAGCGATCAGGGGAGAACTGGCTTCGGGCACGACAAACAGCGGAACGCACCGTCGGAGTGCAACCGTCGGCCAGGTAGGAGAGTGACCGTCGTGTAAGGGTCCCCTCCACGCTCCGCATGAAGACAGTAACGCTGGTCTCGCTGCCGGTCGCCTCGGGACTCCTGGCGACGCTGGCATTTCCTGGCGTCGATCTTGGGTTCCTCGCGTGGTTCGCCCTAGCTCCGTTCCTCCTTGCCCTGCGCCAGCCCGGTCCGCTCGCTGGAGCCGGGCTCGGTTTCCTTTTCGGCTGCGTCTTCGTCGGCGGCGTTTTTCGGTGGCTCGGGACGCTTGCCATGATGACGCCGACCCGGGTGGTGTTGATGTATGCCGCGCTAGCGCTCTATTTCGCTGTATTCGGACTCCTCTATGCAAAGGCCGCTCGGGTAGCTGGACCCTGGATCGTCCTCGGAGCGCCCGCTCTATGGGTGGGGCTGGAGTACGCGCGGTCAAATTTCTCCTTTCTCGCTCTTCCCTGGAATCTTCTGGGCCACTCCCAGTACCGCTATTTGGTGGCGATCCAGATCGCTGACCTGACCGGGGTGTACGGTGTCTCCTTCCTCGTCGTTCTGGCCAACCAGGTCCTGAGCCAGATGGCGGACCGGCTTGTTGCGCGAAAGTGGAGGCGGCCATCCCCGGACCTTCACGGCGCCGGCGAACCAAGCTGGGCCGGACTGTTCGTAATTCTGGTAGTCGCTGTGGTGCCGGTGCTCGCGTACGGTTGGTACAGCTTGGCCGCGCCTGAACCCGGCGAGCGTGTGCGGGTAGCCCTGGTTCAGGCCAATGTTCTCGCGCGAAACAACATGACCGGCCGCGAGCACACTGCTCATCTCCGCGCGTACGAGCAGCTGACGCGACAGGCGGCGGCCCAAGCGCCCGATCTGGTCGTCTGGCCATCCTCATCGCTGCCCGCGCCGCTCGAGTTCCTGCACGTTTCCTACTTCGTCTCACGCGTGGCACAAGAGGCGAGGAGCTACTTGTTAGTCGGCGGCGCGGGCGGCGAGAAGCTGGGGCCTCGAATCGACGGGTATCTCGCCTACTCGAATAGCGAGTTCTTACTGTCCCCCTCTGGACGGATCGAGCGTCAATACAATAAGATTCGCCTGACCCCTTTTGACGAATACGTACCCCTGCAGGGCAGGGTCCGGTGGCCTCGGTGGATCACGACGCTGGAGGAGAGCTTCCGGGCAGGTGGCGAGTACACGATTTTCGAGGTCGGGGCGGCGCGTTTCGGCGTGCCGATCTGTTGGGAGAATTCGCTCCCCGAGGTCGTTCGCCAGTTTGTAGCGCGGGGGGCCAACCTCGTGATCAGCGTGACGAATGAGGGATTCTTTGGCCCCACGGCGGCCCCCTATCAGACTCTGGCCATGAACGTGTTCCGGGCGATCGAGAACCGAGTAACCGTGGTCCGCGCGGCGACCACTGGAGTTTCTGCCTTCATCAGCTCCAAGGGCGAAATTCTCGGCCGCGTGACCGACGGGGCCGGCAGGGACCTCTTCGTGTCCGGCATCCTGGTCAGGGACGTGCCGCTCGCGACTGCGAGGACCTTCTACACGGCGCGTGGTGACATCTTCGGTCAGGCCGTGACAATCCTGGCCGCCATCATCGCGCTGCTTTGTCTCTTGCCGGATCGATGGAGTCCCTGGCGATCCCCGTGCCCGGCAGCTTGACGCAACCGTGCATTCCCGCCCGGCGATGAACGCCGTAGCGTCGTCGGCTCCCGTGACCCGCTGGGTCTCGCTGGTTGTCGCAATCGCGACCACCGGCGCGATGTACGGCCTCTATGGGCTGAACATCGCCGCGTGGCGGGACAGCCCCGATTTCGGCTGGCGAACGATGTACGACTCCGGGCCGAACATCGTCGCCGAGGTTTTCGACGCCGGCAAAGCGGCCGGCCTCCGTGCCGGTGACACTATCCTTGCCATCAACGGACGGCCCTACAGCACGTTCGAGGAGCTCTTCTTCGGTAACCTGCGGTCTGCGGAGCCCCGCTCAGCGAACACTTACACGGTTGTCCGGAATGGGAAGCGAGTCGAACTCAGCGTAGCGACAGGACGCCTCGGCTTCCCGGCTGTCCTTCGCCGGAGCGGTCCTCTCTTCGCGATGGGGCTGGTCTACGTCCTCATCGGCGCGCTCGTGTTTCTGATGAAGCCTCGCGCGACCCAGAGCTGGCTCTTCTTCGTGATGAGCTGCTTCACCGGCATGCGGGTCAGCTTCGCGGCGCCGGCCGACCTCATTCACCCCACGTGGTTCTACGATTTGCGGTTCCTCAACGAAGCGCTGCTGCCAGCCTCCTTGATCCACCTGGCCACGCGGTTCCCCCAGACCCGCGCGTTCATCCACCGAAGACGCGCGCTCGCGCTCGCTCCCTACGTGCCGTCCATTCTCCTGTTCGTCGCCTTGAGTGTCACAGCGACCGCCTACTGGAACATTCCCAAGGCTGTGTTCCTTCTCTCCCAGATCTACACGCTCCTGGGAATCGTGCTCTTTCTCGCTTCGATGGCCTGGAACTTCCTCAAGGACGCGTCCCTGATCGTCCGCATCCAATCTCAAGCGATCTTCGCCGGCATCCTGCTGGCGTTTCTCATTCCAACGACCGATCTGATCACGCGCTTCCTCTGGCGCGCCCATCTCTTTCCCGACCCAGCGCTCAGCTTCGTGGCCTTTTTGATCCTCTTCCCCCTGTCCATCGGCTACACCATCGTCAAGCACGATCTCTTCGCCATCGACACGATCGTGCGACGGACCTACGGCTACGTGCTGTCGACGGCGAGTGTGGTGGCGGTCTACGCCGTCCTGGTCTCGACGCTGAACGTAACGTTCCAGGGATCCGACGTCGCCCGCTCTCCCCTCTTCTCCATCGGCTTCGCGCTGGCGGTAGTCTTCCTGTTCGAGCCGCTGCACCGACGGTTTCAGGGCTTCGTCGATCGCGTCTTCTATCGACGCCGCTACGACTACGGCAAGACCATCAAGAACATCAGCGAGGCCATGACGAGCATCTTGGACCCCGACCTGATTTCCAAGACGCTCATCGACTCGGTCGTCAAGGAGATGTTTCTCGAGCACGGCGCCCTGCTCCTCGCGGACACCGGCCGCCGGCGATACCGAGTCAAGACGGTCGAGGGCGTGGACATGGGGAGTCTGCCATCGTCGGAGCTCCCGGACGACGACGCGGTGGTGGGCGTGATGAAGGAGAAGAAAGACGCCCTGCTGCTCCACGACGTGATCATGAACCCGCAGCACGAAGCGAAGCGCGAGGACCTCCACAAGACGTTCACCGCACTGTCCTCGGAGCTGATGCTCCCTCTGACCTACAAAGACGAGCTGCGCGGGATCATCTCCCTGGGGCGGAAGAAATCGGGCAAGCTCTTCACCCCGGAAGATCTCGACCTGCTCAAAGCTCTCACCAGCCAGAGCGCCATCGCCCTGGAGAACGCGCATCTGTTCAAGGAGAACCTCGAGAAGGGCCGGATGGAGGAGGAGCTCAGGATCGCCCACGACATCCAGATGGGCATGCTGCCGGACAAAGCTCCGGAGCTCGAGGGCCTCAAGATCGCGGCGCGGACGATCCCGGCGCGCGAGGTCGGCGGAGACTTCTACGACTTTGTCGAGATGCTGCCGGCGGGCGCCGCGCGGGGGCGAGTGGGCGTCATCGTCGGCGACGTGTCCGGAAAGGGGGTCTCCGCCGGCCTCCTGATGGCCGGGGCCCGGAGCACCTACCGCGTCTTGCTGGACGCCGATCCGGCCGTCGCCGAGGTCATGACCCTCGCGAACCAGCGGCTCCACCGGGACATCCGCAAGGGCATGTTCGTCGCCCTGCTCTACGGCATTCTCGACCCCGAGGCGCGGACCCTCACGCTGTCCAACGCGGGCCAGACCCAGCCGATCCTGTGCCAGCCGGGCGCTGAGCCCTCGTTCATCACGACCGAGGGAGACACCTTTCCGCTGGGCATCGTTCCTGACTGCGACTATCAGGAGGCCAAGGTGAGCCTCTCGCCCGGCAGTGTCGTGGTCTTCTACACCGACGGTGTCGTCGAAGCCATGAACGCCCAGGCAGAGCTCTACGGCTTTGAGCGCTTTCTCGCGTCGGTTCACGAGGGCCGAGAGCTCGACGGGCCGGCCCTTCTGGACAAGCTCCTCGGGGACATCGCACGCTTTGTCGGCGGCACCGAGCAGCACGATGATATAACCATCATCGTGGCGAGGCTCGGCTAGGGCGCACGACCGAACCGAGAGGGGCGACTGCCATGATCGAGAAGAAGTTCCAGCTCCATCTGCCGAGCACGCTCGGGTGCGAGAAGGTCGCGATGGATTTTGCCGCGTCGGTGGCCAAAAACATGAACTTTCCGGCCGACCGCGTGGAGGACCTGAAGACGGCCGTCGCCGAGGCGTGCATCAACGCCATCGAGCACGGCAACAAGATGGACGCGAGCATGAAGGTGGGCATCAGTCTCACCGTCGATCGGGACCGCCTTCAGGTCGCCGTCCACGACGAAGGCGCCGGCATCGAGGGGGTCGCTTCGCCCCACCTCGACAGCAAGATGGAGGGCAAAACCGACCGGCGCGGCTGGGGTATCTTCCTCATCAAGAGCCTGATGGACGAGGTTACGTTCGAATCCACACCGGAAGGCAACGTCGTCAAGATGATCATCCATCTGGAGAAATGAGGAGGGCGGGGGAGGCGTCCGGGCATGGCTAAGGGTCACGAGGTCTCGATTCGCCCGAAAGGCGACGTGGCGGTCATCGACATCAAGGGCGATGTCACCGCGCTCACGGGCCAGCCCATCGAGGAGGCGTACCGTCAGGTCACCGCCGCGGGGGTTAAGAAGATCCTGTTGGCTTTCGCCTCCGACTGCTACATCAACAGCGGAGGCATCGCCGTCCTGATCGGGATCCTCGCCGAGAGCAAGAAGACGGGCCAGAGCGTCCGCATGACCGGTCTCTCGGCCCACTTTCAGAAGATCTTCGCGATGGTCGGGCTGACCAAGTACGCGCCGATCCGACCTTCCGAGGACGCCGCGCTCGCCGATTTCTAGGAACCCCGCGATGCCCCGGCCACGGCTCAAGCAAATGAAGCGGCGCCTGCTGGACGCGGCCCGCACCCGCCGAGAGCTCGAGAAGCGGATCTTTCATCTGAAGACCCTGTACGACGTCAGCCGCGAGATCGGATCCCTGATCGACACGCAGAGCATCGTCAAGAACTTGTTGATGATGGTGGTCGGCACTCTCGGCGTCGAATGCGGCCTGATTCTGCTCGTCGACGTTCGCGAGAACCGAATCGACGCGATGAGCCAGCGGGGATTCGACGATGCCGCCTTGGCCGCGGTGTCCCGGGCGGTCGCGGCGGGATTTCCGGTGAATGTCCAGGCGCCCATTGGTGCCTCGCTCCTGAGCGGGAGCGATGGCTCCGGCCTGTTCGCATCGCTCGACCTTCGCGTCTGGATCCCCATCGTGGTGAGCGAACGTCTCCATGGCGGCATCGGGCTCGGAGAGAAGCTGACGGGTGACCCCTATACCTCCGACGACTGCGAGCTGCTCGTGACGCTCGCCAACCAGGCCGTCGTCTCCATCCAGAACGCCAAGGCGCACGAGGAGGTCGTGCGCTCCGCCGATCAGCTATCGGCGAGTCTCCGGCGTATCCAGATTCTCGAATCCGTGAGAGCCAACCTCGTGAAGTTCGTTCCCAAGACCGTGCAGACCCTCATCGAAGAGTCCCCCGAAGCCCCGTTGCTCGACAAGCGCGAAGCCGACGTCTCGGTCCTGTTCGCGGACATCGCCGGCTACGCGCGTCTCAGCGCCCGGATGGATCTGGAGCACGTCAACCAGCTGGTCGAGGTCTACTTCGGCGCCTTTCTGGACGAGATCCTCAAGCTCGGCGGCGACGTGAACGAGACCGCCGGGGATGGCCTGATGGTGATCTTCCGGGACCCGGACCCCCGCCGCCATGCGATGGCCGCCGTGCTCGCGGCTCTCGGGATCCAGCGGCGCACCCGCGAGACCAACGCGACCCTCGAGGGCTTCTTCGAGCCGATCACGATGCACGTCGGGGTCAATTCGGGGATCGCCTCGGTGGGCGCAACCAAGATCGAGGGAGCGGCCGGCACGCGCTGGACCTACACCGCGTCCGGTCCAACGACCAATATCGCCGCGCGCCTGGCGGCCCTTGGCGAGGGTGGGAGCGTCGTCATCAGCGAAGAGGTGCGGGCGCGGCTCGGCGACGAGTTCGCGGTCGAGGAGGACATGGGCGCCCAGTCGCTGAAGAACGTGGCGGAGCCCGTTCGGGCCTATCGATTGATGGCCGAGGCGCGCGAGCCGGCGGTCGCCAAGGTGTTCGTCGAGAGTCGCCGCCATCCGCGCCGACCCGTATCGTGGCCCGTCCGGGTGTGGATCGGCGAGAAATGTTTCGACGGCCACGCCGTCGACTCGAGCATCTACGGCATTTGTCTCATCACCACCGCCAGGGATCTGTTGAAAGTCGGTATGTCCTACCGTGTCGAGATTTCGGTCGGCGGCGACAGCCCATTGCCGTACCTCGCAGAGGTGCGGAATCTGAGCGATCACGGTATCGGGATGGAGACGAAAGAGCCGCTTCCGCTCGGCTGAGTCTTCCGGTCAGCTCTCGAGGACGCCGGGATCGATCCCGTGCTCGACGAGCTTCTTGCGTAGCGTGTTGCGGTTGATGCCGAGGATCTGCGCGGCCCGCACCTGATTACCGCCGGTCTCCCGGAGGACCGCGCGCAGCAGCGGCTTCTCCACCAGGCCGATCATCAGGTCGTAGAGGTTCGCGCTGGCGTGCTCGCGGAGGCCGCGCACGCATTCCATGAGCTTGCGCTCCACGATCTCCTCGAGCGGCGCGTCGACGGCCGCCGAGGCCGCCGCCGAGACCGGGCCGATGGGCAGGTGCTCGGGCAGGATGACGCCGCTGGTGGCCATCACCATCGCGCGCTGGATCACGTTCTCCAGCTCGCGCACGTTGCCCGGCCAGTCGTAGCCGACCAGCCGATCGAGCGCCTCCGGCGCGACGCCGCGCTCGCCGAGCTCGGCCGCGTGCTTGGCCAGGAGGTGCTCGACCAGGAGCGGAATGTCGCGCCGGCGCTCGCGGAGCGACGGCAGGCTGACGGTCACGACGTTGAGGCGGTAGTACAGGTCCTCGCGGAAGCGCCCGTCCTTCATCAGTAACTCGAGATCGCGGTTGGTCGCCGCCAGCACCCGCACGTCGATGCGGATCGAATCCTGGCCGCCGAGGCGCTCGATCGTCCGCTCCTGCAGCGCGCGCAAGAGCTTCGTCTGCAGCTCGACCGGCATGTCCCCGATCTCGTCGAGGTAGAGCGTGCCGCCGTGGGCCAGCTCGAGCTTGCCGAGCCTCCGCTCCTTCGCGTCCGTGAACGCGCCCCGCTCGTGGCCGAACATCTCCGACTCGAGGAGCGTGGCGGGAATGGCCGCGCACGAGACGGCCACGAACGGCCCCCCGGCGCGACGGCTGTAATTATGGATCGCGCTGGCGACCAGCTCCTTGCCGGTGCCGGACTCGCCGCGGAGCAGCACGGTCACGTCGCTCCCCGCCACGCGGCCGATGGTCTTGTAGACGTCCTGCATGCGGGGATGCCGGCCGATGATGGCGCCGAACTCCCAGACCTCCTGGAGCCCGCTCTTGAGGCGCGTCACCTCCTGGGTCAGGCGCCGCGCCGCCATGGCGCGCTCGGCGAGCAGCAGCACCTCGTCGAGGTCGAAGGGCTTGGCGAGGTAGTCGTAGGCCCCGCGTTGCATGGCCTGGATCGCGGTGTCCATGGTGCCGTGGGCCGTCATCACGATGACGCACGCGTCGGCGCGGATCTCACGAAGCCGCGCGAGCGCGGTGAGGCCGTCGACGCCCGGCATCCGCACATCGAGGAACACCAGGTCGAAGGGCTCCGCCTCGAAGGCCCGGAGCGCGCTGTCGCCGTCCTTGACGGCGACCACGTCGTAGCCGGCCTGCCGCAACCCCTTCTCCAGTACCCAGCGAAGGCCGTCCTCGTCGTCGGCGATCAGGACGCGCGCGTTTATCGAGGCGATGGCCGGGTCACCGTGCAATCGGCAGGAAGCACGTCACGAGCGTACCGCGTCCCTCGGCGCTCTCTACCTGGATCGCGCCGCGGTGCTCCTCGAGGATCCGGTGGCAGATCGCCAGCCCAAGCCCGAGGCCCTTGTCCTTGGTCGTGAAGAATGGATCGAAGATACGCGCGCGCACGCCGGCGGGAATTCCGGCCCCCTCGTCGGCCACCTGCGCCTCGACCATGCTGCGCTGACCGGTCCCCAGGTCCATCTTGCCGAAGAGCGGGTTCAGGCTCACCCGCGTCGACAAGGTCAGCCGCCCGCCGCTCCCCATCGCGTCCAGCGCGTTCCGGACGAGGTTGTGGAAGACCTGCAGGAGCCGGTCCTCGTCGCCGAGGATCGGGGGAAGACTCGGGTCGTAGCGCCGGATCAGCACCACCCCGCGCTCGCGCGCCCCTTCCTCGTTCAGCATCGTGACCCGCTCGAGCAGCTGGTGCAGATTGAGCGGCACCGGGCGGAGCTGAACCGGGCGCGCCAGATCGAGCAGCATCTCGATGATCCGGTTCACACGGTCGACCTCGGTCAGGAGCACGTCCGTGTACTCGCCGAGGCGCGAGTCGGCCCCGAGCTCGCGCTTGAGCAGCTGCACGGCACCGCGAATGGCGCCGAGCGGGTTGCGCACCTCGTGGGCGAGCCCGACCGCCATCCGCCCCGCCGCCGCCAGCGTTTCGCCCCGGCGCACCTCCGCCTCGAGCTGGCGAATCCGCGAGAGGTCGCGCAGCACGACGACGGCGGCCTCGACCGCGCCGTCACGGCCGCACAGGGGCGCGGTGACGATCGAGACGGGCACCCGGCGCCCCTCGCCCCGCTCCACGACGCTCTCGGCCTCCGAGCGGCTCTCACCGGTGGCGAGCGTCTCGCCGAGCCGGCGCACGACGGAGGCGTCGGGCGAGAAGATCTCCTTGATGTAGCGCCCCTCGGCGCGCCGCGCCGAGCGCTCGGTGAGCACTTCGGCCGCGGAGTTCCAGAAGATGACGCGCAGGTCGCGATCGACCGCGATCACCGCGTCGGGGAGGCCGGCCAGGACCGCTTCGAAGTTCATGACGCCTGTTTCATCGGGCGAGCGCGAGGTCGGGGATGGCGTTGAGGGTCAGGGGGGCGCGAGCGCCGGCCGCGAGACGGGCGGTCCCGGCCGCGGCGATCATTGCCGCGTTGTCGGTGCAGAGGGCGCGCGGCGGAATGTGCAGGCGCAATCCGTGCTCGAGCGCGGCCGCCTCGAGCGCCTGGCGCAGGTGGCCGTTGGCCGCCACGCCACCGGTCAGGACGAGGCGCTTGACGCCGTGATGGAGGGCGGCCTTGACGGTCTTGCGCACGAGCATCTTCACGACCACCGCCTGGAACGACGCCGCCACGTCCGCGATTTCCGCGCGGCCGAGGGGCGCGCGCCGCTTGACGTAGAGCGAGACCGACGTCTTCAGGCCGCTGAACGAGAAGTCCGACGCGCCGTCGCTCATCTGCGCCAGCGGAAACGTGACCGCCTTCGGATCGCCGTCCGCCGACACCCGCTCGATCACCGGGCCGCCCGGAAAGCCGAGCCCGAGGAGCTTCGCGACCTTGTCGAATGCCTCGCCGGCCGCGTCGTCGCGCGTCTGCCCGACCAGCGCGTACTCGAGCGGCGCCCGCGCGTGATAGAGCGCGGTGTGGCCGCCCGAGACCACGAGCGCCAGGAACGGATGCTCCGGCGGGTCATCGGTCAGGAACGTGGCGTAGATGTGCCCTTCCAGGTGGTTCACCGGGACCAGCGGCAGCCGGTGCACGTAGGCGAGCGACTTGGCGACCGCGCAGCCGACGAGCAGCGAGCCCACGAGCCCGGGCCCTTGCGTGACGGCGATCCCGTCCAGGTCCGGGAGCCTCACGCCCGAATCGGCGAGGGCCTTCTCCACGACCGGCACGATCATTTCGAGGTGACGACGCGAGGCGAGCTCCGGGACGACACCGCCGTACGGCGCGTGGATCGCATCCTGCGACGCGACGACATTCGAGAGGACCCGGCGGCCGTCGGCGAGCACCGCCGCCGCCGTCTCGTCACACGAGCTCTCGATCCCGAGCACGATCATTCGCCGTCCCTTCGCGCGCGCCGCGGAGCCGCACAGATAGCAAGGGCGATGCAGCCGAGTCCCTGGGCCCCCGGCCTCGCATCGCCCTTGATGCGCGCGTCGCGACTACTGCGGCCGGACCTGGGCCTGCGGGTTCTGCCCCGGACGCTGCTGCTCGATGATGCGCATGGTCTTGATGACGTCGAGCGCCCGCTGCACCTGGATGTCCTTCTTCAGCTCCTCCATCGGATCCAGGGTCGGCGGCCGCTCGCGCGCCGCCGTCGTCGTCTCCTTCGGCAGCTCCACGACGATGTCCGGTGTGATGCCCTTGCCGTGAATCGACCGGCCCTTGGGCGTGAAGTACTTCGCGGTCGTGAGGCGCAGCCCCGAGCCGTCCGACAGCGGAATGATCGTCTGCACCGAGCCCTTCCCGAAGGTCTGGGTGCCGACGACAATCGCGCGGCCCCAGTCCTGTAGCGCGCCGGCGACGATCTCGGACGCGGAGGCGCTCCCCTGGTTGACGAGCACGACCATCGGCAGCGTCGGGTAGGACTTCTTCGCGTGCGCCGAGAAGCGCATGTTCTGGTTACGGACCCGACCCTCGGTGTACACGACGAGCTTGCCGTCGTCGATGAACTCCTCGGTCACCTCCACCGCGGCCGTCAGGAGTCCGCCCGGGTTGTTGCGCAGGTCGAGGATCAGCGCCTTCATGCCCGTTTTCGCGGCCTTCTCGAGCGCGGCGGCCATGTCGCCCGGCGACTGCTCCTGGAACTGGCGCAGCTTGATGTAGGCCACGCCACCGCTGAGGTCGGCCGACCGGACCGACTGCACCCGGATCTGCTCGCGCGTGATGTCGAAGTCCTTCGGCTCGGTCCAGCCTTCGCGCACGATGGTGATCGTGACCTTGGTGCCCGGCTTGCCGCGCATCCGCTTGACGGCGTCCGGCAGCTGCATGTCCTTGGTCACCAGGCCGTCGATCTTCACGATGCGGTCGCCGGTCTGCAGCCCCGCGCGATACGCCGGCGTTCCCTCGATGGGTGACACGACGGTCAGGACGTCGTCCCGCAGCGTGATCTCGATCCCGAGGCCGCCGAAGCTGCCGCTCGTCTCGACCTGCATCTCCTTGTAGCTGTCGGGGTCCAGGAACGAGCTGTGCGGATCGAGGCCGCGCAGGGTTCCCTTGATCGCGCTGTAGATGAGGTCCTTCGGCGCGACCTCGTCGACGTACTGGGTCTGGACGATGGAGAGAACCTCGGTGAACAGCTTGAGCTGCTCGTAGGTGGCGCTGCCGTCCGCGCTCTTGCTGGCGACGGAACCGCCGAGGGACAGCGTGAGGACCACCAGGAGTGAGCCGATCACGAAGGCCTTCTTCATACGATTCCCCTTGTCCGCACCCCTAGCCGCCCTGCCGGAGCCACTGTTCCGGGTCGAGGGGTCGGCCTTGATAGCGCACCTCGAAGTAGAGCCGCGGCCCCGCGAGGGAGCCCGTATCGCCGACGGTTCCGATCCGCTGCCCCTGTCGCACGTCGTCGCCCTCTTTCGCCTCGATCTCGGCGATGTGGGCGTAGAGCGTATAGTACTCGTTCCCGTGGTCCACGATGATCAGGTTCCCGTACCCCTTGAACCATCCGGTGTAGACAACGTGGCCCGTGTGCACCGCCGTGACGTCGCGACCCACCGCCGCCTCGATGTCCACGCCATTCCGGAAAGTCCGCGTCCCGAATCTCGGGTGTACCTGCGCCCCGAATCCCGTCACGATCCGCCCCTCGGTCGGCCACGGCAGCCGGCCGCGAAGGCTCCCGAACCCGGCCGTCGGCGGCTCGATCCCACTCTTGGGTGGCGGCGCCTTCGCCAGCTTCCGCTGCTTGGCCTGGAGCTCGCGAATGAACGCCTCGAGACGCTGAGCGGCTTCCGTCAATTCCCCGACGACGCGCTCGTGGTAGGCGCGCTCGTCGCGCACCTTCGCGAGGAGCATCCGACGCTTCGCGGCGTCGCGATCGACTTCCGCCTGCTCCCGCTTCGCCTCCTCGTGGAGGCTCGCCAGCTCCCGCTGCTGCGACTCCTCGCGGCTCTTGCGGTCCGCCAATCTCTCAGAAATACCACGATACTCTTGAATCAATCGGGCGTCTAGCGCCGCGAGGCTCGCGAGGTGGCGTACCGCGGCCGCGCGCGTCACCGGATCGTCGCCGCTCAGGATTACCGGAAGAGCCCCGCCCTGTGCGTGCACGCGGTACAGCACGCGCAACCGGCCCGCGAGCGCGTTTGTCTGGCCGGCGCGCTGGCGCTCGAGCTTCGAGATCTCGCCCCGGAATCCCTGGACCTCCGCCTGCGTCCGCTTGATGCGCCCGTCCAGTCGCGCGACCTCGCCTTGCTTGACCGCCAGACGGCGGTCGATCTCTTCGAGCTCGGCCAGGAGCGACGTCTCGCGCGCGCGCGCCGCCGCGACGCGCTCCTTTTCCTCTCTGAGCTGCTTCTGCGTCTGCTGGAGCTTTCGCTGCTCGGCCTGCAGCGGATCGTCGCGCTTGGGCTGGGCGGCGGCCGGAACGGCCGTCAGCATGGCGAGCAGCATCGCGACCGCGCGGCGCTTCACGGCTCGCGCCCCGCGCGGGCGAGCCATCCGCCGAGCCCGCCCAGGAGCGTCCCCGTGCCCAGCAGCGCCAGGACGCCGAGCGGCGTGAGGAACACGATCTGCGAGAGGCCGAGCGTCAGGTTGACGAGCGGCTCGAGCCGCGGCGCCACAACCGAATGCGTGATGACGAGCGCCCCCAGCGCGAAAACCGCGCCGGCCAGCCCCTGCAGCATGCCCTGGAGCAGCACCGGCAGCCGGATCGTCAGCTCGGAAGCACCTACGAGCCGCATGATCTCGGTCTCGTGCCGCCGCGCGTGCAGGATCAGGGTCGTCGCCGTCGTCACCGTCAGGATCGCGGCGACCGCGAGCACGGCGCCGACGCCGAGGCCGATCGTGGCCAGGAGCCGCTGCCAGTGCGCGAGGCGCTCGACCCAGTCGCCGCCGCCGGCGACCTCGTCCGTCTCGGGCAGCGCGGCGAGACGGGTCAGCAGGTCTCGCGCGCCGTCGGGCGTGACGGCGGTCGCGGACGGCGTCACCTCGAGGGAGGCCGGCAACGGGTTCGCCGGCAGCTGGTCGACCACGCCCGCGTCCTTGCCGAGCACCTGCTTCAACGAGCGCAGGGCGTCGGCCTTGCCGATGAACACCACGCCCGCGACCCCCGGCATCCCGCGCACGCGCTCGAGCAGCGCCGCGGCGTCGCCGGCCGACGGCTCACGCTTGAGATAGACGACGATGCGTACCTGGTCACGCCACTTCGCGACGGCGCGGCCGATGTTCGAGGACACGAGCCAGAAGCCGCCGAGCGCGCCGAGCGACAGCGTGATCAGCACCACGGCGCTCACGGCGACGCGGCCGGCCCGCCGGAGATCGCGAAATGCCTCGCCGACCAGGAACCCGAGCACGCGCCCTCAGCCCTCGTCCTTCACGACGCGGCCGCCCCCGAGCGTGAGGGTGCGCCGCCGGAGCGTCGCGGCCAGCCGCGCCTGGTGGGTGGCCAGCACGATCGTAGTCCCGCCCGCGCCGATGTCCTTGAGCACGGCGACGATCTCGGCCGCCATCGATTCGTCGAGGTTGCCGGTGGGCTCGTCGGCCAGAAGGAGCGGCGGGCGCCGTACGATGGCGCGGGCCAGCGCCGCGCGCTGCGCCTCGCCCTGCGAGAGCTGCGCCGGGTAGGCCTGGGCGCGCGCCGACAGCCCGACGGCGCGAAGCGCGTCGAAGGCGCGCGCCGTGATCTCGCGCCGGGGCGTGCCGAGGACGCGCAGGACGAACGCCACGTTCTCGTAGACGGTCCGGACGGGCAGGAGCTTGGAGTCCTGGAACACGACCCCGATCGAGCGCCGGAGCGCGGCCACCTGCGAGCGGCCCAGTCCGACGAGGTTCGCACCGAGGACCTCGACGTCCCCCTCGGACGGGATATCGTCGCGATAGAGCAGCCGGAGCAGTGTGGTCTTGCCGGCGCCGCTGGGTCCGGTCAGGACGACGAATTCGCCCTTGTTGATCCGGAACGAGACCTCGCGCAGCGCGGGGACCTTCACGGGCCCGACCGAGTACACCTTCGAAACGCGGTGAAGCTCAATCATGGCGGGCGCTTCCGATTATAGCCACGGGTTTAGGTTTTCGAGAGCTTGTCCTCCAGGAGGCGGTTCACGAGCGCCGGGTTCGCCTTGCCGCCGGTGGCCTTCATGACCTGCCCGACCAGGGCTCCTTTGGCCGCCTTTTTCCCGCGTTTGAAGTCGTCGATGGCCTTCGGGTTGGCGGCCATCACCGAGACGATGATCTGGCTCAGCGCCGCCTCGTCGGCGACCTGCGTGAGGCCTTCGCGGCCCACGATCGCCGCCGCGTCGTCGCCCGACGCGAGCATCTTCTGGAACACGTCCTTGGCGATCTTGCCGCTGATCGTCCCGTCCTCGATCAGCCGGAGCAGGCCGGCCAGCCGCGCAGGCGTGATCGGCGAGCGCTGGATCGCGAGCTCATCGTCACCGGGCAGGGCGGCCAACAGCTCCGACATGATCCAGTTGGAGACGGTCTTCGGGCGGTCGCCCCGATTCCCCGGGGACGATCCCCACGCCTGCACCGAGGCCTCGTAGTAGTCCGCGAGCGCTCGCGACTGCGTGAGCACCTCGGCGTCGTAGGCGGGCACGCCGTACTGCGTGACGAAGCGCTGGCGCCGCGCCCGCGGCAGCTCCGGAAGCGCCGCCCGGATCTCGTCCACCCACGCGCGGTCGAGCCGGAGCGGCACCAGGTCGGGCTCCGGGAAGTAGCGGTAGTCGTGCGCGAACTCCTTCGAGCGCATCGACCGGGTGTAGCCGCGGTCGGCCTCCCAGAGCCGCGTCTCCTGCACGATGCGCTCGCCCGCGTCGAGCGCCTGCGCCTGGCGTCGCGCCTCGAACTCGAGGGCGCGCTGGACGTTCCGGAACGAGTTCAGGTTCTTGATCTCGACCTTGGTGCCGAGCTCGGTCTGGCCTCGGGGCCGCAGCGAGATGTTCGCGTCGCACCGGAGCGATCCTTCCTCCATGTTGCCGTCGCACACCTCGAGGAAGATCAACACGGCGCGGAAGGCTCTCAGGTAGGCGGCGGCCTCTTCGGGAGAGCGCAGCTCCGGGCGCGACACGGTTTCCATGAGCGCCACGCCGGACCGGTTGAAGTCCACCAGGCTCGCCTGGGCCGTCTCGAGCGTCCCTTCGTGGAGGAGCTTGCCGACGTCCTCCTCGAGGTGGAGCCGCTGGATCCCGATCGTCCGCGCGCCGCCGTCCACTTCGATCTCGAGGAAACCGTCCTCGGCGAGCGGCTCCTCGTACTGGCTGATCTGGTAGTTCTTCGGCATGTCCGGGTAGTAGTAGTGCTTCCGCGCGAACCGGCACGCCGGGTTCACCCGGCAGCTGAACGCGAGCGCGGTCCGGATACCGAACTCGACCGCCCGCCGGTTGACCACCGGCAGCACGCCGGGCATTCCCTGGCACACGGGGCAGGTCTGGGAATTGGGCGGCGCGCCGAACGTCGTCGTGCAGCCGCAGAACATCTTCGACTTCGTCCGCAGCTGGGCGTGAACCTCGAGCCCGATGACCACTTCGTAGCGCTCCGGCGTCGTCATACCAGTTCCGGCCGGCGCGCTCGCCACGGGGTCGCCTTCTCGTAGGCATAGGCCGCCCGCAGCACCCGCGCCTCGTCGAGCGGGCGGCCGAGTATCTGCAGGCCGATCGGCAGCCCCGCCCCGCTGAAGCCGCAGGGCACGGAGACGCCGGGAATACCGGACAGGTTGCCGGGGATCGTGAAGACGTCGTTGAGATACATCGACAGCGGATCTTCCTTCTCGCCGTGCTTGAACGCCACGTTGGGCGTCGTGGGCGCCACGATGAGGTCGACGCGCGCGAACGCGGCGCCGAACTCGCGGCGCACCAGCGTCCGCACGCTCTGCGCTTTGCCGTAGTAGGCGTCGTAGTAGCCGGCCGACAGGGCGTAGGTGCCGAGCATGATGCGGCGCCTGACCTCGGCGCCGAAGCCCGCGGCGCGGGTCCGGCTCTCCATCTCGACGAGATCGCGGCCCGGCACGCGTAGCCCGTACTTCACCCCGTCGTAGCGCGCCAGGTTCGAGGACGCTTCGGCGGGCAGGATGATGTAGTAGGCGGCCAGCGAGTGCCGGGTGGTGGGCAGCGACACGCGCTCGATCCGGGCGCCGAGGCCGCGCAGCACGTCGATCGCCTCGCGGACCGCGCGCTCGACCTCCGGGTCCATCCCGTCGATGAAGTACTCGTCCGGCAGCCCGAGCGTGAGGCCGTCGACGCCCCTGGGAAGCTCGGCCATGTAGTCGGGCACGGGCGCCGCGATGGACGTCGAGTCGCGCCGGTCGTGGCCGGCAATGGCGCCCAGCAGGAGGGCGGTGTCCTCGACGTCCTGGGCGAAGGGGCCGATCTGGTCCAGCGAGGAGGCCAGGGCGACCAGACCGTAGCGCGACACGCGGCCGTAGGTGGGCTTCATGCCCACCACGCCGCAGAAGGCGGCCGGCTGGCGGATGGAGCCGCCCGTGTCGCTGCCGAACGCGCCCGCCGCCAGTCCGCCCGCGACCGCCGCGGCGGATCCCCCGGACGACCCCCCGGGGACGCGACTGAGGTCCCACGGGTTCCGCGTCGGATGGAAGGCCGAGTGCTCGGTGGACGAGCCCATCGCGAACTCGTCGAGGTTGGTCTTGCCGAGGACGACGGCGCCCGCCGCCCGCAGCCGCTCGACGACCGTGGCGTCGTACGGCGGCACGAACGCCTCCAGCATCTTCGACCCGCACGTCGTCCGCACGCCGCGCGTGCACAGGACGTCCTTGAGCGCCAGGGGCGCGCCGTCCAGCGGGCCGAGCGGCGCGCCGGCGCGCCACCGGCGCTCGGATTCCTGCGCGGCGGCCAGCGCGTGCTCCCGGACGACGGTGAGGTACGCCCCGACCCGCTCGTCGAGCGCGGCGATTCGCGCGAGATAGGATTCCGCGACGGCGGTGGGCGTCAAGTCGCCCCGCCGGTAGGCGTCGGTCAGCTCGTGGATGGGCCGGTGCATCACTCCTCGATGATCCGCGGCACGCGGAAGAACTCGCCGCTGCGATCCGGCGCGTTGCCGAGCATCGCGTCCTGGGGGAAGCACGGCTCGACCTCGTCCTCGCGCATGACGTTGACCACGTCCACCGCGTGGGACGTCGGCTCGACGCCGGTCGTGTCGACCAGGCGCAGCGTGTCCAGGTGGGCGAGGATCGAGTTCAGCTGCTCGCGCATGCGCTCGAGCTCGGCCTCGGTCAGGGCCAGCCGCGTGAGACGCGCCACGTGCTCGACGTCCTTGCGATCGATCATCGGCTTAAAGCTCCTCGAGATGAGCGTACTGCACCGAGAGGCGCTTGCGCCCGACGCTGGCGAAGCCGACCGTCACGACGTAGTCGCCGCCGTCGCGCTCGATGCCGACGACGAGCCCCTCGCCGAAGCGCGCATGGCGCACGCGCGCCCCCACGCGGAACGGCAGCTCCTCGGTGACGGTGTCGGCGGCCGCCGCGTAGGCGGCGGCGTCGGCCGCCCAGCCGGAGGGCGCCTCGCGCCGGACGTTCAGCGACGCCAGCTGATCCTCGCCCATCTCGCGCAGGAAGCGCGAGGGCTCGCCGACGCCGTAACCGTGGATCCGGCGGTGCAGCGCGTACGAGAGGTAGAGTCGCTCCCGGGCGCGCGTCAGCCCCACGTAGCACAGGCGGCGCTCCTCCTCGATCTCCTCCTCGTCGTTCATCGATCGGGCGTGCGGGAAGACCCCTTCCTCGAGACCGGTGAGGAAGACGGCCGGAAACTCGAGGCCCTTGGCCGAGTGGAGGGTCATCAGCGTCACGCGCGCGCCGTCCTCCCGAAGCTCGTCGATATCAGCCACCAGGGCGATGCCGTCCAGGAATCCGTCGAGCGTCGGGCTCGGATCGGCGCGCATGTAGTCCTCCGCCGCGTGGATCAGCTCCTCCAGGTTCTCCAGGCGCGCCTCGGCCTCCGGCGAGCGCTCCTCGCGAAGCGCCGCGCGATAACCGGAGACGTCGAGCATCTGGTCGATGAAGGCCGGCGGCGTCATCTCCGCGCGGCGGGCGGCCAGCCCGCGGATCAGCGCCGCGAACTCCTCCAGCGCCCGGCGCGGCTTTCCGGAGAGCGCGGCGGGCGGATCGCCGGCGACGGCCAGCAGGGCCCGGCCCGCGCGCGCGTCGCCCATGCGCGCGAGCGTGGCGGGGCCGATGCCGCGGACCGGAGTCTGGATGGCCCGACGGAAGGCGATGTCGTCCGACGGGTTGACGGCGAGGCGCACGTACGCGAGCGCGTCCTTGATCTCCTTGCGCTCGTAGAAGCGCACGCCCCCGACGATACCGTACGGCACGCGCGCGCGCCGCAGCGCGTCCTCGAGCACGCGAGACTGCGCATTGGTCCGGTAGAAGACGGCGATGCCCTCCCACGGCACGCCGTCGCCCCGGAGGCTCAGGATCGTCTGGGCGACGAAGTTCGCCTCCTCGTGCTCGTCCCAGGCCCGGTAGAGCTTGGGCCGGTCGCCCTCGGCGTTCTCGGTCCAGAGGGTCTTTTCCTTGCGCCGCTGGTTGTGATCGATCACGGTCGCGGCGAGCGCCAGGATGCGCCGGGTCGAGCGATAGTTCTGCTCGAGCTTCACGACGCGGGTGCCGGGATAGTCCTGCTCGAAATCGAGAATGTTCCGG
>Ga0137403_10001985_pt1 | contig 25469 bp, 17 predicted proteins | sample CZOMad2_1_16fung_FD_122057 | JGI IMG/M metagenome (GOLD analysis project Ga0137403, IMG submission 122057) | Vadose zone soil fungal communities from Angelo Coast Range Reserve, California, USA - CZOMad2_1_16fungal (Hybrid Assembly) | ecosystem: Environmental > Terrestrial > Soil > Vadose zone... | reverse complement strand
AAAGTGTCCGACATAAGAGATTCCCAGGTTTCAGTCGGAGTCTATCGCTCAAACAAGTTTGCGTAGAAGAGAAGCATCCAACGCTGGCCTTCAGCTGCGGCGCGCGATCAGCATTCAATCTTCGCAGCGGGAAACATGTTTGAGAAGCACGCTATCGCGCCGTCAGCTGCAAGGCTTTGTTCGGCGGCGCGCCTTAAAAACCAACAAGAACCTTCCGTAAGAAGGGTAACAGCGTTCCGAAGACGATGAAACCCAGTATTCCTAAAGAAAACCACCGCCACGCGCGATCGAAAAGTTGTTGGCGACGAGTGTCAAACGAAATGAAGGGTCGAAAGTACTGAGCCGAAAAATAGATCCAACCCATGAATGCGGCTCCAGATAACAAGTAAAACGATTGCTCTCGATTGCCGGCGAATCTTAGGATTGCAAACATGAGAAGACCAAGCGCTAGCGGGGCTGCGAGAATAGCGGTAACTGGGAACTTGAATGGGTTAAAAAACCAATTCTGTGTCCGATGCGAATCGAGAAGCCTTAGAATGGCGTCTGCTACCCCCTTTGCAGTTTCTCGCGCCATGGGCTCCGTACATTCAACCTTCAACTTAGAAAGGAAGTACTCTCTATCGAAATCGATGGAAATCTCAAGTCGCGTTGCGGCTCGATATCCATTTGACCATCGCAATTCGATTTCCTTGGTACCATCCGAAAACTTGTTGGGAGTGTAGTCGGTCACGCCGGCTAGAGTCTCTGTTGCGATCCCTTCTTTGATCGAAACTTTATAGTCGATATCATCGCCAAGAGATTCCCCGAGCTTCACGGACATTTCAGTCTTAAGGTATGCCTCGATGCCGGACAGAAGATCTTTTGAAACAAAGCAGGCTGGAATTCTTCGTTCAAGTGAGAATTTAGGCATTGAGTTTCTAACCCCTACGATCGCCGCCGAACTACGTATTATCCCGCGGATCTGCGGTGCAAGTACGGATTTGGTGGTGTTATATGGCGCGCTACTTCAAATCTTTAGTCGTGAGCGATCGACGCGAAAGCCGTTGAGGTTTCCGAGAGCACCGAGGCTCAGCGATTCACTGGTGAAGAATTCACGGGCCACCCGTTGCAAATCGTCCGCATTGGCGGCTTCGATTTTTTCAATGGTTTCGGCAGTGGAAATGCGACGGCCATGAATGATCTCCTGGCGCGCCAGCGCGCTGACGCGCGCACTCGACGATTCAAGCCCGAGCAGGATCGAAGATATCGCTTGATCCTTTGCCAGCTTCAACTCCTCCGCGGAAACGCTCTCAGCCACAACGCGTCGCATCTCTTGCAGGGACAGATCGAGCACTTCGTTCAGGTGTTCGGGAGACGTCCCGGCATAGATCGTGAAAACGCCGACGTCGGAAAAGGTACTGCCTCCAGCGCCGACAGAGTAAGCAAGGCCGCGCTCTTCCCGAATTGTTTGCCATAGGCGACTGGAAGTGCCTCCGCCAACTACCGACGCCAGCAGGCTGGCCGCATAGCGGTCGTTGCTTTTTGCGTCGGGCCACGGCGCAGCGATAACGAGATGGGCTTGCTCGAGTTCCTGCTTCTGCTCAATGAGAATCGGGGCTGCCGGCGTTGGTGATTGTTCAACCGCATCCGATGCGCTCCCATTAGCCTCCGAGTTGGCGAATGCATTCTCCACCAGGTCGACCAAACGTTCGTGGTCAACATTACCCGCCGCAGCTACCACCAGGTTCGAGGGCGAAAACTCGCGGGCGTGAAAACTTGAGATCGTTTTGTGATCAAACGAGGAAATGGTTTCCTCGGTGCCTTCAATTGGTCGCCCCAGCGGATGGCCGGGGAAGTAGGCGGCGTTGAAGAGTTCGCCCAACAATTCGTCGGGAGTGTCCTCAACCATTTTCATCTCTTCGAGAATGACCTTCTGTTCGCGCTCCAAATCGTTTTGGTCAAAGCGGGGGTGAGCGAGGAGGTCGGCAAGAAGATCAAACGCCTCGGGCAAGCTTTTGTCCGCAACCTTTACGGCAAAACCGGTCATCTCATGCGTAGTAAACGCATCGAGATTTCCCCCAAGCCGATCAGACTCGACGGCAATATCGCGAGCGGTGCGGCGCCGCGTCCCTTTGAACACAGCATGTTCGATGAAATGGCAGATGCCGTTAAGTTCGGGCGCTTCGTGGCGGGAACCACGTCGCACCCAAATCCCGGCAGTTACTGACCGCAGACCGGGCATATGCTCAGTCAAAACGGTAATGCCGTTGGGGAGTCTGGTGGAGTGAACTTCGTCAATCATGAATCGCGCCATCAAAAACCGGCAGAAATCTATTCAACTCCGAATCCTAGCACGCCAGAAACCGGGGGCAAAGTGGAGGCAAAGCAGGGGCAACAAGGGGCTTTTTACGGTGCAATTTTGCGGTTCAGAAGGGCAACGGAACAGTTTAGAGACCCACCGGAGCAGCTCAAAGACTCAACGGAGCAGCAGTTCAGGAGCCCAGCACCCGGATGCGCAGGGCTCAATAATGCGGGCCCGTATTACTTGACAGGGCCTCAATTAGTGGCGGAAAATGCGAACCATTCAATGGTTCCGGTAAGTCTCCTGGCCTGAACCAGTTCGCCTTCTGTGGGTTTAGGCGAGGCTGCCTGGTAGCTCTCGAGAAGGCGAGAACCCTTGGGAGACTTCTTCCTATTGCGCAAACCACAGTCACAGTCAGGTGCTTCAAACGTTTCCTAAGGGAGACCTAAGGAGGTTTCGTGGCATGAGAATATTTGGGAAAGAATCCGGGAGAATAGCTGGGAAAGTGTTTGGGAGAATGAATTTGGGAAGAAGAGTACTCAGTCTGTTGCTGGTTGCATTTTCGGCAGCGCTCTGGCTCCAGATTCCGACTGCAAGCGCAAGCAGAGGAAACCTGGCCACGATTACCGGGGCGGTTCTCGATAACAAAGGTAATCCGGTATCAGGCGCGCTCATTTCTTTGCTGAGAGAAGGAGCGAGCAAAGTCATCAAGCAAACGCGTAGCGATGCGTCAGGCCGTTTCAGCACTCGCGTCTCGCCCGGGCGTTATGGCATTCGCGCGATTGCCGCCGGCTTCAACGAGGTAGTCTTTTCCTCTGTTGAGGTTCGCGCGTCGCAGGAACTGGTTTACCGCTTTAACCTCGAGCCCGTTGGCTCCGGTAAAACTTTGCCCGAACGTCGCAAAGATCGCGACGATGTGAAATGGACTTTGCGCTCGGCCCAAACCCGCCGTTCCATCTTTCAGGCACAAGAAGGCGACGACGCTGACATCCAGGCCGTACTGGGAAGGGAAACAGCGGCGGAGACAGCGAGCAATAATAGCGTTGCTCCCGCCGGCTCTGAGGCCAGCAGCGAAACTCCTAACCTTGATTCCCATCGTAGAGTGCAGGGAGTTGTCGAAACATATTTTGCCAGCAACTCATACGGTCAGAGTTATCCGGGTCTTAATTTTGCTGTCGCAGCTTCCCCGAGCGATCGGATCGAGTTGATCTTTGCCGGTCAAACAGCTCTCGGCCCGAACGCTCCAGAGCGATTCGAAGCTACCACTCACCTGCGCGCTGGCCAGAAGCACCGCATGGGGATGAGTGTCGGCGCCGCCCGCTTTGGTGCTCCCATATGGGCCTCAACAAAAAAAGATAATCAATCAGACAGTCAATCCCGGATAGGACAAATTTCAGTCCGGGCGATAGACGAGTGGATCGTTCGCGACGGGATCGTCATCGTACTCGGTCTCGACTACTCTCGCTTCATCGGCGCTGGTGGGGCGCGCTCGCTCAATCCGCGTATTGGAATCCAATACGACGCAAATGCGCGGACTCGATTGAAAGCCGCTTACGCGCCTGGTGGAGAAGAAGGCAACATTCAGAACGTGATCGCGTTTGAAGACACGCAAGTCGCTTTCAGGGAAGCCGGCAAGAGACCGATCGCGTTCGTGGATGGACGCGCCGTGATGGACCGTAGCCATCGACTCGAGTTTGGTATTGAAAGAGTCATTGATAATAAATCCAACCTTGAGGGCGCTGCTTTCCTCGATACGACGTCAGGACGTGGGGTCGGCTTGCTCAGCACACCGATGACTGCTTTCTCGGGCGCGACTGGCGAAGCGTTCATTAATGTTGCCAATCAACAGGGTGCCTCGAAGGGCATGCGACTGGTTTATACGCGCAGGCTCAGCCGCATGTGGACCGCGTCAGCCGGATACTCCTTCGGTCACGGACAGCGGCTGGCATCCGGCGATATTTCACAGCCGACGGAAATATTTGAGAGCGGCTTTTTCCAAACGGTCGCACTGCAACTGGGCGCCGGTTTTGACACGGGCACAAACATTCGCACCGTGTTGCGCTTCTCGCCAAACGCTACCGTGTTTGCTATCGATCCTTTTGCCGGACGCCTCGCTGTTTATGATCCATCGTTGAGCGTCCAGGTTACCCAGGAATTACCGAGCTTCGGTTTGCCTATTCGCGCCGAAGCTGTTCTTGATGCGCGTAATCTGCTGGATGTGCAGTCAAGCACTGACAACGGAGAGATACTCACCCAAATCAGCACCGGCCGCCGTTCTGTTCGCGGTGGGATCTCCCTCAGATTCTAAGAAGGAGATAAGGGATCAAACGGGAAAACCGTTTGCCGGCCCCGCGAGTTCCGCGCTCCTGTTCTTTCGGTTCCCCATCCAGTCGGTCTCCAAAATCTCGGAAAAGTCCAAAAACTTGGACAGTCTGCTCAGTGAGAGTGTTCGTTAGAATGCATAGGGCAGCAGTATGAAAGAAGATAAAGAGCCATGCGTGCAGCGGAATCCCCGATGAGTCTCATCCCAGGCAGGCCCAAATAGAGACCGGACCGGGTGGCGCGTAGATAAAGTCCTGGCAAGACTGGTTTAGGAACGTACCTTGCGTTTTTATCTTTGGACCGGGCGCGAGTTGATAACTTAAGGTAGAAACATTTAAGTGAAGAGATCGGTTTTTACAACTGGGACATGGCTGGTACTGGCCGGTGCCGCTTTGCTGGTGACGGCAGGTATCCTGAACTTTGCCCAGCGATTAAGAGGCGAGACGCCTCCCTGGGATGGCGTTCGGTGGACCGACTCCAGGCAAGGTATTCTCGCTGAGGTCGTTGAACCGGGCTCTTCCGGAGCGCGTGGGCAAATCCTTCCAGGCGATCGCCTGATCGCGATCAGTCTCGACAATAAGAACTACGAACAGGTAGGCCACTCTCGAGACGTTCAGATGTATCTGGACCAGGCTCACGTGGGCGGTGACTTACATTATTTAATTGAGCGACCGTCGTACCCGGAAGAGAGCCGTTTTTACTATGCCGATCTGGATGAACTGGACGCCATCCACAAATGGACGCCACGAACTGTTTACATCAATATCATTGGCCTGGTCTTCCTTTTCGTCGGCTTCTTTGTTCTTTTCAAGCAGGGGGGCCGAGCGCCTTTCGCCTTACACTTCGCCACTCTGTGTCTCGCTGCTTTTGTTTTTTGTTTCTACACGCCAGTCGGCACTTATCGAGATCTGGATTTGGCCATCGCGTTTCTGAAGAACGCCGCGTTCATTCTGTTTCCTCCGCTCTTTTTTCACTTTTGTCTTGTTTACCCGCAGCGCCAGCAACTCTTTCAAGAGAAACGGTGGCGCGCAGGCTTGCTCTATGTGCCGGCGCTGCTTTTGATGTCGCTTGCAAGTTTTGTGTTCCTGCGTGGCGTGTTGACGCCCATCGTGCCGCCGCTCCGTCATATTCCCAGCCTGTCTGAATCTTTTGTCGGTGCTTTCTACAAGCTGAGTTTTTTCCACTTCATAGCCGGCCTGATCGCCAGTGTCTTCTTTCTAGTTAGAACCTGGATTAGGGCTAAGAGTGCTGTTGTTCGACAGCAGATGAAGTGGGTTATCTGGGGCTCAGTTTTGGCAGTGACGCCGTTCACGCTGCTCTATGCCGTCGGTTTCTTGTTGGGCGCGCAAACCGACCCGGGGCTGACCGATGCGGCTGTCCTTCCTCTAATTCTTATCCCGCTCGCTTTCGGCTATTCGGTGGTTCGCTACCGGCTAATGGACGTGGAACTGGTTGTGCGCCGAGTGTTCGTTTACGTACTCACGACCCTGGCAATTGCACTGATGGTCGGCGCTGTTGTTTACCTGGCGGGACTCTACGCGCTCGGGGGCGATCAGGGTTTCACTTCGGGCGAGATCACATTGCGAGTGGTAATAGCCATCGTAGCCATGGCGGCCATCGTAATGATTGCCGCGCCGGTTAAAAGCTTTTTGCAGGAACAGATCGATCGGCTGTTTTATGGCGAGCGCTACGACATGCGCAACAGCCTGCTCGATTTTGGCCGCACGCTCTCCGCAACCACGGCGCTGGAGCCCTTGCTTGACTCGCTCGTCAGCCGACTCCAGGAGGTAATGAACGTTGGTCGCATTGCTATTTTCATCGAGGACAAAAACGCGCCTGCGGGTTATCGCGTAGCACGGGCCGCGGGACTTTCCGCTGAGGTAGTTGTGCCGCCCGACTTTCGTGAGATGATCCGCATTCGCTCCGCCGAAACCGGAGTTGTCCGCACCGACGATCTGGACCTGGTCCCCGAAACAACTGGTTTCGTGCGGCGCACACTTCACTATTATGTTCCCTGCGTGGTGCGCGGCCGGATGGTCGCAGTCATCGGACTCGGGCGCTCGGCAGACGGCGCGTTGCTCTCATCCGAGGACGTACAGATCCTGCTTACGGTCTCTGGTTATGTCGCAGTTGCGATCGAAAACAGTCTGCTCTATCAGGAGCAGCAGGTGCGAGCCGGAGAGCTAAAGCTATTGAAGGAATTTAACGAGTCGATTATCGAGTCGATTAACGTCGGACTGCTGGCAGTGGATCTGGAAGGCCGCGTCACGCGTCTGAATTCCGCGCTTGAAGAGATTCTTGATCTTAGGCGGGCTCAGGCGGTCGGGAAACGGGTTGAGGATCTTTTTTCGGAAGACTTTACTGACACGCTGCGCCAGGTGCTGGGTAATGATAGCTGGCGACTCAAGGAAATTCGCAACATCTACAAGATTCACACTGCAACATTCGCCGGCCACCCGCTGGTGCTCAACATCGCCATTGCCCCATTGCAGGATTCGCAGGAGCAAACCGGCGCCCTGGTTGTGTTGGAAGATGTAACTTCCCGAGTGCGCCTTGAAGAGCAGTTGCAACAGCGCGAGAAACTTTCTTCAATTGGCCTGTTGGCTGCAGGGGTAGCCCACGAAGTAAATACGCCGCTAACCGGTGTGTCGTCTTACACACAGATGCTGCTCGGGATGCTTGCTGAAACCGATCCGAAGCATGCGCTTTTGCTTAAGGTCCGGCGTCAGGCCGAGCGCGCCACGAACATCGTCAACAATTTGCTGAACTTTTCTCGTACTGGTGACGCTACCGAGTTTACGGAACTAAATATCAGTCGCGTCCTTGATGACACTCTGCAACTGCTCGAGCCCCAGTTGCGCGGCAACCGGATTGAAATCGTCCGCGGCTACGACCCGGATTCGCCCCAGGTTTTCGGGAACAGCGGCAAACTGCAGCAAGTGTTTACAAACCTGTTGCTGAATGCTCGCGATGCGATTCCCGCCGGTGGCTCAATTAAGATCTCCACGGTTCCTGCGGATGACCACTCGCTCACGATTGAAGTTTCCGACAGCGGGATTGGCATCGCCCCCGAAAATGTTGCCAAGATTTATGATCCCTTCTACACGACTAAAGGAGTCGGGCGCGGCACGGGACTCGGTCTCGCTGTTTCATATGGCATTGTTCAGGAGCATTCAGGACACATTAGCGTCGAAAGTACTCCCGGGCACGGAACGATATTTCGCATCACTTTGCCGACAGTGAATACGCGCGCCCGGTTGCAGACAGTTGCCGATTGACCTGCAAAGGGATCTCGGATCTCAAATTTGAGAATTTGAGATCGTCAGCGTAAACGCAAGAGCAGCGCAGCGTCCCGCTTTGCTCTTGTCTTTTTTTTTGCGTTGATCTCACCTAAACTGTTTCGCTTTGGAAACCTGAGGACCAGCAACATTGGCAGTAAAGACGGAAAGACGCGTGGCTAAAAAGGGTTCGGTATTAATAGTCGACGACGAAGAGATCATGCGCGAAGTGTTGGAGACGCTCCTCTCTTCGGAAGGTTATCGGGTCGATCTGGCTAAGACCGGCGAAGAGGGACTCGAGTCCTATGGTCGCCGCTCTTACGACGTCGTTCTGCTCGACGTTTCCATGCCTGGCATCGGCGGCCTGCGCGCGCTGGAAGAGTTTTTGAAGATGGATTCCGATGCTGCCATCGTCATGATCACGGCGTACGCCACTTTTGATACGGCGATCGCGGCTTGGGAGCACGGCGCGTTTGGCTGCATACGAAAACCTTTTCAAAACGAAGAAATCACCGCCCGGGTGGCGGCGGGGATCAAGCGCCGTCGCAACGAGGAAGAGCGGCGCACACTGAGACGGGCAATGAGTCGCGCAGTCGATCGCGGCGCGATTGTCGGACGCTCCGATGTGATGCAGGAAGTGTTTCGCCTGGTAGAACAAGTGGCGCCAGCCCGCTCGACCGTCTTAATCACTGGCGAGAGTGGCACCGGAAAAGAGTTAATTGCGAAAGCGATCCACGAGGCCAGCACACGCGCCGGCAAACCTTTTGTTACTGTTAACAGTTCCAACATTCCCTCCGAACTCCTCGAGTCGGAACTCTTTGGTCACACACGAGGCGCTTTCACCGGCGCAGTCGCCGCGAAAAAAGGATTGTTTGAAGTTGCTGACGGCGGCTCAATTTTTCTCGACGAGATAGGTGACATTCCGCCGGAGACGCAGGTGCGGCTACTGCGTGTTATCCAGGAACGCGAGTTCACGCCGCTCGGCGATACCACGCCGCGCCGGGTTGATGTGCGCATCATTGCCGCAACTAACATCGAGTTGAAGGAAGCGGTCAAGCAGGGAACTTTTCGTGAAGACCTGTATTACCGCCTGGCCGTTGTGCCTATCGAACTGCCACCGCTGCGCGACCGGCGCGAGGACATTTTGCCGCTGGCCCAGCATTTCATCGAGAAGTATAACGAAGAAAATGGCCGGAAAGTGTCTGAGCAGATCGCCCCGGAAGTGCTGGCCCTGCTCGAAGCTTATTCGTGGCCCGGTAACGTTCGTGAACTCGAGAACGCGATTGAGCGAGCGGTGGTGATTGCGCCGCAGGATGAGGTGTCGCGTGAGTGTCTGCGGCCGGAAATCAGTGACCCGCAATCAGTCGCTATCGTTTCCGAGGAAGGGGCCAGCGTTGGGGCGGTACATGATCTTGGACGCGGCATCAATTTCTACGATCAAGTGCGCCGCTTTGAAATTGATCTCATTCGCCGTGCGCTGGAGCAAACCGGCGGACATCAATCGCGTGCCGCACGGCTGTTGGGAATGAACGCCACTACGCTTAACTCGAAGATCAAGACTTACAGAATTAGCCTGCGGCCCTAAAGTTGAGCTCACAGCCGTTCGCGGCTTTGCCGCCTGACGTGCGGCGGTGGCTCTGCCCCACCGATAGGGAGCGCTGAAATCCTTGGGGCTACGCCCAGTAACAAGAGCGGGGCAAGCCCCCTTCCCACCTGAGAGACTTTCCTGGTTGCGTTCAAATTTCATACTGAAGGCCCTTCAACCTCAGCAGGTGTCACTCAGCAGATTGAAGCTCAGGGTCAGGAAGGCGGGCTTGCCCCCGCTCCTGGTTTGCCGTGAAAGAGGTAGTTGCATTTTGTGTCCTTGTTACTTTGTGATGAAATCTATTCATAATGTCTGCCAGAGAATCAAAGCAGGCGCAGTTCAAACGCATCATCGCGGAAGCTGCTGCCTGCACGCGCTGCCCGGCAATGTGTGAAAGGACGGCGGTATTAAGTGAGCTGAACGGTTCGGTCGGGGCGCGCATCATGTTTATCGGCGAAGCTCCCGGACGAAAAGGCGCCGACCGGACACGCAAGCCTTTCTCGGGCGATCAGTCGGGCAAAAACTTCGATCGCTTTCTCGCTTCGATTGGTTTAAACCGCCAACAGATTTTCATCACCAGCGCGGCGCTCTGTAATCCGCGAACCGAGTCAGGTGCTAATCGCAAACCAAGCAAAGCTGAACTCAAGAACTGCTCAGACTTTCTGCGTCGTACGATTGCGACGGTTGATCCGGCGATTATCATTACACTCGGCTCAGTTGCACTCGATGCGCTAAAAGTGATTGAGCCGCATAGTCTGACTCTGAAAGAATCGGCGGCGCAGATACACTCCTGGGATGGTCGCGTGCTCGTCCCCATCTATCATCCCAGCCCGCAGGTATTGGCTTCGCACCGGCGCGAGGCCGAACAGTTGCGGGATTATAAAGTCGTTGCGCGAGCGATCAAATCACTGGACCGTTTAGAATGGGTACTTGTGCCCCGCGAGTCTCGGCGGACAAGTCGCTTTCTAAACAGGATGAGTTGTTAGTTCAATGACCGAAGCAGTGGAACAAATTGCCATCTGGAAGTCGCCACTTCATGAGACCCACGCGCGACTCGGCGCGACGATGCTCGAGCGCGATGGCTGGTCTGTGCCTGAATCCTATGGCGACGTGTTATTTGAATATGCCGAGGTGCGCGAGAACGGCGCCGGCATCATCGATCTTTCTCCGCGCGGACGCATTCTTGTAGGTGGGACAGAAGCGGTGCAGTTTCTCAATGGCCTGATTACAAACGACATGAAAACGCTCGCCGCAAATAGTTGGATGCTGGCCGCATTTCCGAATGTTCAGGGCCGGCTGATTGCCGGCGTTCGGGTGGTTCGTCTCAACGACGATCAGACAGGCCAGACCACCCCAGCGGGGTTGCCCCGCCGGGGACCCCGGGAGAATGCCTGTCCTACTTTTCTGATCGACACGGAAGCAGCGACGCATGAACGCGTATTTAAGACTATTGAACGCTTCACACTTGCCGGCGACTTTCGCGTCACAGATATAACCAGCCAAACTGCGCTCCTGTCAGTTCAGGGAAACAAGGCAACTAACGTAGTTCGCTCGGTCTTCGGTGAGGGAGCAGCGGGAATAGAGACCAGTGGGGCCATGGAGCTCAGCTGGCAGCACGGCGAGACGACCGCAGCCGTTACAGTGATTCGGGCGACGCATACCAGCGCAGATGGGTTTGACCTAATTGTGAACGCAGATCAAGCAGGCACGTTGTGGGACGCGCTGCATAATGCCGGCGCGCGGCCTGTTGGCTATGATGCGGTCGAAATGCTGAGGGTCGAAGCGGGCCTACCGCGGTACGGCGTAGACATGGATAACACCAACGTGGTAACCGAGACGGGCTTGGACGACGCTGTCAGTTACACCAAGGGTTGTTATGTTGGTCAGGAGATCATTGCTCGCATCAAGTATCGCGGGCATGTAGCCAAGAAGTTATCGGGCCTGGTGTTCGATCCGGCGCAGAAAGTTGCCGCGGGCGTCGCTATCAAATCAGCGGAGGGCAAGGAGATTGGACGAACAACTTCCGTCACCTATTCTCCGCATCTGGGCTGCACCATCGCACTGGGCTATTTGAAGTACGACTACCTAGCTCCAGGCACCGGCGTGAAAGTTATCGCCGGCGACCTGGAACTCTCCGCGCAAGTCACGGAGCTTCCGTTTGTGCGCGCAACTGCTCCATAGAAGCAGCATGTTTATAGTGTGACGCGGTTCTGCCGCTTGATGTGCGGAAGGTTTATGACCTTCCGGCAGCAGCTAACCCTGGCTTTGGGGCTACGCCCCAAAATTCCGGGTAGATATTGGCCAAGCCCGGTGGGGCATAGCCACCACCGCACATCGAGCGGCACAGCCACGCTGCGGAATCATTCACGCACTTCGAGGTTGATTGATGGCCGGTGAAATAGATCCGTCAGGGCCGCAGGATGAGCCGGGCGATCTCGATCAGGAGCAAGCGCGCCTTGCTTATACGATTATCGCATCACTTCTCGAGCACACGCGCGTCGTCAGCGATCTGATCGCGCTTATGGCGCAGACGCTCGACGAAGACACCACCAAAGCGCTCACGCAGACACCGGTCTGGACTGCTTACCTTGATAGCCGCCGCGCGATGGAGCGTACTCGTGCCGATATCGAAAAGTTTGCGGAGATCATGAAAGGCCTCAGTGAGGAATAGGCACGGGGCTACCCGGCCGGCTTCATGTAATTCAAAAACTCTCGCAGCGCTTGCTTCTGTGTCTCAGCCACTAGAAACTTTACGCGGTCAAATTTAATCTGAAATTCTTTGGCCTTCGTGACCTTCACGAATGTTTCGTAAGGCATGCGAAAGACGAGACGCTCGCCCATCCAGACGCGACCGGGAACGGGACGCCTGATGGCCCACCGATTGGAACTCAGGAAAACTGTTTCGCCGTCGATGATAAAAACTACGTAGAGATCCGTGCTTAATCTTCCCTTCACGACGGACTGCAATTCGAAATCTACCATAGCGGGCGCAACTCGCTGGTGCCCCGGAAAACTAAACGACGGGCTCATATGAAGACTATGGTATTTGTCGTGTTCACCGGAGATCTGCACCGGCGCGAGTCTGACCGTTGTTCGATCCTTGCTGCTGTCATAAGAGGTTTCGATTTTCGCCGCTTGTGGGGCGGTCGGGCTATTTTGTCCAAAGGCAATGGTCGTTGTTACCAGCGCTGGAATCAGTAAAGACCAAAAGGTTTTCATCGTAGTTTTCACACACGACAGGCGATCAATCGCCTTATGATTCTTGTCATAACGCCGTGGGCAGTTGGGACGTATTACGAGCCATGCTAAGGAAGAATGGTCATGATCACCTGGCGCTCGCGGCCACCATCAAACTCACAAAGAAAGATTCCCTGCCAACGCCCCAACAGTAGTTTTCCATCTTTGAAAGGGACAGTTACCGAGGAGCCAACGAGAGTCGCTTTGATGTGCGCATCGGAATTCTCTTCGCCGTGTCGGAAACCCATGCCGTGTTGGGGGATTAGGGTGCGAAAAGCGTGGAGCATATCGCGCGGCACGTCTGGATCCGCGTTCTCGTTTACCGTTAATCCGGCAGTAGTGTGTTGTACATACAACACGATCACGCCTTCCCGTTCGCCGGAGGCCGTCAGAGTTTGCTTTACGCTATCAGTAAACTCGACCAGTTCTTCGCGTTGATGCGAGCGAACTTTAAGGACGTGCATGAAGCGGATTGTAGCGCAAAAGCGGGCGCACAGGCGTAACTGCGCATTAGATCAGATCACCAGGATCGCCGGCGACGCTAATAGCAATCGTATTAGGAGAGCGGCGGACTTGAAGGATTCCGTTAGCGGGAAGCTTTGCGTTTCAGCAGGGCCCAGCCGGTTGGAAGCACGGCAGCGGCGAGCAGGATCTTGATAATGTCTCCAACGATATGCGGGGCTACACTGACTTTGAAGGCAGCGAGCGGGGGCGTGTGCGTCAGCACTGAAAACCAGGCCCAACCAGCAAGAAGAATTACGATTGAGCCCACTGCCATTGCCACCACGGCCGTGAAGAAACGCTTGTCCCAACCGTTTTCCGCAAATGCACCGGTGATGAAAGCGCCTGCCGGGAAGGCCACGAGATAGCCGCCCGTTGGCCCGAGGAGATGGGCAATGCCACTGGATCCGCCGTAAAAGAAAGGCAGCCCACTGGCGCCTTCAATCAAATAGACGATCATTGCCATCGCGCCGAGACGCGAACCGAGTAACGCGCCGGTCAGCAAGACTGCAAACGTCTGGCCCGTAATTGGTACCGGGCCGATCGGAATTACGATCTGAGCCGCGAGAGCCGTCAGCAAGCTAAACGCCACCACCAATGAAACAGATCGCGTCCAATCCAGCGGCGCGAGGGCGGCGCCGAGAAGCGTGTCGGGCGCGACGTAAGATTCAGCGGAAGAAGTCATAGTGGGAGTTTAGGGTTTCGAGTTTCGAGTTTCAAGTTTTGAGCTGCTATGTAGCTTGAGTTCCGAAAACAGATCAAATCAGAACCGGGACGGTAGCGACCGGGCTAACTCTTCAATAATAGTTTTCGCTCAGCCCCACCCCGGTCGCCACCGTTAGTCCGCGGCAACAGCCTTTACCGCAACGGCTGTTTCCGCCGCAAGCGTGCCAATGCGCATGCCATGGAACGAGCGCCAGACGAAGAAAACCGAAACCAGAAAAAAGCCCAGCGCCAGTATCCGAGTCAGGGTCGTATCGCCGTGGTTTCGATGAGTTAAGCTGACTGCCAGTTCCACCGCCAGCAAGCCAAACAGCGTCGTAAACTTGATGACCGGATTCAACGCCACCGACGAGGTGTCTTTGAATGGATCGCCCACCGTGTCACCGACAACTGTGGCGTCGTGCAGCGGGGTGCCCTTCATTTTCAGATCAACTTCAACAACCTTCTTCGCGTTGTCCCAGGCGCCGCCGGCATTGGCCATGAAGATCGCCTGATAGAGACCAAACACAGCGATTGAGATCAGGTAGCCGATGAAGAAAAAAGGTTCAACGAAGGCGAACGCCAGCGTGGAAAAGAACACTGTCAGAAAAATATTGAACATGCCCTTCTGCGCGTACTGTGTGCAGATCTGCACTACCTTCTTACTGTCTTCCACCGACGCTTTCTCAACACCTTCGAGCTTGATGTTGGCCTTGATGAACTCCACGGCGCGATAGGCACCCGTGGTAACCGCCTGGATCGAAGCGCCGGTAAACCAGTAGATTACCGCGCCGCCGGTGATTAGTCCCAGAACAAATGGCGCGTGGAGAAGCGAAAGCCCCTGAGTGTTGGTGGTCAATCCGTTGGTTAACGCCATAATGATTGAGAAGATCATTGTCGTGGCGCCCACAACTGCAGTGCCGATCAACACAGGCTTTGCGGTCGCCTTGAACGTGTTTCCGGCGCCGTCGTTTTCTTCCAGCAAGTGTTTCGCGCGCGAAAAATTCAGATCTATGCCGAAATCCTGCTTCAGGTCGCTTTCTAAATTCGGAACCTGCTCGATCAACGACAATTCATAAACTGATTGTGCGTTGTCGGTCACGGGGCCGTAAGAATCTACGGCAATAGTTACCGGCCCCATTCCGAGAAAACCAAACGCCACCAGGCCGAAACCGAAAACGGGAGCCGCAATCGGATCCACCATGAGCGCGCCCAAACCCAGACCTGCCGCTTCACCGACAGTAGTGAAGTAGTAGGCGATAGACATTAAGGCAACAATACTGATACCGAGCCAGTAAGCGGAATAATTACCAGCCACCAAACCTGAAAGTATGTTCAGCGATGCGCCGCCTTCGCGTGAAGATGTGACCACCTCGCTCACGTGTAGCGATTTTGTGGATGTAAATACTTTGACGAGCTCAGGAATAATGGCGCCTGCCAAGGTGCCACAGGAAATTATTATTGCCAGTTTCCACCAGAGCGTGTCGTTGCCGCCAAGCGCTGGGATAGTTAACTTCGAAACGATAAAAGTGATTACCACCGAAACAATGGAGGTGATCCAAACCAGAGAGGTGAGCGGGGCTTCGAAGTGCATCTCGGTTGCAGTTTTGTAACGAGCTTTGGCGATCAGGTCGTTTACAAAGTATGAACCGGCGCTGGCGATAATCATCATGATGCGCATGACGAATATCCACACCAGCAACTGTACCTGGACCCTTGGGTCGGGCACTCCGAGCAGGATGAAAGTGATCAGCGCCACGCCCGTTACGCCATAAGTCTCGAAACCGTCGGCGCTGGGTCCCACGGAGTCGCCCGCGTTGTCCCCTGTGCAGTCAGCGATCACACCCGGGTTGCGCGCATCGTCTTCCTTAATCTTGAAGACGATCTTCATCAGGTCAGAGCCGATGTCGGCGATCTTCGTGAAAATGCCGCCGGCGATGCGCAGCGCGGCCGCGCCGAGCGATTCACCGATAGCGAAGCCAATGAAGCAGGGGCCGGCGTAGTCGCCGGGGATGAAAAGCAGGATGCACAGCATGATCAAGAGTTCCACGCTGATCAGCATCATGCCGATGCTCATGCCGGCTTTGAGTGGAATTGCGTATAGCGGAAACGGCCTGCCTTCAAGACTGGCAAATGCGGTCCGTGAGTTGGCAAACGTGTTGACGCGAATGCCAAACCAGGCAACCCCGTAGCTGCCGCCGATACCAATGAGACTAAAAGCGAGAATGATGGCGACTCGTGACGGCTCCATTCCCTGCAGCACGCCGAAATATAGAATGATGATGATGCCAATGAAGATTTCCAGGATTAGAATGAACTTGCCCTGCGTGATCAGATAGGTCTTGCACGTCTCATAAATAAGCTCCGAGATCTCGCGCATCGCACGATGCACCGGCAGCTTTTTCAAGTTCATGTACATCGCCAGCCCGAAGCCGAGCCCGAGCAGGCAAACCACAAGGCCGCCCATCAATAATCGGTGGCCATCGATGCCACCGAAAAAAGTCACGTCCGAGAGATCAGGCAGTCTCAGATTTGCTTCTCCGCCCTCCGACTGAGCGAACACGGGCGATGCGGAAAAAGCGAGGCCTGCGAGAGCAGCGGCAAAGGTCAGCGTGTGGCGACGAGCGCGCCAGTTAAGTAGAGACAAGCCTCTTTGAAACAAGCCGGCGCTACCCATGTTGTTGTTAGTCTTCTTTCTGATAAGCAATGCTGCCAAGCAAACTGTTAGCAGGCTGATAATTGAGATCAGCGTTAGTTCCACGATTGTGTGATTCCTTTCGGTCGTTTAAATAGCGGCGAGATTGACGCCCGCCAACCCTGCTCGTATCCACAATTCGACACCTGAAATGCTTCCCGGCGCGCACGGTGTTGACGGATAGTCTCTTTAGAAGCGCGTATTATTGCCGATTTTCAGGCAGGCTGTCCAACGGAGGACACAAAAGGCTGGTGCCCTCATTCTGTAGGGGCGTCCCTCTGTGGACGCCCCTCTTCCGGCCGATCCGGGGCGCCCACAGAGGGACGCCCCTACAATTTCGTCAAGTTTGGGAGACTACCAGAGAAAAGGGTGGTGGGAATTTGCGACGCTAGTTGTACGCGATCTCCTGGTAAGAATCGGATCGCTTACGACTCAGCTTCTACTAGTGCAACGATCGGTTCCGGTCGCTTGCCCACGCCAAACCAGCGGCGAATTGAATCGACAAGAATGATTACCGCGGCGACCATGATGGTCGCGGTGAGAAAAGTGTTGATGTAACCACGCGTCGCACTCTCAGGTCTTTGCGAGAGCGGCCAGAAGATGTCTGTAATCGATTCCCAACCGGCTACCAGAGTAGTGGTCGCGACAAAGCTGAGCGGAAGTAGTGTTACCCAGGCATATTTCGCCTTGCCCGAGTTGATGATGATGGTGGTGGCAACGCAGAGCGCCACGGCCGCCAGCAGCTGATTGGCAATGCCGAACATGGGCCAGATAGTTGAGATTGATCCCGACCAGATGAACGCCGCCCAGGCCGCAACGACAAGAGCTGACGTAACAACTGAACCCGGTAGCCAGTTTGGCTCTTCCAGTTTGCGATAGAAACGCCCGCCAAACTCGCCCACCAGGAAGCGCGCCACGCGCGTGCCGGTATCGATCGTGGTGAGAATGAAGAGCGCTTCAAACATGATCGCGAAGTGATACCAGTATTTCATCAACCCGCGCAGTCCCGGAATGCCGTCAAAGATTTTGGCGATGCCCAGCGCAAGAGTTACCGCGCCGCCAGTACGCCCACGGAGATTCTGCTCGCCTGACTCCTGTTCTAATCTATCAATTTCTCTTGGCTGTAGATTGAAGCCCTGGGCGCTGTGTTCGTCCACCATGCGCACGTAAGCAGCCTTTTGGGTGTCGGTTTTTTGCTCGGTATTGATAGCAAAGTAGTCGCCAGGAAAGAGAGACGTCGCGGCAATTAACGCCACCACCCCGACGATGCCTTCCATCAACATTGAGCCGTAGCCGATCATCCGCGCGTCAGTTTCTTTGGCGATCATCTTCGGCGTCGTGCCCGAAGAGATCAGCGCGTGAAAACCTGAAATCGCTCCGCAAGCGATGGTGATAAATACGAACGGATAAAGCTTACCGGGAATTACCGGCCCACCGCCTGCGGTGAAGGGAGTGAGCGCTGGCATGTTCAGGTTTGGATGCACGAGGATTACGCCCACTATCAGGAAAGCGATCGTTCCAATCTTCAAATACGAAGAGAGGTAATCGCGCGGACAGAGCAACATCCAAACCGGCAACACCGAGGCGATGAAGCCATAAGCAGCCATGAGAATGACGACAGTGCTACGCGAAAGCGTGAATGCCTGGGCCCATGGTGAGTCGGCAATGCGTCCACCGAGATAAACTGCGGCCAGCAACCCCACGACTCCGATCACACTCGCCTCCACAATCTTGCCTTTGCGGAAGCGATACATGTAAAGGCCCATGAAGAACGCGAGGGGAATCGTGAACCCAACGGTGAACGTGCCCCAGGGCGACTCGGCAAGCGCATTCACAACGACCAGTCCCAGGCCCGCAAGCGCGATCACCACGATGAACAGAATCGCGATCCCGGCGACAAGACCGCTCAGCGGACTAATCTCAGTCCGCGCCATTTCAGCAAGTGACTTCCCTCGGCGACGTACGCTGCCCGCGAGGATCATAAAGTCGTGCACCGCACCGCCGAGGCAGACACCGATGACGAGCCAAAGCAATCCGGGCAGAAAACCAAACTGCGCCGCCAGCACCGGACCGATAAGCGGGCCGGCGCCCGAGATGGCTGCGAAGTGATGGCCGAAGAGCACCCATTTGTTTGTTGGATAGTAGTTGTGCCCGTCGTACATCGTCTGCGAGGGCACGGGGCGCGAATCGTTAAGCGTCAGAACTCGGGCGGCGATGAAGGCGGAGTAGTAGCGATAGGCAATCGCCATTACGCAGAGCGAGCCAACGATGATGGGCAGAGCATTCATGAAAAAAGCTACCTGTTGGTGGCGGTAAGAACCTGATCGGACGCCCCGCTGCCTACAACCTCCAGTCTCCTGGCTGAGAATACTACGCGTCTTTGCTTTTTGAGGCGCCAATGAGGGCGCCAATAATTGCGAATACCACTCCCAAACCAATGAACGCAACCGCCACAATGGTACGGCTGCCCTCAGCGAATCCCTTTTGTACTTCCGTAATGAGCTCAGCCACGCTGGAGTGATGTGGAATTGTCAGAATCCCAATAGCAATCAACATCGATCCCAGTCCGAGAAGCATCAACCACCCCGGGGTGGTGCGCGGACGGTTAACCTTGCGCCCCAACTCACTCCTGGCGTAACCGTACGAAAGGTAGACCGAAAGTCCAATCGTCAACCACGCAACGAACCGCCACCACGAGGTAGGTGGCAGGTAGTACATCAGAAAAACGCACGAAGCCGCGCCCATCATTGGCAATAACCAGGCGCCAAACGGAACTCTGAAGGGCCGGTGCCGCCCCGGATCTTTGTAGCGCAAAATGGTGATGCCCATGCAAACCAGCACAAATGCGAACAGTGTCCCGATGTTTGTCAGGTCCACCATCTCATCGATACTCATCACTGCGGCAAAGAGACCCACGACAACGCCCGTCAGGATCGTCGTAACGTGTGGCGTCTTAAATCTCGGGTGCACTTTCGCAAACACCGGCGGCAACAAGCCATCGCGCGCGATCGAGAAGAAAATGCGCGGCTGTCCCATTTGAAAGACGAGCAGGACCGCCGTGTGCGCCACAACCGAACCCAGGTCGACGATCGCGCTGGCCCACCGCGCGCCTGGCGCGGCGTGGCGCAGCGCCATCGTCAGGGGCTCGGCTTGCTCTGTTGACAATCGCTGCACAAGTTCCGGGTATGGCATCACTCCAGTAAAGACCGCGGCTACGACCACGTAAAAGATCGTGCAAATAATCAGCGAGGCGATGATTCCGATGGGTAGATCGCGAGCTGGGTTCTTTGTCTCCTCCGCAACGGTGGAGACCGCGTCAAAGCCGATGTACGCAAAGAAAACGACTGCAGCTCCGGCAAAGGTACCTGCCCATCCGGTTGGTTGAAACGGGTGCCAGTTCTGCACCATGCTCGCAGGCGAAACCATGTAGATCAGGAAGCCGATGAAAAAGAGCAAGACCAGGATTTTCACACCCACCATCACTGCGTTGAACTCGGCTGACTCCTTGATGCCCCAAACCAGTACGATCGTGATCAAGGCGACGATACCGAAGGCCAGCAAGTTGAATACGATGGGAATGCCCAGAATGTGAGGCGCACTCTCGATTAGGCCGGGTATTTTTCTGGCCGTGCGAAAGTCAGTTGACAGCCACTGCGGGATATCGATCCCCAAACCGTCGTGCATGAGCGAGCGAAAATAGTTGGCCCAGCTAATCGCTACGGCCACGTTGCCGATGGCGTACTCGAGTATGAGGTCCCAGCCGATTATCCACGCCACCAACTCTCCCATTGTTGCGTAGGAATAGGTATAGGCCGAACCGGAGATCGGCACCATCGCCGCCATCTCGGCGTAACATAACGCAGTAAAAGCGCAGACGACGGCGGTGATGCAGAAGGAAAGCATTAACGACGGGCCGGCGCCGGGTCGAGCCGTGTCACCGGCGGCGGCTGTGCCCACGGTAGCGAAAATACCGGCGCCGATAATCGCGCCAATGCCGAGCAACGTCACATTCAGGGGGCCAAGGCTGCGCTTCAGCGCATGAGTCTCATCGCCTAATGCCGCCAGAATGTCGTCCAGGTTCTTGGTGCGAAAGATTCCTTTGAGCAAGATGTCGCCTCCACAATGGATTTAGTTCGGGAACTTGCTTGCTGTCGCCCTGGTTGAAGGAATGCCTGCGGAGTTTGGCATGGAACAGCGCGGAAAATCCAGAGAAATATAAGACGGGAAAAGGGTAAGGGGAAAATCGGAAAACACAATGGATCACGAGGGGACGGAGCGTTCCCCTTTACCCCTGATCCTTTACCCCCGGGTTTCGTATCTTCCCCGTCAACTTTTTTCTTGTTAGACTCTTCAAAATCCGAAAATCACAATTCGCAACTGGGCCATGTATCCATTTAGAAACATTCTCTTCCCAACTGATTTCACTCCTCACTCGCGCGCAGCCTTGAAGTATGCGGCGGCATTTGCCCACGGCGGCCGCGGGCGGGTTGTATTGTTTAGCGTCCAAAGCGCGAGCGTACCAGCCAATCTACTAACCTTGCCGGAACGTATCTTCGAAGAGCAGGACAATAAATGGTTGCTGCAAATAAGGACCGAGGTGCGAAACCTCCTGGCCGATCCGTTGTTCAATGGCCTCGAAGTCGAGCCGGTAATCGTCGAAGGAGAGCCCGCGCCGCAAATAGCGAAGGCGGTGCGCGAATATGACATCGATCTCGTAACCGTCGGGACACACGGTCGCAGGGGGCTGTCGCGCGCGCTTTGGGGTTCGACGGCGGAAGAAATCATAGCTGAGGCGCCTTGCCCGGTACTGACCATTCGTCCGCCGCAGCATGACTTTGTAGAACACCGGGGTGGCCACAGCGAAGTTCGCATGAATCGAATCCTGCTGGCGACAAACTTTCGGCCATCCTCCGCTGCCGCGACTCAGGTGGCGACGCAATTGGCAAATCGAACAGGAGCAGAGCTTCATGCGGTGCATGTAATCGGAGACTACCTGGAACAGATTTCGGTGATGTTTCCCGAAGGTGGCCTCAATGCGCTTGCTCGTTTGCGTACTTATGTGCAGGAACGCATGGCCCAGTTTTCTAGCGGCGCGGGCGCTCGCGCTGTAGCCCACATCGCCGAGGGCCGGCCTTATGAGGAAATCGTGCGGCTCGCTGCTGACAGTGACGCAGATTTGATCGTCATTGGTACCAGCGTTCACTCTTCGCTGTTTGGCGGCTCACCGGTGCTCGGCTCCGAGATCGAACGTGTCGTAAGAAACGCGCCGTGTCCCGTGCTGTGCGTGCCCGCTGCTCGAGTTGTGACGCCGCTGCCGGCGCTAATCACCCAACCAGTCAGTTAAGTAACAACCGCGATGCAGTAGCCCGACGCCGGGGTTCCTGGCCGGTTAGGCGGCTGGAGTGAGACGGTGATGGCGCGCAAGACATGAGAACAAACAAGAGAACCTAAGCAAGACACGAAAATAAAGCGAGACGGAAATATTCTCCGCCTCGTTTCTTTTGTTCCAGCTCTGGAAGATTATTTACTGTGTGACCAACCGTAAACGACCGTCGGGAAGCCTCACTGCAAACACGCTGCGTTCATAGATTGTTAAGGGCGCCGATTCCTTGCGTTGATTGGCCGCGATCTGTTCCGGTGTCAAGCTGTTTGCATTACGGTAAGCAAGTGGATCGCGAATCAAGTTGTAGCGCGTGCTAATTCTTCGCACATACTCCTGTGTCTCGCTATAAGGCGGAATGCGATAGCCATACTTCATCACGGCGCCTTCGCCGGCGTTGTAGCCAGCCAGAGCCAGTTTGACGTCTCCATCAAACATGTCCAGCAGAAAACGCATGTAACGTGAACCGCCTTCAATGTTCTGTCGTGGATCCCAAATGCTGGACACGCCGAAACGCTGCGCGGTTCCGGGCATCAACTGCATCAGACCACGCGCACCTTTGTTTGACATCGCGCGAGGCTTGAACGTTGATTCCTGATGCATGATGGCATAAAGCAGCAGCGGATCGACCGAGTTGCGCCGGCCGGAGTCGAGTATGTAACTGTCCACAGCAATGTCGCCAGTGGTAAAGCCACTTAACGTCCCGGTCCAGTTCATGTTCGTTGGCCGAACCAGAGGCGCGTTCGAAGGGGAGTAGTTTAGATTACTCGAAGTAAGGAGTCGTCCCTTGCGAAGTTTCCCGGAGACAGGCACGGTTAGCGGTGTCTCAATACGTACACCGCTCGCCAGGTCAAAGTTGTCTACACGATAAGTGGACGAACCAGCCACCTCAGATCCAGCCGATATACTCTGCGCAAAAACTGACGCGGAGAATATGAGAAGGATAACAGCAGCTTGGGGGAAATTTTTCATGCGCCTATATTCTGGGGCGACAACGACTATTTGAACTGCGGGGCCGGAACCTGTTAACGCTGAAGATGCAGCCAGGTGTGAAGGTTTGCGAGACGCGGTCTCTTTTTGCTCTCAAATAAGACCACTGGGATAATAGCACAGCGGTTAAACGATTGCCAACACTTCGGATGTCCGGCGTAAAAGCTGTGGTTTTGGAGGTTTTGGGCAATAGCTGCCCCGTCATCAGAGCCGAAAGCGGACCGGGGTCCCCACGGGCAGCCCGCGTGGGGTGGCGGTAGCGACCGGCCCAAACACTCAACCCAAGGTTATCACCAGGTGGCTACCCAACTCTGTGTCTTGAATTGAGTGTTCGGCCGGTCGCTACGGCTCCCGGTTCTGATAGTCGGCAGCTACGGGGTCGGCTGCAAGGGATTCTCTCGAAAGGAACGAATAGCCACGACGAGAACCCCGGCCTTAGTCAGGCTGGAATTTCTATTTCGAGTTCAGACTGCCTCCATCGTTTTGCCAATAGCCTGCAGGTCAAACTCATTACCCTGACCAAAACACTGAAGCGGAGTAGTTGAGGCTCTCGGTAATTTCTTATAAACAAGGCAGCACCGTTCGGGGAAGCGTAGTTGCAAAATCGCTTGCAATTATTCGTTTTGCCGGTTCAGTGAGGAGCGATTGAATTATTGTCGAGAGTTCGTATGATACGCGCGCTTTGCCAACACTTCAGTAATGCCGCGCGCCGCTTCACGTGTCTTCACTAAGAAAGAAGGACCACATGAAAAAAACACTCGCGATAGTTTTGTCGCTGCTGTTCGTCTTTTCAGTAGCGATAGCTCAAAAGGCAAACAGCTCGACCACTACTACCAACAGCGCCACCAAGCCGAAGGCGCCCAGAAAACCAATCTTTAGAGCAAGCAAGGATCAGATCAAGCAGGCTCAAAAGATTCTTAAGGATCGCGGTTTCTATGCAGGGGAGGAGACAGGAAAACTCGACGCAGATACGCGCGCGGGCCTGAAGAAGTATCAGGCAGCCGAAGGTCTCAAAGTTACCGGCACGTTAAATAAAGTGACTCTCGAAAAATTCGGTGTCCCGTTAACGGATAAGCAGAAGGTCATGTAAGCACCGCCGAAGTTGTGCGGGGGAGGCTTGTTGAGAAACAAGCCACAAAAAGCGCGAGCGCGTTTTCTCTACTAACGTTGCTCGCGCTTTTTTGCGTGCCTGCCTCGCGGACACCTGAGTCTTAGCTCAGTAGCTTTTCTACGATAGCGTAGCTCGCCTCGAGCGCTTCGCTTAATTTTTCAGGTTGACTGCCGCCGCCTTCAGCCATGTCGGCCTTGCCACCGCCTTTGCCGCCGATGATCGGCGCGAGTTCTTTAATAACTTTTCCGGCAGGAACTCTGTTGGTGAGATCGTCGGAGGTGCGAACGATAAGCGATGCCTTTCCGTCGCTGCTGCGGCCCAGTACAACTACGCCCGACTTGATCCGTGCCAGCAAAGTGTCAGAAAGCTGTCGCATGCCGGCCGCATCGAGCCCGCTCGCTTCACGCGCCAATACCTGGACTCCCGCAACCTCGCGCGCCTCGCTGCCATTCGCAGACGTTGTACCAACGGCGCCGGTCGCGATCTTCATGCGTAACTCGTCTGCTTCGCGTCGCGCCTTCTTCAGGTCGTCTTGTAATTTGCGGATCACGGCGGGCAATTCCGCGCGGGAAGTTTTTAAGCCACTCACTGCCTGATCGATTAACAGTTCGTCCTCGCGAAAGCGCTCGTAAGCATCGACGCCGGTGATGGCGCGTATGCGGCGCACCCCGGACGCGATCGATTCGTCACTCGTAATCTTGAATACGCCGATGTCCCCCGTGGCGCGCACGTGCGTGCCGCCGCAAAGCTCTTTAGAGAAAATGTCCTCCGCACCTTTAATGGAAAGCACGCGAACTTTCTCGCCATACTTTTCACCGAAGAGGGCCATCGCGCCTGAACGCATCGCCTCTTCAACCGCCATCTCATCCGTTTGCACCGGCTCGTTGCGCAGGATGTGATAGTTGACCAAACGCTCAATCTCTTCGATTTCGCTTTCCGTCAACGGCTGGTAATGCGTGAAGTCAAACCGCAGATAATTCGGCGCCACTACCGAGCCGGCTTGTTTGACGTGCGTGCCCAAAACTTCACGCAGCGCCGCATGCATCAGGTGTGTCGCGGTGTGATTGCGGCGGGTGGCATCGCGCTTCTCAACGTCAACTTCGGCTGCAACTGTATCGCCGACTTTCAAATTTCCTTTTTCAACTTTGACCTTGTGAACAATCAACCCCTGCGCAGGGGAGTAAGTATCAACGACCGAGGCAATGAAGTCAGGAGTTCCAGCGATAGCGGGTGGGCTGATTAGTCTGCCAACATCACCAACCTGTCCACCGCTCTCGGCATAAAAAGGAGTTCGATCCAGAACGACTTCGCCTTCATCGCCTTCACCCAGTGATTGGACTTCATTGCTACCCTTGATGAGGGCGACAATTCTCGCTTCATCAACTCT
>Ga0137403_10001984_pt1 | contig 25474 bp, 20 predicted proteins | sample CZOMad2_1_16fung_FD_122057 | JGI IMG/M metagenome (GOLD analysis project Ga0137403, IMG submission 122057) | Vadose zone soil fungal communities from Angelo Coast Range Reserve, California, USA - CZOMad2_1_16fungal (Hybrid Assembly) | ecosystem: Environmental > Terrestrial > Soil > Vadose zone... | reverse complement strand
CGTTTCCCATGGGAGAGAAGGGTTTGCGCCTGCGCGATGGCGTGGTCTCGCCGAGCGGCGAGGCTTTGCAAACAATGCTGGCGATGTTTGGACCTTCAGTGAAGCCGGGGGATCAGGCTCGCATTAGCAACGTTGTTATTCACGACAAGAGCATTATTTTTGAAATTAACGGCGGGCCGCGGAAAAAGACGAAGTGGTACCAGCGCATCACTGTCGTCGGTTCGGGCGGGGAAGCGCCGATCGCTCCTACCGACCAGGATGCTAACGCGCGCGGTTCGTATGTCGAGCTGCAGTTTGATCATCGCGTTCCCGAAGTGACCCCGGCGGAGTTGAAGACGCTGCTGCGCCCGGTATTTGATTTCGACGCCAAATCGGCCATTGAGTCCTATTTGGAGACGGTGCCGCCGAAAGTGAAAGAGGCGATCCAAAAGCATCAGGTGCTAGTCGGAATGAACCGTGAGATGGTGACCTACTCTAAGGGCCGGGCGGAAAAGAAGATTCGTGAGAAGGACGGCGAGATCGAATACGAGGAGTGGATTTACGGCGAGCCGCCGAAGGATGTTGAGTTTGTGCGGCTGCTTGGGGATGAAGTGGTGCAGATGAAGACCATGAAGATTGATGGCCAGAAGATCATCCGCACGCAGAAGGAAGTGGATCTTGGGGCGCCGCAGGCTGCTGTGGCGGATGCGGAGAAGAAGCCCGTAGTTCCCATGAGTCGGCCGACGCTCAAGCGCCCGGGTGAGGATGAGATCGACCCGGCCACGGACGGAAGTCAGTCGACCACACGACCCAGGAATCCTCCTGGTACGCCACCGCCATCGGGGCCGCCGAACTTCCGGCCGGGAGCGTAGTCCCCGGCCACGAAATTGGCGCAGCTCACCAGCGGGCCTTTACACTAGAAATGCGTGAAGATCGCCCTAGGCCAAATCAACCCTACCGTTAACGACTTTGCCGGAAATGCGGCGAAAATTGTTGAGTATGCGCAGCGGGCGCGAAGTGCTGGCGCCAGCCTTGTGTTATTTCCCGAGCTTTCTATCTGCGGGTATCCGCCGCGAGATTTGGTGGAGCGGCCTTCGTTCATCTTGCGCAACCGGGAGACGCTGGGCCAAATTGCCGAGCAGACCGGCGGAATAGCCGTCGTCTGCGGTGTGGTGACGCTGGCGGAATCGGGGAGCGGCAAGGCTGCGCTGAATTCAGCGGCGCTCTTAGAGGACGGGCGGGTGGCCTTCCTGCAGTCGAAGATGCTGCTGCCGACCTATGACGTTTTCGATGAGGCGCGAAATTTTGCGCCTGCCCGCAGCCAGCAGACGTACTGCTTTGGCGGGCGAAATTTGGCGCTGACGATTTGCGAGGATGCCTGGAACGACAAGCACTTTTGGCGCAAGCAACTGTATTCCGTCGATCCCGTCGAAAAGCTAATTTCCGCGGGCGGGAATTTGATGCTGAATATTTCGGCGTCTCCGTTCTGGATCGGGAAACGGGAGTTGCGGCACGACATGCTGGCCGCGATTGCCTGCAAGTATCGGGTACCTGTGGCCATGGTCAATCAGGTTGGGGGCAATGACAGCCTGGTGTTTGACGGTGCGAGCTTTGCCCTGGGCCCGGATGGCAAGGTCATCGCGCAGGCGTTCTCGTTCGAAGAGGACTTGGTTTTTTTCGATTCGGAAACGCTGGTTGGCGATCTTCACGCCTCCTCGGCAGGCGGGGGAGCGGACGCGAGTGAGGAAGCGAGCGCTTACGGCGCTTTGGTTCTTGGCACGCGCGACTACGTTCGCAAATGCGGATTTAAGCAAGTGATCATCGGCCTGAGCGGTGGTATTGACTCGGCCCTTACGGCTGCCATCGCGACGGAGGCTTTGGGGCCTGAGAACGTCATTGGCGTGGGCATGCCGGGGCCCTATTCATCACAGGGAAGCATCGACGATGCGCGCGAATTGGCTGAGAATCTGGGGATTCGTTTTGAGCTCATTTCCATCAACGAAATTTATGACGCTTGCCGCGGGGTTTTGCAGGACGTCTTCGCCGGGAAGCAGGCTGATGCTACGGAAGAGAATATTCAGTCGCGTGCGCGGGGCATGGTGCTCATGGCGCTCTCCAACAAGTTTGGCGCGATCGTACTGAGCACCGGAAACAAGTCGGAGCTGGGCGTTGGCTATTGCACGTTGTACGGAGACATGGCGGGTGGACTGGCCGTTATCTCCGACGTTCAGAAGACGATGGTGTACCGGCTGAGCCGCTACGTGAACTCGCAGCGTCCGGTGATTCCGCTCGCTACGCTCGAGAAGCCTCCGTCGGCCGAGTTGCGGCCTGACCAGAAGGATACGGACAGTCTTCCTCCGTATGAGGTGCTGGACGCGATTCTGGAGGACTATGTTGAGGACAGCAAGGCTCCGGAGCAGATAGCTTCGGAACGCGGGTTTGAGCTGAGGCTCGTGCGAAGGGTAGTGCGCATGGTCGATGGGGCGGAATACAAACGACAGCAGGCATCTCCCGGGCTGAAGATTTCAGGCAAGGCGTTTGGGATGGGGCGGCGGTTTCCGATTGCTGCGAGGCCGGAAGCGTAGGGCAGCGGATTGTCTTGTCATTCTGAGGAACGAACGCGACGACGAGCAGATTCCTCCCCCGGTCGGAATGACAATCGGTGGATAAATGGCGATTCGTCGATATTGGTCGGAACGGGTCGGATAGACTGTTCGAAGTTGGCAACGGACACTAAAACTCCAGAAAGGTTTTTCATGCGCACTCCGGTACTCGCATTCATTTTCGCGGTCACACTCATTCCCGCGACGGCCCAAACGAAGGCAGTTCTGCTGCCATCCGAGGACACGGTCAACGGGTTCATGCGCTATACGTTTGGCTACGACCCGGGGACAACCTGGAAGATCCTCAAGATTCAGGAGTCGGCGTATGGGTTGGCGGAGGCCGATGTGACAGTGGCGCAGAAGGACCAGACGCCCAATTTCTATCGCCTGCTGATTGCTCCCGACGGTACGCACGTCATCGTGGGAGATGTGATTCCGTTTGGTGAGAAGCCTTACGCGCCTGCGCGGAAGATATTGGACGCGGGTGCGAAGGGTCCCAGCAAGGGTCCGGCTGGGGCGGCGGTCACGATTGTGGAGTTCAGCGATTTTCAGTGTCCGCACTGCAAAGATGCGCAACCGGCGATCGAGAAGCTGTTGGCGGCGCATCCCGACGTGAAATTTGTGTTCCAGAATTTTCCTTTGGCCATGCACGATTGGGCTCGGAAGGCCGCGAGCTACGCGGACTGCATTGCGCAGGCGAACAAGCCCGATGCGTTTTGGAAGTTTGTTGGGGATACTTTCGAAGCGCAAGGTCAGATTACGGCTTCGAATGCCGATGAGAAGTTGACTGCCATGGCCGATGGGGCTGGCGTGAAAGGCGCGGACATCGCTACCTGCGCAGCTTTGCCGGCAACCGACGGGCGTGTGCAGAAGTCGATTGATTTGGGGAATTCCGCGGAAGTTACCAGCACGCCGACGTTCTTTATTAATGGACGCAAGATTGGGAATCTATCGGGAGTGCCCGACAGCGTGATGACGGAAATTCTGGATTTCCACTCGAAGGAAGGGAAGTAGGTTTGTGCACTTCGGCGACTAAAGTCGCGGTTTTCCTGCAGGCGGAATCCCAGCGCTGGAAGCGCTGCGCCGCCCAAAGGCTTTCGTTAGTGTGCCGGCGAGAGCCAGATCTCGGCGGCGGAGTCCCGCTCGCTGTTCTTGACGATGTGGGGCGTCACCACTACGAGGAGTTCGTTCTGCGTTTCGTCACGTTCGTTGTTGGAAGTGGCTTTTCGCAGCAAAGGAATCTGGCCAAAGGCCGGAATTCCATCGCTGGTGCCTTGTTCCGATAAGGTAATGAAACCTGCGACTACCGCGGCTTGGCCGTCTTGCACCGTGATCTGGCCTTTGTAGGCGCGATTCGACAGGACCGGGACTCCGTTCAAACTTTGGCCCGCCAGGGCCTTGATGCTTAAATCCAAGTCCAGGCTTACGTCGCCATTGGTATGGATCGTGGGCTTCGCTTTTACGGCCAAGCCGATGTCTTCATAGGTGAATGAAGGGAACGGCGCCTGGAAGGAGTTGTTGCCGATCACCTGGGCGATGGCGGGCGTGTTAAAGACCGGCGCGAATTGCGCGTTCAAAATCGGGATGCGTGAACCGAGCAGGAACTTGGCTTCGTTGCCTTGACTGGCGCGCATGGTCACGTGTTCCAGGCTGGTTACGTCCGACTCGTTGAGTGAGAGCTGCCCCTCGACTGTGCCCAGGGCAACTCCAAAAAAGGTTTTGCCGCCGCCAAAAGTCGCGACCGGCTGCGAAAAAATGGAATTCTGCTGATTAGCTTGCTGAGCCAGCAGCGCGGAAATCGCTGTTTGACTGGCCTGGTTGATGCCGCCATTGGCGATCAACTGGTTGATCAGGTCCTGGATATTCTGGCCACCCAAGGCAGCCAGCGCTGCGGCGGGGATATTGAAGACCTGAAATTGATTGGGAATGCTCAGGCCGAGCTTGCGGACGAAAGTGTGATCGATGGCGTAGACCTTCACATCGAGGAGGACCTGCGGCTTTCCCTGATCGACGCCCGCGAGCAGACGCGTGGCGGCTTCGAGGATCCGAGAGGGGGCGCGCACGGTGATGGTGGAGGACGCCGCCTGCACGCTGACAAAGCGAACATCAAACAGGTTGCGCAGAAGATTGGAAATGTCGTTGAGGTCCTGCGGGGCGTTGGCGCCGGAAACGTAGAAGGTGCGATAGGCCATGCGTTCGAAGGCGCGGCGATTTTCCGGGCTTTCCTGGGCGACCAGAATCTGCTTTTCTTCGAGGGGAGTCCAGAAAGCTTTTGTGAGGTCGCAGGCGGCCTGCATCGCGGTGTAGAAGTCGGCCTTGTCGACGTTGAATACGACGGAGCGGGATTGGACGGAGTCGTCCACGGTAATGGTGAGGCCGAATTGTTGCGCGATCTGGGTCAGGAGGCCGCGCGAGTCTCCGCGATAGTGGAACACTTGTTCGCCGGGAGCGGGCTGTAGTTTTACCGGGTCGGCGCTGTTGTCGACGCGGGTGGTGACTGCGACCGGCGGTGTCCAGTCTCCGAGCATGTCTTTCAGGCGCTGAAGGGCGAATTCGTTAGTGGGGTCGAGTTGAATGGCGGTGCGGAATTCGGCGAGGGCCTCGACTGGATGATGGTCGGTGAGGTTCTGGTTGCCGAGGCGAAGGTGGTCGGTGATGCGTTGTTGGCGGAGGAGTTCCTTGGCGGTGGAGTAATTGACGTCGTGGGGAACTAGCTGGTCGGCGTGTTCGAAAGCCTCAAAGGCTTCCTGGTTGCGGTGCTCGCGCTGATACTTCAGGCCTTTCTCGAAGATCTTCTTGGCGCGCTTTTGATCTTGTTTGGAGATTTCGCATCCGGTCTGGCTGGCGGCGCAAGGCTGGGTTATCACTGGGGTCTCGTCGGCATACGCCGCTGCCGTGAGCAGTACCGCGAAAATGGGCGCAATCAGCCTCATGTTTGCCTGGTGTGCTATTGAGAAGATTGTAACTGGGGTAGGGACCGTTCGTTCAATTTTACGCGAGTGCTAGCACCTTCGATTACAACGGGGTTGGGTGCTGTTCTTTAAGTTAAGCCGAAACCAGAGCTTGGGCTTCAAGCAAGACCACGCGGACAAGAGTGTCCGCGCCACACGAGCTTAGCCCACAGGAGCTTAGCGGTTACTCCTTGACCATGACGCGCTCGATTGAGCGGGCGTGGCCTGTGGTCTCGTCGCAGTCGATCACCACCGCGCAGAGGCGCACATCGCCTTCGGCGGGTTCGAAACGAACTGGCATGTTGTTCAGGAACTTTTCGATTACGAGTTCCTTTTTCACGCCAATCACGCTGTCGTAGGGGCCGGTCATGCCGACGTCACACTGGAAAGCGGTTCCTTTCGGCAGGATGCGTTCGTCGGCGGTGGGGATGTGGGTGTGCGTGCCGAGGACTGCGGTGACGCGGCCGTCGAGATACCAGCCCAGGGCGATTTTTTCCGAGGTAGTTTCTGCGTGGAAGTCGAGCAGGATGACTTTGGCCGTGGTTTTTTGCAGGAGTTCGTCGGCTTTGCGGAACGGGTCATCATTGGAGCTCATGAAGACGCGGCCTTGGAGGTTCATCACTGCGTAAGCGATGCCAGCTGAGGTTGCGCCTTCATACAGTCCCCAGCCGGGCATTTTGGGAGGGAAGTTGCCGGGACGCAGCACACGGCGCGCGGGGCTGTGCGGATTGCCGCTAGCCATCTCGAAGTATTCCAGGATTTCGCGCTTGTCCCAGATGTGGTTGCCGGTGGTGATAACGTCGATGCCAATATCGAAGAGTTCTTCGGCCAGAGCTCCGGTGATGCCGAAGCCTGCGGCGGAGTTTTCTCCGTTGGCTACCGTCAGGTCGATGGCGTGGTCGGCGACTAACTTCTTCAAGTGCTTGCGAACGATGGTGCGGCCGGGGCGGCCGAAGATGTCGCCGATGAAAAGAATGCGCAAAGAGTGCTCCTGAAATTCGCTGGCGGAAAGTGCGATGGTAACACGCAGAGGATTCTCGTAGCCCCTAGCGAAAACCGAACTGCAGATCCCTCCCGTTGGTCGGGATGACAAGCGTAATTTTGGACTTGCCGGTGGCGCTGTCGGGTCGAAAAGGTACAGCAGGTCCCTCCACTTCGCGGATGCTCGCTTCGCTGAGCATCCGCTTCGGTCGGGATGACAGACTACTTTTCGGGATGACAAACCGTGTGATGACAAAACTATGCTAGGGGGCGAGGTCGACGGTTTCGAGGAAGTTGTAGTTGCCGGAGGGGTTGAGCGTCAGGCCGCGGACGCGGCGTGTGTGGACCACTACGTTGTCCAAGTACCAGAGATGGATGTAGGGGAGATCGGTGGCGAGGATGGCTTGCAGTTCGGCGTAGATGGCTTTGCGGCGTGCGGGATCGAGAGTGCGGCGGCCTTCGTCGATGAGTGCATCCGCACGCGGGTTGGAATAGCGGCCGCGGTTGGCGCCGTTGGGCGGGAACTTTGAGGAGTGGAAAACGGCCTCAAACATGTCGGGGTCCTGGTTTCCGCCGATCCAGCGCAGGGAGTAGAACTGGAACGCACCTTTGGACACGTCCGCCAAGAAGGTGGCGGGTTCGAAGCTGCGGATTTCGAGAGCGATGCCGGCTTCGGCGAGTTGTTGTTGCAGGACCGCGGCCATGAGGCGAGTTGTGGCGTCGGTGGAGGTCTTCATGGTCAGCGGGAAGCGCACGCCTTTGTGCAATGGATACCCTGCGGCGTCGAGGAGTTGAGTGGCTTTTGCAAGATCGTGTTCGTAATGAGGAACATCGCTGGAGTAGGCCCAGCTTTGGGGGGGCAGGATGCTATCGGCGGGGCGGACTTGATTGCGCCAGAGCGATTCGATGAGCGGACGCCGGTCGATAGTGTAGGCGATGGCCTGACGCACACGAACGTCTTGCAGGATTGGGTCGCGCAGGTTGAAGGCCGCGTAGGCGTAGATCGTCCCTGGGGCGCGGAGGACTTCGAGATTCCTGTCCTGGGCGAGGACGGCAGCGACATCGGCGGAGAAGGCGTTGCTGGCCACGTCGGCGCTACCTTTGCGGAGTTCGAGTGCGCGGGTGGTCTCGTCGGGGACGACGAGGAAGCGGACTGCGGAGAGTTTTGGCTTTTCTCCCCAGTAGTCGTCGTTGCGGGCGACTACGACGTCTTGATCCTGGGCCGCGCTGACGAAGCGGAAAGGGCCTGAGCCGATCGGCTTCGCGCTGATTTCTGGGCCGCTGCCGTAGGGAACGATTCCGATTGCGCCTTCCGAAACGTTCCAGGGGAGAGTGGCGAATGGTTCTTTCAGGCGGAACACGACTGTGTATTCGTCGGGGGCTTCAATTGCGGCGACGTATTTGTAGGTAGCCGTTTTCGTGGTCGGAATTTTGCCTTGTAGAAGGGAATCGAAGGTCCACTTTACGTCGCGAGATGTGAGAGGACTGCCATCGTGGAAGCGGACGCCGTGGCGCAGATGGAAGACGTAGCTGAGTGGATCGGGGGCTTCCCAGCGCTCGGCGAGGCCCGGCTGCACGTTGAAGTGTTCGTCGCGGCGTAGGAGCGCGTCAAAGATGAGTTCGTAGATGCGTTCGGAGGGGCCGTCGGTACCGACGCGAGGGTCGAGGTTGGTCGGACTACTCTCGATGATCATTACGAGCGTATGGGGGTCGGGGCGGTGCGAGCACGACAAGCTGCAGACGAGGAGAAGGGCGCAGACGGTGGCGAGAACACTCTGCGTGAAGACTCTCGCAGATTCTCGGTTACGCATAGGAGATTTTCCCCAGCACTGCGGGATTCCTTGCGCCGGTGGCGGAGGGAACATTCGAGGGGCGCTTGTGCCATGTCTCGTACGCGAGCAGGGCGAAGGCGGCGGCCTCTTTTGCTTCCGAGGGCAACCCCAGTTCGTCGGAAGCGTGGACTTGCAGACCGAGAGGCGCGACGGCGTTGACTAGCATGGCCACCAGCGTGGCGTTCTTTAGACCACCACCGGAGACGATGAGTTCGCGGTAAGCGCCCTTCTTGAGCGGAATGAAGTTCTTGATTGCCTTGGCAATCGAGTGGGACGTGAGCGCAGTGGCCGTCGCCAAAATGTCTTGCTTGCTGGCACGACCGCAGGCGCGTAAGAACTCAGCGGCAAATTCTCTGCCGAACTCCTCGCGGCCGGCAGTTTTGGGCGGTTTAGCCAGGAAGAAGGGGGCAGTGAGACTGTTCTTCAGCACCGCTTCCAACACGGTTCCCATCGCGGCGGTGCGGCCGTCACGATCGTAGGACTTGTGGAGAAGTCGCTCCGCCAGCGCATCGAGCACCATGTTTCCCGGGCCGGTGTCGAAGGCGATTACGTTTTTCTGCGAGCCTCCCGACGGGATGGCAGTCAAGTTGGCGATTCCACCGATGTTTTGGGCGATCCTGCCCTTGTTGGCATGCCGGAACAGCATGTAGTCTAGAAACGGAACGAGAGGCGCGCCTTTGCCACCGGCCGCCATGTCCGCCACGCGAAAATCCGAAACTACAGGGACGCCCAAGCGCCGCGAAACCACCGCGCCTTCTCCCGTCTGCCAGGTCACTGCCAACTTGCGGCCTAGATAGGCCTCGGGAACGCCTTGGTGATAGAGGGTCTGACCGTGGCATCCGACCAAGTCTGCGGCTACGTGAAATTTCTTCTGAGCGGCGAACACAGCTTGCGCGTAGAGTTCGCCGAGGAGGAAATTCAGTCGCGCGAGATCGGCGACCCGAGCAGCAGGAGCGTTCATGAGCCGCAATACTTCGCGGCGAACGGGTTTGGGGTAAGGAAACTCCGCGTGACCCAGAAGACGGAACGACACACCCGGCGCGTTCCGGGCGTTGGAGGGTGCTTCGGCGACGCGCACGAGAGCGACGTTAATACCGTCGGCTGAGGTTCCGCTCATGACGCCGGCGACGATCATCGGTGTTCCTCACGCGCAAAGGTTCCCAGCCGTATGCTCTCTCCAAACTCCCAGAGCGCACGAGATTGCTTCTCTACCTTGGCCGCTGTAGGGCGGGTAAACGAGGTCGCCGCAAGGATCTTCGCGAACTTCTTTTTGTGACGGGCCACTCGCGCGCCCGATTCACGAAGCCGCTCCGCGAAACGGCGGTCGCGATTGCGTTCATTCGCGACGGCCTCGCAAGCTCGGCTGACTTGTTCTTCGCTGTGGCAGATGAGCAAAAGATCCGCACCGGCGCGAACCGCCTGCACCGCTGCGTGTTCCATGGGGGCTGCCTTCTGGAGTGCACCCATCTCCATGTCGTCCGTGATTGCCAAACCGGTGTAGCCGAGCTTTTTGCGCAAGACCTCGGTCATCCATTTCTTCGACAGCGAAGCCGGCACCTGATCGTGGGTTGCCGCGGAGTAAATCGCATGGCACACCATGACAAACGGCAAGCCTTTGCGCAACGTTCGATAGGGCTCGACGTCCTCGGCCAGCAGCCGCCGCATCGTCTTCCCGACCACGGGCAAGTCCTTGTGCGTATCCAGAGGAACTTCGCCCAAACCGGGGAAGTGTTTGCCGCAACCGAGGACTCGGGAGTCCGAGAGGCCGTGCAGGAACGCCCTCGCATAGGATGCAACGTGACGCGGATTCGCGGACACGACGCGCGATTGCAGAACCGGCAGGGAAGGCGGCAACGCCAAGTCGAGCGTCGGAGCAAAGTTCACACTGAAGCCCAGGGCGCGGCAGGCCGCGCCGATCACTTTCCCATGAAGGCGAAACAGGTTGCGGTCGGCAGTTTCAAAAACGCTAGCCGCGGACGGGGCCGGTCCAAATACGTCGCGCAGGCGGTCGACTGTGCCGCCTTCCATGTCGATGCACGTAAACAAGGGCGTCGCGACCTGACGCTGACACTCCCTGAGAAGCTCCCACGTCTGCTCGGCGGACTCAATGTTGCGCCGGAAGAGAATGACTCCGGCGGGCTGGATGCGCGCCAAGAGCTTTCCTACGGCGGGCGTCATCACCTGGCCCTCGAAGCCGATTACGAAGTTGTCGCCGAGATTCTCGCGTTTCGGGGGCATGTTATTCGGAGCCATGCTAGTGGATCTGCTTTTTGAGTTCTGCCAGCAGATTCATCGCTTCGAGCGGGGTGAGGCGGTTGAGATCGACGTCGCGGAGGCGGTGGAGAACTTCGTGCGAAAGGGGTGTGAAGATTGTGAGTTGCCTTGGTAATGGCGGGGTGTCGCCCGAGCCCAAGCGGCCGGTTGCTGTGCGCTCGGCGTTTTCGTGTTCGGCCAGGACTTCGCGCGCCCGGGAGATTACTTCTGTCGGAAGGCCCGCCAACTTTGCCACTTCAATGCCGTAACTTTGGTCTGCCGCGCCGGGTTCCACTTTGCGAAGGAAGACAACGTCGCCACCTGTTTCTCTGACGGCCACGTGGAAGTTCTTCACGCCGGAGAGAGTCTCGGCGAGTTCGGTCAGCTCAAAGTAGTGGGTGGCGAATAGCGTCTTGGCGCGAGTGCGGCGATGCAGGTATTCGACGGCTGCCCAAGCGATCGCCAGGCCGTCATAGGTAGAGGTTCCGCGGCCGACCTCGTCTAGCAAGATTAAAGACTGCGGGGAGGCAGTGTTTAGAATCGCTGCTGTCTCCGTCATCTCGACCATGAAGGTGGAACGTCCGCGGGCAAGATTGTCGCTGGCGCCGATGCGGGTGAAGATGCGGTCGACGAGGGTGAGGCGCATGCTTTGCGCGGGGACGAAGGAGCCCATCTGGGCGAGAATGACGAGCAGAGCCGTCTGGCGGAGATACGTGCTCTTGCCGCCCATGTTGGGGCCTGTGAGGACTAGGATCGCGTGCGTGGCCCGGTTCAGAAACAAATCGTTGGGGACGAAGCGTTCGCCGATGGCCGAATGACCTTCGATGACCGGATGGCGGCCCTGGCGAACTTCCAGGTCGCCTGAATCGTCAAATTGCGGGCGGGCGTAGCCTCGCATGGCGGCTACATGAGCGAAGGAGGAGAGGACGTCGGTCTCCGCGAGGGCGCGGGTGGTTTGGCGGATGCGTTTTGCTTCTGCTGCGATGGCCGTGCGTAGTTCCTGGAACAAACGGCGTTCGATTTCTACGATGCGCTCCTGAGCGTCGAGGACCTTGGATTCGTATTCTTTCAATTCCGGCGTGGTAAAGCGTTCGGCGTTGACCAGAGTCTGCTTGCGCTCGTAGTCGGCGGGAACCAGATGGAGGTTGGGCTTCGACACTTCCAGGTAATAGCCGAACACGGAATTGAACTTGACCTTAAGTGATCCGATTTTCGTGCGCTCACGTTCGCGCTGTTCGATCTGGGCGATGTATTGGCGGCTGTTGTGGCGAAGATCGCGTAGCTCATCCAATTGAGCGTCGACGCCCTGGCGGATGACGCTGCCGTCAGCCAGGGTCAGAGGGGGTTCGTCGGCGAGGGTTTGTTCGATCCTGTGGCGAAGGTCGGTTAGTTCGTCGATGGCAGTGTTCAGAGCCTGAATTCGTGGCGCGTTCAGTTTCGCCAACGCGCCTCGCACAACCGGCAATTGGGCAAGGGAAGCTGCCATGCTGAGCAGGTCTCGCGGATTGGCGGTCTCGAGGGTTACGCGGCTCAGCAGACGTTCCAGATCGAGGACGTTCTGCAAGGGCCGGCGGAGGTCTTCGCGCACGATTGTGTCTCGCGACCAGGCTTCGACGGCGTCGAGACGGGCTTGGATTTCGGCGCGGTCTAGCGAGGGGCGCAGCATCCAGGCGCGGAGAAGGCGCTTGCCCATCGGAGTCGTCGTGGCATCCAGTGAACGGAAAAGGGTGATGCCCCCGTCTTCGCCGCTGAACAGAGGTTCGACTAGTTCGAGGTTGCGAACTGTGACCGCGTCCAGTACCAGGCAGTCTTGCCGCTCGAAGAAGCCGATGCGGTCGACGTGATGTAGAGTCCCGCGTTGTGTGGTGCGGACGTAGTGGAGGATGGCGCCCGCGGCCGCTGAGGCGGACTGCCTGCCTGATAACCCAAAACCTTCCAGGGAAAGAACGCCGAAGTGATTTTCGAGCAGGGGGACGGCATGGTCGGGCGAGAAGATCCAGTCGTCGAGCGGAGTCTCGGCCCAGGCTGGGCGTTCCCAGTGTGTTGCGTTCGTTTCGCCGGCAGTCGCGGCGGGATTCAGCAGGGATGCTCGCCCCGCCGCCGCGAACAGGGGCATCGAACTCGCGAATAGCACTTCTTTCGGCCGTAACTGCTGCATTTCTTCTATCACTCGCCGGGCAGCGTCCTCACCGCGAAACTCCGTTGCGCGAAATTCGCCGGTGGAAAGTTCCAGTGCGGCAAACCCGACCGCGCCGCCGCTCTCGGTTACGGCTGCGAGGAAATTGCTTTCTTCTGCTGGAGCCGCGATTTCGGCCGCCGTCCCCGGCGTGATGACGCGTGTCACTTCGCGCCGGACAAGTGTTTTCGTCTGCTTCGGATCTTCCATTTGCTCGCACAGAGCGACCTTGAAGCCCTTGCGAATGAGCTTGGCGATGTAGCCCTCGGCGGCGTGGTAGGGGATGCCGCACATTGGGATCTTCTCGCCTTTTTCTTTGTTTCGCGAGGTGAGGGTAATTTGCAGTTCGCGCGCGCCGACGATGGCGTCTTCGAAGAACATCTCGTAGAAGTCGCCGAGACGGAAGAAAACCAGAGCGTTGGGGTGCTCTTTCTTGACGGCAGCGTACTGCCGCATCAGCGGCGTGGATTGTTCATTCATTGCTTGAAAGCGAATGCCAGCGTGTGGGCGGATTATAGCAGCCGAAAGATTAGTGAAGGTGGAAGAGGCTCGTGGTGCAAGCCTTGCTGAGCGGAGCTTCGCTCCGCTGGACAGGCGTGGGCGCCTGTCCCTACATGAGTTCGGGCGGCGCGGAATTTGACTCGCCGTCTGTAAGATGCTTTCCTAAGCAGTCATGGAATTACGCAAAGATCCTCTTACGCGCTCGTGGGTGATTACCGGTGATGACGTTCCGGCGGTTGGGCCGCGTCCCGAGCCTTTCTGCCGCTTCTGCGTTGACGCACCGGCTACGACGCAGATCGTCTCCTCGCTTCCGGGATTCGATGGCGCGCCGTTTTCCGCGCGGGCTTTTGTGCATCCGCACCCGCTTTACCGCATTGAAGGTGAGCCGACACGGCGCGGGGACGGGATTTATGACCGCATGTCTCCGACTGGCGCGCATGAAGTCCTGGTCGAGAACCCACGCCACGATGGGCACCTTTGGAGCGTCAGGGACACGGAAATCGAACGCTTTCTGATCCTGGCCGCGCAGCGGATGCAGGATCTGAAACGCGACCAGCGCTTCAAGTACATCAGCATGTTCAAGAATCACGGCAGCGGGGCTGCACAGGAATTCGAACACCCGCACTCGCAGTTGACCGCAACTACGTTTGTGCCGCGGCGCGTGTTGTATGAGCTTCGGGCTGGACGCGACTATTTCGCCACTAAGGAGCGCTGCGTATTCTGCGACATCCTCAACCAGGAGATTCGGCAGAACCAGCGGATTGTCGAGGTCCGCGGGGATTTCATCGCGCTCTGTCCCTACGCGCCGCGTGTGCCTTATGAGACCTGGATTCTTCCCCGGGCCCACGATGCTGCTTACGAGCGTGCCGCTTTGGCTCGCAACGCCGGCCTCATGGATCTGGCGGCTCTGCTGCGTCGGACTTTGCGGCGGATCCGGACCATTACAGAGCAGTTTCATCTGGTGCTGCACACCGCCCCGAATACTTTGCATAGCTCGGGAACGTTGGGGTATTGGAAGACGCTGGATGATGACTACCATTGGCATATCGAGATTCTGCCGGTGATCAAGGCAACAGCGAAGTCGTATACGTTCAAGGAAGTTTACTTTTCGCCAGTTAGTTCGGAGACGGCGTCGCAGCAGCTGCGCGATGCGAATACGGATTGAGACTCCTAAACCAACCCAAGACCGCGCGGGCGGGGGCCCGCCACTACACGATTCCGGCTACCAATCCCGACTGAAAACACCCCTTTTAGACCCTAATTGACTGGCACTTGTGGGTAGCGCACAGGGCCACCCATGCCTCATATAATCGAAGGTAACGGCCTGCCCACTGGCATGCCAGGTATCCGTAACTGATAATAAGATATGCCGGTTCTCTGGTTGCGCGTCGCGGTCATCTTCTACGCCGTGGGTCTGCTCTACGCGCTCGTCGCGGTGGTGCGGGGGCACGAATTTCTGCGCAAAATTGCTTTACCCAGCATGAGCCTGGGAATGGTCTTCCAATTTGTGGCACTGGCGGAAGAAGGCCTGCTGAGCCGGCAGCTTTTGACGGCCTCGATTCACAACTCGGAGTCGCTTCTGGCCCTGGTAATCATGACGGTTTTCATGATCGCCTACGCGTTTTACCGGACCCTGTCGCCCGGGATCGTCGCCTTCCCAATCGTGTTTTTGCTGACGTTCGTGGCGTCGAGCGGCCAGCAGCCTTTTCTGGGCGCCTCGGAAGGCGTGCGCCGGAGCTGGCTGGGCATCCACATTGGGTTTATCTTCATCGGCTACGCGGCGCTGTTTCTTAGCTTTGGCGCCAGCATCCTCTACCTCCTCCAGGAGAGAAACCTTAAGGCAAAGAACGGCGCCGGCATTCTGACCAACCTGCCATCGCTGGGTGTGATCGACGAACTGGGCTATCGTTCGCTGCTCCTGGGCTTCCCTTTCATGACCTTGGGCCTGGTGGCGGGTTCTGTGATTGCGCAGGCCAGTGTTGGCCCGGCGTATTTCAAGGATTCGAAGGTGGTTTTGTCGGTTTTGATGTGGCTGGTTTATCTGATTTTGGTGTACACGCGTTGGAATTCGGGCTGGCGCGGGCGCCGGGCGGCGTACCTAGCGGCGGCGGCGTTTGTGGTGGCGATTGTGGCGTGGGTTGCCAACTATTTCAGCGCGGTTCACGGGTTCGTACAGTCATGATGCTGCAACTCATCGGGATTAACCACAAGACCGCGCCCGTCGAAGTGCGCGAGCGACTTGCGATCCCCGAATCTCGCCTGCCCGAGGCGCACCAGCTTCTGGCGCGGCATCCTGGCATTCAGGAAGGGCTGATCATTTCTACCTGTAACCGGGTGGAGCTGCTGACTTCCGCTCCTGGGGAAGCGGTCGATCTGCGTGGTTTCCTGCACGAATATTTTCGGGTGAATCCGCGGGACTTTGAGCCACACCTCTACGAGTTCCGCGAGAGGGAAGCGATTCGGCACTTGTTCCGCGTGGCATCCAGCCTGGATTCGATGGTGGTGGGCGAGCCGCAGATTTTGGGTCAAGTCAAGGACGCCTACACGATTGCGCGCGGCGTGGGTTCGGTGCAGAGCAACCTGGATCCGCTGATTTCGCGGGCGTTTGCGGTGGCTAAGAAAGTACGGACGGAGACCGCGGTGGGGAGTTCGTCGGTTTCCATCGCCTCGGTCGCCGTGGAACTCGCTAAGAAAATCTTCGGGTCGTTGCGCGGGAAGAGTGTGTACCTCATTGGCGCGGGGAAGATGATCGAGCTCGCGGCGCGGCACTTGGTTTCGCAGGGGGCTAGTTCGATTCTGGTTTCGAATCGGACCTATGACCGAGCTGTCGCAATCGCGGAAAAGTTCAACGGAAAAACCATTCGCTTTGATGATCTTTACGACAACGTAGACCGCGCCGATATCGTCATCAGTTCCACAGGCGCGCCGCATGCGATTTTCCGGCGCGAGCACGGCGAACGCTTCATGGCTCGCCGGAAGAACAAGCCAATGTTCTTCATCGATATTGCCGTGCCCCGCGATGTCGACCCCGAACTCAATGACATTGAAGGAATTTTCGTTTACGACATCGACGATTTGCAGCAGGCTGTTTCGGCGCACCTAGCCGACCGCGGCAAGGAGGCCGAGCGGGCGGAGCGCATTGTCGACTTCGAGGTCGAGGCCTACGTGCAGCGGCAGCGGACGCGCGATGTGGTGCCGATGATTGTCAGTTTGCAAGACCAGTTTGAGACTATTCGGCAGGCTGAGATTGACCGGGTACGCGGACGCTTGGGCAAGCTTTCGGCGGAGCAAGAGCAGGCGCTGGATGCGCTGACCCAAGGTATCGTGAAAAAGATTCTCCATATGCCGATTACCACGCTCAAAACTGCGGCGCGCGATCCGCAATCGGCGACGGTCTCCGACCTGGTTCGCAGGATGTTCAAGTTGGACGACCAGAAACTGGATGAGCAGAAATTCGACGAGGCTGAAACGAAGCCGCCCAGTTCCGGTTCCGGAGATCCGAGCTAAATGGCGCATCTACGCATTGGCTCTCGCGGCTCGAAACTGGCTTTGTGGCAATCCAATCACATTTGCGCACTATTGCGGGAGCAGGGACACACGGTCGACATTCAGATTATTCAGACCACTGGCGACAAGATTACCGATGTGGCCCTTGCCAAAGTTGGAACGAAGGGGATGTTCACCAAGGAGATTGAGGAAGCCTTAGCTGCGGGCGAAGTGGACCTGGCGGTGCATTCGTTGAAAGACTTGCCGACGGAGTTGCCTCCTGGTTTTGAGATCGCCGCCATTCCTAAACGAGAAAATCCGCTGGATGCGTTCCTTTCCGCCCAATTTGCCTCGATTGAAGGGCTCCCGCCGGGGGCGCGCGTTGGCACGAGCAGTTTGCGGCGGCAAGCCCAGTTGATGGTTTTAAGGCCGGACCTCGATATTCATCCCTTGCGGGGCAACGTCGATACGCGGCTACGCAAGCTAGAGGCGGGAGAGTATGCCGCCATCATTCTGGCTGCGGCCGGGGTGAACCGGCTGGGCTTGACCGCGTTGGTGCGGCAGATTATCCCGGCGGATGCCATGTGCCCGGCTGCGGGGCAGGGGGCGCTCGGCATTGAAATCAGGGAAGGCGACGCGGCGACCAGGCAGCATTTGGCTTTTCTCGACGACCCTGCGGCCCGCGCTACAACTACATGCGAGCGGGCGCTGCTGAATGCCATGGGAGGCGGGTGTCAGGTGCCGATTGGGGCGTTTGCCGAAATGGGCGACGGCGGCTCTTTGCGGTTACAGGCAGTGGTAGCCCATCCCGACGGGAGCAGCGTGCTTCGCGAGTCTCAGTCCGGAAGCGATCCCCTGAAGCTCGGCGAGACCGTTGGGCAGGTGCTGCTGAAGCGCGGCGGGAGCGTGATTCTTGAGGCGGTGTACAGCTCGGGGATTAGCACGAAATGATGTCGGCTGGTAAGACCAGTGAAGCCAAGCGCTTACCGCTGACAGGTCAACGAATCCTTATAGGGCGGGCCAAACATCAGGCTAGCGCTCTTTCCGAGCAAGTCAAGGCCCTTGGCGCGAGAGTTCTGGAGATTCCGTTTATCGAAATCCGCAAGCCCCGGTCTTACCGGCCGCTGGATGAAGCGCTGGTCAATATTCAAAATTACGACTGGCTCATTCTGACCAGCGTCAACGGTGTCGAGGCCGTTTGGGAGCGGATTCGGAAGCTGCGCCTGTCTGCCTCGCAGCTCAAGCACCTGAAGATTGCCGCCATTGGTCCGGCCACGAAAAAAGCGATTGAGGCTCAGGGGCTGAAGGTGCATGTTGTTCCGAAACAGTATGTAGCCGAGTCGGTTGTGAAGAGCCTCCACCAGCGCGTGGCGTGGAAGCGGGTCCTGCTTGCCCGCGCTCGGGTGGCGCGGGATGTGATTCCTCGTGAGTTGCGCAAGGCTGGCGCCACAGTCGACGTTGTCGAGGCCTACGAAACTGTCGTGCCCAAGTCCTCCCGCGTGCGCCTGCGGAAGGCTTTGCGGAACCCCAAGCTCTGCCCGACCATCGCCACGTTTACGAGTTCGTCGATGGCCCGCAACTTTGTTGCTCTGGTTGGCGCGCGCGCAGCTCAGGCTGCAGTGCACAAGGGGCTTCGGCTGGCTTCGATTGGGACGGTCACTTCGGGTACTTTGCGGGAGCTTGGGTTGCCGGTGCATGTGGAGGCTAAGCAGTTCACCATCCCCGGGTTGGTAAAGGCCACGGAAAGGCTTAAACCCTGAGGACCACTCGGGCGGGGCGCCCGCGACCACAGGAACTCTGGGTTCCTGCTGAGATAACGAATGAGTAAATTCGGATTCTTGACCTATCTTTCCAGTCTGCGGAATTTCGCAGCGTTGCCGTTGCTGCTTTTTGTTTTCGTGTTAATGCCAAGCGCGGGTATCTATTCGTATTTTCATATCAAAAACAAGCAACCTCTTCGTCCGAAGCGTCATCGTCTCGCTGTGGCGATCATTTTTCAGGTGGCGGGCCTGGCCATCGCTCTCTTGACCGCAGGTTACTACCATATTCTGCTCTTTCCTTCGAGTTACCCTAACCCCCTCGCTTCGGGCGCCGTGTTTTTGTATATGCTGTTGATCTTGTATAGGATCAGCGCTTCTTTACCCAAGGCCAAGCGCGAGAAGCTTTCCAGAATGCGAAGGTCCCTGCCAGAATATGACGATGAGGTAAAGCTTTGGGTGATGGTATCGGTTGCTGCTGGCGTAGCGGAGGAAGTCGTTTATCGCGGTGTCGCGTACGCCTTAGTACTGAGTGTGACTGGGTCGGTTGTTCTCTCCGTTGCCATCTGCTCCATTGCTTTTGGCGTAGCCCACGCAATGCAAGGTTGGGGGCCCGCCCTTAGCGTTGCGTTATTTGGGGTGGGGTTTCATATTGCTGCGATCGGCACGGGGTCGCTCTACCTTGGCATGTTACTTCATGTCGGGTATGACATCGGGCTCGGTCTGATCGCCTTTCGGTTCTTCCGGCTCGATGCAGTTCGTAATTCCATCACGGCAACATCCTAAGTCTTATGGTTCCACCGCGCAGCTGCAATCCTGCGGCGGGACTTTGGCTTTCAGAAATTCAGCTACGCGGCGGTAGGCGTCGATTTGGTTCTCGACGCGGGCGAAGCCGTGGCCTTCGTTTTCGTAAATCTTGAGGTCGGCTTCACCGCCGTTTTTCTTGATGGCGTCGGCTACCTGTTGGGCTTCGGATTTGGGACAGCGGGGGTCGTGGCCACCGGCTAACAGGAACAGGGGGGCTTTGATTTTGTCGACGAAGAAGATGGGCGAGCGGTCGTGGAGTAGCGCCTTGTCTTCTTCTTTTTTCGGATCGCCCATGGTGGCCAGGTCCCATTGCTGTAGCGATGGGTCCTCGTTTTCGATTTCGGTGAACCAGTTGACGAACGGGACGATGGGCACACCTGCGGCCCAGATTTCGGGGGCTTTGGTGACGGCCATCATGCTCATGTAGCCGCCGTAGCTGGCGCCCATGATGATTAGCTTTTTGGGATCGACGTAGCCTGTTTTCTGAATCCAGTCGGCTGCGGCCAGGGTGTCTTGGAGATCGCCGCCGCCCATGTCTTTGAAGTTCGCTTCCTGGAACCCTTTGCCGTATCCCGTAGACCCGCGGTAGTTGGGGGCGATGACCAGGTATCCCTGATTGACCATGTACTGCACGATGCGGTTGAAAGAGTTCACCGTCTGCGAAGTCGGGCCGCCGTGGACGTAGACGATAGCTGGGTTCTTGGCGTTGCGTGGGATGTTATAGGGCACGTAGACGAAGGCCGAAATCTGCCACTTGCCATCGCGGCTGGGGTAGTGGACTAGCTGCGGCTCGACCATGTCGTCGCTTTTGACGCCGGCAACCAGGGAGTGGGTGACGGGGATCGACTTGCCTGTGGCCATGTCTGGCGCTCTATTTGAATAGGACGTCGTTTCGTAAATCCACAAATCATTCGGCGCGTTGGGGCCGTTGTGGTAGTAGAGCATGCGGTTGCCATCGTGAGAGAACGCTGTTGCCGCGCCGCCGGGGGAGTTCACGCCTTTGGGTAGGGGCAGGGAATGCGTTTTGCCGGTGGTTAGGTTGTGGACGTAGATGTCGGTGTTGCCGTCGACGTTGGCTTCCCACAAGACGGACCTGCCGTCGGGAGTGAAGTGGCGGCCGTCGATTTCCCATTTGTCGTGGGTGAGCCAGTCGATTTTCTTGGTGGCGATATCGAGCAGGCCTACGTTGGAGTAGCCGTTGGCGGCGTCGGAGGTGATGAGGAGGTGCTTTCCGTCGGGTGAGAAGTCGTTAACGGTGTAGTGCTGCTCGCCAGTGTGCTCAGTCACTTTCACGGACTTGGCGGTTTCCACATCCGCAACAAAGATGTTGGAGTCTTTCCCAGCGGCGTGGTGCTGAGAGTAGGCGATTTGCTTGCCGTCATGGGACCAGACGAAGCCGCCGTTGCTGAACTCGGGAGGCGTTCCGGTGGTGAGGTGGCTCACCTTGCGGTAGGCCATGTCGAAGAGGTCGATTTCCCAGGTAGACGACGTTTTGGGCTTCACTTCCCACGCCAGCTTTTTGCCGTCGGGGGACCACTGAGGCGCCATCTCTGCAATCTCGCGCGTGTTGGTCAGATTGATGACTTCGCCCGTCGTCGGGGAGACCATGTAGACATCCCACAGTTCGTCGCCGTCGTAGTCGGAGATGTAGGCGATCCACTTGCCGTCGGGCGACCACGCGGGCGAGGACTGGCGGTGGTCGCTAACGGTGAGCTGCGTAGGCCAGCCGCCTGTTGCCGGCACAGTCCACAGGTTGTTACGGCCGCTGATGTTGGAGATGAAGGCGATGGTTTTTCCGTCGGGCGACCAGGAGCTGCCGCCGATGACGCGCGTCATGTAGAGCTTCTCGATGGAGAGCTTGGTGGCTTCCAGATTGTTCTTCCCGGAGATGAGCTTGGGGTCGGTGACGACGGAAGGGGCGGGGAGGGTTTGGGCGAGGGTGGTCATAGACAGTAGCAGTGTGAGGGCGAGGTGGCGCATGGGTTCCTCATGGGTTCATCCAGAGACTAGCAGAGCCTAAGAGCGATTTCACCACGGAGACACGGAGACACGGAGGACGTCAAAATCAGAAATAGAGATAAAGAAGCTGCAGGTCTTCTGGATTTCTCCGTGTCTCTGTGTCTCCCTGGTGAGATTGCGTTTTGTTTTCCGGGCGGCCGAGGGCGACCGCCCCCACGTGGGTTCACTGCGCGCCCTTATGCATGTCGACCGTGGACCAGGTTTTGTCTGCGGCGTGGCAGAGATTCTCCAGGGGGCAATCGACACATTTTGGTTTTCGGGCGATGCAGAGGCTGCGGCCGTGGTGGATGATCTGGTGGGAGAACAGGATCCACTTGTTTTGCGGAATTGCTTTCATCAGGTCTTGCTCGATTTTGCCGGGATCGTCGTTGGTGGTGAGTTCGAGGCGGCGGGAGATGCGGTGGACGTGGGTGTCGACGACCACGCCGACGGCTTTGCCGAACCAGCTGCCCAGAACCACGTTGGCGGTTTTGCGAGCTACACCTGGGAGCGTTAGCAGTTTGTCCATGTCGTCGGGGACTTGGCCGCCAAAGTCAGCAATGAGTTTGCGAGCTGCGCCGACTACCGACTTTGACTTGTTGCGGAAGAAGCCGGTTGAGCGGATGTCGGGTTCGAGGTCTTCGGGTTCGAGTGCGGCGAAGTGTTGTGGGGTTGGGTATTTGGCGAATAGGCCCGGCGTGACCATGTTGACGCGGACGTCGGTGCACTGGGCGGAGAGGATGGTGGCGACGACGAGTTCCCAGGCGCTCTTGTGGTGCAGGGCGCAGGTGACATTGGGGTAAAGGCCGTCCAGGCGCTGCAGGATGTCATTGATTCTGGCGGGAGCGAGCGGGTTGTAGCTTTTGAGCAAAGCCGTTTTGCCGGCGCGCTTGGCCGTGACCTCTTTGGGTTTCGGCGCCTTGGCGGCCTTCCTTAGTGGCTTGCGGGGAGTCTTTCCTCGAACCATGCTTGCGCTCCTAACTGCTTTGCGCACGGGCGGGGACGCCCATGCCTCCATCGTTTCGATAGAAGTTGCCATCCTACCAAAACACACCTTCGTTCCCGCCTTGACATTGACTGGGCCGCGCGGCAACTCGTAACCTGAAGAGACTATGGCAGTGAAAACGATTCGTCTGGGGCAGGTCTGGCGGCGCGACGAGGATGGGCAGAATTACCTCGTGACACGCGTCTTCAACGAAGTGTTTACGCAGTTTGCCGTGATGCGTCCCGCGGAGATTAGCGCGCCTGATGCGCCCACTGTTAAGGTGAAAGTGGCGAAGGACGTTAATGGCTGCGCCTTGCCGGGGTACACGTTCACACAGAACGAGTAGTGCCTTAAACTTCCTCGCGGACAGGGGTGTCCGCGCCACACGATCCACTTCTCATGACCGAAAAAATCCTTGCTGTTCTATTTGTGTTCATCAAGACCGTGATCGGGACGACTGGTTATGGCGGAATTGCGCTGCTCATGGCGATTGAGTCGGCCTGCATTCCGCTGCCGTCGGAATTGATCATGCCGTTTGCCGGGTATCTGGTTTTCGAGGGCAAGCTCAGCCTTATCGCGGCGGCCACGGCTGGCGCCATCGGCTGTAATCTTGGCTCGCTGATCGCTTATGAGATCGGCTACTACGGTGGACGGCCGCTGGTGGAGAAATTCGGTTCCTATATATTGCTAGGCCGCCGCGAACTCGACTGGGCGGACAGCTTCTTCCGGCGCGGGGGGCAGGTGACCGTGTTGGTCGGGCGCCTGCTGCCGGTGGTTCGCACGTTTATTGCGCTGCCGGCCGGTATTGCACGGATGCCGCGCGGACGGTTTCACCTCTACACGTTTCTTGGCTCCTGGCCGTGGTGCTTTGGTCTCGCTTATCTCGGGATGAAGCTGGGCGAAAACTGGCGGAGCTTGGGTCAGTATTTCCATAAGTTCGATGCTGTGATCGGGGTTCTCCTTTTGCTGGGCGTCGTGTATTTTGTGTACTCGCATTGGCAGAACCGCATTCGCGTTGCGCAGTAACAGGCGGCCTGCGGACGCTGGATGTTGCAGGGGTCCTTCGACTACGCCGGCCTTCACTTCGTGAAGGCATGGCTGCGCTCAGGATGACAGGCCTTAAAGGAAGGGGTTCAAAGATTCCATGAAAAAGATGATCTGTTGGTTGTTGCTGGTTGGGTTCTCTGTCGGTTTCCCGGCTGGTTCTTTGGCGGAGGCCGCTTCCGACAAGCCGTTCGTCGTCGAGTACTACTACAAAGCGAAGTGGGGTTATGCCGATGAGTTCCTAAGGCTCTTCAAGAAGAATCACTATCCACTCTTGAAGAAGCAGGTGGAGATGGGGCGCATGGTGAAGGTCTGGATGGATACGCCGCGGTATCACGCCACGGAGGACGGGCGCTGGGATTATCGCGTCACGATTGTTTTCAAGAACTCTTCGGCGGCTAACGATCCGTTTGACGAGGATGCGATGAAGAAGCAGCTTTGGCCCGACCAGGAGACGTATGCGAAGGAAGAGCAGCGGCGGTTTGAGATTCTGCTTTCGCATTGGGACCTGCCGCTGAAGAGCGTGGATTTGGACGGCAAGTAGCGCCCATGGCGGGATTCTCGCGACCGAGAGAAGAGCAGATTCCTCGTCGCATTCGGCTCCTCGGAATGACAATCCTGGTCTTCTACTGGTTTCCGCGGGTCGTCAGATTCCATTAAGATTCCGTTCGCTGGCGTTTCCGCGCGATTGGCCCTGCTGATGCCGCGTTTCGCCTCCTCGTTGGTTGCTTTTCTGACGCGCAATACGAGAGAATCTCCGTTTGCCTTTATCTCTGTGATGTAACAAGGAAAGCCGACCTCTATGGCAACTCGCACCAAGTCCTCTTCAACGTCGAAGAAGGTACATCAGACTCTCGCGGAAGTTGTGAATTCCTCCGGCAACGCCAACTCGATCCAGCCCGCAACCGGCAAGCTCGGGATCATGATCGTGGGCATGGGCGCGGTGGCGACTACCTTTGTGGCCGGCGTCGAAGCCATCCGCAAAGGCCTGGCCGAGCCGATTGGGTCGCTGACCCAAATGGGGACCATTCGCGTCGGGAAGCGGACCGACGGGACCTCGCCGAAGATCAATGAGTTTGTTTCGCTGGCTGGATTGAACGACTTGGTCTTCACTGGATGGGATCTGTTCGAAGACGACATGTACACCGCGGCGAGCAAAGCTGGCGTGCTGGATCAGCGGTTGCTCGACAAGATCAAGCCGTTTCTTTCGAAGATTAAGCCGCAGAAGGCAGTTTTCGACCGCAACTACGTGAAGATGCTCGACGGCCCGAACGTAAAGAAGGGCAAGAACAAGATGGACCTAGCAGAGCAACTGCGCGAGGACATTCGCCAGTTCAAGAAGAAATCCGGGGTCAAGAGGCTGGTCACCATCTGGTGCGGCTCGACAGAGATCTTCCTCAAGCCCAGCAAGGTGCATGATTCCATTGAGGCTTTTGAGGAAGGCCTGCGGAAGAGCGACAAGAACATTGCCCCTTCGATGATTTACGCCTATGCCTCGCTGATGGAAGGCGTACCCTTTGCCAACGGGGCTCCCAATCTGACTGTGGATCTGCCGGTCATGCTGCAGCTCTCGAAGCAGAACAATGCTCCGATTTGCGGGAAGGACTTCAAGACGGGCCAAACGCTCATGAAGACCATCCTTGCCCCCGGATTCAAGGCGCGCCTTCTGGGGGTCAGCGGGTGGTATTCGACCAACATTCTGGGGAACCGCGATGGCGAGGTCTTGAACGATCCTGGGTCGTTCAAGACCAAGGAAGAGTCGAAGTTGAGCGTGCTGGAGCACATTCTTCAGCCCAAGCTGTATCCCACGCTCTACGGGGATATTTACCACAAGGTAACCATTAACTATTACCCTCCGCGTGGTGATAACAAAGAAGGCTGGGACAATATTGACATCTTCGGGTGGCTCGGCTATCCGATGCAGATCAAGGTCGATTTCCTATGCCGGGATTCGATTCTGGCGGCGCCGATCGTTTTGGATCTGGTCTTGTTTATGGACCTCGCCCAGCGCTGTTCGGAGCTTCGAGGGCTGGGGATTCAGGAGTGGCTCAGCTTCTACCTCAAGTCACCCATGACTGTGCCAGGGCTCTATCCTGAGCACGATCTGTTCATCCAGCTGAT
>Ga0137403_10001982_pt1 | contig 25499 bp, 19 predicted proteins | sample CZOMad2_1_16fung_FD_122057 | JGI IMG/M metagenome (GOLD analysis project Ga0137403, IMG submission 122057) | Vadose zone soil fungal communities from Angelo Coast Range Reserve, California, USA - CZOMad2_1_16fungal (Hybrid Assembly) | ecosystem: Environmental > Terrestrial > Soil > Vadose zone... | reverse complement strand
AACGAGAGGGACACTCCTTGCGAGCCGGCGGCAACGAACTCCGGCTCGAATGGGTAGCGATTGGAAATCGCTGCGCTCAGGACACCAGGCTCAGCCTTCAACCGGTCCAGCATTTTCTGCACAAACGCCAAGGTTTGTTCGTTCGTCGAGTATTTTGAGAAATTCAGCGTTGTCCGCAGCGCTAGAACCCGCTGCGGCGCGATTCCAGCGTTCACCTGCTGCATGTTGAACAGGCTGCGCAACAGCAGCCCTGCCCCGATCAGCAGCATGAACGAAAAGGCAATTTGGCAAACGATTAGGCCGCTGCGCATGCGGTTCTGTTTCTTCCCGGTCCCCGTTCCGGCACTGCCTTCTTTGAGGCTGGAAGCCAGATTCGCCCGGGAGAAGAGTGCCGACAGCGTGCCGAAAAGAATGCTCGTGCCCAAAGCCGCGGCCAACGTGAACAACAACACTCGGGTGTCAATCTGAATTTCGTGCGCTCGTGGCGTCAGCCGCGCCGCGAAGTCCGTGAGCAGGTGCAGGCTCCCATAGGCCAGATACAGCCCCAGAGTTCCTCCTATCAGCGCCAGCAGAAAGCTCTCCGTGAGCAATTGCCGCAACAGCCGGCTGCGTCCCGCACCCAGTGCGCTGCGCAGCGCCATTTCTCGCTCGCGCCGCGCCATTCGCGAAAGCGTCAGGTTGGCCACGTTGGCGCATGCGATCAGCAGCACAAAACCCGCCGCGGCAAGCAGCAGCAGCAGCGTCGGCCGCGCTTCCTTGGTCAATTCGTGTTGCAACGCTGTCGTGGCGACCGCATAGCCGACATTTTCGGGATAAGACTTCGGATACGAGGTTTTCAGCCGGTTGGCGATCGTCGACATTTCCGCGTTCGCCTGCGTCAGCGTAACGCCCGGCGCTAGGCGCCCAAACGCCGCCACCAGCCGTGAATCGCGGTTTTCGATAAACCTTTTCGATGATCGAAACGGGCACGCCGAGGTCGGCATGTACACATCATTCTCGTTCGGATACTGCGGCACCGGCGGCAACACGCCCACCACTGTGTGCACTCGGTCGTTCATTTCAAACGTCTTGCCTACAATGCCTGAGTCCGCGCCGAAATTATTTTTCCAGTATTCGTAGCTCAGCAGCAGCACTGCGGGGGCGCCCTGTTCCTCGTCTTTCGGCACAAACGTTCTTCCCAGGATCGGCTTCACGCCAAACAGATCGAAGTAATTCCACGAAACCACTCCCGTGCGCACCCGGTCCGGATCCCCGTGCCCGTACAAGATGAAAGACATTGCATGGAATTCCACCAGCCCGGCCAGACTGTGGCTCTGCTCGCGATAGTCCTGCATTTCATGCGCTGAAAAATTGATGTCCTCGATTCCCAGCTTCTGCTGTTGTTGCCGTAGAAAAACCAGTTGCTGGCCCTCCGGATACGGCAGCGGCCGCAGCAGCACCGCATGCACCACGCTGAAAATCGCGGTATTGGCTCCGATGCCGAGCGCCAGGGTGAGAATGGCGATCGCCGTGAACCCAGGATTCTTGCGCATCATCCGCACCGCATACCCGAGGTCGCTCACCAGAATGTCCCAGTGTTCCCGCGGCGCGGTTGTGAAGATCCCCACAATCGTTTCTTTCCACAGCTTCAGCGCATCCAGCAAGCCGCCCCGCTCCGCTGCTTCTCGCTGTTGCTCTCGGAATACACCCTCCATTTCGCCTTGGTAGTTGATTCGAAAATCGAAGGGCAGCAGGCGAACCAGGAACCGAAAGAATTTTTGCGAAAACGAGCCGTTTTCTTTGTTCATCGCAGCCTCTCGCCGTTACACCGTCTTGGGTCTTCGGAATAACTTCTTAGCCCGCGCCTGCACTAACGCCTCTTCCATACGCTCTGCCTCGGCCACAGCTACGCCGCGCCCGAATTCGGTCAGCAGGTAGTAACGTCTCCGCTCGTCATCCAGCACCACTTCCGGCCGCCGGCTCGATTCCGCGATCAGCCCCGCGCTCTCCAGCCGCGACAGGTTGCCGTAAAGCGTTCCGGCACTCAGCCGCACCTTGTCCTCCGTGCGCTTGGCTACCTCTTTCAAAATCGCGTAGCCATGCTTCTCGCCATCCGCCAGCGCCAGCAGGATGTGGAACATCGCCGGCGTCAGCGGCAAGAACGATTCAGTCTCTTTCCTTCGAGTCACGGCTTCGCACCTTTCGGCCCCGATGGTCCCCGGATTCGCAGCTTATATCGCCCCGAGGAATACTATACCGTCTGACGATATAGTTGTACGCAGGTCACCTTCCATTTGTTCAGTCCACCTAAACTTAGGTGTAATCAGCGCTTTTCAGCCGGCGGGCCTTGGGCTTTGGGGGTCCACGTGTCCGCTTGTGGGACGGGGCGTCCGCTCTCGGCCAGCCCATGCGGCAATCCGCGGGTCTTTTGCCTGTAGCCCGTTTGGATTGGCCACTCAATCGGCGAGCCGGTAGCTTCAGGCAGTCCGTCTCAACAGGCTTTTGCGCGCCACGAGCGTGGCGCCATATCTCCGCTCATAGGACCCGTCAAGATCTCACGCAGACCCTCTCTCGCCCGCGACAAGCTCGACATCACCGTCCCCACGGGCATTCCCGTGATCTCCGCGATTTCTTTGTAGGACATCCCTTCGAGTTCTCGAAGTACGAGTACTTCGCGATATTTGGGTGCAAGCTTCTCCAGTGCCTTGCGCACCTGAATTCCCCGGTCGCTTTGCAACACCGCTTCCTCCGGATTGAGCGCGCGAGCATCGGGAGGGAAAACGTTCTCGTCGAATTCCGCCGCGTCCTGCATCGGCCGGCGAGACTGCAACCACGTGTAGCAAGTATTGCGCACGATTCTCAGCAACCACGCCCGCGCATCTCCGCCCCGAAACCCGGGAAAGAATCGAAACGCTCGCAGGCACGCCTCTTGGACAATATCCTCCGCATCCTGTCTGTTGCGGGCCAGCCATCGCGCCAGGTTATGGGCAGCATCGAGATGCGGCAGGATCGCTTCCTCGAAACTCGGAGGGTCGTTGTGTTCTATCATCAGGGAAGCCTCGGGCGAGCCGTATGTGTTGCTCGCCTCTCGGCCGCCCCACTATCGTTCCCGCCCTGAATCGCGGCAATGGACGGCCGGTTCTTTCCCGAGAGAATGCGGCTCCTCTCTTAACTGCCGCTTAACAAAAGACTTATACGAATTTGTCCCCCGCCGGATTACCGCGCAGCCGCTACCCGATGCTAAACTCCATCCCGAACGAAAGCTTTCTCTCCATGCCAGAAGACCATCAGCTGCGCGGCCGCCTCCGCTTCGGAGTTTTCGAACTGGACCTTCGAACTGGCGAATTGCGCAAGCATGGCCTGCGAGTCCGCTTTCAGGAGCAGCCTTTCCAGGTGCTCGCCACGCTCCTCGAACATCCCGGCGAGGTTGTCACTCGCGAGGAGCTTCAGAAAAAGCTTTGGCCCGCCGACACCTTCGTTGATTTCGACCACGGTCTCAACAAAGCCATCAACAAGATCCGCGACGCTCTCGGCGATTCCTCGGACAGCCCGCGCTTCGTCGAGACCGTCGCGCGTCGCGGCTATCGCTTTCTCGCCGAAGTCAAAACCGCCGATGCCGCCCAAGCGCCCATTGCCGAACCCCCGCCTGCTTCCGTTCTCGTGCCCCAACCGCGCCCTATGACAGAACTTCCGGGCGAACTCGTGGTGTCCAAGCGCAGTTGGCCGTCGCGCGTCGCAAAAACCTCGGCGGCTTTGCTCCTAGTTCTGGCAACGGCTCTTGCTGTCTGGGAATTCCATGCCCGAACCTCCCGGCCTCGGCTCATTCGCTCCCTGGCGGTCCTTCCGCTCGAAAGCCTCTCCAACGATGCCTCTCAGGAATACTTCGCCGATGGCATGACGGACGAATTGATTTCCAACCTCGGCCAGATTAGTGCCCTCCGCGTCATCTCGCGCACCTCCGTAATGGTCTACAAGCACGCGCGCAAGCCCCTTCCGCAAATCGCTCGCGAACTCAACGTCGACGCAGTCGTCGAAGGCACCGTCCTCCGCTCCGGCGACCGCGTCCGCATCACCGCGCAGTTGATCGAAGCCTCCGCCGATAAGCACTTGTGGTCTCAAAGCTACGAGGGCGAATTGCGCGACACGCTGGCGCTCCAGAATCAGGTCGCCAGAGCCATCGCCGATCAAATCCGCATCAATTTGAATCCCCAGGAACAAGCCGCGCTGAAAAACGTCCGAGTGGTCAATCCGCAAGCCTACGAGTCCTATCTCAAAGGCCGTTACTTCTGGAATAAGCGCACCGCCGACGGCTTGAAAGTCGCCCTCGCCTATTTCAATCAGGCCATCGACGAAGATCCGAAATATCCCCAAGCCTATTCCGGCTTGGCCGATACCTACGCTTTGTTGGGAGATTGGGAATACGCGGTGATGACTCCCAAGGAGGCGCTTCCCAAAGCCAAAGCGGCGGCCATCAAAGCTTTGGAGCTAGACAACACTCTCGGCGAAGCGCACAACTCCCTGGCCTTCTGCCTCGACGTCTTCGATTGGGATCTGGATTCGGCCGGCAAGGAATTCCGCCGCGCCATCGAGCTAAATCCTGGCTACGCCACCGCGCACCATTGGTACGGCTCCCATTTGCTTCTGCTCGGCCGCAATGACGAAGCCATCGCGGAAATCAAGAAAGCGCAGAACCTCGATCCGCTCTCTCTCATCATCAATGCCGATTTGGCCGAGGCTCTCATCATCGCCCGCTCCTATGACGATGCCATCGCCCAGAGCCGCAAAACCATCGAGATGGATCCCAACTTCCCGCTCGCCCATACGCAACTGGCCCAGGCGTACCTGCAGAAACACATGAATAGCGAAGCGATCGCCGAACTGCGAAAAGCTGTGGAGCTTTCCGGCGGCAGCCCCGCCTGCATGTCCACTCTCGCTCGTGCTTACGCCGCGTCCGGCAATCGCGCTGAAACCCTCACCATCCTCGATGTTCTGAAAAAACGCGCCATCCCGGACTACTCCGATGCCGCCGATGTTGCCGTGATCTACGCAGCCCTCGGTGATTCCGATCAAGCCATGAACTGGCTCGAAAAAGCCTTCGCGCAACGCTTCAACCCCAGCGTTCTCCTGCGCCCCGCCTTCGATCCCCTCCGCGCAGACCCCCGCTTCCAAGCATTTCTGACCCGCGTAGGTCTCCCCCACTAGCTCTTTCGCCGTCGACGTCACTTTCGCTAAGGGTTGTAGCCGCCATCTTCAGAGGGCGGGCCTTTCCACTTTAGATTGGTCACAGCTCACGCGTTCAATACTCCTTCAATTCCAAGACTCTCAAACACGCAAATTTATTCTCGGCAATTTCCTCTCGGATGCGAAACAAAACAACACAACAATTTTGGAATACGCGCGGCACCATCCCAGTCCGAATAAATGCAAGCACGCGAATCACTAACGCGCGGAAACATCGCAACAAAGAAGGAGAAAGAAAATGAAACTTATCTGTGTCGTATTGGCCCTGGCCGCTGTGCCAGTGGCTTTCGCAGCAAGCGATGCACCGTATCCCAAATCCAACGTCGCCGCATTCATCTTCGAGAAGCTGGATGCCACCACTCTTCCATCGGCCATCGGCCCCAAGCGCACCAAAGGCAAGAAGACCTTCGCCGACTACGGCTATATCGCACGCCTGCTGGACGAAAACAGCGCACATCTCGAGTCTTCGCCGGACGTTTCGCCAATCAACATGCGGGTTCTCGAGCAAAACCCCTCAGGCATCTACGTCTGCATCGATTCGCAAAGCAAAGACGAAAACGTCGGTGAATTCCAGCGCGTCTTCCTGCTCAAGCTGAAAAATCCCAACGGCCTGCTCAAAGGCAAGGAATCCTCCAAGGAATTCGCAGGCTGTCCCACAATCGGCATCGATCCGGCCACCGAAAGCAGCTCCTACGGAGGATGAAATTCGATAGCACCATTTCACACTCAACGCCGGAGCCGCGAATCATCGCGGTTCCCGCCATCGTAGCCGAGGTCTTCAGGCCGCGGGCCTTCCGCCTGATCTTGGCACGCACTACGCCTTGGTCTGCTAGTCCTTCCTCGCAACGTATGAAACTTTCTCCACGATTTCCTGCTCCAGCGCCGGAAAATCCCGCAACGCCCGTTCCTGTAACTTATATTTTTGCAATTTGCCGCTGGCCGTTTGCGGAAACTCTGCCACGAACTGAATGTACTTGGGTATCTTGAACGAAGCGATCTGTCCCGTGCAGAACGAAACGATCTCCTCCGGCGTCGCCGATTGGTCCTGCTTCAATCGGATCGCCGCCGCCACTTCCTCTCCGAATTTTCGATTTGGCACCCCGTACACCGCCACGTCGCTGATTTTCGGATGGCTCCTCAGAAATTCCTCAATCTCCCGCGGATAAATATTCTCGCCTCCGCGAATCATCATCTCTTTCTTGCGTCCGCGAATCCTCAGATATCCGTCTGCGTCTTGCGAAGCCAGGTCGCCGGTGCGCAGCCACCCATCTTCGCTGATGGCCTCTCGTGTAGCCTCCGGTTTGTTGTAGTAGCCTTTCATCACTAGATAACCGCGCACCCACAATTCGCCGCTCTGCCCGCTGGGCACAGGCTCCCCTGTTTCCGGCTCCACAATCTTCACTTCCGCTCCCGGCAACGGCTTCCCCACCGTTTGCGTCCGCCGCGTCATGTCATCCTCAATCTCCGTCATGGTCACCACTGGCGATGCTTCCGTCAGCCCGTACGCGATGGTGATCTCCGGCAGATGCATATCGTGAATCACCCGGCGCATCAGCGCCTCCGGGCACGGCGCTCCGGACATGATTCCTGTTCGCAAGCTGCTCAAGTCGTACCTGGCGAACGCCGGATGCTCCAGTTCCGCGATGTACATCGTGGGCACCCCGTAAAGCGCCGTGCAACGCGCGCTGCTCACCGCCTGCAGAACCTTCTCCGCATCAAACGAAGTCAGCGGAACAATCGCCGCTCCCCAGGTGTACGCCCCCAGAATTCCCAGCACGCATCCGAAACAATGAAAAAACGGAACCGGCAAGCAAACGCGATCTTCCGCGGAGAACCGCTGCGTCTGCCCGATTCGGTAGCCGTTGTGCACGATGTTGTGATGCGAAAGCATCGCTCCCTTCGGGAACCCCGTCGTGCCCGAGGTGTATTGGATGTTGATCACCTCATGAACGTCCAGCGCGATGCGGCTGAGCAAATCGGCCGGCGCTTTCTTTCCTAAAGCTTGAACCTGCTTGTAAGTGATCATCCCGCCGGGAGCTACATCGCCCAGAAAAACGACGTGCCGCAGGCAATGCAGGTTGGGGCAATTGAGTCGCGCCGCCGGATTATGCTTGCGCAACTCCGGAACGATCTCATAAACCGTCTCCGCATAGTCCACATCGCGAAATCCCTCGCTCAGGATCAGTGTGCACGACTCCGATTGTGAAAGCAGATACTCCACCTCATGCTTGCGCAGCAGCGTATTGACGGTCACCATTACCGCGCCAATCTTTGCCAGCCCGAAGAACAACACCACCCATTCCGGAAGATTCGTGGACCACAGCGCCACTCGCTCTCCTTTGCGAATACCCAGGCTCGCCAATCCCCGGGCGCAGGTTTGCGCCAGCTCCTCCAATTGCCGGAACGTCCAGCGCAATCCCAGTTCCGGGTAAATCAATGCGTCCTTATCCGGATACTGCGCCGCTTGCCGCGCCAGGACATCGCCCAGCAAGCTCGATGAAATGGGTTGTTGTCCTGCCGTAGCCATTGCTGCCTCAAAAAACGATTAGTCGCGAATACTGTTAATGCGAATCCGCGTCGGCTCCGCGCCGCGTCTGATGGATCTTTGTCAGCGCAGCCGCCAGTCCGTCGCGTCCGCAAAAGCTTTAGCGGCGCTGATCAACGTAGTCTCGTCGAAATGTTTGCCCACCAGCATCATCCCGATCGGCAATCCATCCACTGCGCCGCAAGGAATCGTCAATGCCGGATGTCCCGAGACGTCGAAAGGGCAAGTGTTCTGCTGCATATTCAACGCAGCGTCGACGTAAACTTCGCGAGAAGCGTCTGCCGCGGGAATTCGCGTGGCAGGAAAGGGAATCGTGGGCATCGCCATCAGGTCGTATTTCTGCAGTACCGCGTCATAGGCATTGCGCAGCAGCGCGCGCAGGTTCTGCGCCTTCGCATGATAGCGATTGTGATAGACCCGATGCATGTACTCGCCCAGCAGCAGCACCAGCTTGACCGTTTCCGAAACGTTGTCAGGCCTCGCAGTCCACCCTTTCGCAAACGCTTCCTGCAGCGACGTCGTGTAGTAGCCCATCCAATTGTTCCCCATGGCGTAGCCTTTGATCATCATCTCGGCGGCGCCTTCGAGAATCACTCCTGTCCAGACATGTGGCCCGTCGTAGTGCCACGGCACCGAGACCTCTTCCACTGTCGCGCCCAGCGTCTTGAATTCATCGATCGTTGCCCGCACCTTCGCGTCCGTGGCCGCGGTGCGCGGATCGTTCGTGGGATGACCGAATCCTTCGCGCAGCACGGCAATCTTCAATCCTCCCGCGCCTTTGCCCAGTGCACCCATATAATCGCCGGCCCGCGCGCTGATCGTCCGCGGATCATAACCATCGGCCCCGGCAATTGCCGTCAAAAGCCGCGCCACATTCTCCACGCTGTTGCAGATCGGCCCGCAGTGATCCACGGAATAGGAAATTGGCATTCCGCCCGTCATCGGCACCAATCCCCAGGTTGGTTTCAGCCCATAAACGCCGCACCAAGCGGAAGGAGTGCGAATCGAGCCTCCTTGGTCGCCGCCTAGCGCCATCTCCACATCGCCCGCGGCCACCACCGCCGCGCTTCCCCCGGACGATCCTCCCGTGCTGTACTCCGCATTGTGCGGATTGCGGATCGGCCCGGTCGCGCAGGTGTGGCTGCCCGCCGAAAAACACAAATCCTCGCAAGCCGCTTTTCCCGCGATCGTCCCTCCATTATCGAGAATCCGTGTCACCACCGTTGCATCCACGTCCGGCACGTAGCCTTCCAGCACCCGCGACCCATTCATCATCGGCACGCCAGCCACGCAGATGTTGTCCTTGATCGCCACCTTTTTCCCGGCCAGCACTCCGCTTGCAGTCCCGCGGATATCCGTCTTCCAATACCATGCATTCCACGGATTCTCTTTCGCCTCCGGACGATAACCCGCTCCCCGCGCATACTTCACCGGCAGCTTTGGCTCGCTCAGCTCATCCAGCCGGTCATACGACGCAATCGATCCCGCCATCAGTCCCCGAAAACTCGCCGCATCTTCGGACGTAAGCGTCATGCCAAATGATCCGGCGATTTCTTGAAGTTGTTTTACTGTGGGAGGACGCACAGCCATTGGGTCTCCTTACATGAAGCGGTGCTGAGACGAAAAGCGCGTCAGTCTACGCGACACCGCCGCAAAAACCAATTCGTGCCGCTGCAGTCGCTTTACTCAACACACTACCGCCCGCTGTGCTAATTTCTTCCCTCCATGCGCGTAATCGCCGGACAATATCGCTCCCGCATCCTCAAATCCTTGAAAGGCCTGGCCCTACGTCCCACCAGCGATAAACTCCGCGAAACCCTCTTCAATGTCCTTGGCCCGGACATCGCTGGCTCCCACTTCATCGATCTCTTCGCTGGCACCGGCGCTGTCGGCATCGAAGCCTTGAGCCGCGGCGCCGCCCAAGTCGTATTTGTCGAAAACCACGCGCCCGCCGCTGCGCTCATCCGCAAGAATCTCGAATCTCTCGGCATTGGCTCCTGCGCCATCGTCCACTCCGCCGATGCACTCCGCGGCCTGCAAACCGTGGCTTCACGCCACCCCGCGCAGCCGGCCTTCGACTACGTCTTCCTCGACCCGCCCTACGCCGCCGCAGACGACTATCTCCGCGTCCTCCGCTACCTGGGCTCCGCCCAATTCCTCAGCCCCAAAGCCATCGTCATCGCCGAACACCGCAAATCCTTCTCCCTCCCCAACCAAATCGAAATCCTCCAGCAAGTCCGCCTCCTAAAACAAGGCGACGCCGCCCTAACCTTTTACTGCCGCACCTCCTTGTAGGGGCGGCTTTACGCCGCCTTCTTCGCCTTTGCGTAGTCCAGACACTCTTGCAACCTCTGATCCCGCTACGACCAACCCATACCTCACCAACCCGTAGGGGCGGGCTAGCCTCGCCCGCCGATCCGCCCGGCGCTCCACGCAAATATTATCGTTGACTTATATCAACGCTTCTGTATACTTACATCTAGGAAATACTGCGCATCAACCGGGCGGCCCTAAGCCGCCTTTTCTTTTTTCCGGTCGTCGTGGAGGCCTCACAATCTTGCCACTAGCGTAGGGCCGCCTTCTGCCTGCCCTCACGTAGGAAGGGAGGCGGACCTTCGGTTTCACCTTAAGCACAGTGCTCCTGGCGGCGCGTTCGGCCTCTTCGGCTTCTCGTCTTTTGGGGACAACCGATCTCAGTTCCGCGTAAGCCCTTTATATCCAACACTTACAAGCACCAAAACGTACACTTCCGCGTTTTGCAGGTTTTTGCCCGGTTTTGGCCGCCAATTCAGCCAGTAACCCATTTAGAATCAACACTTACAAAACTGTATGAAAACAAAGCACTTAGAGACCCTGTAACTCCTTTAGAATCAACACTTACAAAAACAGGGGGGAGGGGGGCCCACAACTCACTCTGCCCAACCCGCATCCCATTCAAGTCCCCGGACATCCCTCGCGTATACTGGTGCTCTCGATGTCAGCGAACCAGGTCATCAACGCCTTCGACCTTTTGGGTCAGGCCGAAGTTCCCAGCGGTTTTGTCCGTCTCGACGGCGCACAGGAACCCCAACTTCATGTTGGATGGGGTGAATTCCACCAGGGTCTCGGCAGCAGTATCCGCGCGCTCCTTGCCGGTCCGTCCGCGCCCAGAAAGTTCCTCAGCGGAGGCTTCTTCAAGGATTGCTCGGTTGATCGTCGATTTCCCCGCCGCGCCTTCGTCGCCGCCTGTCTCTGGCATCTCGTTTTTCTCGCCATGCCGTTTCCCGGCATTCCCGCCGCTCCCAGAAAAATCTCCGCCTTTGAAAACACCGAGCTCACCTGGTCTGGCTCCATCAACGACCTTCCGCTCGTCGAGATGCATTCCGAAAAACCCAAGCCCAGCCCGCGCGGCGAGCCGGACAAACCCCTCCCCGCTAAAGGCGCCGACGCATTTCATCCCCGCCAGCGCATCTTCACCGATCCCGTCCACCCCAACCATCCGCGCCAAACGCTGATCAATTCCGCGGCGCTCCCCGAACCGCCCAAGATTCTCCCCACTCTTCCAAACATGGTGCAACTGGCGCCCACGATCGCTCCGCCCCGCCCGCACCTCGAAATCAGCGAAAAGACTTTAGCCAGGCTCCGCCCGCGCGAACGCCGCCGCGCCACCGTAACCGAAGTCCGCCCCCCCGACGTGCCCACCTTCGAGCCAAAGCCCGGCGAAATCGCCTTAACCACGCCAACCAACGCCCCCGCCCGCCCCAAGCTCGAGCTAAACGCCGGCGCCGCCCCCCGCCAGGCCGAACGCAAACAACCCGGCGACGTGGGCCCCGCCCCCGAACTGGCCCAATCTCAATCCGCCGCCAACGGAAACACATCCACATTCATTGCGCTCTCCGCCACGCCCGGTCCCGCAGCGCCCGCGCAATTGCCACAAGGCAATCTCGCGGCGCGCATCTCCATTTCGCCGGAAGGCAAGCAGCCCGGCGTGCCAGGCGGCGCGTCCGGTAATCCCGCGAACGCGAACGGCGGAAGCGGCGGCGATCCGGAAAGTCGCGGCGGCCCCAATGGTGGCGCAGAAAAGAGCTCAGGAACGGTCAGCATCAGCGGTGGGAATCCGCCGGCAAGAAATGGAGTCTCGGGCCTCGGCGGCACGCCAAAAATCGCCGCGCCATCACAGCGGCTTTCGATTTCACGGCCCGATCCGCGCGCGCCGTCCGACGAGCCGCAACGTACCGGGCCGCCGAATTTTGCGGCGTTGCCGCCGGGCGCCAAGCCCGAGGCCGCGCTCATCGGCAAGAAAATTTATACCCTCTACGTCAACATGCCCAATCTCAATAGCGCCACGGGAAGCTGGATCATGAATTTTTCAGAGCTACGCGCCAATCCGGATGCTCCGCGGGTCATGTCCGGCGATCTCGCGGCACCTTCGCCGCTCAAGAAAGTCGATCCCAAGTATCCGCCGTCGCTCATTACCGAGCACATCGAGGGTGAAGTCGTTTTGTACGCCGTCATTCGCCGCGACGGCTCCGTCGACAGCATTCAACTCGTTCGCGGCATCGACGAGCAGCTCGACAACAATGCCATGCTGGCGTTAAGCCAATGGAAGTTTCGCCCCGCGGAAAAAGCCGGCGCCACCATTGACCTGGAAGCGATCGTCCACATCCCCTTCCACGCCCCGGAACCGCGCTGAAGAGGCAATAAAAGTAGGGACCAGCACTGCTGCGCCCCGTCTTGGCAAGTCTGTCTAAAGTGGAGTTTTTACTTCGCAGGCACCACCGGCAAATCGACGAAGCTAGCCTCGCCCGCCGCATGATAAACACGCTGCGTAGCCCTCACATAGTCCTGCGGCTTGGCAAAGAAAATATTCGCCACGAACGTCTGCGGATTGCGATCGTAAAGCGGGAACCAACTCGACTGCACCTGCACCATGATCCGATGCCCGGGCAAAAACACATGATTTGCCGTCGGCAAAACAAATTTGTAAGTCAGCGGCGTGCCGGAAGCAATCGCCTTCGGCGAAGAGAAACTCTCGCGATACCGTCCACGGAAAATATCCATCGCGATCGCCAGTTGGTAGCCGCCCATCTCTTCCTGGTCCGGCACCTCATCAGGAAACACGTCGATCAATTTCACCACCCAATCGCTGTCCGTGCCGCTCGTTGACGCGACCAGATGCACCACCGGTGCTCCGCTGATCCGCACTGCCTCCGTCAACTTTGGCGTCCTGTACGTCAGCACGTCCGGCCGCCCATCCACGAATCGCTGATCCGTCAGCAACCACGTTTTCCACTGGCTGTCTCGAACGGGACGCGGAACGTACGGCACAGGCTTGGCCGGATCGGAAACGTACTCGTCGTAAGCCGCCGGCGATTTCGCATCGCCGCCCGAAGGCGCCGTAAACGAAAGCCCGAATCCCGCTGTCAGGTACAGCGGCTTCGATGCCGTAGCGCATCCGCTTTCGCAAGCAAGCGGCCAAGACTTCAGCCGGTCCCAATGATTCTCTCCCGTGTTGTAAATAAAAACCGGCGGCGTATCCGTTTTCGGCGCTCCCTCTTTCAAATACTGATCGAAGAAAGGCTTCAGCACATCTCGCCGAAATTGCAGCGCCGTATCTCCATTCCATTTCATCGGACCAAGCGTGCTGCCGTCGTAGTTCACTCCGCTGTGCCGCCACGGCCCCATCACCAGAAAATTCATGTTGTTGTTCGTGTCTTTCGGCTCGACCGCCAGATAAGAATGAATCGCGCCCCACATATCTTCCTGATCCCACAGTCCCTGAATCCACATCACGGGGATGTTCAGCGCCTGCGCTCCCATCTTCTTGTCCAGCGCCTGCTCCTGCCAGTATTCGTCGTAAGCCGGATGCTCCGACACTTTCCGCCAATACGGCAGTTGGTCGAGCCCCGCCGCCTTCGCAAAATCTCCGCCCGAACCGGCACGCAGAAAATTCTCGTAATCGTCGTACCCTTCGCGCACGATCGCGTGCCCCGCACCTCGCGCCGTAGTCTGCCCCGTAAAATAATCGAAATTTGTTTGCCGGTAAGCGCCGAAGTGAAACCAGTCGTCGCCCATCCATCCATCGACCATCGGGCTCATCGGAGCGGCCACTTTAAGCGCCGGATGCGGATTAATCAGCGCCATCACCACCGTGAAGCCCTCGTACGAACTGCCCATCATTCCCACTTTGCCGTTCGATTCCGGCACATTCTTTACCAGCCAATCAATGGTGTCGTACGCGTCCGTCGAATGATCCACCTTGCTGTTGTTCAGCGGCCCGATCAGCGGCCGCGTCATCACGTAGTCGCCTTCCGATCCATATTTCCCGCGAACATCCTGAAACACGCGAATGTATCCATCGGCCACAAACACTTCGTCACCTTGCGGCAAAGTCGCCAGCATGCTGGCCGATTCAAATCGCTCCGCTCGATGCGCCGCGTCGTAAGGCGTGCGCGTCAGCAAAATCGGCGCATTCTTCGCCCCACGCGGAACCACGATCACGGTGTACAGCTTCACGCCGTCGCGCATAGGAATCATCACTACGCGCTTTACGTAATCGAAGCCCGTCGTCGGCGCCTCATACTTCGCGGGCACGTCCGGTTCGAGCGGTGGCGTCTGCGCGCCCGCCACGCTCATGGTTCCCAGCGTCGCAGCCGCCATGAACGTACTGCGAAGCCATCCAGACCTGGAAATCGGCATGAACTCTCCCAATGAGGCGCGATGAGACATCCATGCGCGCGTTATCTGCGTCAACGGAAAGCTACTCTATCAGATGTACTGATTTTCACCGCTGCGATTCACTTCGCTGCCGCCACGGCCGCTTGAGCAGCAGCCTCGGCGAGCTTCACCAGCGCCCACAGCGTATGATTGGCCGGCGCCGGAATGCCCAGCGCCATTCCGCGCCGCGCGATGAATCCATTTAACGAATCGATCTCCGTGCGCTTGCCGCGCATCAGGTCTTGCCCGGTGGAAGAAATGGCTTCAGGCAATTGCGAGGCGATCTTGCGAGCCAGCTCGAAAGCCTTCTCAGCGTCAGCCAGCGGCCCTAAGTCCACCTGGCACGCTCGCGCAACATCTAAAACCTCGACCACCGCCCCTTCGACGAGTTTCCAGGTCTCTGGATCGGCGGCGATCTGTCCGTACTTCGCGCGGCTCAGCGCCGAAATCGCGTTCAGCGCGCAATTGGCAATGAATTTCGTCCACAAGTCGCCTTGGATATTTGACGAAATCTTTACGGGCACTCCCGCCCGCGTGAATAAATCCGCCAGTTTCTTGGTCTGCTCGTTCTCTGGACCGAAAACCAGGTCTCCACGCCCGGTATGCTTCACCCGCCCCGGCTCCGGCACAAACGCCCCGACATACACCACCGAAGGCAACGCATTCGCAATTCCCGCCGCGCGAATCTGCTCCACGTTGTCCACGCCGTTCTGCATGCTCACCAGAATCGCGCCCGGCGCCAAAAGCGGAGCAAGTGCCGTCGCCGTCGCAGCGTTGTCCGTAGTCTTCACGCAGAACAAAACAATTTCCGCGCCACGCGCCGCGCTCAAATCCGCGGAAGCTTCCACGCGAACGTTCTCATGAAATTGCAGCGTATCCAGGAACAATCCGTCGCGCTTAACTGCCGCGACGAACGCCGCCCGCCCAATCATCACCACCGGCGCCCCGGCGCGAGCAAGCATTCCGCCGAAATAGCCGCCGACCGCGCCGGCTCCGACCACAGCAACTTTCGGCCACGCTGCCGATGTCGTCATGCGGTGACCACCGCGATGAGCCGGTCGATGTCCTGCTCGGTGTTATAAAGATATGGCGAGACGCGAATGTTGCCGTCGCGCAGGCTGACGATCACATTCTCCTTGCGTAGCTTTTCGTACAGCTCCTTGGTCTTCTCCGGTGTGCGTGCCGCGAAGCATCCATACGGACCGCGTTGCGCCGCATCTAACGGACTCGCAATTACACAGCGATCCTTCGGCAACCGCTCGAACAGCAGTTCGATCAACTTGCGATTGTGCGCAGCCACAGTCTCCGCGCCGGCGCCCGCCGCGAAACCTACCGAAGTATCCATGGCCACCAGATTGAAGTTGAAATAGCTGGCCCATTCCGCCGAATCCCAGCGTTTGGCGCTGGCCGCGGGTTTCGGGTCCGCAAAATTCAACGCCGCAAAATTGTCCGAGCCTTCCACGGCCATCCAGTAGTACGCATCCGGCCGCACCATCGTCAAATGTTCCTGCTTGACCCAGAAAAATCCCGTGCCGAACGGTCCCAGCAGCCATTTGTATCCGGCGCAAATCAGAAAATCGGCGCCCAGTTCATTCACGTTCATCGGCACGGCGCCGCAGCTCTGGCTCACGTCCAGCAGCAACAGCGCGCCCTGCCCATGACATGCCTTGGCCACTTTCGCCGCATCCAGGAGTGAGCCGTCGTTGTAGCGCACGTGGCTCACCGAAACCAGCCGCGTCTTCGGCGTCATCGCCGAAATCAGATCGTCCGCGGTGATAAAGCGGCCGCTTGGGGTGACGATTTTCAGCTTGAGCCCTTCGCGCTGTTCCATTGGCTTCCATGTGGTGTATTGCAGCGGGAATTCGCTCGTGGCCGTGATGACTTCATCGCCCGGCTTCCATTGCAACGCATGAGCCACCGACGTCGCGCCGGCACTAGCGCCGCTGGTAACCGCAATCTCCTCCGGCTTGGCTCCAATAATTTGCGCGATGCCAGCGCGAATGCGACTCGGCAACTCGAAAAAGGTCGAATCAGGTTTCGTGTGCGGGAACTTCTTTCCTTCCAGCGCGGCCTGCACCGCCTTCAGCGACACCTTTGGCATCGGCGACTGCCCAGCCAAATTCAAGTAAGTCGCATCCTCAAACTCAAACCACTCCTGCCGCCAATCCGTACGAACGCTAGCAGATGCAACGCTCATCTCGCCCTCCCGCAATCCCAGATGCCATAGAGTCTCGCCCGCAGTAGCCGTTGCAACATCCAATTTGGGATTCGAGGCTCGCCGGCGGTGTCACTCCCTCGCCCGCAGCGTGGCAGCGTTTAGGAGCAGATCTGGCTGGCGTCAAAGCAATCAGCGTTTCAGAAGTGGCCACGCAGTTCGCGGAAAGCCGGAAGGATCACGAGTTTGCCGGAGCCGGACATCACCGGTTCATGCTCCAGTTGCCAGGTGTGCTGGTGCGGGATGTATACCGCGTTCAAGCCAATCTTCATGGCCGGATTGATATCGCTGCGCGGACTGTTTCCGATCATCCATCCTTGCGCTTTCACGATTTTGTGCTTATGCACCAGGCTGCCGTAAGTCTGCGGATCTTTCTCCATCACAATTTCGATCGATTCAAAAAAGCCTTGCAGTCCGGACCGCTCCACTTTAGCCGCTTGCTCCGCCGGCTCGCCTTTCGTAAACAGAATCAATCGGTGCCGCCCAGTCAGATAGGCCAGCGTTTCCGGCACGCCATCCAGAATTTTTGGCGGAGTGCGTTCCAGCTCCACCACCCGTTCATGAATCAGCGCCAGAGTCTCGCGCTTGGCCATATGCTCGGCCAATTTCAAGTACGTTTCTTCCAGTGAGCGTCCAAAGCTCCGTGCTCCATAACCGTACTGCCTAATATTCTTGCGTTCCGTTTCATTCAGCACATGGCGGATGTACGTGCGCGTGTAGCCCGAAGACTCCACCAAGCTGATGAAATCCTCGATCAGCTTCTCGAAGAATACGTTGTTCTCCCACAGCGTGTCGTCCGCATCGATCAGTAAGGTGTGGCGTCGCATGGTCTCCGGCTTCTTCCTCGCGCCTCTAAGCCGCCGTCTTTGTAACGGCACAGCAGGCTGTGCCAGTCTTCGGTATCTTCGGAACGAACCGTCAGTCTACCAGCCGCAAAGCATCTTCCGCGATATCAGCCGCCGCATTTGGCCGACCCAAAATCCGCGCTGCTTCCCGCATTTTGGCCAAACGCCGCGAATCGTCCAGCAACCTGGCAATTTTCCAGGCTGCCGCCGGAAAATTGTTGCACCGTATCGCCGCTCCTTCCTCCAGCAAATGATCCGCGTTCCGCTCCTCTTGCCCGGGAATGGGCTCGATCAACGCCATCGGAAGCCCTCGCGCCAGCGCCTCCGACGTTGTTAGCCCGCCGGCCTTTCCTACCAGCAAATCCGCAGCCGCCATGTAGCGATCCATTTCCTGCGTGAAGCCCACGGCGATTAGACGCTTGGCCCCGCTCTGCAGCGTCCCTGATTTTTCCGCCAGCTTCTCCACGCGCCGCCGCAATTTCTCGGACTTCCCGGCAATCGCGACGATCTGCCACCCTTGCTTCAGATTCAGAAGGGCGCTCACTAGTTGTTCCATTGGACCCACGCCGTAGCCACCAGCAGCGACAAGCAACACCGTTGCAACCGAATCGAGCCCCAACTTGCGGCGGACTTCGGCCCGATCCAAAGCAGTCGCGAAAACAGGATCGACAGGAATGCCTGCAGTGCGAATGATTTCACGCGGCACGCCAACTTGCGCCAGATATTCCACTGATTCGTCTAGCGCCACGTAGTAGCGGTGAACGGTTTTGCACAGCCAGATAGCGTGCACGTCGTAATCGGTTACCACGATCGCGCTCTTGGCGCTAAGTTTCTTCTTCGCGATCAGCCAGGCAATAATCTCCGCTGGAAGAAAATGCGTCGAGACGCACAAATCCGGCTGCACGCGCTTCAGCAATCGCACCATTGGCGCCGTGTTTAGCCGGTCGAACACCAGCCGCCGCTTCATGCGTTGCCAAGGCTGATCGGTGCGGTCGTACAGTACGCCCATCAAATTCGGGGCGCGCCGTACGATTGAAATGTAGGTCTTGTCGTAAATACGCTGGAAGAGTTTGCTGGCGTATTCCATCGCGTCGATCTGTTCAACGACGCAATCACCACGCGCATCAAACGCTTTCTCAAGCGCTTGCGCGGCGCGCACATGCCCTGCTCCCGAAGATGCCGAGAGCAGCAGGACCCGCGGCTTGCTTTTCATTGCGCGCTCCGCGTTGTCACCGGATACCGGCTCACCGAGTTAAGACGCCTTGCGCTTGCTCGAAGCCAGTTGCTCGAGAATGGCGCGGCCCAGTTTCTGCAGATCGCCGAAGCGAGTCAAGTAATCCTGAAATTCCTGATTCAGAATCTGCGCTTCCTTGGCTCCCAGCTGCGTGCGCAAAATCATGTCGCGCAGTTTCACCGGATGCGGAAGAATCGCTTCTTCCTGCAACTCTTCGAGCGCCGTCTTTGCGTCGTAGTGATACATCGCGTCCTCCAAACGAGGATCATTTCATAAACTGAATTGTACCCGCAGACAGGAAAGAAAGCCGAGAGAATCGCCATCCTTCATTTTTCCAAATTGAAAAACTGGTGGGCGTCAGGCGGCGGAGGCGGCGTTCAAGAATTCGTAGCGGTTGATCTTTGCCGCGATGCCCACGCGGCCGTTGTCCGTGGGCTCAACGCGAATGATCTGGCCTTGACAACGAATGCTCACATCGCCGTTCCCGGAAATTTGCTGCGGCAAGGTCAGTACAAAATCGATTTCCGTCCCCGGCTCGAATCCTGCGTCCGCAAGAAAATAAAGACCGCGGTAGCTCACGTCCCGCGTCTGCCCTGGCAATTCGTTCTGATGGCGTTCGCGAGGCAGTACGCGCATAGGAAGCGTCATGGTGAAGCGACGTGCTTCCCGGCGTTCAGATCCGTCAGCCATCAAGCCTCCGCGTCCATTCGAAACTGGCGCAAAGTTATCATTCGGAACGGATGGCTCGCAACGCGAAAATACAACAATTACGTCCTAGTACGAGCTTTTTGGCGCTTCAAGTACTGGGCCGATATACTGGCCCCGCATTCTGGATTGGACTTGATATGAGCGAATTACACGATTCGCGGACCTTTTCGTTGCGCGGTCCGGTGGGGCCACTGGAGGCTATTTTGTGGCGGCCTGCCGGTGGCGCGCGGCCGCCGCTGGCAGCGGTGGTATGCCATCCGCATCCATTATTTGGCGGAACGATGCACAACAAGGTTGTTTATCAAGCTGCGAAATCACTCGATTCGCTGGGATTGGCCGTACTGCGCTTCAATTTCCGCGGCGCCGGCAAAAGCGCTGGCACGCACGACGAGGGTGAAGGCGAACAAGGCGACGTTCGCGCAGCGCTCGACTTTCTGACCGCTGAGTTTCCAGCCGTGCCGCAGTTGGTAGCCGGATTCAGTTTCGGCTCGCGAGTCGGACTGCGCGTGGGCTGCGCGGATGATCGTGTCACCCAATTGATTGGACTCGGCATTCCGGTGAACCGCATGGACTTTTCGTTTCTGACGGAGTGCAAAAAGCCTAAACTCTTTGTGCAGGGCGGCAACGACCAGTTTGGCGCAATGGACAAGGCCAGAGAAGTCGTAGCGAGTTTGCCGGAACCGAAGCGCTTGGTGGAAGTTCCGAACGCCGATCATTTTTTCGCCGGAAGACTCGATCAGCTGGACGCCGCGATTGTCGCCTGGGTTCGCGAGCGCCTCTCCCAGGCCAAGTAAACTCTTCGGCTAGGCGCTTTCGCCTCGCGCGAACAATTGGCTGAATTGATCCACGGTGGCGGGCGCGATATTTACCAGGCGCGCGTTGGCGCGTACGTGTTCGACGCGGGACATGCCGACGAGCGCGGTGGTAATTCCAGGCGACGAGCGCACGAATTGCAGCGCGCGTTCGGCATCGTCTTCCAATCCGAAAGCATCTGCGACGAAGGTGGGCAGATTGCGCGCGACCTGACCTTGCAGCAGGGAAGCGCTGGCGATCAACGTGATGTTCAACTCGCTCGCCGCTTCCATGACGGTTTTCACTTGGCCTTTGATCGATTGATTGCCGAGCGTGAGCGCTTCCGTCATTCCCAGATTGAACGGCAACTGCACGAAGCGGAAGCGATGGGTGCCCCCGGCTAGCTGGTGCGCGATCTCCTCGATTTCGGCAAGCTGCATGGAATCGCGGGCGCTGGCTTCCTGACGGAAACCGTTCCAGGTGGCCATGCCGTAGAACTGAATCTTTCCTCGCAGCGCGGCGGACTCCAGGTACTGAAAGGCATCGCGTACGCGTTTGAGGAAATCCGGCTTGGAGATTTCGGAGAGTTGCGATTCCGGATTGTGCAGGTAGTAGACGTCGATGCAATCGACGCCCAGATTGCGCAAGCTGCGGTCCAGTTGATTTTGCAGAAAGCGCGGGGTCATGCAATGGCTGCCGCCCACGATATCTTTCGCGGTGAAAATACCCGGCTGAATGTATTCGCGAAAAAAGTAATCGTTGGGATCGGCGGGCATCGAGCCGTCAGGCGTGAGATAGCCGCCTTTGGTGCACAGCACCATTTCCTCGCGTGGAAAGCCTTTTTCGACGAGCTGCTGGATGGCCGCGCCGATGTTGCGTTCGCTTTGCTGGAAGCGATAGTTGATGGCGGCGTCGATGACGTTGATTCCGCTTCCGACGGCCGCCAGCACTGCCGCGGTGTAACCTTCGTCGGTCTTAGCGTCTGGTTTGCCGAGATAGGTGCCAATGCCGATGGAAGAGAGCGTAAGCCCCTGCGTCTCGCGGAAATGCCCGTCGGCGGCGCGGCCCGAGAATTTATGCGCGTAACGCGCGGTGGCTTGCTTGGTCGCGGAATGACTCATGATGCTCCCTTAGTTGGGCTTTGCGGCGTTGCCCCGGACGTTCCGGCTTCGTCAGCTTCCGGCTTGACCGCGAGAATGCGCGAACACGCGCGCAGAATCCTGCGGTACGGCCAATCTTTCTCGCGAAAGAAAATCTCTCCGTCGCGCGGCTTGCCATAAAACCAGCGCGCGGCGATCCATAAATTCTCGCCCAGATCGCCCGGACATTCTCGCACCATTTCGCTTTCCAAACGCTCGCGAATCAGGTGTTCGACGGAACGCGGCTGGCTGGCCAGTTCGGCGAAGCGAAGGAAAAATGGTTCGGCGAGCCAGCCGCCGCGGATGGCGAAGACGGCGATGGACTGCTCTTCCGCGCCGCGCTGCAGGATTACCGCGTCGAGATCCTGAATGCGGCGAGCGATTTCCGGCCTTGCCCGCAGCGCATCGTCCAGCTTTTCGAGTTTCTTGTGAAAGGCGGCGGCTTTCTCGAAGTCCAGCTCTTCGCTGGCGCGTTCGCGGTCTTGCTCGAAATTCGCGCGCAGGGAATCGCCGCCGGTCTCCAGAAACGTAACGAGTTTCGATACTTCTACGTCGTACTCCTCTTTACTGCAGCCGGCGAAACACGGGGCCAGGCACATTTTCATTTCCGAGTACAGGCAGCCGGGAAACGCGGGGTCGCGGCGAATTTTGATTTGGCAGCGGCGCACTTTGAAGAAGTCCAGCACTTGCGCGGCGAAATAATAGGCCGATTTCCGCGAGGCGAACGGGCCGTAATAGCTGCCGCTGATGGGCTGACCGGCGGCATCGATGGGAACGCGGCGGGTGACGAAGCAGCGCGGGTAAGCGTTGCGCAGATTGATTTTCAGGACGGCGGGCGGGCGCAGACGCATCAGCTTTTTGTAGCGCTGCGGGAAGCGTGATTTGGCGTGCTGATAGTAGGTGAGGGTTTGTTCGAGCTTGGAGCCGGTGAGGCGATAGCGGATGCCACTGGCAAAGTCGCGGAGATTCAGGCGTTTGCTTGTTGGATCGAGCGGGCCAAGCAGGCGTTCCAGGCGGCGGCGCAAATCTTGCGTGCGGATCAGAAATGGTTGCGCTGAGGAATCGCGCGGCTCGATCAGGCAGACGGCTGGGCGCGGAGGAAGCTGAGAAAGCGCCGCGGCGTCGGGAGCGCCGGCGAAGTCGAGACCGCAGTCAAGTTCGAGCACGAAAGCAGGATACTACGGGGGCGACGTTTGTTTTATTTTCGATGCGCTGCTCGGAGCAGACTGGCGCTGCAAGCATCGCCACTACAACGGAATCGCAGAGGGGCGGCGGTGGATGTATTTTTGTTCGGGGTAAGCGGAGCGGAAAAGCCGGCCGTCTGAAGAGGGCGGCTACAACGCCGCTCAGGATGACAAGCGGCGTGGAATAGTCGGATCGATCGCGGTGAAATGGGGCGCAGCAGTGCCGCGCCCCTACCGGTGCGGAGGCGGATTGGAATTGGTGGTGGAATCGCATTATTTTTGGGCCTGGAGGCCGGAGATTTTGTCGACTTTGGCGGCTAGGTCGGCGGGGTTGAAGATGGGGGCGGAGCAGACGCGACTGGTGCAGACGAAGGCGGCGGCTTTGCCCAGCTCGGGGTAGAGCACGTCGGGGTTAGGGAGTTTGCCTTCGCGGGTGTCCCACCATTCGAGGCGTTTGTAATTGGCGGGATACCGTTGCGCGGATTGGAAGAGCGCCTGGGCGGCGGGATCGTCTTTGTGGCCGACGATAGTTAGGTGCAGCGGGGGGCGGCTGATTTCGAGATCGGCTAACAGGGCGCTGGCGGCTGGAAGACGGCGGACAATTGGCTCGGCGGCGAGGTAGCGCATAGCTTGCTTGGCTAATTCGTCGTAATGAGCATTGCCGGTGTAATGAGAGAGCAGAACTGCGTTGCGAGCGACCATGACGTTTTCGTCGCGCTGAGCGTGCGGTGTGTAGGCGTGGTCGGTGGGGATTCTGGTGGTGAGGAAGCCGGCGCCTTGGGCGTCGCGGAAATTGGCGTCGATAAATTGCATGGCGGATTCGGCGTGGGCCAGCCACTGGCGGTCGCCGGTGGCGGTGTAAAGGGCGAGCAAGGCGCGCTGCATGGCGATGGTGTCGCCGAGATAGGGGCCGGCGACATCTTTTTCGCCGTGGCGGAAGCCGCCGCCGGTTAGGGCTCGGTTGGCGATGATCCATTGCGCGGCTTTGCTGGCATCGTCGAGTACAGCGGCGTCACCGGTGGCGTCGTAGAGCGCGACCAGACCGTTGATGGCCCAGCCGTTTTCGCGTGAATAGATATGCTTGTCGAGGCGCGGAACACCAAGTTTACGGCGGGCAGCATCGCCGAGCGCGAAGTATTCGCCGCTGTGCTTGCCTTCGATCAGGTCGGCGTCCTGGCTGGTGTAGAAAGCGCCTTGCGGCGAGGTGAGAAAGGCTTTGAGGTAGCGGCGAATCTCCCGCGCGGCGTGGAGATAAGCGGGATCGCCGAATTGCGCGTAGCCGAGCGAATAGGCGCGCAGATTTTCCGCCTGCATCTGCATGATTTTCTCGAAGTGCGGATGGTTCCAGTCACCGTCGGTGGAATATTGGTAGACGCCGCCCCAGGCGGGGTCGAGGATATGCAACTGCTCGGTAAGCGTTTGGCGGGCCATGTGTTCGGCTTTGGCGTCGTGATTGAGGCGCGCCAGTACGATGGAATACTCGACGGAATCCCAGTCCAGGAATTTCTGGTCGGTGCCCCAGCTTCCGAATTTGTCGTCGTAGCCGTCGAGATAGTTCTTGGTGAGCTGCTGGCGGAGCGGTTCGGTGAGCAGGGCACTAGCGGGAAGCTCGATTTTGGAGTCGGGGCGAACGCTGGGTCCGGGCGAGGGATCGTCGACGATGGCTTGCAGCATGGAGAGCATTTCGTCCGGCGCGAGATAGCCCTGGCGCTTGACGATTTCCTGGCCATTACCGTTGAAGACGACGGTGGCGGGCCAGCCATAGTCTTCGTAGCGATTGGAAAGATCGGGTCGGGCATCCTGATCGGCTTTGACGACGATGTAGTGCGCCTGGAGCATTTTGATTACGGCAGGATCGCCGTAGGTGTTTTCGTCCATGACGTGGCACCAGTGGCACCAGACAGCTTCGAGATCGAGCAGGACGAAGCGTTTTTCAGTTTTGGCTTTGGCGAAGACGGAGTCCGACCAAGGTTGCCAAGCGAGCTTCGAGGGTTTGACAGCCGGAGCCTGTGCGGAGGCGGAGGTCTGGGCCGAAAGCGGCGCGTTGATCAGGAGCAATGAAAGAAGAACGAAGAGCATGGTTTTCATAGGCGTCTCCTGGAAATACGAGCGTGGCGGCGCAACGGATGGGCGATGCCGGTCAGGATTGTGGGCCTCGGTGGCAATGATTCCAAGGTGTGGTGTGGAGACGCGCGCCACCCCAAACCTAAAAGGACGGCGCCTACGGTCAGTCAGCGGAACATCTGCCATCCCTGGCACCCCCTGGTTTTTTGTAAGTGTTGCGTCTAAAGGGGTTACAGACGCGGATGTTGTAAGTGTTGCATTTAGAGAGTTGCGGGCGGACGATTTCGGCTGATCTTGGCCGTTGTCGACTCAGGGTTTGCAAGTACAAACCCTGAAACCCGATGCGGAGGTCGGCTGTAAGTGTTGCGTCTAAAGGACTTACGGAGGCGGAGGTTGAAGAGTTCAAAGTTGAAGAGTTGAAAGAGCGCTCTTGGTGACACCCGCGTAAACACATAAAGAGTGCGCAAGGCATTGAAAGGGAAGGAGATGGCCTTCGCTCTTGCGCAAAAGAGCGAAGAAGAGTGAGCAAAGAGCGACGGTGGGTAGCAGCGCAGTGGACGGACTTGGCGGGGCGAAAGTGCAGCGTCGGCGTGCAAAAGGAAGGACTACCGACGATCATAGGGAATTGTAGCACATGTTAGCTCTATTGTCAAGTAAAAACCGAGATAGCATTCGAACACGTTCGCGGTGAGCGTGGCCGTCAAGGTGCGTTAGCTGATAGCGTAGAGCGGCACATGCAAGGGGAGGCGGAGAGAAATTGCGAAGAGGGCACGGCAATGCTCTTCTGTCTCAGGACAAACGTTACACCATGTATCAGGACATCCGTTACACCTGCGCAGATGTACTGGAAGGGCGGA